>Ga0209777_10002533_pt1 | contig 23817 bp, 19 predicted proteins | sample FrelakmetHBP12HB_FD_187147 | JGI IMG/M metagenome (GOLD analysis project Ga0209777, IMG submission 187147) | Freshwater lake sediment microbial communities from the University of Notre Dame, USA, for methane emissions studies -HBP12 HB (SPAdes)... | ecosystem: Environmental > Aquatic >... | reverse complement strand
CCCGCCACTCGGCAAGAAGCGGATCGAGGGAGTGGTTGAGGAGCTTCCCGATCGCCGCTACCACCTGGAGCTGGCTCGTGCCCTCGTAGATGTTGGTGATGCGGACGTCCCGGAACAGGCGCTCGATGTTGAACTCGCGCATGTAGCCCACGCCGCCGTGAACCTGCATCGACTCATAGCAGACGCGGTTGCCCATCTCGGTGGCGCAGTACTTCACCATCGGGGTGAGGGTCTCGGCCAGCGTCTGGCACCCCTTGAGGCGGGCCCGGGCTGCGTCCATGTCGGGCGCGGTGCCGTCGCCGACGGCCTTGTCGTAGACCTTCCACAGGTCCACCCAGCGGCCCGTCTCGGCCAGCAGCGCTCGACTCGATTCCAGGTCGACCCGCATCGAGAGCAGGAGCCGTCCCACGGCCGGCAGGGAGCGGATCGGCTTGCCGAACTGGACGCGCTCCCTGGAATAGCGGTCGGCCTCGCGGTAGGCTGCCTCCGCGATCCCGAGAGCCTGCGCCCCGACCGCCAGGCGCGCCCCATTCATCAAGTTCATGGCGTAGCGTATGAGCCCGAAGCGGCGCTTGCCGACCAGGATTGCCGGCGTGTTGTTGTACTGGATCTCGCACGTGGGGGAGGCGTGGATCCCCATCTTGTTCTCGATCCGACGGATCTTGACGGTCTCGTCCTTCTCGACGAGGAACATCGACAGGCCGCGGGCGTCAGTGGACCCTTCCTCGCTGCGGGCCAGGACGACCGAGACGTCGGCCAGGCCGTTCGTGATGAAGCGCTTCACGCCGTTGAGGTGCCACCGGCCGGTGGCCTCGTCCAGGGTCGCGCGGGTCGCCACTGCCCCGAGATCCGACCCGGCATCGGCCTCGGTCAACACCATGGCGCCCGAAACCTCGCCGCGCGCGAAGCGAGGCAGGACCCGAGCCTTGGTCTCGGGATCGCCGTACTCCTCGATCATGGAGGCGATCTCCTGGAGGCCGTAGACGGTCATCAGGCCGCTCTCGGCCCGGGCCACCACCTCGACCATCATCTGGTAGATCGACTCGGGCAGGTTCAGGCCGCCGTACTCCCGCGGCAGCATCGCGCCGAACAGCTCGGCCTGGCGCAGGGCTTCGATAGCGTCGAGCGTGGCCGCGGCGTAGGTGACCTCGCCGTCCTCGAAGTGGGCGCCCTCTTCGTCCGCCTCGGCGGCGCGGGGTGCCACGCGCTCGCCGCAAACCTCACCCAGGACCTCCAGGACGATCCGATAGTTGTCCACCGCGTCGGGGTAGTTGCGCGGGGCGCCCGGATAGACCTGGGATTCCGAGTAGCCCTTCTCCTTGAACTCCAGCATCTCTCGGAGGTCGAGCTGCTCCAGCCGGAACTGAAGGTCGGGGTTGTCGAGGAAGAAGTTCTCGCTCATTCGGCTTCTCGCTGGTCGATGGACCGCTCGCGCAGGCTCTTGATGATCATCGGCAGAACCTCGGCGACGTCGCCGACGATGCGGTAGTGGGCGATCTGGAACATCGGCGCGGCCGGGTCGGTGTTGATCGCGATGATCTTGGACGACTGGTCCATCCCGGCCCGGTGCTGGATCGCACCCGAGATGCCGGCCGCGATATAGAGGCGCGGTCGCACGGTCGTGCCGGTCTGGCCGACCTGGTGAGCGCGGTCGATGAGGCCCGCGTCCACGGCGGCACGCGACGCTCCGACTTCGCCGCCCAGCAGGTTGGCCAGGTCTCGCAGCAGGGCGAATTCGTCGGCTCCGTCCACGCCGGCGCCGCCGGCAACGATCACCGTGGCGTCCTTCAGCTTGACCGAGGACTTGCGAACCCGACGGCTCAGGACCTCGAGGGCGAAGTCGCCGGGCTCGAAACCGGGGACGATCTTCTCCACGATCCCGGTTCGGGTCGCGTCGGGAGCCGGCTTGCGCATGACGCCTTCGCGGACCGTGGCCATCTGGGGTCGGGTGTTCGGATTGACGATCGTGGCAATCAGGTTGCCGCCGAAGGCCGGCCGGATCTGATAAAGCAGGTCCTTGTAGGTCCTGTCTTCCTTCCTGACGTGGTAGTCGCCGACCTGGAGGTCGGTGCAGTCGGCCGTAAGTCCGCAGCGCAGGGCACTCGCGACCCGAGGTGCGAAGTCGCGTCCGTTGGGAGTCCCGCCGACCAGGAAGATTTCCGGCTTTCGCCGCTGCGCCTCCGAGATGGCCACCCGGGCGTACGGCAGGGTCCGGTAGAGGGACAGTTCTTCATGGTCTGCCAGAAGGACGCGGTCGGCGCCACAGTGGATCACGTGTTGAGCGAGGGCCTCGACGTCGCGGCCGCACAACAGCCCGACGACCTCGTAACCGAGCTGGTCGGCCAGCTCACGGGCCTTCCCGGTCAGCTCGAGGCTGACGTCGGCTATGCGGTCGTCGGTGTGCTCGATGAACACCCAGATGCTTTTCGTCTCAGTCATCTCGCGCCTACCCGACGATGTATTCATGGACGAGCTCGGCAACCATCGCCGCTATGCCTTCCGGGGTGGGCGGGACGGTCTTGCTCTCGGTGCTCTCGAGAACCACGAAGTTGATCTTGTGGACCTGCGTCGGCGAGCCCGCCAGGCCGATGCTGCCATCGGCCGCGCCGATGTCCGCTGCCGTCCAGACCGGGATCTTCAGATCGTGCTTCGAGAGAAAAGCCTCCAGGGCTTCGTCCGTATCGAATTCGGGCCAGGCCGCTCGAATGGCCCTGTATTCGCCCGGAGCGGCGGCGAGCTTGCGCTCCATCTGGCGCCGGACGGATGCCGGGCGAGGCGTATTGGCCGACCCGACGACGGTGAGCAGGCACGGCAGCGCGCAGCGCACTATCTCTGAGCCGGAGTCGAGGGCGCGCTCGGCGGTGATTTGGGTCGAGGTGACCTCGATCACGGACTCAACATAGGTGATCTGCGGGATGCCGAGCTTCTCGGCCGTCTGCGGACCGACCTGGGCCGTGTCGCCGTCGATGGCCTGGCGGCCGCACAGGACCAGATCGAAACGACCGAGCTTCTGGACCGCCAGTTGCAGGACGTAGGAGGTGGCGAGCGTGTCCGCGCCGGCAAACTTGCGGTCCGTCAGCAGCACGACCCGGTCGGCGCCGCGGTAGAGGGACTCGCGCAGGATGTTGGCTGCACTGGGCGGCCCCATGGTCATGACGGTGACGGAGCCGCCTTGGCGTCCCCGGATCTGAAGGGCCATCTCGAGGGCGTTGAGGTCCTCGGGGTTGAAGATGGCCGGCAGGGCGCCGCGGTTCACGGTGCCGTCTTTGGTCATCACCTCGCCCGTGATGTTGTGTGTGTCGGGCACCTGCTTTACCAGGACCACGCTGTGAATGGGTCTGGTGTGGGTCATCCAATTCTCCGGCGACCGCCAGGCAGCGCCGGGCGGATGATGTCAAGGCTCCCCGCGTAGGCTGCCTCCGGGGCACGGAACCTGCGTGGCGGGGCGCAGTTCCGGTGAAGGATACCCTTGCCGTCGACACCCGTCGTGGCCTCCGGCCGTGGCCTTATGTCGTGGCCCTATGTAGCGCGCCGCCGGGTGGGCGCGTGCCGGGCAGGTGTGCGACGATCGGGTCGTGACGACCGATCCGAATTTCCGCCCGACCGATGGGGGAGCGACCGCCGGCGCCGGGAGCCCTTACCATCTCCGCGACCGGCTCGCCGGCGTGCGTGCGCTTGTTCTGGACCTCGACGGCGTTCTCACGGTGAGGGGCGCTCTCCTGCCTGGAGCGGTTGTGGCGCTCAGCGCACTGGATGCCCGGAGCATTCCGTATCTGATCGGAACGAACGTCTCTCTGGTGAGTCAGGGCACGCTTGCTCGCGAACTGACGGAGGCCGGATTGGCCGTCCCGGCGGAGCGGATCGTGAGCGCCGTGTCAACCGCGGCGGCCTTGGCCAAGCGCGAGTACGGGGCCGCTCCGCTGTATGTGATGGCCTCGCAGGACGCCCTGACGCAGTTCGCCGGGCTGCACTTGCTCTCTCACGAAGAGGCGGCCGAGCCCGATGCGAGGGTGGCTGCGGTCATCGTTGGAGATGCCGCCGACGAGTTCACTCCCCGCAACATGCTGTCCGCCTTCCGGCTGTTGCGGAACGGGGCTCGATTGGTGGCCATGCACAAGAACCGTTGGTGGCTGACTTCGGACGGTGCCACCCTCGACGCGGGGGCCTATGTCGCCGGCCTGGAATTTGCCACGGAGCGACGGGCGCTCGTTACGGGCAAGCCTTCACGAGCCTTCTTTCGCGAGGCGGTGAGCCAGCTGGCTCAGGCAGGCGGCTACGGGACGCCGAACCGTCTTTCGCGGCGGGACGTGACGATGGTTGGCGACGACCTCTGGAACGACATTCGCGGCGCCCAGAAGGCCGGCCTGCGGGGCGTGTTCGTTCATTCCGGCAAGCACGGCGATGCGGAGCTGGCGAGCCTGGCCTCGGAGCGCGACGGGCGGAGGCCCGATGCCGTGGCGCCTTCGATCGTAGAGGTCGTGGCCGCGCTCGTCGGCTGACGCGGCAAGGCACGAAGAGCGCCTTAGGGTGTTTGGCGAGGCCTCGCGGCAAACCTGGCCCGAGCCCAGGCCGACGGCCGCGGTAGACTGGAAGTCAAAGGGTCTGCGCCCTGCTGCGAGCGCGCGGCTCGGGGCGGTGCGGCTCCTCACAACGCTACCCAGGAGGGCGTTCGGATGACCGCGACGTCTGAGCCCCGGCTCAAGATCACCTACGCAACGCTGCGCAACGACAACGAGCAGCTGCACGCCTCCTACGACGCCGGCCTGGCCATCGCCCGAGGCGAGCTCGGCGCCATGCACGGTCTCTACATAGACGGGGAGTGGCGGACGTCCGGAGAGACCTTCGAGAAGCGCTCGCCGATCGACGCATCGCTCGTGGGTCGCTTCGCCCGGGGCACCCGTCAGGATGTCCGCGATGCGATTGCCGCCGCTCGGGCCGCCGCCCCGTCCTGGGCCCGGACGCCGTGGTTGGAACGGATCGCGATCATGCGCCGGATGGCGGACATCATCAGCGAGCGACAGATGGAGCTGGCCGCGCTGATGGGTATCGAGGTCGGCAAGAACCGGCTCGAGGCGCTCGGCGATGTCGAGGAGACGGCCGACCTCATTCGCTACTACTGCGACCAGATTCAGGCGAACGACGGCTTCGACCACCCGATGGGCAATCTCGGCGACCCTACCGTCCACACTCGCTCCGTTCTCAAGCCGCACGGCGTTTGGGCTGTCATCAGCCCCTTCAACTTCCCGATGGCATTGTCGGGTGGTCCCGCCGGCGGCGCGCTTGTCGCAGGCAACGCGGTCGTCTACAAACCGTCGTCCGATGCCCCGCTATGCGGCGTGAAGCTGGCCGAGATTGCCGACCTGGCCGGCCTGCCTCGAGGCGTCTTCAACATGGTCAGCGGCCCCGGAGCGACGGTTGGCGCCGAGCTTCAGGAAAACGAAGGCGTTGACGGACTGCTCTTCACCGGCTCGTACGAGATCGGCTACCACGGCGTCTTCAAGACCTTCAGCAAGCTGTTCCCGAAGCCCGTGATCGTTGAGATGGGCGGCAAGAACCCGGCTATCGTCAGTGCCCGGGCCGATCTCGAAGAGGCGGCCGAGGGCGTCATGCGCTCGGCTTTCGGCTACGGCGGCCAGAAATGCTCGGCCTGCAGCCGGGTCTACGTTCAGAGCGCTGTGTACGAGGCATTCCTCGAGGCGCTCGTCGCCAAGACGAAGGCGATCGCCGTCGGCGACCCCACGGACCGAAAGATCTGGCTCGGGCCTCTGGTCAACGCCAAGGCGAAGGCAAAGTACGACGCCGCCGTTGCGGAAGCCGGACGCGACGGGCGAGTCGTCTTCGGCGGCGAGACGCTGGCTGGCCACGGGACGGATCTATTCGTAGCTCCGACGATCGTGGCGGACCTGCCGGCCGACCACCGGATCTGGCGCGAGGAGCTGTTCGTGCCGCTCGTGGCGGTGGCGAAGGTGGATTCGCTCGACGAGGCCATCGAGCGGGCGAACGACACGATCTACGGTCTGACTGCCGGCTTCTTCAGCGACGATCGCGAGGAGATCTCCTATTTCGAAGAGGCGATCGAGGCCGGCGTCATCTACATCAACCGCCGGGCCGGCGCGACGACGGGTGCCTGGCCGGGCATCCAGCCGTTCGGTGGCTGGAAGGGTTCCGGCACGTCCGGCAAAGCGTCGGGCGGCCTGTACTACGTCCAGCAGTTCATGCGCGAGCAGTCGCAGACTCTCGTCGACTAGACCCCATTCGACCTAGGGTCAGCGACCCCCCGGGGCAGTGGCGCAGTAGCGCGGCCGGAAGATCGCCCGTAGTTCCCCGGTGAGGATTGCGCCCGCGGGCGGACCTGGCCGCTGTCGAAATCGGCCGGCCGGTCGAAGCTATGAATCGGCTGGAGAGGTTCGCCGACCCTGTCGGCCGTAAGCGCTCCGGTTCAGGCGTCGGGGAATGCCGCTCGGCTATACTGTCGGCATATCCAGCCTGCATAAAGGCTATCCGTTACAGCTGCCGCGGATCCGTCGGGCGGCGGCGACGACACAGTCGAGGTGCAACGTGATTCAGGCTCCCAGCAGGCTCGCTCAGGCTCTCACGGTCCCGCACATCGTCACCGAGCTGCCCGGCCCGAAGGCGCGAGCTCACCTGGAATTCGATGCACAGTGGACGTCGCCGAGCGTGCCTCGGGCCTACCCGGTCGTGCCCGTGCGCGGCGAGGGCTGCGTCATCGAGGATATCGACGGCAACCTCTTGCTCGACTTCAACGCCGGGATTGCGGTCACCTCCACGGGTCACTGCCACCCGGATGTGGTCCGCCGGATCCAGGACCAGGCGGCGATGCTGATCCACTACAGCGCGGACTTCTACCTGCCGATCTACGCGGAGATGTGTGCAGAGCTGGCTCGCATCGCGCCGATGAAGGAGAAGTGCCGGGTCTTCCTCGGCAACTCCGGGACGGAGGCGGTCGAGGGATCGATCAAACTCGCCCGCTTCGCAACCAGGCGCCAGTACCTGGTCGCATTCCTGGGCGCCTTCCACGGCCGCTCGTACGGCTCCGTCTCGTTGACTGCCTCGAAGGCGAAGTACCACGCCGGTTTCGGGCCGATGCTGCCGGGCGTGTTCCATGCCCCGTTCGGCCATGTGGCGGACCTGAAGTGGTTCGACGAAGTCCTGTTCGACAAGCTTGTGCCGCCGACCGAAGTGGCGGCGATCATCGTCGAACCGATCCAGGGCGAGGGCGGCTACGTCGTCCCCGAGGACGGCTTCATCCAGGGCCTGCGCCGCATTTGCGACGAGCACGGCATCCTGCTGATCGCCGACGAAGTCCAGGCGGGCGGCGGTCGGACCGGCAAGATGTGGTCGATTCAGAACTGGGATGTGGAGCCGGACATCGTCGCCACTGCCAAGGGTATCGCCAGTGGTATGCCTCTCGGCGCATTCATCGCTCGCGACTCGCTCATGACGAAGTGGGGCCCCGGCGCGCACGGCACAACCTACGGCGGCAACCCGCTCGCCTGCGCGGCTTCGCTCGAGACGATCAAGCTGCTCGAGGGCGGCTTGATGGACAACGCCAGGGCCCGCGGCAACGAGCTGCTCACGGGTCTCCGGTCGCTTCAAAAGCGGTTCCCGGCATTGATCCGCGACGTCCGCGGGATCGGTCTGATGATCGGCGTGGAGTTCGACACGCACGAGCACGCGGCGGCCGTTGAGTGGGCCAGCTTCCAGCGCGGAGTGCTCGTTCTCGAGGCCGGGCACACGGTCGTACGGGTGTCGCCGCCCCTGGTACTCACGGCCTCAGAAGCCGCAACGGGCCTGGCGCTCTTCGGAGAGGCAGTAGCCGAGGTCGCGGCGAGCCACTGAGTGGCCGCTTTCTTTTCGCAGCGCACCATTTCTCGCAGCGTACGAACTTCACACAGACTCTCCAAATGCAAGTCTGGGTAGTGCCGGGCCATGTTTGCACGGCTCACCCTCGCCGGACTCCAATGGGGACAACACCCGGCAGGGATTCGGAGGTTGCGAAGCGTGCTCGGGGCGCTGCCGGGGGCCCACGGTACCGGCACTTCACCTCGTGCTACCCGGAGTGGAAAATGGCAGGATGTTCCGGACCGGCAGATGCCCGGTCCGCCCCGCTCGTAAGCCGCGGATGATCGCCAGGTGAGCGCCGATGAGTAAGGTCACCTCGATGCGCGATGCCGTCGCCGCCCTCGTCCACGACGGTGACGTCGTCGCCATCGAAGGCTTCACGCACTTGATCTGTTTCGCGGCCGGGCACGAGATCATCCGCCAGCGCAAACGCGACCTGACCCTGGCGCGCCTGACACCCGACCTCATCTATGACCAGATGGTCGCGGCAGGCACGGCTCGAAAGCTCGTCTTCAGCTGGCTCGGCAACCCGGGCGTCGGCGGGCTTCACGCCATCCGCCGGCGTGTCGAGGATGCCGATCCGGCGTCGCTCGAACTGGAGGAGTACAGCCATTTCGGCATGGTCGGCCGCTACACCGCCGGCGCGTCCAACATGCCGTTCTTTCCACTGCGCTCCTATTTCGAAACTGATCTGCCGAAGGCGAACCCTCTTATCCGACAGCTTCGCTCCCCGTACGGCGACGACACCGTCTACGCCGTGCCGCCGCTCAAGCCCGACGTGACGGTCGTGCATGCTCAGCGGGCCGATGTCGGCGGCAACACGCAGATGTGGGGCCTGCTCGGCTGCCAGAAGGAAGCTGCCTTCGCCGCGGAGCGGGTCATCGTCGTCGTCGAGGAGCTGGTGGAAGAGACCGTGATCCGCGCCGACCCCAACCGAACCGTCATCCCGGGCCTGATCGTCGACGCGGTGGTGGTCGAGCCGTTCGGCGCCCACCCGTCGTATGTCCAGGGGGCCTACGACCGCGACAACCACTTCTACCGCGATTGGGATGCGATCAGCCGCGAGGCCGCCACTACGCAGGCCTGGCTCGACGAGTGGGTCTACGCGGTCAGCGGTCGTGCCGAGTACGTCGACAAGCTCGGAGCCGATCGAGTGGCCGGTCTTCGGCCGTCCGGACACGCACCGTCGGGCTCGGTCGACTACGGGGTCTACAAATGAGCCAGCGGCACGCGAGCAGCCCCGCGCGCGTCCCCGGCGCGCCGTCCGGCCCGGCGTCTGGAGCGCCAGGGGTGGCCGACTTCTCCAGGTCGGAGATGATGATCGTGGCCGCGGCTCGCGAGCTGGCCCAGCAGCGCGTCTGCTTCGTCGGCGTCGGCCTGCCGAACATCGCCGTCAACCTGGCCCGCTTGACCGTTGCGCCCACGCTGGAGCTCGTGTACGAGTCGGGAGTATTCGGCGCGATCCCGGCTCGGCTGCCGCTCTCAATCGGCGACCCTACCATCGTCACAGGCGCGACGGCCGCCGTCTCGATGTTCGAGTTGTTCAGCTTCTACCTGCAGGGCGGGCTGGTCGACGTCGGCTTCCTCGGCGCGGCCCAGATCGATCGGTACGGCAACATCAATAGCACGGTGATCGGCGACTACGACCACCCAACGACGCGCCTTCCGGGCTCGGGCGGGGCATGTGAGATAGCCATCAATGCCCGGCAGGTCTTCGTGATCATGCGCCAGTCGAAGCGCTCGTTCGTCGATCGGATCGACTTCCGAACGTCGCCCGGCAACCTCGGCGGGGCGGAGTCGGCCGCTCGACTAAGGCGCGAGGAGGGCTGGCTCGGCCGTGGCCCGTCGGTCGTCGTGACCGACCTGGGGATCTACCACTTCGACGATTCAGGCGAGATGCGCCTCGACTCGATCCACCCGGGAGCCACTATCGACATGGTCCGCGAGACGATCGGCTGGGAACCGAAGGTCGCAGAACCGCTCGAGACGACGACGCCGCCCACGCCCGAAGAACTGCGCCTGATTCGCGAGCAGCTCGATCCAGAGGGCGCCTACACGAAGTAGGCGAGTCGTAGGGCCCCGGCTCGCGGCGAGCGTCCAGCTGCCTCGGACCTGCCGCGGCCACTGCACCTCGCCGCAGAAGCTAGCGTCGCGCCCCGTCGGACAGGCCGCGGACGACCATGACCGGGCAATGGGAGTGGCGGACGACGTAGTCGGAAACGCTGCCGATGAGGAAGCGGCTGACGCCGCTGCGGCCGTGCGAACCGACCACGATAAGGTCCGCATCCTCGGCGTCGGCGGCAGCAACGATAGCTTCGCCGGGCTCGCCGTCCCAGACCAGGAATGTGGCGTCGGACCCCGCGGCCTTCGCACGCTGGACGATGGTCTGGGCCTTTGTCGTCAGCGAGTCTCGCGAGTCGGGCGAAGCCGCCACGGCACCGGCTTGGGCTGACGCTCCGGAGGGCCGAGAAGCAGAGGCGAGGACGCAGACCACGAGAAGCCGCGCCCCGACCTGGACCGCCAGGTCGATCGCTTCCTCGCTGGCCGGCTCGGAGGCCGGCGATCCGTCAGTCGCCAGCAGTACGGTTTCGATTCGGGACATCACCCTGTCCGTCCGGCCGATGCGCTGCAGTGCTGCCGGTCTTCGTGTTCGGCAAGGGTGGGCGTAGGTCGAATGAGGGCCAAGGGACCTCCGGCCCGTTCCGGCGGGCCCAACGTCCCCGGCCCAACCGCGCCCTCGGGGCGACCCGAAGTGGCCTTCTCGCGCCGAATGGTGCCGCCCGGCGACACCGACGGCTGACCTGCGCTGGAACACCCGAAGTGGTGGCGACGGCGAGTTGGCAGCCTGCTAGGCTCCCCATGATGAGCGCTTCGAAGTCGATGTCGGACCCGAGCCGGGGCTCAACCGGCCTGCTCGGTCTGCGCGAGATGTCGGCTGCCCTTGAAGGCTGGAACATTCGTCCGGGCCCGGAGAGCTACGCCGAGCTGGCCTCAGCGTTTGGCCGCGTGATCGGCGGTTCGGGGCTCGTCGGTGGACATCTCCGCGTCGACGCGCTGCCGCTGACCGAAGTAGAGCTCAGGGCCGGCAGCCTGCTCGACCAGGGCGCCGAGACGGCCGGCCTGCATACGTACGAGCTCAGTTTCGGCGATCGCGCCCTGGCCACTCTTCTGCTGGATGCGCCTCCAACGGCCGGATTCTCCGTCGACGAATGCGCCCGCGGCCTGGAGATCGTAATCGGCTCCGCCTGGTCGCGAGCCCGCGCCGGCCAGGCTTCCGACGAACTGACCGCCCTCGACGCCGCGACTCGCGGCATCGCCGCCGTCCTTGACCTGGACCGAGTCCTGCAGCTGATCACCGATCGGGTCCGCGAGCTCGCCCACGCCCAGTACGCCGCCCTCGGCATCACGGACCAGGATGGTGGCCTCGCACGTTTCATCACCAGCGGCATCAGCCGCGCCGAGCGCGAAAGAATCGGGCCACCGCCCCACGGCCACGGGCTTCTCGGCGTGATTGCCAATGAAACCCATCCTGTTCGTGTGCGCGACGTCGCCGCCGACCCACGACGCCACGGCTTCCCTCCCAGCCACCCGCCTATGCGGTCGCTGCTCGGCGTGCCGGTTGGAACGAAAGGCCGGTCGATCGGTCGCCTGTACCTGACCAACAAGCAGCCTCTCGGCGAGTTCACCCAGGACGACGAGCGTCTGATCGAGATGTTCGCCCTTCACGCCGGCATTGCTATTGAGAACGCCCGGCTTCACGAGCAGGTCCAGCGCCTGGCGATTGTCGAGGAGCGCGAGCGGATCGGTCGCGATCTGCACGACGGCATCATCCAGAGCATCTACGCGGTCGGCCTGTCTCTCGAAGACGTGCCGGACCTGATGGTTGACGAGCCCGACGTCGCTCGAGCCAGGATCGAGCGCGCAATCGACTCGCTCGATCTATCGATTCGCGACATCCGCAACTTCATCTTCGGGCTCCGCCCGGAGCTGCTCGAGCAGGCCGGCCTGGTTGGCGGTTTGGCCGCCCTGGCCGACGAGTTTAGAGTCAACAGCATGGTCGACGTTGAGCTCGACACGGCCGATGCAGACGACGCGGACCTGCCTCCCGAGCTCACCGGTCAGCTCCTCTCGATCGCCCGTGAAGCCCTCAGCAACATCGCGCGCCACTCCAAGGCGACCCGGGGCAACGTCCACGTCGAGGCCAGAAATCTGACTGTGACGATGATCGTTAGCGACAACGGAGTCGGCTTTGATCGGACCAAACCTCGCGGCGCCGGCCACCAGGGCCTCGTCAATATGCGCGCCCGCGCCTCGTCTGTCGGTGGCCGACTGGAGGTTCACAGCGAGCCTGGCTCTGGCACGCGTATCATCGTCACGGTACCCCGCCGCGAAGCATCGGGCGGGGCCACGGATCGAGGAGACGAATGACCGACCAGATGGAAGCGCGCCCCCTGCGACTTCTCGTAGTCGACGACCACGAGGTTGTTCGGCAGGGTCTCGTCTCACTGCTGGACCGGCGCGAGCACTTTCAGGTCGTCGCCGAAGCCGGCACCGCTGCGGAAGCGGTCGAAATGGCTCGCAAGTTCGAGCCGGACCTGGTCGTCATGGACGTTCGGCTGCCGGATGGATCGGGCATCGAGGCCTGTCGCGAGATTCGGGCTGAGTTTCCGACGACCCGCGTCGTCATCCTGACCAGCTACCCGGACGAAGAAGCAGTCCTTTCGGCGATCATTGCCGGCGCGTCCGGTTACCTGCTAAAGCAGATTCGCGGCCGCGACCTGATCAGCGCCCTCGAGTCGGTCGGCCGGGGAGAGTCGCTGCTGGATCCGGCCGTGACCGAGAAGGTTCTCGACCGCGTCCGCCGCATCGCCACGGGTACCTACACCGACGAGCTGGCCCAGCTGACGCAGCAGGAGCAGAAGATCCTGCTGCTCGTGGCCGAGGGCAAGACCAACAAGGAGATCGCCTCGGAGGTCTTCCTGTCCGACAAGACCGTCAAGAACTACGTCAGCTCGATCCTTTCGAAACTGAACCTGGAGCGCCGCGCTCAAGCCGCTGCCTTCGTCGCTCGCCACCGCATCAAGGGCGGCGCCTAGGCCGGCCACCGCCGTCATCCCCGGCGACGAAACTCCGAATCGTCCAATCGGCCCTCGCGTCGCTGGATCCGGTCCGTACACTGCGGGTCATGCGTACCGTCAGCGCCGATGAGGCAGTCTCCGTCATCCAGTCAGGCCAGCAGATCTTCATGCACGGCGCCGCTGCTACGCCGTCCGTGCTCCTCGATGCGCTGGTGCGTCGAGCTCCCGAGCTTCGAGACGTCAAGATCGTCCACATGCACGCCGAGGGGCCCCACCCGCACCTCGGTCCCGGTATGGAGGGCCACTTCCTCCACCGGGCTCTGTTCATCGGGCCAAACGCCCGCGCGGCCATCAACGAAGGCCGGGCCGAGTTCATCCCGGTCTTTCTCTCGGATATCCCGCGGCTGATCGACAGCGGGCTCCTGCCGCTGGATGCCGTTTTCGCCAACATGACGCCGCCCGACGAGCACGGTTTCTGCTCGCTCGGCACGTCCGTCGACACTATGCTGACCGCGATCCGGAATGCCAAGGTGGTCATCGCCCAGTTCAACAAGTCGATGCCCCGCACCCTGGGCGACAGCTTCGTTCCGTTGAGCGCCATCGACTTCGCCGTCGAGGTTGACCAGGCTCCCTATGAGTACTTCGGCGGCGACGCGGGCGGGCTCGAGGATCGCATCGGTGGCTTCGTGGCCGAGCTCGTTCCCGACGAGGCCACGCTCCAGATGGGCATCGGCGCTATCCCGGCCGCGGTCGGCAAGGGGCTTTACGGCAAGAAGGACCTGGGCGTCCACACGGAGATGTTCACGGACGTCATGGTGGATCTCGTCGAGCGCGGCGTCGTGACCTGCCAGCGCAAGGAGGTCGACTGCGGGAAGATCGTGACGGCCTTCATGATGGGCAGCAAGCGCCTGTACGAGTTCGTCGACAACAACCCGATGGTCGAGATGCGGCCCGTCGACTACACGAACGACACGGCGATTATCCGCCGCTTCAGGCGCATGACGGCCATCAACTCGGCCATCGAGGTCGATCTCACGGGGCAGGTTTGCGCCGACTCGATCGGCCACCGCATGTACAGCGGCGTCGGCGGGCAAATGGACTTCATGCGCGGCGCAGCCCTGGCCGAGGATGGCCGGGCCATCATCGCTCTGCCGTCCACGGCTGCCGATGGAAAAGTCAGCCGCATCTCCGCGAGCCTCAAAGAAGGGGCCGGCGTCACCACCACACGTTCGCACGTCCGCACGGTCGTGACCGAGTTCGGCGTTGCCGAGCTCTTCGGGCAGGGCTTCCGGGAGCGGGCCAGGCGCCTCATCGCGATTGCCCACCCCGATTTCCGCGATGAGCTGACGGCCTACGCCAGGAAGTACCACGAGCTCTAGGCGTCGCCGCTAGGCCGGCGCGGTCCCTGTTGGCTCCTGTGCCCCTCGCTCACGCACCTTCAAGTGGGCTCGATGCGGTGTTGGGCGGTAGTGGCACTCTTGGACGCAATTCAAGGGGGTCGCGGTCGGTCGACAGCCGGCGACGCGTCTGGTCCAGGTTCAATCGAGCGCTTGGCGGCGGACCGCGAGGCGCCCAACGCCATGCCGGGATTCGGGCCTGCGTCTACCACGCCTGCCAGACCTGACCGGGCGAATCGGGCCGGGTTACCGCCGGCACCCCTGACCGGACACAAAAGGGACGAACGCCGGGCGTCCCCTCCGGCGTTCGTCACAGCCAGCAGTCTGCTGACCCGATTATCTGGTGCGCAGTGCCGAACGGCCCTCCGCCGCAGGCAAGTCGACCCCCGCCGGGACGGCAAGCGCGGGTGCCGCAAGTCCCAGCGGGTCGGGTCGTTCCGCCTCGCGGTCCCCACTCCGCCGTCGCCTCGTGGCCACCCGTTGAGGCAGGCGCCGGCCACCCCGTCACATACCACCGCGGGCCATATGGCCCCCGGTCTTAGGGAGCCCCGACGCTACGGTTGCTGGGACCCTAAGCGCACGCTGTGCGCATGCTCGCCGAACCCAAGATAGCCCTGCGCCGGCTGCTCATCGTCAGCCAGCATCAGGCCGCAGCCGAGGCTCTTTGCGATCACCTCTCACGTCATGGCTTCATCGTCGCTCAGGCGTCGTGCGAAGCCGCCGCGCGTGAGGCTGCGACGGGCCGGCCCGATGTGGTTCTGCTCGATGCCGATGTTGCGGGGGGATGGCGGCCGATGGTCGCGGCTCTGCGCGATCTGATCCCTCCGGACCGGATTGCCGTGTTGGCTTCATACTGGCATTCGGACGAGCAGCGCGAGGCGGTCGCCAGCGGGATAGGCGGCACCTTGCTCAAGCATCTAGATGGAATCGCGCTGGCCCGCCAGCTGCGTGCATTGAGTGAACCGACCATCGTGACGAATCAACCGACTCCAGAGTTTCCAGGCATTCCGGCCATCATCGACGGCTCGGAGGCCATCGCCTATGTCGAGACGCGGATCAGCGACGGCGCTTGCGCTTACCCGATCACGCCCTCGACGACCATGGCGGCGGTCTACCAGGTTGCCGTTGCCAACGGCACCCCGAACCTGTGGGGCACCAGTCTGAAGTTCATCGAGCCGGAGTCGGAGCATTCCTCCGCTTCAGCCGCCGAAGGCTTCGCCCTGGCGGGCGGCCGGGTCACGAACTTCACTGCCGGACAGGGGCTCATCCTGATGAAGGAAGTCCTGTACGTCATCGCCGGCAAGCGCCTGCCCGTGGTCTTCCACGTCGGGGCACGGGCTCTGACCGTGCAGGGGCTGAACATCCATGCCGGCCACGACGACATGATGGGCGTCGCGGATTGCGGTTGGGGCATGTTCTTCGCTCGCAACTGCCAGGAGGCGGCGGACTTGACCGCCATTGCCCGCCGTGTCGCTGAGGACGGCGAGACGCCGTGGTTCGTTGCCCAGGACGGGTTCCTGACGACGCACACGATCGAGAACGTCCTGCTCCCCGAAGACGATCTCCTGCGCCGTTTCGTCGGCGACCCGCGCAAGACGGTGCGCGACCTGTTCGACCCCAAGGACGCCTTGATGTCGGGTGTGGTCCAGAACCAGGACTCGTATATGAAGGGCCGCATCGCACAGAGGACCTGGTACGACCGCCTGACCGAGATCACCGGACGGGCGATGGCCGAGTGGTGCACTCTGACCGGCCGAAGCTACGGCCTCATCGAACCATACCGGACTGAGGACGCCGACTACGTCCTGGTTTCGATGGGCACGATGGCCGACACGGCGACTGCGGTCGTTGACTCCCTACGCGGTGACGGCCGCAAGGTCGGATGCATCACCGTGACGAGCTTCCGGCCCTTCCCCGCGACTCAGCTCGCTGCGGCCCTCCGCAACGCCAAGGTGGTGGCCGTGGTCGAGCGAACCGACGAGCCGGCAGCGGCAGATAACCCGCTCACCCGTGAGCTCAAGTCGGCCCTCGCCGATGCGGCCATGGACGGCGCGCCGTTGCCTCGTGTCGTGTCGGTCTCGGCCGGTCTTGGCTCCCGCGATATCCAGCCCGGCGACCTCGGCGCCGTCTTCGACTGGATCGCCGACGAAAAGGCTGTCAGGGAGCGGCGCCGGGCGGTTCTCGGCATCCGCCACCCACTGGCCCTTGCCAACAACGGCCTGAACATCCGACCCAAGGGGGCTTACAGCCTGCGCGGCCACTCGGTCGGCGGTTTCGGCAGCGTGACCACGAACAAGCTTGTGGCGACGACCGTCGGTGAGCTGTTCAACCTGTACGTCCAGGCATACCCGCGCTACGGCTCGGAGAAGAAGGGCCTGCCGACGACGTACTTCCTGACAATCGCCGAGGAGCCGATCAGACTCCACAACGAGCTTACCGAAGTCAACTTCGTGCCGCTCTTCGACGTCAACTCATTCAAGCAGGGCGATCCCCTGGCGGGTCTGGTCGACGGTGGCACGGTCTTCGTGCCGACACCCCTGACCGACCCGGCGGAAGTCTGGGCCGCCCTTCCACCCGCGACGCGAGCGGAGATCCTGGCCCGCAACATCAGGCTCCTGGCCCTGGACACCGCATCCCTCGCCATGAAGTACGCGCCCCGGCCTGACCTCGAGATCCGGATGCAGGGCGTGGCCCTCGTGGGCGTCTTCCTCAAAGTTTCGCCCTTCGCCGAGCGCGCCGGGCTCAACCGCGAGGCACTCCGTGACGCCGTCCGGACCAACCTCACCCGCTTCTTCGGGAAGCGTGGCACGGCGGTGGTGGATGCCAACCTGGCGGTCATCGACGGGGCCTACGACGGCGTTATCGACGTCACCGCGGCGATCGCCCGTCAGCGTGCAGCCTCGGCCCCAGTTGCCGTCGCGGCCGCTCGATGACGGATACACGAACCGTCGGCGAGGTCATGACTGCCAACCCGATCGCGATCGCCGAGACGGCCTCTCTCGCAGAGGCCGCCGGAATCCTCGACAGCAGGAAGATCTCCGGTCTTCCCGTCCTGGATGAGAACGGAATCCTGACTGGTGTGCTCAGTCAGACCGACCTCGTTCGGGCTCGAGCGAACCAGCACCCTGTCTCCGACTGGCCCGGCCTGACCGTTGGGCAGATCATGACCAAGCCGGCACTGACCATCGCCGCCAGCGCGAGCCTCGAAGAGGCCGCGAAGGTGATGGGGGAGCGCCGAGTCCACCGCCTCGTCGTAACAAACGGTGCGGCCAACCCGATCGGTATCGTCTCGACAAGCGACCTCGTAGGGTCGTGGCCGAGACAGCCCGACAGCTGAGCGAGCGATGACCCAGATACTTACTACTGCCCAGATCGAGAAGCTCGGACCCGGCCCCGGGTTGATCTCACCGCAGACCTTCGAGGCCGCCGAATACATCGAGGACTTCAACGAGTCCGTCATCAACGCCTATCGCCGCGGTGTGGCCGACGTCGAGCTTCCGGCGGACGCCGGCGTCGCCCGAAGCCTCATCGCTCCGGCGACCGCAGCCGTTCGCGATTTCAGCACCCTGTCGCCGATGATCCCAGCCCTTATCGCCGAGAAGTGCGTCGGTTGCATGGCCTGCGTCAGCGCCTGCCCCGATAGCGCGATCGTGGCGACGGCCCAGCCGAAGGGCTCGCTGGCGGAGGCGATCGACGCGTTCGCCGCGACCCAGACGGACCCGGCCCTGGCCGCGCAGACCGCAAGGTCCCATTTCGTCCACACCACGAAATACGCCGACGTCCCTGCCAAGCGCGGCATCGAGCCGGCCGACTTCGGAATCTTTGTAGACCCATACCACTGCAAGGGCTGTGCCGAGTGCGTGGAGGTGTGCGCGGCGCTGGGCCACGACGCTCTCGTCATGGCGGAGAAGTGCGAGGCAGAGGTCAGCGGCGAGGGTACGCTCGATCGCTACCGCCGCGACATCGGCTTGTTCAGGTCGCTACCCACCACGCCGGTCGAGTACCGCAACGAGAAGGCCCTCGCCGACATCATGCTTGGGGAGCACGCCTTTGGGTTCGTCGGTGGCGCGGGCTCGTGCTCGGGCTGCGGCGAAGGCACGGTCGTACGCATGGTCACCGCCGCCACGCTCCAGCTCTACGGACCGCAGAGCATGGGCATCGTCGCCGAGACCGGCTGCAACACCGTCTTCGGCAGCACCTACCCGTTCAACCCGTTCACCGTTCCCTGGACGAACTCGCTGTTCGAGAACGGCCCGGCCGACGCCCTCGGCATTCGCCTGCGCTGGGACCAGGCCGGCCACGCCGATCGGCGGCTGTGGGTCTTCGGCGGCGACGGCGCCATGTACGACATCGGTTTCCAGTCGCTGTCGCGACTGGTCGCCTCGGGAATGGACATCAAGGTCCTGGTCCTGGACACCGGCGTGTACTCGAACACCGGCGGCCAGACCTCCACGGCCTCCTTCGCCGCTCAGGTTTCCAAGCTTTCCGCCTACGGAAAGGCTGAGCACGGCAAGCAGGAGAAGCGCAAGGAGCTGGGCCGGATCATGGTCGCCCACGGCGACGCTTACGTGGCCCAGGTCGCGGCCTCCAACATCAACCACCTGTACAGGGCCGTCATGGACGCGAACGCGTATCCAGGCCCGGCCGTCATCATCGCCTACGCCCCTTGCATGCCGGAGCACGGCATCGCCGACGACGCGGCCAACCGGCAGGCCAAGCTCGCCGTCGACTCACGGGCCTTCCCGCTCTTCACGTACGACCCGCGCCGGGGCGACTCGATGGTCGAGCGCCTCTCGCTCCAGGGCAATCCGGCGGTCAAGGATGACTGGTCGAAGAACCCGGATGGGACGATCTTCGACTTCATCTCCTTCGCCCGCACCGAAGGCCGCTTCGGTCAGCACTTCGACAAGGAGGGCAACCCCTCCCACGAACTGCAGGCCTCTCAGGAGGACCGCCTCCACAATTGGCGTCTCCTCCAGGAGATGACCGGCATCCGCTAGCCGCGAAGGGCTTCGTTCTCACGCTCCGCCGGTAACGAACCGGGGCTCCACTGGAGCCCCGGTTTCGATTCTGCGGCATCTCGAAAGGGCGATCCAAGAGCTACGCGGCGACTCCTGCGCGGCCGGCTTCCATGCCGGCCGCGAAGACCGCCAGATCCGCCTCGACGATCTCAGGCCGCTTCTTGCCGGCCATCTCGCTCAGGGCGGCCCGGACGGACTCGGGCGTGACCCACCCGAGCCTTGCTACCAGGGCGCCGAGGGCGACGATGCTTACCAGCTTGTCGTCGCCGCCCTTTGCAGCCAGCTCGGTGCATGCCAGGCGCATCTCATCGACATCGGGGCGACCCCCCTTCTCGTCGGCCAGCAGCGAGGTGTTCATCACCAGCATGCCATCGCGGGCGACACGGGGCGCGAACTTGCGCAGCGAAGGCAGGTTCATGACGACCGCTGCATCGAACTCGTCCACGACCGGCGACCCGATCGGGCCGTCGCTGACGATGACCGTACAGGAGGCCGTCCCGCCGCGCATCTCGGGACCATACGAGGGGATCCAGAACGTCTCCAGGCCGTCCTTGATTGCGGCCCTGGCGAGAACCTGGCCGGTGAACAGGAGGCCCTGCCCTCCGAACCCGGCGAAGACCACTGAGTGTTCCATCTCAGGCCTCCGACTGTCGGGCCGAGTCCGTCCGACCGACCGCGCCGACCGAGGCCGATCCGGCCGAGCCGGCGGCGCCTCGATCCACCATGACACCGAGCGGATATGCCTCCACGACCGGGCCCTTCAGGTGTTCGAGGGATTCCTGTGGCGTCATACCCCAGCCGACCGGACAGTTGGAGAGCGCTTCGACGATGGCGAAGCCGCCACCTGAGATCTGGACCTGGCAGGCTCGCTTGATCATCGCCTTGAGTTTGCCGATACCCGGCACGTCGGCAACGGTCCCGCGGGCGGCGTAGGTGACGCCGGGGAGCTGGGCGAGCATCTCCGTTATGCGAATCGGGAAGCCCATCAGCTTGGCATCTCGGCCGGTCGGTGAGGACGTTGTCTTCTGGCCGAGGAGTGTGGTCGGTGCCATCTGGCCGCCGGTCATGCCATAGATGCCGTTGTTGACGAAGATCGCGGTGATCCGCTCGCCGCGGGCAGCGGCGTGGACGATCTCCGCGGTCCCGATTGCCGCCAGATCGCCGTCGCCCTGGTAAGTCAGCACGAACGCTTCGGGACGCACTCGTCGAATTCCCGTGGCCACAGCCGGGGCGCGGCCATGCGGTGCTTCGACGAAATCGACGTCGAGGTAGTCGTAGGCGAACACGGCGCAGCCAACCGGTGCCACCGCGATCGTGTGGGCCGGCAGGTCGAGTTCGGTCATCACCTCCGCCAGCAGCCGGTGCACGATGCCGTGGCCGCAGCCGGGGCAGTAGTGGGTCGAGCGGTCGATCAGGACGTCGGGCTTGCGGTAGATCAGGCGGGGGGCGGCGGCCGAAAATTCCGGGCCCGGCGTGTGAAGCGTCATCGTCGACCTCCATGTCGCGCCGCTACATGCATGCCGGCATCGGCCCCCCTGCCGTTGCGCTCGCGGCCTCGAGTGAGATCTCCGTGGCCATCGCGGTCGTCGAGGCTCTCGGCCGCCCGCGTCCGGGCGACCTTCGCGCGCAGTGCCTTGAGAGCGCCGAGCACTTCATCAGGCGTTGGCACCATGCCGCCCATTCGACCGTGGAAGGCGACCGGGCAGCGGCCCTCGACCGCCAGTCGGACGTCCTCGACCATCTGGCCGGACGACAGTTCAACCGTCAGGATGCCGTGAAGGTGCCGGCTGAGTCGGGCCAGCTCACGCTCGGGGAACGGCCACAGCGTAATCGGTCTGAACAGGCCGACCTTGATACCCTTCTCGCGAGCCCTGGCAATGGCGGTGCGAGCGACGCGGGCCGCGGTGCCGTAGGCGATGATCGCGAACTCGGCATCCTCAAGCTGCCAGGCTTCCCAGCGAACCTCGTGGCGCGCGATGTCTCGGTACTTCTGCTGGAGAGCCAGGTTCCGTCTCTCCAGCAACTCGGGCTGCAGGTCGATCGAGTTGACGATCCGAGCCGGCCGGCCGGAAGCGCCGGTCAGCGCCCAGTCGAAGGTATGTCGTTCCGGTGTGCGGAAGCGCAGCTCGACCGGTTCCATCGCCTGGCCGAGGATCCCGTCGGCGACGAGCATTGCCGGAGTCCGATAACGCTCCGCCAGCTCGAAGGCTGTGGCCATCAGCTCGATCGCCTCGCCGATAGAGGCGGGGGCGAGGACCGGCACGTGGTAGTCGCCGTGGCCGTGGCCTTTGGTGGCCTGGAAGTAGTCGCTCTGCGATGGGCCGATGCCGCCGAGACCCGGGCCGGCACGCATGACGTTGACGAGAACCATCGGCGTCCCGGAGGCGGCCATGTAGCTCATCGCCTCAGCCATCAGGCTGATTCCAGGGCTCGACGACGAAACCATGACCCGGGCTCCGGTGGCAGCCGCGCCGAGGGCCATGTTGATGGCACCGAGCTCGCTCTCGGCCTGGACGAAGACGCGACCCAACTCGAGCATCCGGCGGGCCATCCACTCCAGCAGTTCGGCCTGCGGGGTAATGGGGTAGCCGAAGTAGGCGTCACAGCCTGCCTGAATCGCGGCCTCGGCGATTGCCTCGTTGCCTTTCATGAGGATGCGGGCGCGACGGCCGGCCTCGGCCTCGGTATCGATCAGCTGCGGGAAGGTTCGGACCTCGCGGCCGCCGGTCATCGCCCCCGCTCCACTCGTGAGGTCCCGCGCGGGGCGGCCCAGATGGTGAAGACGGCGTCCGGGCAAATGCGGGCGCAGAAGGCGCAGCTCGTACAGCCGGCGGCGTCGCTCAACTCGATGGGGTGGTAGCCGAGGACGTTGACGCGGCTACGGTCGAGCGCAAGGATGCCCTTAGGGCAGGCGGCGACGCACAGTTCGCAGCCCTTGCAGTGCTCCTCGGCGATGACAAGAGGCGTCCACGGCACGGGTGGCCGGACGGCCATGGCAATTGGACTGATCGCCATTCGCTCTTCGCTTTCGAATGCGGAGCCCGCCGCCGAAGAAGCCGCCGACCTCACGGTCTGTGGCGGTCCCGCGCACGGGACTTGTTGCCCGTAGCCTCCCGCCCCGCGTAACCTCGGGCAAGGGCCGAACGACACATATGCCTACGGGAGCAGTACTAGATCGGAGGAGGCTCCAAACGGAACCGAGCGGGCAGTCATGGAGGGCCGTTTGCCAGACCTGCCCGCCGAACCCGGTGGCCCGGCCGTGCGTTCGACATGGCCGGGTCTGCTCGTGACCGGACTCCTCCGACGCAGCGACGAGTGCGGCTGCCGCTGCCTGGCGCAGGAGGCCCCAGTTCCCTCCACCGGCGTCCGGCTGGGGCCTTGCCGGCAAGTGATGCCGCTGGCAGTCAAGCTGATGGCATACTGGGATTGGGGTAGGGCAGTCCCGATGGACCTTCGTCCCGAGTTACGGCGAGCGAGCACCCAGAGGACCTCGATGGACGACCAGGGGCAACCAGGCGGCCCCGAAACCTTCACCAGGGCACCGGCGGTTGCGCTCGATCCGGGCGCGAAGCCTCCCGAGCCCGTCCGCGCCCATTTCCCGGGCGAGGAACCGCCGGCCGGCCTCCGGGTCGCTGATCTGGGGCCCGGCGGAGGGTCCGAGCCCAACATCCGCCCGGCTTTGCTCGGCGAGCCGTTCGACGACCCGGTAGCCCCAAGGAGCGTTCGGTGCATCGCCTGCGCCCACCGCTGTGCCCTCAGGCCGGGCCGGATTGGTATCTGTGGTGTGCGACAGAACCGCGGCGGCCGGCTCTACACCCTCGTCTACGGCGAGGTGGTGGCGGCCAGGGCCGAGCCGATCGAGAAGAAGCCCTTCTACCACTTCATGCCGGGCAGCTACGCCTACTCGGTGGCGACACGGGGATGCAACTTCCACTGCGCCTTCTGTCAGAACTGGGAGATGTCGCAGGCCCACCGCGAGGGCGTCGTGCCGGAGAGCCGAAACGTCACACCCGACGAGGTGATCGAGAAGGCGGTGGCCGCGGGCGTTCGAAGCGTGGCTTACACGTACGTGGAGCCGACGGTCTTCATCGAGTTCGCGCTCGACACGATGGTTCGGGCACGCGCAGCCGGGCTCCGCAACGTCTTCGTGACGAACGGCTACGAGACGCCCGAAGCGATCGAGACGGTGGCGCCGTATCTCGATGCCGCCAACGTCGATTTGAAGGCGGCCAGCGACAGTTTCTACCGCCGGGTTTGCGGCGCCCGATGGGAGCCGGTGCGCGAGTCGGTGGTGGAGCTGCGCAGGCGTGGCATCTGGGTCGAACTCACGACCCTGATCATCCCGGGGCTCAACGACGACCTGCACGAGTTGCGGGCCATGGCCGAGTGGATCGCCACGGCCCTCGGGCGCGAGACACCGTGGCACCTGACGCGCTTTCAGCCGGCCTACCGGCTGGG
>Ga0209777_10002532_pt1 | contig 23818 bp, 16 predicted proteins | sample FrelakmetHBP12HB_FD_187147 | JGI IMG/M metagenome (GOLD analysis project Ga0209777, IMG submission 187147) | Freshwater lake sediment microbial communities from the University of Notre Dame, USA, for methane emissions studies -HBP12 HB (SPAdes)... | ecosystem: Environmental > Aquatic >... | reverse complement strand
AACCCGGCAGAAATAGGAGCCCGACGCGACCCGATGCCCGCCAAGATCGCGGGCATCCCACCGGATGCGCGGTTCAACCCCGCCGAGAACGATAGGCCCGCCCTTCCAGACGAGGCCCCCCTGCACGTCAAAGATCTCGACGGTCACATCCGCTCCCGCGGGAGCTCCGAGGATCGGGATCTCCACGGCGTCGGGTGCGGGGTTCGGACTGACGAAGCCGAGGCGCAGGCCCGGACCCGGCGCCGCAAGGCCGTCGGCCTCCTCCCTGCCGATCGGCAGAAAGACCGGCCTCCGGCCGGGAACGAACACGGCGAGGGTCCGCGCAGGAATCGGCGCCCAGTTCGTCGGATGCGACCCGAGCGGTTGGGACGCGGCAACCCAGAACGACGAAGTAGCGGCGGTCATCGCCGGGTAGTACTCGACCGGATCGCCGACGTCGAACGGCGCGCACCGTAGGGCGATCAAGGTATCGCCGGCGGTCATGACGAAGTTCAGCCGGGCGCTCACTGCGCGCGCAAGCGCATCGATCGCGCGCCGGAGCGCCTCCGTGCGCGCGAGGTGGGGGTGCTCGTGCACGTACTTCAGCAGATACATGAAGTACAGCTCGGAATCGATGTAGTCGGTCTTGTAGTCGGGCGGGTGGTCCTCCATGTAGTTCGGGTCATTGTTCGTCAGCAGATCGACCAGCACCGCCTCCGGGATCGACCCGTTGTGCGCGAAGAGGATCCCCTCGTGCTGGAACGGATGCGGATCCGGGATCCCCGTGTGGCCGGAGCTTGCGGCCCGGACGTGGGCGATCGCGGCCTTCGGCCGGATCAGGGTCATCTCGTCGACCGCCCGGTTGAACTCACGCACGTTCGGATGATTCGCGCGCGGTCCGCCCCGCCGGGTGATCGGTCCCGTGAACGGGAGATTCGCGACCGATCCGACGAAGTACCCGATCCCCCAGCCGTCGGTGTTGGCGCCGCCGAGGCGCTGGAGGTTCGACGCCGTCCCGTCCCGCAGATGCTCGGCGATGAGATCCGCGGGATAGCCGCCCCCGACGAGTCCCCAGAATCTGCACGCGCGTCCGGTTCGATCGGCGGCGCACAGAGCGACTGCGCAGAGCGCCGCCCCGACGATGATTCTCTTCATGCCGCTCTCCCCCTCGTTTCGTCCCACCGCCTACTTAAAGCCCGGCAATTATGGGCGCCCCGACGGCTCACCGTCAACCCGCAGTTTCAGTGGGACTTGACGATCCCCCCTGCGCGGCGGGATCTTCTACCGCATGGGACCCGTGCGGCAGTTTCGCGCGATCGTGCGAGGTCGGGTGCAGGGGGTGTCCTTTCGGGCGGCGACCGTCCGCGAGGCGCAAGGCCTCGGACTCGACGGATGGGCCCGAAACCTTGCCGACGGGTCGGTCGAGGTGGTCGCTCGGGGGAACGAAGAGTCGCTCCGCAAACTGATCGAGTTTCTCCAGCACGGTCCCCCGGTGGCGGAGGTCGAAAGCGTCGAGGCAAGCTGGTCGGACCGAACGCGGATCTCCCCCGGTTTCAACCTGCGCTGGTGGTGAGACGCGCGCGGCACGCGCCCTCGTCGGCGGCGCAGACGCCCTGGGCGAAGAGCTTCGTTCCGCCGCCCCGTCCACCCAGGGTGGAGAGGATCTCCTCGAGCTTCTCCCGCGCGTCCAGGTCCCCGCCGGACGGTAGTTCCTCGCTCCGCGCGACAACCCACAGGCGTTTCCCCGACTCCCCCGGCCCGGCGAGGACCGCGACCGCGCGCCCTTGAGCGATGATCGCGTTCGCCGCGGCGCGCAGGGACGCCGCATCCGCGCCGTCGATCCACGCGGCGATTCTCAGCGCGCCGTCCGGCGCGCGCGGCGTCTCGCGCGCGAGACGCCCGGCCTCGAGGATCGCCCAGCGCTCCTGCCAGTCGCGCGACCGCCGCTTCCCTTCCTTCGCCTCCCCGATCAATCCCGCGACCAAGCCGGGGAGATCCGACCACCCGGCGCTCAACGCGCGCGAGGCCGCGTCCACGGACTCGAGAATGTCCTGAAACGCGCGGAGTGCCAGGCGGCCGCAGACGAACTGGACGCGCGTGAGCGAGCGAATCCGCTCCATCCGCAGGGTCTTCACCAGCCCGATCTCGCCCGTGCGGCGGACGTGCGTCCCGCAGCAATGCTGCTCGTCGAACCCCTCGATGATGACCCTCCGGAGGGGACGGTCGTCCGGCCGCGGCTCCTCGAGCGTGACGACCGGGCGATCGTCGAAGACGATCGCGTTCGCGCGCGCCTCGACGTCGCGGATCGCCGCCGGATCGATCTCCCCGTCGGCCGCGTCCAGGTCGATCGTCGAGACTTCCTCTCCCATGTGGAAGGAACGCGTCTCGGCGCCCAGAATCTCCACGAACGCGCGGGAAAGGACGTGCTGGCCCGTGTGGTGCTGGCTGTGATCCCTGCGGGCGAGCGGATCGACGCGCCCCGCGGCGGGTGCGCCGACCGGTCCCGCGAGAGCGCGCTCGAGACGGTGCCAGATCGTCCCGGCGTCGTCGATCGCGACATGAGCGACCGGGACGCCGTCCAGAACGCCGCGGTCGGGCCGCTGCCCCCCTTCCTCCGGGAAGAAGGCGGTCGCATCGAGGGCGATCCACGGCAGGCCGTCGATCTCGCGGATCGCCGTGATCCGTCCCTCGAATTCGAAGCGGCCGGAGTCCTCATCGAAGAGCCTGCGGGTGGGCATGCGAACCCTCCTTCCTGGTTGCGCTGGAGCGACCGCCGGGTAGTCTTGCGCCATGCGTCGCTCGATCCACGGACAGTCTAGCGCAGCGTGAACGAGAACCTTCGCACCGTCCTCGGCTCGGTCGTCGAGGTCTTCGGGCTGGTCGGGATCGCGTTCCTCTATGCGCGCCGCGCGCGGTTCGACCTGTCCTCGACGATGCGGATCGGGATGGACATCTTCATCCCCTGTCTGACGTTCACCGCCATCATGGACTCGCGGATCCAGGCCCGCGAGATGGGGCTGGCGTCGATCGCGACGCTGATCCAGATCGGCGCCGGTCTTCTTTTCGGCTGGATCGTTTTGCGCGCGATCGGCTGGCGCGACCGGAGAGAGCTCCTGATGCCGATCGCGTTCGTCAACGCGGCGAACCTCCCCTTCCCCCTCCTTCTCGCGAACTTCGGGACCGAAGGGCTATCGCAGGGCGTCCTGTGCTACATGGTGACGAACCTCGTGATCTTCTCGGTGGGGATCCTGCTGCTGCACGGGGGCGGACGTTTCCGCGAGGGACTGCGGGAGCCGGCGCTCTGGGCGACGATCCTCGCGATCGGACTGCGCGTCGCGCACGTGCGGATCCCCGACGTCGCGATGCGGATCCCGCGGAGCGCGGGCGTGGCGGCCGTTCCGCTAATGCTCGTCCTCTTCGGGGACTCGCTCGCGCGGGCGCGCTTGACCGCCGTGCGCGAGGCGATCGTCGCCACGGCGGTCCGCTACGTCAGCGGGGCCGCGGGGCTCGCGCTCGTGCTGTGGTGGTTACGACCGACCGGGACGCTGCGGAGCGTACTCGTCCTCTACGCCCTCCTCCCGTCGGCGATCATCAACGTCGTCCTGACCGAGCGGGCGGGACGCAACGCGCAGTCGGTCGCCTCTGCGGTGCTGCTCGCGACGCTCGTGAGCGTCGTCCTCCTACCGATCGTCCTCGCCCTCGTGCGGTGACGCGTGCGGGGACGCGTACAGTGACGCGTACGGGATTGAGCCCAGCATCGCGACCGGCGGCTCGCCGATGCGGTCCCTCAAGAGCGCATCCAGCCGGGTGAGGGCGCCGAAGCCCGCGTCCGACCAGATCGTCTTCCCGCGCGTGTCGATGAGCGTGAGGAACGGGACCGAGTTCAGGTCCTCGAAACGGCGATAGAGGTCCGCCGGAGATCCGTCGTACATGAGGCTGTGCATCGGGGCTTCGCTGTCCCGCTCGAACTTCCGCGCCGCGGCGATCGCCCGGCCGCGATCCACGCCGGGCCGCCAGAGGTCGGCATTCAACCCGATCGAGACGAGACCGTACGGGCGCCACTTCCGGATCAGATCGAACAACGCGCGGGGCGGGGGCGCCTCGGATGTCCACGCGACGACGAGGACGTCGCCGTCGGGCTCGGCGCTCGCGATGGCGGCCGCGATCGCCCGGTCGAGGATGTCCGCGCCGCCCACCGGCCCTTCCGCCGCGGCCCGATCCTTCCGGCGGCCGCAGCCGGTCGCGGTCACGACCAGGAAGACGAGGAGGGCGGCAAGCGCGAAAGTGGAAGATCTCGACACGATTCTTGTCACGCCATCACCTATACTCGCCGCGGGTTCTTTGCCAAAAGGGAGAAACCATGCGGACCCTCCTTTTCATGATCCATCTCGCGATACTTCTCACGATTCTTTTTACGGCCGCGGTCGCGCCGGCGCAAGCGGCAGAACGTTGCCCGGCGCCGATCCGCCGGGCGCTTGCCGCGATCGATCTCACGCCGGAACAGTTCAGGTTCGACCCCTACGACCGGGCGATGTACGGCGGGGACCGGTGGAAGCTGCCCATTTTCGATGCGCTGGTCGACCGACCGTTTCGGATTCCCGGGGACGTGGAGGTCTGGCAACGCGGGCTCGTGAACTCCGCCGATCGCGCGAGCGACCTCTTCGCGTTCGCGACCGCCCGGCTCGGGACCGGCGTGCGGCGCGGCCTGATCGAGGATCCGGTCGAGGCGCTGCGCAAGGGGCTGCCGGCGACGGATCCCCTCGGCTCGTCGATCCGGGACCTCTGCATGGTGCTGGATGCCTCCGTCGACGCGAAGGACGCGGAAGCGCGGGCGAACGCATGCGCTCTCGTCCCCGATTCGCTCGCGGCCGCCCTCGCCGTGATCGTCGAGGCCGAGGCCGCGACGATCGCCGCGCGGAAGGCGGCGTTCGAGCCGCTCGGGGGGAAGCGCGACCTGGAAAGCTTGAGTCGCCACGCGATCTCCTACGTCACCGGGTCCGACGCGGGGACCGTCGATCCCGCGGTTCAGCGCGAGGTCGAGGAACCCGCGGGCGTGATCGACTCCCCCCTCTGGAATGCGGGAATCGCAGATCTTCTCCTCACGATCGAGAAGGAGTTGCCCGTCCTGCGACGACAGGCCGGCTCGCTCACGCGCGCCGTACGGATCGAGACCCCGGCGGGCCCGATCGTCCTCGCGACCGCGGCGGACGATCGGCATGAAGATCGGAATCCGCTGCTTGTCCTGGACGCCGGCGGAAACGACACGTACACGGGCGGCGCGGCCGGGACGGTCGATCATCCCGTGTCGATCGTGATCGACCTCGCCGGAAATGACACGTACGCCGCGGCGGACACGCTGGCCCCGGCGTTCGGCGCGGGGGTCTTCGGCGTGGGGATCCTGATCGACGACGCGGGGAACGACACGTATCGCGGCGGGCACCTGAGCCTCGGTGCGGGGATGTACGGCGCGGGGATCCTGATCGATCGGGCCGGCGATGACGCGTACGACGGCCTGACGGCGACGCAGGGGGCCGGTCTCTTCGGCGTCGGGATCCTCGCCGACGCTGCGGGCGACGATCGCTACCACGCATTCCAGCAGGCGCAGGGCTTCGGCTACGTGAAGGGCTGCGGCGTCCTCGTCGATCGCGCCGGCGACGACATCTACGTCGCCGACGACACGACGATCCGCTATCCGTCCGCGCAGTCGAAGGAGCACAACTCCTCGCTCGCGCAGGGATTCGGATTCGGAAAGCGGGCGGACTACGCCGACGGCCATTCTCTCGCCGGCGGGTTCGGGATGCTCGCGGACGGCGCGGGGAACGACCAGTACCGGTGCGGCGTCTTCGGCCAGGGCGGAGGCTACTGGTACGGGATCGGGATCCTCGCGGACTCAGGCGGCAATGACTCTTACGACGGGATCTGGTACGTCCAGGGGGCCGCGGCGCACTTCGCCCTCGGCGTCCTTCGCGACGGCGCCGGCAACGATCACTACCACGCAACGATGAACATGGCCCAGGGCGCCGGCCACGACTTCTCGCTCGGGGTCCTGTACGAGCAGGCAGGCGACGACGTCTACGATGCCCCCAACCTGTCGCTCGGCGGGGGGAACGCGAACGGATTCGGCTTCTTCTGGGACGTCGCCGGCGACGACGCGTACAACGTGACCGCGGAGACGACCCTCGGCCGGGCGAACATCGGATCGCGCGGCGGGATGCGCGATCGGATGGATACGATCGGTCTCTTCATCGACACGGGGGGCAAGGACACCTACCCTGTCGCAAAGGCGTTCGCCGGCAACGGCCGCCTGTGGACGCAGGAGGGCACCGACACGGAACATCCCCTCGACGTCGAGCGGGGAGCCGGCATCGACACCACATGGACGCCATCGACGCCCGGCGGCGAGCCGAGCTGGCGCACAGGGAGGAAACCATCCAGATGACGCTCCTCGAGGAAATCGACCAGAAGCTGCACGACGCGATGAAGTCGCACGACCAGCACGCGCTGGACACGCTGCGGATGCTGAAGAGCAAGATCATCGAGAAGCGGACCTCGGCCGGGTTCAAGGGCGAGATCAATGACGCGATCGTTCGCGAGGTCGCGGCGAGCTACGTGAAGCAGCTTGGGCGCGCGTTCGAAGAGTTCCAGAAGGCCGGCGAGCCAGGACGCGCCCTCGCCGAGCGGACGAAGTGGGAGATCGAATATCTGTCGGGGTATCTCCCCGAGCACCTGGACGAGCCGGCGACCCGCGCGATCGTCGAGGGGGCGATCCGCGAGAGCGGCGCGACCGCGCCGGCGCAGGCGGGGCGCGTGATGGGGCTCGTGATGAAGGAGCACAAGGACCAGGTCGACGCGTCCCTCGTGCGAAAGATCGTCGATGAGATCCTGAGCCAAGGTGCCTGACCAACGTGTCTGAGAAGAGGAACGAACCCGAGCAGGAGGGCGGCGAGCGGATCCGCTCGCGCCAGAACCCCCGGATCGTACAAGCGCGCAAGATCGCCCGGGACCCGCGCCTCGCGAGGCGCGAAGGGGTCCTGATCGCCGACGGGATCACGCTCGTGCGGGAAGCGCTTGCGGCCGGGCTCCATGATCGCATGGTCCTGGTCGATTCTGCGGACCCGGACGCCGAGCCGATCATCGCGGACGCCAAGCGCCGCCGCGCCGTCGTCACGCCCGTGTCCCGCGCGGTCCTCGAAGCCGTGTCCACGCTTGCGACGGCGCAGGGCGCGTTCGGGATCTTCGATCGCCCGGGCGCCGATCTCACGAGCCTTCTGACCGCCCCGGACGCGCGGGGATGGCCGGTCGTCGCGATCCTCCACGGGTTGCAGGACCCGACCAACGCGGGATCCCTGATTCGCACGGGCCTCGCGGCCGGCGTGGACGGATTCGTCGCGACCGAAGGGACGGTCGACCCCTGGCACGCCCGCGCGGCGCGCGCCTCGATGGGCGCGTGCTTCCGGATCCCGATCGTCGCGGACGCCCCGCTGCCCGCCGTCCTCGAGGGATTGCGGCGCGGGCGTTACCGGTTGATCGCCCTCGATCCGCGCGGCGAGACCGCCCTCGGCGACCTACGTCTCGATCAGCCGACCGCGATTGTCTTCGGGCGCGAAGGATCGGGCCTCGATCAAGACACGCTCCGCGCATGCAATACCACGGTGCGGATCCCGATGGCGAAGGGGGTCGAATCGCTCGGCGTGGCGGCGGCGGGCGCGATCGCGTTCTACTCGCTCCTGATGCGATGAGCGCGGGCGACCCGACGGTCGGGACGGGCGCGGGCGCGCTCCGGGCCACGAAGCGCGGCGCGATCGCGACGTTCTGCATCTATCCCTTCGGCGACCATGCGTACGCGACGACGATCCTGGCGGTGCTGTACAACCAGTACTTCGTCGAGAAGGTTGCGGGACTCGGCGGAGGGGTGAGCATCCTGGGGCTCTCGGTCCCGGGCGCGACGGTCTACACGTGGCTGATCTCGATCACGATGCTCGGGGTCGCGGTGGCGGGACCGTTGCTTGGCGCGTGGTGCGATGCCGCCGGGACGCGGATGCCCTGGCTCCGCGGACTCTGCATCACGGGCGCGGCGGCGACGGTCGCGCTCGCGAGCGTTCATCCGGGCGAGTGGATCCACGGCTCCATCCTCTTCGGCGTCTCGTACGGAGCCTTCGCGCTCGCCTCCGTTCTCTACAACGCGATCCTCCCGGAGCTTACGTCCCAGGATCGGATGGGGAGGGTCTCCGGGCTCGCGTGGGGAGCGGGGTATCTGGGAGGCGCGGTCGTTCTGATCCTCGACCTGGTCATCCTCTCGCAGCCGGCGCGCGTGCGCTTCTTCGGGGACAACGCCCTGCAGGCGTGCTTCGCCCTCGCCGGGATCTGGTGGATCGTCTTCGCGATTCCACTCCTCGTGCGGAAGGGGCCGCCCCCCCGGATCTCGTCCGGCGGGGCCGGCCTGACGGTCGGGCTGCGGGAGGTCTGGACGACGCTTCGCGGACTAAGGCGGTCTCCGCACTTCCTGCGCTACATGATTGCCTATCTGATCTACAACGACGGCGTGCAGACGATCGTCGCGACGGCGAGCATCTTCGCCGCGGCGGAGCTGGGCTTCAAGCCGCGCGAGCTGGTGCTCCTGTTCCTGCTGATCCAGGTGACCGGGCTCGTGGGATCCCCGATTGCCGGGTGGCTTGCGGATCGTCTCGGCCACAAGCCGGTCCTCCTCGTCCACATCGCAGCGTTCATCGCGATCACGGTATGGGCGCGCTGGACCGGGATCTTCGGCGCGCCCGTGACCGAGTTCTGGTGCATCGGCGGGGCCGGAGGGCTCTTCCTGGGCGGAATCCAGTCGGTGTCGCGTTCGCTCCTTGCCCGGTGGGTGCCCCAGGAACGTTCGGGCGAGATCTTCGGGTTCTTCGCGGTCTCGGGGCGATTCGCCTCGGCGTTCGGTCCGCTCGTCTTTGGCGCAATGAGCTGGGCAGCGGGGGGCCTGAGGCCCGCAATCCTGTCGGTCAGCCTCTTCTTCGTGGTCGGCGGGGCGTTCCTGTTCTTCGTGGACGAGAAGAAGGGAGGAGAGGAACTGGTAGCGCTACGGGGATTCGAACCCCGGTTTGATGGCTGAGAACCATCCGTCCTAACCCCTAGACGATAGCGCCGCGTGCGTCCACTCTCGGGATTCTAGGGAAACCCGATTTCGGTGCGCAACCCGAATCCGTTTCGCTGCGGATTCGTTTCTCTGCGGATTCGTATCCCCCGATCGGCTCGCGCCCGCCGAGCTACCGCCTGCGGGCCATGCTGCGCCGGCGTTTTTCCGCGATCTCCGCAAGGCCCGGCTCGTCGAGGAGGCCCCGATCCGGCCAGATCGCGCAGAGCCACGCGCTCGCCGCGAGGTGCACCCAGCGATGCGGCGACCGCCCCGCCTGCCACAATTCGCACTGGGCCAGATGGAAGATGGGTCCGAGGCCTTCGAGCCCGTGGAGGAACGCGAGCCGGTGGTCGATCACCGGGATCAGGCCCGTGAGCGCGTTCGCATCCGCCGAGGCCGACGCGACGCAGGCCAGGGCCGCGTCCGCCTGCCATCCGGCCAGGGCCTGGCCGAGCTGGTCCGCCGACAACCGCGAGGCGCGCAGCGCGGACTCGAGGAGGCTCACTCCCGCCTCGCACCACCCGCGCTCGACGGCATGGAACTCGGGTGTCCGCCCCGCGAGAAGGCTCGCCAGGACTTTTTGCCCGAGCGTGCCCTGACGCAGGAGCCCGCGGAGTCCGCACGTGGACACGAAGAGTTGCGCGGCGCGGGCGGCCGGGACCCCTGACGCCGTCGCGCCGAGGAACAGGAGGGTGCACCCGATCGAGACCGCTTCCCAGTAATCCTCGAACGTCCAGCCGATCGAGAGGTGGCGGACGGCCATCTCGCTTCGGGCTTCCGGACTCGATCTCGCCCAGGCGATCGCCAGCTCCCACACCCCGGCGGGATTATCTTCCCCGCGCCCCCGCTCCCCCGGAAGCCGGCGCCGCGCTTTCTCGTGCAGCCCATCGGCTGCAATGCGATCACGACACGCTTCGAACGGGTTCACGCCCGAGATGCGGTGCGCCTGGTGCCGGATCGCGCCGCGCAGCAGGTCGGAGCCGTTCTGCCACCCGAGCGCCTGCAGGAGGTGGAAAACCTCGAGCGCCCCCTGCAGCTTGAAGCTGCCGAGGCAGACCCCCTCGAGCCCGCCGGTCCAGAGCAGATCGGCGACCTCGTCCGGCGTCAGGTTCTTGAAGAGCCAGGCGAAGATGTGATCCGCGAGATCCGTGTCCCCCGACCGAACGGCTTCGAGGTACGCGAACAGGATTTCCTCGCGGCTGCCCTCGGCGTACGGCTCGAAGTGAAGGAGGCGCGCGGGCCCGAAGGCCGGATCGCGAATCTCGGCATGCACGCGGCGCGAGGCGGCGACGAGGGGGTACGGCCGCAGGTCCGCCGGCAGACGTCCGCCGAGCTCGCGATGCGCGCGCAGGCAGAACAGGCCGTGCGGGACCCGCCCGGATCCAAGTCCTTCGTACCGGGTCGACCGCACCGCCGCACGCCCCGCGGCAAGGTAGAGATCGTCTTCCGTCGCCTTGCGGCTCAAGCGCCGGGTGATCTCGGAAGCAAGATCCTCCGGACTCGCATCCTCGAAGATGCGAACGAGCGCCTCGGTGTCCCCGAAATCCAGAGCCTGCTGCCAACCGCGCGTCTTGATGGGTCCCTCCATCCCTGTCGCAAAAACGACGTGAACGCCGCAGAAGCTACCAGAGGCGGCTTTCGCTTCGCAACTGCCGCGCGTGCTAGATTCGCTCGTCGGTCGTCGGCGGCACGCCGGCGCGCCAAGCGGAGGGACCGTGAAGGATCAGAACCGCCGTCCGGGCAAGCGTCCGGGTGACCATCGGAAGAACCATCGGGAAGACCGCGCGAAGAGCCGTCCAAAAGGCGCATCCTCGACCGGCCGGGAGGCGAGAATCGCCCGTCTTCGCGGTTCGATCGCCGGGGTCGACTCGAGGATCCTCGGGCTGCTGCGCCGCCGAATGGATCTCGCAGCGGACGTCGGCCGGATCAAGGCCGATCTGGACATGCCGATCGTCGTCAAGGACGTGGAGGACCGCGTGCTCGGGCGCGCGCGGCGGCACGCGAAGGAATGCGGCGTCTCGAGGGACGTCATGGACGAGATCTTCGAGGCGATCCTCCGCGGATCGGTCGAGCGGCAGCACCGGATCGGCGTGGCGACGCGGGCGCGGCGCGGAGGGCGCGTGCTCATCGTCGGCGGCGAGGGGAACATGGGGCGGTGGTTCACCGCGTTCCTGCGACTGGTGGGGCATCGAGTCGGCGCGGTCGATCCCAGGTGGGCGCCCGTGCGGCGCGGACCGGGTCGCTTCGCTTCGCTCGATCAGGTACGCGATCTGGACGCCTACGATTTCATCCTCGTCGCGGCGCCGCTCGCACCCACCCCGGAGGTCATGGCCGAGATCGTCGAGCGCCGCCCCCGCCGTGCGGTCGTCGTCGAGATCGCATCGATCAAGACACCCCTGCGGAGCGTGCTCGCGGACGCCCGGCGGAACGGGGTCACGACCCTCTCGCTGCATCCGATGTTCGGCCCGGGGAAATCGCCGTACGAGCCCCTGCGGTTCGTGCTGGCCGTGCGCGGCAACCGGGAACATGAGTTACAAATGACGCACGATCTCCTGCGCCATCCGTATACGGTCGTGGTGCCGGTCGCGTTCGATGAGCACGACCGGCTGATGGGATGGCTCCTCGGGCTCGCGCACATGAACGGGATCCTCTTTGGCGCCGCCCTGGCCCGGTCGGGGATCGATTCGTCGAAGCTTGGAGCCTGCGCCTCGACGACGTTCGCGCGGCAGGCGGCGACGACGATGTCGATTCTGAGCGAGGACCCTGCGCTATACCTCGACATCCAGCGATTGAACCCGCACCGCGCGGAGGTCTACGCCGCGACGCGAGAGGCGCTCGACGAGATCGTGCGACTCGTGGACGCGGGAGACCTCGAACGGTTCCGCGCGGCGTTCCAGGACGTCCGGAGCTTCGTGGGCGGGATGTAGAACCGCGAACCGCTTCATCAAGGAAAACCCGGGGCCTCGATCGCGATCCGCTCAGCGGACGACGGTGATCCTCTGCGTCTGGATTGTCTGCGTCCGGACGTCCGCCCCCACGCGAACCTTGCAGTAGTACGAGCCGCACGCGACCGGGCGGCCGTCCTCGCCGCGCCCGTCCCACATCCACTCGCGCGCGCCGGGACCGCACCCGCGCGGGCCGTCCTTCCAAGTAAGGCGGCCCTGGACGTCCCAGACTTCGACGGTCACGATCGCACCTCCCGGCGGCACGTGGATCGGAATCGCGATCGACGTTCGCATCGGGTTCGGGTTCGCGCGCGACGGCGTCGCCGGGTTGGGCGCGTCGGGGCTCCCCATCACCACCGTGTTGACGGGATAGAAGCGCGCATTGCGCCCCGGCACCAGGACCGCGAGCGATCGCTCGGGAATCGTCAGCCAGTCTCCGGAATGGGAGCCGACCGGCTGCGATGCGACGAACCAGTACGGGGACGCTCCCCCGCCGGTCGCGGGACCATAGCGAAGCGCGTCGCTGCTGTCCCCAGCGAAGTACCGGAGAGCGAAGAGGGTGTCTCCCGCGGTCATCGCGAAGTTCAGGCGCTTGGTTGTCTGGGTCGCGAGATCTGCAACCGCGCGGGTCAATGCCTGAACTCTATTCATTTCGGGGTGTTGGTGCGCATACTTCAGCAGGTACATGAAGTAGAGCTCCGAGTCGATGTGGGGCCGGAAGTAATCCGGTGGGTGGTCGACCAGGTAGTTCGGGTCGTCCCACGTCAGCAGGCGGACAAGGGTCGATTCGGCGATCGATCCGTTGTGCACGAAGATCGTCCCCTCGCGCTGAAACGGATGCGGATCGGGGATCCCGCAGTGGCTGATCCCCCAGGAGCAGGAGCGCACGTGGCCCAGCACCGCCTTCGGACGGACCGCCGTCATCTCTTCGACGGCGAGTTCGAACTCGGGGCTCCCGGGATCGCTTGCGCGCATGCCTCCCCTCCGGGCCACCGGCCGGTAGAGCGGAAGCGGCTGCGGATCCTGGGGAAACCATGCGAAGCCCCAACCATCCGGATGGGAACTGCCGAGCTGGCGCAGGTTGTTGATGTTTCCAGAACGCAGATGATCGGTCAGCAGGTCCTCCGGGTATCCCTCGCCGATCAGCGCCCAGAACCTGCATGCGCGGGCGGGCGTGGGCGCTGCGAGCAGCGCAGCGAGAAGGAGAAGACCAGTAAACGAAAGGACCCTGCACGAGGCGCCGACGCGCCGACCGACTCGCATGTGACCTCCGGACGACTCACGGGAGTCCACGTGTCCATTGCGTGTGAGACCGCGGCCCATGTCGCGTCGGAAACGGCGCACGGGTGCGCGCGACCCATTCTAGCGCATCCGGTGGCGTTTGGCGCGGGCTTTCGTGTGCTATGATCGCTCAGCCCGATCCGGCTGCGATCGGACTCCGGTGGTTCCCCGCAGAGATCCGATTGAAGGAGGTTGGCATGAAGAGCGGCATTCTGATCGCGTCCGTCCTCATGATCCTCATGATTCTCATGCTGCCCGGCGCGGATGCTTGGGCGTACACATGGACCATCACGGCGGTCGACGGCTCAAGCGACGTCGGCGCGTACGCGTCGATCGCCCTCGATCCGCTCCAGAGTCCCGCGATCGCCTACTGCGCGTCGTCGACCGACGATCTGAAGTTCGCGCGCCTGTCGGGCGGGAACTGGAACATCGAGACGGTCGACGCGACGGGCAGAACCGGGTGGTACAACTCGCTCGCGTTCGACGCGCAGGGAAATCCCCGGATCGCCTACTGGGATCTCTCGAACTCCGCTCTCCGCTACGCGCGCTGGACCGGTTCGGCGTGGGTCAAGGAGACCGTCGACAACAGCGCCTACGTCGGCCAGTGCTGCAGCCTCGCGCTCGATCATGCGGGCAACCCCCAGATCAGTTACTACGACTACACGAACGGCGATCTGAAGTACGCCCGATGGGACGGCGCCGCCTGGCACATCGAGGTCGTGGACAGCGGCCCGGCGTTGCTCGGCGCGGGGCTCTACACGTCGATCGCGCTCGACTCGCAGGACCATCCCCACATCTCGTATGCCGATCACACGCAGGGCCTGCTGCGGTACGCGTGGTGGGATGGGGCGCACTGGACGCTCGAGACGGTCGACGGCGGGACCCCGCTCGGGACGTCGATCCAGCTCGACGGCGCGGAGGTCCCGCACATCAGCTATGCCTACCAGTTCGGGCAGGGTTCCCATCTGAAGTACGCATCGCGCACCGGACCGGGCGGGAGCTGGGAGCCGCAGATCGTCCGGGCCGGCGGGCAGAAGGGGCTCTACAGCTCGCTTCGCCTTCGTCCCAACGGGGATCCCTGCATCCTGAGCTGGGACATGGGGAACGGGATCGTCGATTTCGATTCGTATGCCGACGGGGTGTGGACGCACGAGCAGATCGAGACGATGGCGTGGACCGACCAGTGGTGCTCGCTCGCCCTGGACAACACCGGTCGTCCCCACGCCGCCTACCGCAGCGCGACCGAGCAGGATCTCCACTACGCGCTCGGCTCGAACCCCGCTTCGGTGCCGGATGGGATCCTGGCCGGTCTGTGGTCCGCGGCGCCGGTCGTTTTCCCGAACCCCGCGCGGGACGGCGCGGCGGCCGTTCGCGTGGTGATGGATCGACCCTGCGGCGCCCGGTTGCGAGTTCTGGACGTATCGGGAAGAGAAGCCGCTCCGGAGTTTGGCCGCGCGCTGATCTCGGGAACGAATGATGTGCCCCTCCCCGGCTCCCTCGAGCCCGGGGTGTACTACGTGCGGATCGAATCGGAGGGCGCGCGGGGAACGGTGCGCTTCGTCCGGACGCGGTAAGCGCGAGGTACGCGAATTCGGATCACCGGAGCGCTTCCCGGCGAACGTTGGCCGGATGTCGAGTGCTGCTGGCTCCGGGATAGGTGGGCGCGGGGCGCGTGTGGAGTTCTCACGGGGCTTGCCGCGGCGCGTACATGAAGAGAAGCGATCCAAGTGGCCGCGGCGCGATTTCGCGCGATCCGTTCGGGCAGATGCTCCACTACCGCTCGGTCACGGTCTGTTGCGAGATGGGGAATCGCTCGGCCGCGGTGACCGCGTACCGGTGGGCTGAGAAGAGTGTGTATGACGACCCGTACGGCAATCTCTCGGAGCGCATGAAGGAGATGGGAGAGCGGATTCGCGGGGGGTGAGCGCGACGAGACGCCGGGGTTGGGTCGAGACGTCGTCGTGACGGACGGCGAGTCTACCTCGGCGGAGCGGGTCGAGACCGCGGTTGGTGCCGAGGCCCCCTTATTCGGATCTATCCGTGGCACGGTGCGTGCCGAGACATCCTCATCCGGACATGTTCGTGTCACGGCCCGTGCCGAGCCTGGACGTTCGGATCCTGCCCGTGTGCGTGAGCGTCCCGAGCCCGGCAGTGCGGATCGTGCCTGTGCATGTGAGCGTACCGAGATCCGGTCCTCTGTCGTCGCGATGCGCCGAGCGCTGACTGGGATCCATCGCCCGGACAAGCAGCTCTGCGAAGCCCGTCGCGGAGGCCCGTGACCTGCGCTAACTGCCTGCGCTGCAAGCGCCGAGGCTTCGTCCTCCAGAAGCGCGCGATCGCGCAACACATGACGAGCCTCCGTGACTCGATGCCGACCGTGAGCACAACACGTGACGAGAACCGGTTCCTCGCCTCTGAAGCCCGCCACTGCGGATGGGTGAATTCGCTGGATCGGCTCTGAGCGTGTGCGCGACCGACCTAGCACTCCCCCGGGGTCACCTCGGATCGCGCACCGGACGTGCCGCGCAGATCGTTACACGCAATTGAATCGTGAACCCACTCCGGCGCCTATATCACACCACCGTCGCGGTCCGCTTCCGATGTGCGTGACGCGGTTCCACGGGCGCACACGGACCGTGCTTCGCATGCTTGGGCGTGGATAGCTACAACCAGGTGGACCATGGTGCGACCGGATCGACCGATTCACGCCATCGACTCGGCGTCATTCTCCGGCACGCTTCCTGATCCACGGTGCGCGCTCGGATCGTGGAGCGGGACGATCCGGCCGGTTCAGAGGGTAGGCTCGGCTCGTCTGCATCAAAGGGATACTCGACTGCCCGGCGCACCATGGGCGTCGTGACAACTGAGCTACCGAATGACCCGATGAGCCCGAACCGTGATGCCGGCCAGCCGGCTAAATGAGCAGGCGGATCCCCCCACGTCATAGGGGGCGCAGGGTGATCCACCGCATGCTCGCGAATCGCCATCGCGTTTGACATGTGGAGACGCCCGGTGCACTGGACCCGGCAGCACCTTCCGGTGGGCAGACCATGCGGTCCCAGGTAACCAGGATCCCGCGCGACCCATGCAGATTCGTCATGCGCACGAACCGCTCGAAGGCTCGACCCATCCGGTTTCGTCACGTGTTCGGATCGTGCGAAGGCCCGACCCGGGCCGTTCCGTCACACGTTCGGATCAAGATAGGATCCGATTCACCCGATCGCCTCACGTGTTCGGATCAAGAGCAGAATTGATCCATCTGGAATCCCAGCATCTTCAGATCTGATTGCAGCTCGATTTGGAGCGCGCGGCGAACAGCATCTCATTCCGATCCCATCAACACGCGCGTCACGATGCTATCTACTACCGAGGTCCGATTCTCACACTTGCCCTCAAGATGAGGCTTGAATGAGCTGTCTACGCCCGTGTGGAGGGAGAGATGGCGGCGACCACCGCGAGACGTGCACTGCGTCTTCGGTGAGCCAGATCTTCCCCGATCAACGCACGATGGCTATCTTGCACACGCGCATACTTCCCGGGACGGAGAGTCGGACCAGATAGAGTCCCGCCGAAACGGGAGTCCCCCCCTCATCCAACGCATTCCAGGTGAGCCTGTGCTCTCCCGGACCAAAGATCTCGCGAGGGAGCCGGCGCACGCGCCTTCCCGAAAGATCGAACACCTCCGCCTGCACTGGACCTCCTCGGGTGAGGTCGAACTGCAGCTTGGTGCCGTGCCCCGCCGGATTCGGAGCCGCGCTCATACGCGAGACCCGCATCGCGGATCCGGTACCGTCGACGTTACTGGGCGAGCATTGCCCCGAAGCGATCAGTAGAGATTGATCATCGGCCACGAACACATCGCCGCCTCCGCCGATCGTCACGCCGAAGGCGTAGCCCGGGGTGTTCACCCCACCGATCGTGGAAGGAGATACGGCATCGGACACATCGATCACCTGAAGCCCAGCCGCCCCACCGGCGATGTACGCGTGAACGCCGTTGACGGCGACCCCCCAGGCGTAGTGCGGCACGGGAGTCGTTGCGATCAAGGCGGGATGGACCGGGTCGGAGATGTCGATCACCTGAAGGCCCGCCGAATGGTCCGCAAGATAGAGCTTCGAGCCCACTGCGGTCAGGTTGCAGGCAGTCGCCGGCGTGTCGAGGTGGCCGACGATTTGTGGCATGTACGGGTCGGACACATCGATGACCTGCAGGCCCGAGTCACCGTCGGCCACAAAGGCGAGATCGCCGGATACGATCACGTTCGCGGCGCACCCCGGCGTCGTCACCCCACCAACAAGCTGCGGGGATGATGGATTCGAGACATCGATCACGCGCAACCCGCCCTCGCAGGAGCAGGCCAGATAGGCGTACTGCCCCGCCACGGCGACGCCCACGACATCGCCTCCGGTATCGATCCGCCCGACGACGACCGGAGAGGCCGGATCGGACACGTCCACGATCAGAAGGCCGCCCGGATAGGCGTAGGGCACGTAGGCCAAATGGCCCACGATCCTGAGGGAATAGACCATCCCCGGCGTGGGAACGTTCGCCACAAGGACCGGAGCGGCGAGATTCGATACGTCGACGATCGTCAATCCACCGTCGGCCAAATACGCAGAGTGCCCATCGACGACGAGGTCCCGCACTGAACCAGGCGTGACCAGGCCACCCTCGAAATCCGGCGGCGCAGGGTTGGAGATATCGTAGGTGTGGAGACCTCCGTCGCCGGCTGCCGTGCAGGCGAGAGATCCCGATCCCGCGACTCCAAGCACCGTGCCGGCTACCGCGGCTGTTCCCATTACCCTTGGATTGACCGGGTCAGAGATATCGATCGTGGCCAGACCCGAGATTCCGTTTGCCAGAAGAGCGGTTTGTCCAACCACCGCGATGCCGCGGCCGTCCCAGAGCGTGTCCACCCCTCCGACCAGGTGGGGTAGGTGTGGGTCCGAGATATCGATTACCTGAAGACCCGAAAACCGGTCGGCCACGTAGGCGTAATCCCCGGACAGGGCGACGGCCAGTGCCCGCCCCGGTGTGCCCGAGCGCGCGACCACGGTTGGGTCGGCCGGGTCAAACACATCGATCACCTCCAGCCCCAAATCGCCGTCGGCCACGAACGCGAACCCGCCTGCCACGGCCACGCCGCCTGCTGTTCCGGGGGTGTCCACCGTTCCCACGATTACCGGCGCGGCGGGATTGGAGATGTCGATCACCTGCATTCCCGAGGTCCCTTCGGCCACATAGGCAAAGCTCCCGTCTACGGCCACCCCCGCGGCCCCACCGGATGTCGTCACGCTCCCCACGATCCTGGGCAGAAAGGGGTTCGTAACATCGATCACTTCCAGCCCGAAGACATCATCGGCCACATAGGCGCGCGTGCCAGAGACGACGACGGCGAGAGCGGTGCCGGGTGTGTTCACTCCCCCGAGGATCTGGGGAGTGGACGGATTCGACACATTGATGATCTTGAGTCCACTGGAACCGTCCGCGACGTAGGCTCTGGTGCCCGCGATGGCCACCCCACTCGCCCTCCCCGGCGTATCGACCTTTCCCGTCCAATGGAAATAGCTTCCGTAATCAATGCACTCCGCTCGGGAGATCGCGGCCAGAAACAGGCCCGTGATCAGGAGAACCGTCAAGGCGAGGGTGAAAGGCCGGTGGCGCATTCCAGTCATCACAGTCCTCCGATCAAAAGGGGCACTCCAAGGCTGTGCATCCCGAAAACTCCAACTCCCCTGGACGTTCTGGTTTGCCGCATGCTCGACCACTCGGTGTCCGGTCCTCTCTCGCCGCTTCATGATCTTCGACGGCTACGAGTGTACCATCCCCGGATGCTCAACGCCTTGCCTTCCCTCGTCGCGATCCTTCGTGACCAAACTCGGTCCCGTCTTTCCCTCCAGTTGGCATCGAACAGGTCGTGACCTCACCGAGAAGCCCTTGGCAGGACGCCTATGTCGAGAGGTTGATCGGAACGATCAGGCGAGAATGCCTCGATCATGTCATCGTGGTCGACGAGCGGCATCTGAAGCGGATCCTTGCCACCTACTTCCGCTACTATCACGACTGGCTCACTCACCAAGCACTGGGGATGGACTGCCCGGAAGGGCGAGCGGTTCATGCCGTCGATCGTGGTCGCGTCGTTCAGACCCCCGAGATCGGCGGCTTGCATCATCACTACGAGCGGATTGCGGCTTAGCGGCCCTCTTGGCCCATCGATCAGGGCTCATGGGCCCGGGCCTCACCATGTCCGGCAACTCCTCGCGCCGCAGATCGTCTCATATCAATGGACCGACTCGAGCCATGATTGTTCGGGGTCAAGCGAAAGACAGCAGGGCAAACCGCTATCTTGAGGTCAGGATGGGGTGCTCGGGACGGACTGGATGGCGGCCTTCCTTCCTCCGCGGACGGCCTCCGGGCCCGGTAATTACGGCCTCATAAGCGTCACCCTGGCCTCGCCCGGCGTCGCATTGGTTTCAAGCGTGGCCGTTCAGGTGGTTCAGGACGCCTGCATTCGAAGAGCAGTTTCGCGAAGATGTTCCATCGCGGGCCAGGTGCGCGATGGATTCACGAGAACACGTGAGACATTCATCGTCGACGTGGTCTCGCCCTCCCAGAGGCGTTGCGGAGTCCTTCCACCCATCACCGGATGATCTGAGAGAATAATCGGACAGACTCGCGGACTCACGGAACTGTGGGCGGCAGTCTGCCCTGAACTGGATGGTGAGTATCACCTCATCTTGGACCCGCTCCGCCTTGCTTGATGTGTGTGGCGTTGACCAGCGGGCATTCGAAGCTATCTTCGAGGACATAGAAAATGGGTTTCCAGTAGACTCCCGTGCTTTCCATGGCCACATGGGTAACCCCGTTCGCCTCCAGCCAGTCACGCAAGGCCAGCAGATCGCCGGTCGTGGTGTCGAACGTTCGGACGATGATCTCCCGGCTCCACCGCCGGTATCCGAAGACCCGCAGCCACCGTCGCCTTGTGTACATCCAATCCACAGCAACGTTCGATCAACGGCTTCATGATTGTCGCCTCCTTGCCAGGCGCCGTGGGCCTGAAGGAGCTTCCCTAGCCACGACTCTGCTCTCCGGGCTCGGGGCACCAATGCGGGGTACCGGAAGCTCCCGCGCCAAACTCTGTACGGACTCATGAGTACCAAGAATCCACGACGTCGCTCAAGCACATGGCCGGCTCCAGCGTAGGCCATTTCCATCAGGCGCGGGTGGGCCAGCGCCCATGACAACTCTGTTCGCGAAGCGTCCAGACCGCGACCAGAACCAACCCTGCGAATTCGCATCGGCGAGGGGCCAAACTCTCTCGCTCTCCCGTTTCTCCCTTGAAGTGGTGAACGACCCGGTTGGCCTTGGGGTACCAGAAGCAACGGTTTGCGACCTGGCGGTTGTCCAGCTCGATGTAACTGCAATCATGGCAGCCCGGTCGGGGTTTTCGCGGGGTACGGGATCTGCACCGCGCCCCCGCTACGGCGCACCCCGGATCAGCGAAGAGCCATGACCTTGCTAGAGCGAATCCTTCCCCCGCATTCCAGTCGGGCGAAGTAGTTCCCCACCGAAATCGGTGAACCATCCGAAGCCCGTCCATCCCATGACACGACGTGCCTGCCGGCTTCCTGGCTCTGATTCACGAGAACGGCGATCTCACGGCCCTGCAGATCGTGGATGGAGAGCCGGACTGGCCCGGATCGTGACACTTGATAGGTGACGTGCACGACACGGTGGAATGGGTTGGGTGAGAACTGGATCAGCCTGGCGTCTTCGGGCGAGCCGTCGATCGGCACCGTGACACATAGGCCGCAGGTACGCACCCCTGCCGTATCCGAGAGGAAGGGCTCAAGCCGCCCTGTCCGCCCGTGGTGCCGCGTTCGAATGGCGACATGATAGTACCTGTTGGAATAAAGCCCGGTCAGCGTGTCCGACACCGCCTGGCTGTCCGGAACAACGATTGGGTTCCCCACGTACGAGTTCGCCGAGTCCCAGTTTGCAATGGTGAGCGGGAAGGTTGCGTAACGCAACTCGTAGGACAGGCTGTCCCCTCGCTCGCCGCGGGGAGCCGTCCAGTCCGCTCGGATCTTGCACAAGGAGTCGCCCACCAGTGAGCATCGAAGATCGCTGACCGGATGCCAGAAGGTGAATTGAGTGTCTTGAGGCGGCACCCCGTTCACGACCTGCTGCTGCGGATTCACCTCGACCATCGATCTCGTGAAGAGTCGAACGTAGACAGTGTCCGCTCCGTACACCTCGCGGGCGAAGTCGGAAGTCGGCCGCCCGAGGTTCCAGTCAAACTCGGCAGGCCACGTCGGGTATCTCTCGTCCTTGAGGTACGCGAAGTACCCGTCGCCAAGAAGGGTCGTTCCGAGACCGTAGCGCATCTGTCTCGCGTTCTCCGCATCGCTGAGATGGTTGTCCTTCCAAACGCAGATGAAGGAGAGGTCCCAGCCCCTGAGCGAATCCGGTGCTTCCTTGTCGAAGACCTGTTCCGCCCAGTAGTAGCCGGCGCCCCAGTTCTGGTGGGGGAGCCAGAAGGGGGTCACGCCGTAGAACCAGTCCCACCAATCCATCCATTCGGAGTGGTGGGGACGCAGCCAGTTCTCGAACTTCATGCCCGATAGCTTCGTCCTCCACCAAGGGCCGATCTGATCGACGTTCTCGTTACCGAGAAAGACGAAGTCGGTGGGGAATTTCACGGAGAGACTGTCGTAGAACTCTTCGTTCTCCTCGCGATACAGGACACTCAGCGGTTCGTTGGAACCGCCTCGCGTGCAGACGCTATCCACTCCTTCTGCGATTCCGTCCTGGTTGGGGTCCGCGCGCTTGAGATTCGCATCTCCGTAACTCCCAAAGCAATCGGCCAGGATCTCGAACATAATGCCGTTGTAGGTGCTTCTGCTGGTCCAGCTCCACGGTGGCTGCGGTGGCTTGAAAGGTCCTGGCAAGAGCGTCAGAGTCGGCATACACACGCTTGCAATCCATTGACTGGCCCGAAGTCCTTTTGCGGTGCCGTACGTTCCGACGGGACAGTACCGCGTCCAGTTGAGATAGTACTGCCCTCCGCCGTCCAGGATCTGGCCGTCCGTGTCGCGGAGGTACCAGTTGTTCTTGTCCGCGTACCACTGCTGCAGGCGGGCTATGCTCCAGAGGGTATCGGGGAGCCACCAGGGATTGTCGCCTTCCGGATAGAGCGCGAACTGCACCATGTACTCCCACAGGTATTTTTGCGCGGGATTGCGTCTGCGCAGTTGGTAATTGATCGTCGATATGCGGTCGCGGCAGACGAGCACATCGTACTTGGCGATCGTGTCTTTCACCGCCTCTGGAAGATTATTGATCGCGTTCGAGTAGGTAAGAAGCTTGGGATAGTTGCCGTCCGGCCGAGCGAGGGCGAGATTCGGAATCGCAAGAAGCGCACAAACCAGGGAGAGAACGATCGTGTGAAGTCTCACGGCCACCTTCCTTCGCGTCAGGTATGATGCAGATTCTGCGGTTGTTCACCAGCCTGCATCCTTGTCGATGAGGCAATAGGTTGATCGATCTATCACAGGGCCTTCGGAGATACTTTGCAAATGCCAGCGGCGGCAGATTTGGCCTGGACGTGGTTGGACGTCACCCCGCTTGGCGGCACGCAACGCTTGAAATAGCTCGCTGCTTTCTGGAAGACGTGACGGCCCAATCCGCCGTTCGAGTTCGCCATCGGCCGACTCGAATCACATTCGCAAGGTACTCACTGACCCCATCGGTGACGGAGTTTAAGACATGCAGGCGCCGCCTGCAACACAAGATTCCACTCGGTAGGGTCGAAGACTGGCGCGGTGATCCGTAGGATCCCCCTTGTCTGTGTCCGGGGTTTCCCCCTGCGTGCCCGGTTAGGGTAATCCGTGGCTCCGTCTCCAGCCCCCGCCGCCTCGCACGCAGCGTGCGGATCTCCCGCACTGCGCGCTCCTGCAGGCTTCGCGTCCAGGGTTATGAGACCTATCCGGCTGGGGCCGCTTTCGGGGATGGCGCGTAGTGTCGGATCCGGTAATCGTTGAACAGGCCCAGACCCTCGTACAGCCATCGCCTACTCCACCGCTTCCAGCCGAAGCCTTGACGCAAACGGGCTCTGGCCAGGTGGCGTCGGATCTTCATCTCGACCCAGTTTTGAATAAATGAGAAGCAGCGACTCGAATGCCCGGTGGCTAACTCCTCACGAATCCGCTTCGATACTGCCCCCCGAAGCCACTCATGGCTCGGATGTGCATCCACCAGGACGACCAGTCGAGTAGCGCGGGGGAATTTCACCCCCGCGCCCTCACAGAACCGGACGTGAATCTCTCGACTCATCCGGCTCCTACCGTCCAGCCGCAGTGGAGTTGCTCCGATTCCGTGGACGGTTCAGTGCTTTCGTTTCGGCCCATGACCACCTTACAGGATTTCCTGGGTACCCCATATGGTTCTTCGGAGATCGGAAGGGTCTCGAAAGGGGGGTACCCAG
>Ga0209777_10002531_pt1 | contig 23849 bp, 19 predicted proteins | sample FrelakmetHBP12HB_FD_187147 | JGI IMG/M metagenome (GOLD analysis project Ga0209777, IMG submission 187147) | Freshwater lake sediment microbial communities from the University of Notre Dame, USA, for methane emissions studies -HBP12 HB (SPAdes)... | ecosystem: Environmental > Aquatic >... | reverse complement strand
CGATCTTGGGAGACGCCGGTGGCGACGAAAAGTATTTCCGCCCGGCGGGTGTGGGCGGCCAGGTCCTTGGTGGCCACGTGGCAGACCGTCACGGTCGGCGAGGCGTTGAGGCTCTGAAGCAGGATCGCCGCGATGGGCTTGCCGACGATCTCGCTATGGCCGACGACGACGGTTTCCTTGCCAGCCAGGTCGGTCTGGACGCTGCGCAGGAGTTCCACGGCGGCCATGGGCGTGCACGGGGCGACCGTGCCGCCGCCGTAGAAAAGGCGGCCCATGTTCTGCGGGTGCATGCCTTCGACGTCCTTGTCGGGAGAGATGCGGACCTGCACGACGCGGGCGTCGATCTGCGGCGGCAGGGGCATCTGAAGGATGATGCCGGTGGCCCGCGGGTCGGCGTTGAGCGATTCGATCCTGGCCAGGAGGTCGGCCTGCGTGGTCTCGGCGGGCAGATTCAGCAGTTCGTACTCGATGCCCACCGTCTCGCAGTTCTTGGCCTGCTGGTTGGTGTAGATTTTGGAGGCGGGGTTTTCGCCGACCTGGACGGCCACGAGGTGCGGCCGGCGTCCGGCAGCGGCCAGTTCGGCGACCGTCGCGGCGGTCTCCTGGTTCATTTTGGCAGCGACAGCTTCGCCGTCGATCAGTCGTGCGGGCATGATGGCTCCTTTTTCGTGTCGTTGTACCAGTCGAGCCCCGACCGTAAGGTCGGGGGCATGTTCAGCGGCAGCGAACGTTTCGTTGCGCGCACAAGTCGGCGGCCGACGAGCGCAACCCCGACCTTACGGTCGGGGCTCGAACGGCGTAGGTTACTGCGCCATGCCGGCGTGGGCGAGGATGTCGGGGACGACGTCGTCCCAGCCCAACGTCATGAGGTGTGCCCCCTGGCACATCCCTTTCATCTCGCGCACGAGGCGCCCGGCGATCTCGGCGGCCACCTTCTTCAGGCCGTCCTTCGGCGCGGCTGAGAGTTCCTTGATGATCGCCTCCGGCACCTGGACGCCCGGCACCGAGCGGTTCATGTACTTGGCCATGCCGGCGGACTTCAGGACCACGATGCCCACCAGGATGGGGATCTTCAGGTGCGCGATGCGCTTCATGAACTTTTCGAACGTTGCCGGGTCGTAGACCGCCTGGGTCTGGACAAACTGTGCCCCTGCGGCCAGCTTCTTCTCGAGCTTGATGATCTGGGCCTCGGGGTCCGGGCTGCAAGGGGTCGTGCAGCAGCCCTTGAAGAACTTCGGGACGCCGTCGAGGGTGTTCGGGTTGCCCTTGAAGTCGCAGCCCATGTCGCTCCCGGCCTCAAGGCGCGTCATGGCCGCCAGCAGGCCGACCGAGTCGAGGTCGTAGACGGGCTTGGCGTCGCGGTGGTCGCCCATGACGACGTGGTCGCCGGTCAGGGCCAGGACGTTTTCGATGCCCAGCACCGCCCCCGAGAGGAGGTCGCTCTGGAGGGCCAAGCGGTTGCGGTCGCGGCAGACCATCTGGAAGACGGGCTCGATGCCGTGGTCCAGCAGGAGCTTGCAGCCAACCATGGAACCGGTGCGCATGACGGCCGTCTGGATGTCGGTGACGTTGACGGCGACGACGCGCCCTTTCAGGAACTCCTCGGCCTCGTGGATGACGGGGCCGATATTGGTGCCCTTGGGCGGGCCGATCTCGCCGGTCACGACGAACTTGCCCGACTGTAACTGTGCCTGTAGTTGGCTCATAGTTCGCTCCGATTTTTACCTGACCGTTGCCGTGTGCGGCAACGGCTAAACAACGGCACGCATCGTCGCCGCATGCGGCGACGGCTAAACGATAATGACTACGACTTCTTGGCGGCCGGGGGTGCGGCGGCCGGCGCGGGTGCCGGCTGCTCCGACATCTCCAGCGCCCAGCGGATCGTCCGCCGGTTGGCCTCGGTGATGTCGCGCTTGCGATAATCGCGGGCGGCCTGGAGTTTGCGCATGTCGTCCAGGCGTCCGAGGCTCCTCAGGCGTTCGTAGATCATGTGCCAGCCGCACGGCCGCTCCTTCGAGACCTCGCAGGAATTATCGTATCCCGTCCCGCCGCACTGGCCGTTGACGAGGCTCTTGGCGCACAGTGTGATGGGGCAGAGGCCGCCGGTGTGCGCCAGGAGGCAGTCGCCGCACTCGGCGCACCGCTCGCTGGAGGGCCAGAGGCCCTGGTAATCGCCCATGCAGATGGTGTTCATCGCCGGGACCGCGAGGCGTCCGACCATGTTGCCGACGGCCTGGACGCCCACGCCGCACGAGCCCACGAGGATCGCCTCGGCGGCGGCGACCTTGTCGATCACGCGGCCGAGCTTGATTCCGACAATGGCTTTGTTGCAGATCATGTCGAGCAGGGCTGATCCGGTGACCTGTTTGCCGGCGGCGGAGAGCGCGGCGGTCATGTCCCTGGCCCACGGCTCGCCGCCGGTCTCGCAACCGATGGGGCATCCCTGGCACCCGAGGACGAAGACCTTGCCGACGCCCTCGAGGCTCTTCACGATCTCGTCGTTGGGTTTGCGGGTTGTGGCGTTCATCGTTTAACTCCTGTTCTCCGGCATGTGGCACGGCTGGCTTGCCCAGCCGTGGGAACACGCGGCGAGGCTCGCCACGGCTGGACAAGCCAGCCGTGCCACACTGCCGGGGTGCTATATCACGCGAAACGTGCCGAGCTTGTCGCCGCGAACGCTGACCATGTGCACGGCGCACGCCAGGCACGGGTCGAAGGAGCGTATGATCCGGAGGACCTCGAACGGGTTCTCGCGGTCGCGGATCTTCGTGCCGATGAGGGCCTGCTCCATCGCGCCGGGCGTGCCTGAGGCGTCGCGCGGCGAGGCGTTCCACGTCGTCGGCACGACGAGTTGGTAGCGGGCGATCTTCTTGTCTTTGATTTCGATCCAGTGGCCCAGTGCGCCGCGCGGCCCGTCGATGAGGCCCGCGCCGCGGCTCTCCTGGGGTATCTCCAGGTCCGCCGCAACCGGACCGCCGGGCGCCAGTTGGGTGAGCCATTCGGCCATGTTTGTGGCCAGGACGCGGGCCTCGAGCGCCCGGGCCAGGTGCCGCCCGAGGACCGAGCGAAGTTTGCCGGCGGCCAGGCCCGTGGCCTTGAGGGCCGCATCGACGCTCGCCTTGATCGCCCCGCCCGCGGCGTAGCCGACGAGCGTGCGGGCCAGCGGGCCGACCTCCACTGCCGCGCCGTCGTAGCGGGGGGCCTTGAGCCACGAGTATGCGCCGGGCTTCTCGGGGTCGGCCTGGGTCTTGCCCTCGGCGGGCTTGGCGGAGCAGTCGGGGGTGTAGCGCGAACTGGTGACGTCCTCGGTGATCTTCTCGGCGTCGACGGCCGAGAGTTGGCCGCTGCCGCCGATGTAGCCGCCAGGGAAGAGACGCTTGCGGGCGAGCGGGTTGGCGGCGGTGTCCTGGTCGAACACGCCGTACGCCAGGTACCGGTTGGCGCCCGCGCCGATGTCGAAGTAATCCGGGTACGCGCCCGCGACCGTCAGCACCGCGGGAATGTAGACCTGGTCGATGAAGTCCGAGACCTCGGCCAGCCGCGTGGCGAAGAAGGCGATCTTGTCGCCGGTGACCTCGCAGAGCACCCCGCCCGGAACGACCGCGACGTTATGCGGCATCTTGCCGCCGAAGACGGCGATCATCTCCTGGCAGATGCGGCGGGCCGTGAGCGCCTTGATGTAGCCGCGCACCAGGTCGATGTTGGTCTGCTTGTCGCAGCGGTAGTCGCCCTCGTAGCGCGGGACGAACGGCCCCAGCACGCCGCGGCTGATGAAGGCCGCAACGCTCTTGAGTTCCGGCTCGGGCCCGGCGTAGCCTGCGGCGGCGGTGACGTCGACGTAGTCCAGGGCCGCCAGGGTGAAGAAGTGAAGGATGTGCGACTGGAGATAGTTGGAGCCGAGCAGGAGGTTGCGGACGATGCGGCCGTTGGGCGGAATCTTCTCGGCGACGCCGAGGGCGACGTCGATGCTGCCGGCCGAGGCCTGGCTGTGGATCATCGGGCACACGCCGCAGACGCGCTGCGTCAGTCGCACCGCGTCGAAGGGGTGGCGGCCGACGAGAATGTTCTCGAAGCCGCGGAAGAGGGTGCCCGAGGCGCGGGCGTCCTTGACCTCGCCGCCGTCGACCACGACGTCGACCCTCAGGTGCCCTTCGATTCGGGTGACGGGGTCGATGGTGATCGTCTGGCGGCTGCCCGTCATTCTCTGGGTCTGTGAACTTGCCATGGATATATCTCCGGAAAGCGTTCGGATTATTTCTTCTTCAGGCCCGGGACGCTCGCGCCGAGGAGGCGGAAGCGGTCCAGCCGCTGCTCGCATATCTTCTGGTACAGTGGGCTGAGGCGGTCGGGGAAGTCGGGCTCGGTGCACCCGTGGCACGGGGACCCCGCGCCGACGCACCAGTTGGTGCCGCTGTTGAACATGCGCGTGGGGCAGTCGGCGAATGAGACGGGCCCCTTGCAGCCGAGTTCGTAGAGGCAGCCGCTGTCGCCGAACTTCCTGGCGAAGCGAGCGGCGTCGAAGTCAGCCCGCCGCGGGCAGGTCTCGTGGATGCACTTGCCGTAGAACATCGAGGGGCGGCCGAGTTCGTCGAGCGTCGCCGCCACCTTCCCGAGGCCGTATAGCGCCACCGCCACGACCGTGCCGATGAGCCAGTCGGGGTGGGGCGGGCATCCGGGGATGTTCACGACGGGGGTCTTGACGCCCTTCTGCGCCAGAAGCTGGCTGATGGAAACGCACTTGGTCGGGTTCGGCTCGCCGGCGGGAATGCCGCCGAAGGAGGCGCAGGTGCCCATGGCGATGACGGCGGCGGCGTTTCTAGCCAGGGCCACGGCGGTCTCGGCGATGGGGACCTCGCGGCCGCCTTCCTCGCCCATCGTGGCGAACAGGCCGTTGCCCGTGGAGAGCGAGCCTTCCATGACGAGGAAGTAGTTGCCCTTTTCCTTTACGGTGAGGTCCTTGAGGACCTGGATGGCCTGGTGCCCCTGGCCGGCCATGACGGGGGCGATGAAGCGGAGCGACAGGTGCCGGCCCGGGGCCAGTTCGCTCAGCACCAGTCGGGCGATGCCGGGCGATAAGGAATTCAGGACGCCGACCGCACAACCCGTGCAGGCGGCGGCCTGTAACCATACAACGGGGATTTCGATGAGATCAGGCATGGCGCATTCCTTACTATTGCGACGGCGCAACTTATAAGGTTTTGCGCGGCGGGCAGTCTTGCCCGCCGCGCCGACGGCCGCTAAACTTCGTGAGCATGCGGCATTTTCTCGCGGCGGGTACGGAGACCCGCCGCGCAAAGCAGCGATGCAATGTTTAGAACAGCCCCACGACTTCGCCGTTGGGGCCGAGATCCACTTTTTCTCCCGCCGGGAAGGACGGCAGGCCGGGCATCGTCTTCATCTGGCCGCACAGCGGATAGAGGAAGCCCGCGCCGACCGAGGCCCGCACGTCGCGGATCGGGAAGGTGTAGCCCGTTGGCCGCCCCTTCATGGCCGGATCGTGCGTCAGGCTCAGGTGCGTCTTGGCCATGCAGATGGGGAGCTTGTCGTAGCCGAGTTTGGTGTAGCGTGCGATGGCGTCCTCGGCGGGCTTCTCGTAGGTGACCTTGGCGGCGCCGTAGACCTTCGTGGCGATGGTCTCGATCTTCTGCTTGATGGGCCAGCCGAGCTCGTAGAGGAACTTGAAGTTCTTGGGTGCGTTGCAGGCCTCGACGACGGCGGCGGCGAGTTCCTTGCCGCCCTGGCCGCCCTTGGCCCAGACCTCGCTCTTGGCGACCCAGCCTGCGCCGGCCTTCTTGGCGTGCTCGACGACCGTCTGGAACTCCTTCTCGGTGTCGGTGGTGAACATGTTGACGGCGACGACGCACGGCAGGCCGTGCAGGCGGATGTTCTCGATGTGCTTTTCGAGGTTGCAGCAGCCGTCGGCGACGGCCTTGAGGTCCTCGCGCGTCAGTGCCTCGTCGAGGGGCTTACCGGCGACGACCTTGAAGCGGCCGCTGTGCATCTTCAGCGCGCGGATCGAGGCCACCAGGACGACGCAGTCGGGCACCAGGCCGCTCATGCGGCACTTGATGTTGAGGAACTTCTCCATGCCGATGTCTGCGCCGAAGCCGGATTCCGTCACCACGTAGTCCGACATCCGCAGGGCCATCTGGTCGGCGATGATCGAGTTGTTGCCGTGCGCGATGTTGGCAAACGGGCCCGCGTGGACGAAGCAGGGGGTGTTCTCGATCGTCTGGAGGAGGTTGGGCTTGATGGCATCCTTCATGAGGACGGCCATCGAGCCGGCCACCTTGAGGTCCTCGCACGTGACGGGCGTGCCGTCGCGCTTGTAGGCCACGATCATGCGCGAGAACCGCTCGCGGATGTCCTTGAGGCCCGTCGTCAGCGCCAGGATGGCCATGACTTCGCTGGCGACCGAGATGTCGAAGCCCGTGCGGCGGATGATGCCGCCCGAAAGGCCGACGATGATGTCCTCCAGCGCCCAGCGGTCGGAGATGTCGAGCACCCGCCGCAGGATGGGGCCGTACGGGTCGATGTCCAGTTTGTTGCCGTGGTGCATGTGGTTATCGACGAAGGCGGCGGCCAGGTTGTTGGCGAGGCCGACGGCGTGGATGTCGCCCGTGAGGTGCAGGTTGAAGTCTTCCATCGGGACGACCTGGCTGTATCCGCCGCCCGCCGCGCCGCCCTTGATGCCGAAGACCGGCCCGAGGCTGGGCTGGCGGATGCAGGTGCAGACGTTCTTGCCGATGGCATTCAGGCCGAGCGAAAGGCCGATGGTGGTTACGGTCTTGCCCTCGCCCAGGGGGGTGGGGGTGATGGCCGTAACGTCAATATACTTGCCGAGCGGACGGCCCTTAAGACGGTCAAGAATCTTAAGATCAATTTTGGCCTTATTGTTGCCATAGAGCTCAAGCTCGTCGTCGCGGATGCCCAGTTTGGCGGCGATCTCGCGGATGGGTGTCAGTTTGGCTTTCTGGGCAATCTCCAAGTCACTCAGCATGAAACGTCTCCTTCGCTTGCTAGCGGTTGCGGTGTATCCGTCATTGCATGGGGGACGGCCTGTCCCACCCGCGTTACAAAAGTAACGTGGGCGGAGAAGGGTAGCAGATTCTCCGGCTTCTCGTCAAGCGTAAATCGCCCGTCTCTGTAGACGCCTTGACAGTCCCGTGGCGGGCCTATAGGGTGGGGACCGCCCGATGCCGGAGATAGACGTTGCCGAGGTCCCTTACTGCCATCCCGTGCCGCCCGCTGGGGGGAGCCTGTCGCCCGGTTCCGTGGCCACAGGACCTTGCCGCCGTGTTTGTCGGCCTGGCCGAGGGTCGAGGGTGCGTCTGGCTGGATAGCGCCGGTGGGCCGGCGGGGCTGGGCCGGTGGAGCGTCCTGGCGGCGGAACCTTCCATGATCCTTACTAGCCACGGGGGGGTGACGCGCCTGGAAGCCGCGGACGGAAGGGTGATAGCCGAGTCCGGCCGCAACCCCTTCGAGGTCCTCCGCGAATGCTTGGCCGCATGCCCAATAGATGGCCAGGGGCCGGCGAGCCTGCCGTTCGGGCCGGGCCTCTACGGATACCTTTCCTATGACCTCGCCCCGCACATCGAGCCGACGGCGGGCCTTTCGCCGTGCAATGACATCGCGCTGCCGGACCTCTGGTTCGGCCTGCACGAGGCGGTGCTGGTGTTGGACCACCAGTTGCAGCAGGCGTTTGTCGTCGGCGGGGGAGCGGCGGGCGAGATGCTTGAGAGATTGCCGGCGAGCCTGGCCGGTAGAGCCCCGGGCGTAAGCCCGGGGTCACGCCCCTGCGTCGCAAGAGCCGTGCCAGCCGGGGTGAGTAACCCCGAGCTTACGCTCGGGGCTCGGTCGCTCGGGGCTCGATGCGAAAGGCTTTGTGTGCGTAACGTTTCGTGCAACATGAGCCCCGAGGAGTTCCGCGAGGCTGTCGCGAAGGCCCGCGAGTACATAGCGGCCGGCGACATTTATCAGGTCAATCTGAGCCGTCGTTACACGGTTTCGCTGGCCCCGGCCGGCAGGCACGACGCAGGGCGATGGGCGGAGCTTTACCTGCGTTTGCGGCAGGCCAATCCCGCGCCTTACGCGGCCTACGTTGATGTGGGCGGCGGCGCGGCGGTGCTTTCGAGCAGCCCGGAGCTCTTCCTCAACCTTCACCGCGGCCGCGTGGTCACGCGCCCGATCAAGGGCACGCGGCGGCTGTATCCGGGCGACGAGGCGGCCAACGCTCGCGCCCGTGAAGAACTCATCCGCTCCGCGAAGGACCGCGCGGAACTCGTGATGATCGTTGACCTGGAGCGGAACGACCTCGGCCGCGTCTCGGACTACGGCACGGTCTGCGTTACGGAGCCGCGCACCGTCGAGGCGTACGCAGCCGTGTACCACACGGTGGCTACGGTTGAGGGGCGGCTCCACGCGGGCAAGGACGTGGTGGACCTCCTGAAGGCGACGTTTCCGGGCGGCTCGATCACGGGAGCCCCGAAGGTCCGCGCGATGCAGATCATCGCTGAATTGGAGCCCACGCGGCGGAGCGTGTACACGGGGGCCGTAGGATACCTCGCGCCGCCATCGCAGGACGACCCGGCGGGGCGGTGTGCCCTGAACATCGCCATCCGTACGCTCATCGCTTCGGGCGATGCGGTCCACGTCCAGGTGGGCGGCGGGATTGTGGCGGATTCGGACCCTCAAGCAGAACTCCAGGAGACCTCCGACAAGGCCCGTGCGATGCTGGCGGCACTGGGACTTTCGCCTTGACCTTGGGGGTATCGTTGCGACTACGCTCGCGGGGCGATTGGGGCTGTGAATTATTTCACAGGACTTGCGGCCGCTATCTTAAAGTATGGTAACTTAGCTTGTAGACTATCTGGAACGGCAGCTTCGGCAACGTGGAAATCGGACACTTGACAGGAAGTGCCGGTGTCCCTATCCTTATTCGGGTTTTTGAGGTAGGCCCAAGACGCACCGAGGGCTTTGCGACCTTGCTTGCGGCGCTTCGCGGCGGCGAGGGGACTCGGTGCGTCGATATCTAGAGGTTTGGTCAGTGTCAGCCGGTTCGGCCGACAGCGCGGCCGCCGGACTTCAGAAGTTGAGCGTGCCTAATGAAAATCGCGATCAGCGGCAAGGGGGGCGTCGGCAAAACGACGGTCACCGCTATTTGGGGCCGTGCGTTCGCCGAGGGCGGTCACCCGGTCTTCCTGATAGATGCCGACCCGGACGCCAATCTTGCCGCGGCCATCGGCGTCCCGAAGGACAAGCTGCCGCAGCCCCTGGTCGCCCTGAAGGACCTCATCAAGGAGCGGACCGGCGCCGACCCGGACAAGCTGGGCCAGTACTTTCGTATCAACCCGACCGTTGCCGACCTGCCGGACGCCTACTCGGTGGCGGTGGGTGGGATGCGGCTGCTCGTTCTGGGGGGCATACGGGGCGGCGGCCAGGGGTGCGCCTGCCCGCAGGGAACGTTCTTGAAGGCGATGATGCGGCACCTGATGCTCGAGCGCCAGGAAGTGCTCCTGGTGGACATGGAGGCGGGGCTGGAGTTTCTCGGCCGCGCTTCCGTCATGGGCACCGATGCACTGGTCATCGTGGTGGAGCCCGGTCGGCGGAGCCTGGAGACCGCCGAGGCCATCGCCCAGATGGGCCGCGACATCGGCATCAAGCGGTTCGGCGCAGTCCTCAATAAGGTGACAGACGCGGGGCAGGTCGAGACCATCCGGGCCAGCCTGCCGAAAGGCGTGGAGTTTCTCGGGTCGATGCCTTACAGCCCGGCGCTTCAGAAGGCGGACCTGGAAGGGCGGGCGGTGTTCGGCGTGGACGCCCGCATCGAGGCGGCCCTGGCGGACGCCAAGCGGAAACTGGAGTCGCTCATTGCCGCCGATGCGGCGGCGAAAGTGTGACGGTAACCCTTGCTGAAAAGGACCCCCCTCGGGGGACGAACCATGGGTAAGACGATGCAAAAAGGCGTAGCGAAATCCCGGGCCGCTGGCAAGGCCATCATCTGCCGCATCGACCGGTGCCTGGCGTGCCGCTCGTGCGAACTGGCCTGCGCGGTGGTGCACTCCGAGTCGAAAGACATCTTTAAGGCGGTCCAGGAAGACCCGAAGCCTCGTCGCCGGGTGAACGTCGAGTCGGCGGGGGCGCACGGTCTGCCGCTCCAGTGCCGGCACTGCGAGAACGCCCCGTGCATCCTGGCGTGTCCGACGGAGGCGATGCACCGGGACTCTCAGAACGGGCCGGTCCTGATTGACGAGGCGCGTTGCATCGGGTGCAAGCTGTGCATGGTGGTCTGCCCGTTCGGGTCGATCTCGGCGTCGGCCGACGGCAAGGCCGTCCTGAAGTGCGACCTGTGCCTCGAGCGTCTGGAGGCGGGCGAGGAGCCGGCGTGCGTGGCGGCCTGCCTGACGCACGCCCTCCAGTTCGTGGACGTCCAGGAGCACGGCCGCAAGAAGCGCAAGGCCGCCGCCGAGCGGATACAGGCCGAGAGCGAAGCCGAGAAGTGAGTTGAGGTTGACCGGAAGGGCAGCCCGCGGAGGGCTCCGTATGGTAACGGTAACGGTGTGCGTTGGGAGTTCGTGTCACCTGAAGGGCGCCCGTCAGGTCATTATGCGTTTCAACGAGATGCTGACGACGCACGGCCTGCAAGAGAAAGTGATGTTGAAGGGGTCGTTCTGCATGGAGCGATGCGGCGAGGGCGTGAACTGGCAGATCGACGACGCCCCCCTGACGAGCGCCACGGCGGACGAGGCGGTGGCGATATTCCGGCAGCGTGTTCTGAAGCCGTTGGGTGTGGCGTTGGATGGGGAGAAAGGCGGCGGCCCGGCATGAAACGGTCCAACCTCGATTTTGCGGCCGCGCACGCGGTGGCCATCCTTCGGCACACGCCCAACGGTGTACTGCTGGTGGACCAGGAGTGCCGCATTCGGTTCGCCAACCCGGCGTTTCGGAGGATGTTCAGTTGCGGCGAGGAGGATGTTTTAGGGAAGCCCGCCGCCCAGTACGTTCACTCGGACTGTTTCGAGCGGGCGATTGCGGCGGGCGGGAGCCTCATGGTCAAGGAGACCATCCCCGACCATGACCTGAGCTTTCGGGTGGGCCTCTTTCCGATTGAAGGGGAGAACCTTTACTGCGGCATCTTTATCGACATTACGGACGAGGAGAAGGCCAAGGAGCGTCTCCACGATCTGAGGGTCCATACGCTTCAGCGTGCCCAGGAAGTGATCTCGCGGCAGATGCAGACGGCCCAGGAGATCGCGCGGCTACTGGGCGAGACGACGGCCGAAACGAAAGTGCTGCTCTATAAGGTGATGTCCCTTTTCGAGGAAGAGGGGCGTCCGTGAACTTCTTTTACGAGTGGGGCACGCGGCAACTGCGCAAGCACGGCGAGGAACTGTGCGGCGATGCGGTGGCGGTGTCCCGGCAGGCGGACGCCGTGACCCTGGCGCTGTCGGACGGCCTGGGCAGCGGCGTGAAGGCGAACATCCTGGCGACGCTGACGACGCGCATCGCCATGCACCTGCTTGAAAACGAGTTGCCCGTGACCGAGGTCGTGGAAACGCTGGGCCAGACGCTCCCGGTTTGCCAGGTGCGCAAACTGGCCTACAGCACGTTTGCCATCGCGAGGTTCTTTCGCGACGGACGGGCGAGGATCGTCGAGTTCGACGCGCCGCCGACGATTCTGCTGCGGCAGCGGAAGGTGGTGCCGCTGGCGCCGGCCGAGCGGTCGGTCAGCGGCAAGACGATCCACGAGTCGTTCGTCGAACTTCAGTTGGGCGATTGGATCGTCTTCGTCTCCGACGGCGTCCTGAATGCCGGCATCGGCGGCATGTATCCCCTCGGCTGGGGCTGGGAAGAGGTCAGCCGGTACCTGGAGAACCACGCCCACCCCGAACTGTCGGCCCAGGACCTGGCCGACAAGGTGGCCGACACCGTGGGGGAACTGTACGCCGGGTCGCCCGGCGACGATGTGAGCGTGGCGGTCATCAAGGTGCGGCACAAACTGGTGGCGACCGTGCTGACGGGCCTGCCCGCCGACCGGGCGGCCACCGAGGAAGTCGTGACGCGGTTCATCAGGCAGGTGGGGCGCCACGCCGTGTGCGGAGGGTCGACGGCCCAGGTCGTTTCGCGCCACCTGGGCCGACCCCTGGAGGTGGACCTGAAGACGATGACCTCCGACGTGCCGCCCATTGCCCGAATGGAAAACATCGACCTGGTCACCGAGGGCATCCTGACGCTGACGCAGGCTCGCGAACTGCTGCGCAGCGGCGCTCGCAAGGACACCATCAAGTTTCGGACCGATGGTGCGGCGGAACTGGTGCGCCTGCTGCTGGACGTCGACCACGTCCACTTCATCGTGGGCATGGCCGTCAACCCGGCCCACCAGAACCCCAACCTCCCCGGACAACTGGGGATCAAGTTGGCCGTGGTCCGAGAGATGGCCGAGGAACTGAAGAAGCGGGGCATCCAAGTTACGATCGAATCGTTATAGCCGAAGGTTGCCAATCATGGCGAACAAACGAGCAACGTTGACCGCCGAAGAACGGCAGATCGACGAAATCGTCAGCCGATACGGCGGCGAAGTCGGCATGCTTATCCCCATGATGCAGGACCTCCAGGCGGAGTGCGGCTACCTGCCGGCGGATCAGTTGCGGCGGCTGGCCGAGCGCATGGAACTGCCCCTGACGCGCCTCTACGGCATTGCGACCTTTTATTCCTCGTTCCGCATGACCCCGAAGGGGCGGCACGAGGTCACCCTGTGCGTCGGCACGGTCTGCTACCTGAAAGGCGCCGGCGCCATCTCCGAGGCTATCACGAAGGAGTTCCAGGTGGATGCGGGTGGCACGACGCCGGACGGCCTGTTCTCATTCCAGGCGGTCAACTGCGTCGGCGCGTGTGCCCTGGCGCCGGTCATGATTGTCGACGGCAAGTACCATGACGGGGTCACGGTCGGTTCGGCGATGGGCCTGCTGCGCGGCCTGCCGGCGGAGGGCGAGGCGGCCGAAAGGAAGGCGAAGGCGTGACGGCAACGGCCACAAGGCGGTTTGAGAGCGTCGCGGACCTGGAGCGCGAGCGCCAGGGCCTGCGCCAGCGGTTCCGCCCCGGGGCGAAGCGCATCCGGGTCTGCATCGGCACCGGCTGCGCCGCCAGGGGGTCGCGGAGAATCTACGAACTCTTCTGCCAGGCGGTCAAGGAAGTCGACGCCGGCGTTGAAGCGGTCTCTTGCGTCGGATGCCACGGGTTCTGCGAACGCGGCCCGATCGTGGCGGTCCAGCCCGGCGACGTCTTCTATCAGCGCGTTGAGGAGCCCGACGTTGCGGAAATCTTCCGCGAGACGGTCGTGGGGGGGCGCGTCGTCGAGCGGCTCCTCTACCAGGACCCCGCGACGGGCGCAAGGGCGCGGACGGCCGCTGAAATCCCTTTCTACAAGGCCCAGGAGCGCATCGTCCTGGCGCAGAACGGCGTCATCGACCCGACCAGCATCGACGACTATATCGCGGTCGGCGGCTACTCGGCCCTCGCGAAGGCCCTGACGACGATGACCCCCGACCAGGTGCTCGAAGAGGTCGAGCGGTCGGGCCTGCGGGGCAGGGGCGGCGGCGGGTTCCCCACCGGCCGCAAGTGGCGCTCCTGCCGCGAGGCCCACGGAGAGCCCAAGTACGTTATCTGCAACGGCGACGAAGGCGACCCCGGGGCCTTCATGGACCGCAGCGTCATGGAAGGCAACCCCCACGCGGTCCTCGAGGGGATGATCCTTGGCGCCTACGCCATTGGATCGACGCAAGGCTATATCTACGTCCGCAACGAGTATCCGCTGGCCGTCGAGCACCTGCGCGGGGCGATCAAGCAGGCCCAGGAGGCCGGCCTCCTGGGCGAGGATATCCTCGGCGCCGGCTTTGCCTTCGACATCCGCATCAACCGCGGCGGCGGGGCCTTCATCTGCGGCGAGTCGACCGCACTGATGGCCTCCCTGGAAGGCCGCCCAGGCGAGCCCCGCGCAAAGTACGTCCACACCGTCGAGCACGGCCTCTGGGACAAGCCCACCAACCTCAACAACGTTGAGACCTGGGCGAATGTCCCGACCATCATCAACCGCGGCGGCGCATGGCTGGCCTCCATCGGCACCGAAAAATCAAAGGGCACCAAGGTCTTCAGCCTCGTCGGAAAGATCACCAACACGGGCCTCGTGGAAGTGCCGATGGGCATCACCCTGCGCGAGATCATCGAAGGGATCGGCGGCGGCGTCAAAGGAGGCAAGGCATTCAAGGCCGTTCAGACCGGCGGGCCGTCGGGCGGCTGCATCCCGGCCCAGTTTCTCGACACGCCGGTGGATTTCGACGAACTGACGAAACTTGGGTCCATGATGGGCTCCGGCGGCATGATCGTCATGGACGAAGACACGTGCATGGTCAACGTCGCGCGGTACTTCCTGAACTTCCTGCGGGAGGAGTCGTGCGGCAAGTGCACGCCCTGCCGCGAGGGCCTCGCACAGATGCTCCACGTCCTGGACCACATTACGCACGGCCAGGGGCAGCCGGGCGACGTCGAGTGCCTCCAGCGCGTGGCCGAAATCCTGGAGGGAACCGCCCTGTGCGCCCTGGGCAAGACCGCCGCCCACCCGGTCCTCTCGACGATCCGCCACTTCCGCAACGAGTACGATGCACACATCCTTGAGAAACGGTGCCCGGCCAAGGAATGCCGCGGCCTGTTCCGCTACAGGATCGATGAGAGGGCATGCAAGGCGTGCGGCCTTTGCCGCAAACACTGCCCGGTCAAGGCCATCACGGGCGAGAAGAAAGTGCCCCACGTGATTGACCAGGAGAAGTGCACCCTTTGCGGGACCTGCCTCGAGAAGTGTCCCTTCTCGGCGGTCCTGAAGGTCTAAGGACGGACGACGGATGCCTACGGTAACGATTGACAACATCGCGGTGGAGGTGCCCAAGGACGCGACGATTCTGGACGCCGCCGGGGAGGCCGGCATCTGGATTCCGACCCTGTGTTTCCACCCCTCCATCCCTCCGCAGGCCATGTGCCGCCTGTGCATGGTGGAACTGGACCGTGGCGGATGGAAGCAACTGGTCACGGCGTGCAATTACCCGGTGCGGCGCGACATTACCGTCAGTGTATCGAGCGACCGCGCGGTCAAGGCGCGGCAGGGCGTGATGGAACTCTTGCTGGCGCGGGCGCCGGAGAGCAAGCCCCTCCTGGCGCTGGCCGCCAAGATGGGCGTCAAGGGGACGCCGTATCCCCTGGTCAGTAAGACCCAGCGCGACTGCGTTCTGTGCGGGCTGTGCACGGCCGTGTGCGGCGAGATCATCGGGCCGGCGGCCATCGGGTTCGCCGGGCGAGGCAAGGACCGGGCCGTCAGCGCCCCGTTCCGGCTGCCGTCCGAGAGTTGCATCGGCTGCGGCGCGTGTGCGGCGGTGTGCCCGGTGGGCACGATTCAGGTCCGTGTTCACGAGAAAGAGGGGGAGATCGAGATCTCGCCCTTCAAGACGCGCGTGAAGTTCCAGGCATGCTCGCAGTGCGGTGCACGCATCGCCAGCGTGCCGGTGATGGACAAGGCCCTCGGCAAGGCCAAGGTCGACTGGAAGAAGTTCCGGCAACTCGCGATGTTGTGTCCGCAATGCAGGCGGAAGGCGGCAGCCGCGCAGTTGTCGGAGGTTGCGCTGGTGGCGGCCCAGGCGGGATATGTCAGCCGCCCAGAGCCGGTGGAGGCCAAAAAACCGGTGCGGCGTTCGTCGCGCCGCGGTAAGTCGTGAACGTTCAGCCGCGAACCCCGGCGTGCCGGGGTGAGCGCGTTTTTCGTTGAAACGACGCAAGGCAACATCGGCGCTGGGGCACTGGCGCCGACGAAATGAGGAGAACCGGAATGGACGTCAAGAAGCGCAGTAGCGACCCGGCGGCACAAGAAATGCTCCGGCAGATGGCCAAGGACGGCATCGAGAACGCCTGGGACCGCCTGGAAGCCCAGGAGCCGCAATGCGGCTTCGGCCAACTCGGCATCTGTTGCCGCATCTGCAACATGGGCCCCTGCCGCATCGACCCGTTCGGCGAAGGGCCGCAGCGCGGCGTGTGCGGGGCCGACGTTGACACGATCATCGCGCGGAATTTTCTCCGTGCGGCGGCGGCCGGCGCCAGCGCCCACTCCGACCACGGCCGCGGCGTCGTCCACGCCTTCATCGCCATGGCCACGGGCGAGGCCCCCGATTACTCCATCAAAGACCGCACCAAGCTCCTCGTGCTGGCGAAGGAGTGGGGCATAAAGACCGACGGCCGCACCGACAAGGACATCGCCCACGAACTGGGCGAACTGGCCCTGGCCGAGTTCGGCAAGTCGCACGGCACGCAGCGCATGGCCGAGCGCGCCCCCGAGCCGCGCAAGGCCCTCTGGAAGAAACTCGACATCACGCCGCGCGCCGTCGACCGCGAGGTCGTCGAGGCGCTGCACCGCTCGACGATGGGCGTCGACCAGGACTACAAGAGCATCATCCGCCACGCATCCCGCTGCTCGCTGGCCGACGGCTGGGGCGGCTCCATGATCGCCACCGAACTTCAGGACATCATGTTCGGCACGCCGTTCCCGAAGAGCGGCGAGATCAACCTGGGCGTCCTCAAGGAGGACCAGGTGAACCTCGTGGTGCACGGCCACGAGCCGCTCTTGTCGGAGATGATCGCGGCGGCCGCGACCCTGCCGGAACTGGTGAAGGAAGCCAAGGCCACGGGCGCCAAGGGCATCAACGTGGCCGGCATCTGCTGCACGTCGAACGAACTGCTCGTGCGGCACGGCATTCCGGTGGCGGGCAACTTCCTGCACCAGGAACTGGCCATCGCCACCGGGGCGGTCGACGTCATGTGCGTCGATCTCCAGTGCATCATGCAGGGCCTGACGGAAGTCGTGAAGTGCTTCCACACCAAACTCATCACCACGAGCGACAAGGCCCGCATCCAGGGCGTCGAGCACATCGCAATGGAAGAGTCGCGTGCCTTGGAGGTCGGCAAGGCGATCGTCCGCAAGGCCATCGAGGCCTATAAGACCCGCCGCACCCCGACGCACATCCCCAAGGACAAGGGCGAGGCGGTCGTCGGCTTCAGCAGCGAGGCCATCAACTATATGCTGGGCGGGCGGTTCCGCGGCGGGTACCGGCCCCTGAACGACAACATCATCAACGGCCGCATACGTGGCGTCGTGGGCGTCGTCGGCTGCTCCAACCCCAAGGTTGAGCAGGACGAGGGCCACAATAACCTCGTCCGCGAACTCATCAAGCGAGACATCCTGGTCGTCACCACGGGCTGCGCCCAGATCGCGTGCGGCAAGGTGGGCCTGCTGATGCCCGAGGCAAAGGAACTGGCCGGCCCGGGCCTGAAGGAAATCTGCGAGACGGTCGGCATTCCGCCCGTCCTGGCCGTCGGCTCGTGCGTCGACAACAGCCGCATCCTGATCGCCTGCTGCGAAATGGTCCGCGAGGGCGGCCTGGGCGAGGACCTCTCGGACCTGCCGGTCGCCGGGGCGTGCCTGGAGCACATCACCGAGAAGGCCATCGCCATCGGCCAGTACTTCGTGGCCTCCGGGGCGCTTGTGGTCTTCCACGGCAAGCTCTTCCCGGTCATGCCGGGGACGGCCGTCCACCAGTACCTGACGGACGGCATCGCGGCCGACATGGGCGGCAGGTGGGCGGTCGAGAACGACGCCGTCAGCGCCGCCGAACTCATCGCCGCCCACATCGAGAAGAAACGCGACGCCCTGGGCATCAACAAGGAACGCGAGCGCAAGCTGTTCGGCATGGAAGACCGGCAGCAGTTGAAAGTGTAGCCGCCGGCGCCCCGCGAGGTGTCACCCTGAGCGAAGCGAAGGGTCTCGCCGCGGGGCGGGGCGTGCGGCAGGAGTGAGATTCTTCGCTCGCTTCCGCTCGCTCAGAATGACAGGTGTTTCAGGACTGGCCGACGAAAATCATGAGGACCCACGCAGCACAAAAGGAGTGATGATATATGTCGAAGATTATTGCAACGGCCGCCATCCGCGGTGCACACAAGATCGTGCGGCAGGCCGAGGAAATCCTGGCCCGGGCCGTCAAGGAGAAGGGCGAGGGGACGGTCGTCGAGTTCCCGAACACGGGGTACTTCCTGCCTGTCATCTACGCGATGACCGGACGCCAGGTCAAAACGCTGGCCGACTTCAAGCCCGTCATGGAGGACATCAAGGGCCTCCTGCCGGCGCCGGTGGCCGACCGCCTGTGGCTGCCGTACCTGGGGCCCACGCTGGACGCCGGCATGGCGACGCTGTTTGCCGAGGAGATCATCGAGGCCTGCAAGTACCTGATCGGCCCCAGCCCGGTCAACGGCATCTATCTTGGGGCGGCGGACGACCTGATCCTGCGTGAGCGCGGCATCGAGTTTGTCGACGGCCGCGCGCCGGGCTTTGCCGCCATCGTGGGTTCGGCGCCCGACGTCGAGACGGCCGTCAAGATCGCCCGCCAGTGCCAGGAGCGGTCGCTGTACGTTTTCATGGCCGGCCACCACAACGGGACGAGTTTCTCGGAGCAACTGGCCTCGGCCGGCGTTGAACTGGGGTGGAAGACCCGCCTGGTGCCGTTCGGCAAGGAGATCGAGGCGGCGATTTACGCCCTGGGCTTTGCGGCCCGCGCGGCGATGAGCTTCGGCGGCGTGCAGCCGGGCGACGGCCGACGCAACCTCCTCTACAATAAGGCCCGCGTCTTCGCGTTCGTCATGGCCCTCGGCAAGGTCACCGACGAGTGGTACGCCACGGCCGCCGGGGCGATCAACTTCGGGTTCCCGGTCATCGCTGATTCCGACATCCCGCAGATACTCCCCACCGGCATCTGCACCTACGAGCACGTGGTCTCCAGGATTCCGCACGACCAGATCGTCCAGAAGGCGATCGAGGTGCGCGGCCTGAAAATCAAGATCACGAAGCTGCCGATCCCGGTGGCGTTCAGCCCGGCGTTCGAGGGCGAGCGCATCCGCAAGGAAGACATGCACTGCGAAATGGGCGGCCAGCGGACGCCGGCGTTCGAGTGGCTCCGCAGCCGGCCCTTGGCCGAGGTCGAGGACGGCAAGGTCGAGGTCATCGGCCCCGACGTCGACACCCTGGCCGAGGGCGGCAAGATGCCGCTGGGCCTCGTCGTCGAGGTCTCCGGGCGCAAGATGCAGCCCGAGTTCGAGCCGGTCCTCGAGCGCCAGATTCACACGTACCTGAACCACGCGCAGGGCCTCTTCCACATGGGCCAGCGCGACATCAACTGGGTCCGCATCTCGAAGGAAGCGTACAAGGCCGGCTTCCGCCTGGCGCACATCGGCAAGATTCTGCACGCGATGCTGCACGAGCACTTCTCGAGCATCCTCGACAAGGTGCAGGTGAAGATCTATAGCGAGCAGGCCAAGGTCGTGGAGCTTGGCGCCCAGGCCCGCAAGGTTTTCGGGGAACGCGACGCGCGCCTGGCCGGCATGACCGACGAGTCGGTCGATACGTTCTACTCCTGCACGCTGTGCCAGTCGTTCGCGCCGAACCACCTGTGCATCATCACGCCGCAGCGGTCGGGCCTGTGCGGGGCGTACTCGTGGCTCGACGGCCGCGCGGCCTTCGAGATCAACCCGGCCGGCCCCAACCAGCCCATCGCCAAGGGCGCGGTGCTGGACGAGAAGGTGGGGCAGTGGGAGAAGGTCAATTCGTTCATCCTCGCGAAGAGCGGCGGGGCGGTCGAGCGCATGAGCGCGTACTCGATGATCATCGACCCGATGACCTCGTGCGGATGCTTCGAGTGCATCTCGGCTGTGCTGCCGTCGACGGGCGGCATCATGATCGCCCCGCGCGAATTTACCGACATGACGCCCTGCGGCATGAAGTTCTCGACGCTGGCCGGTACGGTGGGCGGCGGGCGGCAGGTGCCCGGCTTCATCGGCCACTCGCGGCATTACATCGCCAGCCCCAAGTTCATCAGCGCCGACGGGGGTTTTAAGCGCATCGTCTGGATGCCCAAGGTCCTGAAGGAAGAAATGCACGATGCCTTGGTGAAGCGCGCCAACGAACTTGGCCTGGGCGGCGAGGAGTTCCTCAACAAGATCGCCGACGAAACTATTGCCACGACCGAGGAGCAGGTCGCCGAGCACGTGGGCAAGGTCGGCCACCCAGTAACTTCCATGGACCCGATGTTCTAGTAGTCAGTCAGAATTGAATCTGCGGGTGCCACGGCTGCGCCGTTTGCAGCCGTGGTCGTCGCCTGGGACACACGGCTGCAAACGGCGCAGCCGTGGCACCCACGTAATTAGAGTTGACGGACTACTGGTGTGGCCGCGGGGGATTACGGTATAATGTTCGCCTCCATGCGGCAGGGACACTCTACAGGAAAGGCGATTTCGGATGGCACTCTCCGGACTTGAAATCTTTAAACTCCTCCCGAAGACAAACTGCAAGAAATGCGGTCAGCCGACCTGCCTGGCCTTCGCCATGGCGCTGGCCCAGAAGAAGGTCAGCCTGGACCAGTGCCCGGACGCCAGCGCCAAGGCCCGCGAGACGCTCGCGGCCGCCGCCGCGCCGCCGATGCGCCTGATTGCGTTCGGCGTCGGAGAGGCGGCCGCCAAGACCGGCCAGGAGACCGTCCTGTTTCGGCACGAGGAGAAGTTCCACAGCCCCTCGCTTGTGGCGATTGCGCTGCCGGACGATCTGTCGGCCGATGCCGCTGCCGCCAAGGCCAAGGCTATCCAGGCCCTTGCCTTCGAGCGGGTCGGCCAGAAGATGCCCATCCAGGCCGTGGCCGTCATCAACAAGTCCGGCGACGCCGGCAAGTTCGCCGCCACCGCCGAACTGGCGAAGGGCACCTGCAGGGCCCTCATCCTTGTCAGCCAGAATCCCGACGCCATCAAGGCCGCCCTGGCGCACGTGAAGGACTCCAAGCCCCTCATCTGCGGCGCGACCGACGCCAATGCCGCCGCCATGGCCGCTCTCGCCAAGGAAGCCAAGTGCCCGCTGGTCGCCATCGCGGCCGACGCCGAGGCCCTGGCCGCGCTCACCGAGAAGCTGAAAGGCGCCGGCTGCGAGGACCTCGTCCTGTGCCTGAGCACCTCCGACCGGTGGGCCGAGATGCGCGGCCTGACGCAGATTCGCCAACTCGCCCTCAAGAAGAACTTCCGACCGCTCGGGTTCCCCGTCATCGCCTTTGCCAACGACGGCGCGCCCGAGGCCCAGGTGACCCGCGCGGCGTCGCTCATTTGCAAGTACGCCGGCATAGTCGTGATAGACACGGTCGAGAAGTGGGCGCTCTTGCCGCTCCTGACGGTGCGGCAGAACGTTTACACCGACCCGCAGAAGCCGGTGTCGGTGGAGCCGAAGCTGTACGCCGTCGGCGACGCCGGCCCGAACAGCCCCGTGATGTTTACCACGAACTTCTCGCTCACGTACTACACGGTGGAGAGCGATGTCGAGGCCAGCCGCGTGCCGTCCTGGATCATCTGCGTCGACACCGAGGGCACCAGCGTCCTGACGTCCTACTCCGGCGACAAGCTGAACGAGAAGGTCGTGGCCAAGGCCATGAAGGCCGCCAACATCGAATCGATCGTCAAGCACCGCAAGCTCATCATCCCCGGCTACGTGGCCGTCATGAGCGGCAAGCTGGAGGAGGAGACGGGCTGGGAGATCATGGTCGGCCCGCGCGAGTCGAGCGTCATTCCGCGGTACCTGAAGGAAGTCTGGTCGGGCCAATCGTAAGCGGCGAGCAAGCAGCAGGGTGGCATGGTCACGCTTTTGCGTGACCATGTGCCTCGAACGGCGCCTGGCCCGTCATTGCGACATGGTCACGCAACAGCGTGACCATGCCACCCGGCCGGCGAGCAAGCGGCAGTAAGAGGAACACCGTAAGACAAGGAGAGGCCATGCCTTTACCGGCAGTCCAGGAATCGTACTCCGGCCGCGTCAACGAGGTGACCCTCGGCGGCGGCACGCGCAAGAAACAGGTGACCATCGGCGGCGCCAAGACGATCGTCTACGGCGGCGACCGCACGGTCACCGGCCGCCGCCCCGTCATCGCCATCGACGTGCTCGACGCCGCCCCGCAGGACTGGGCGCCCGTGCTGGCCGAGGCGTACGGCAACGTCCTCTCCGACCCGGCCGCGTGGGCGAAGAAGGCCGTCGAGGAGTTCGGGGCGGACCTGGTGTGCCTGAAGTTCGACGGCATCCACCCCGACAAGGGCAACCTCGGCGCCGCCGAGTCGGTCGCGGTCACGAAGAAGGTCCTCGCGGCGGTCGGCGTGCCGGTCATCCTCTGGGGCAGCGGCAGCGACGAGAAGGACAACGCCGTCATGCCGAAGGTCTCCGAGGCCGCCAAGGGCGAGAAGGTACTCCTGGGGACCGTCACGCAGGACAACTACAAGAGCCTCACCGCCACGGCGCTGGCCGACGGGCATTTCCTGATCGCCCAGGCGCCGCTGGACATCAATATTGCCAAGCAGGTCAACATCCTGGTGTCCGACATGGGGCTCCCGCTGGAATCGCTCGTGATGTTCCAGACCACGGGCACGCTCGGCTACGGCATGGAATATGCCTACAGCATCCAGGAGCGCGAACGCCTCGCGGCCCTGACGGGCGACAAACTCATGGCCGCCCCGGTCATCTGCGACGTCGGCTACGAGACGTGGCGCTGCAAGGAGTCCAAGGCCGACCTGCCGCAGTGGGGCGATGCCGCCAAGCGCGGGCCGCTGTGGGAAGCCACGACTGCCGTCTCGCTGCTTCAGTCGGGCGTGGACATCGTGCGGATGCGCCATCCGGCCGCCGTTGCGGTCGTCAAGGCTTACATCGACAGCGTCTGGGGTGCCGCCACGTAACGCATACGCCTTATCGAGCCCCGACCGTAAGGTCGGGGGCGTTCTCATCTGGTGTCAAACGCTCGAAACGAGAGAACCTCAAGGAGAATTGAATGATCGCCATCGGTGAACGCATCAACGGCCAGTTCACGGACGTCAAGCAGGCCATCGCGGACCACGATCCCGCCGCCATCATCTCCCTGGCGAAGCGCCAGGCGGAAGCCGGGGCCGCCTACCTCGATATAAATGTGGGCACCGCCGCCGCCGACCAGGAAGGCACTATCAAGTGGCTCGTCGAGGTCGCCCAGAAAGCCGTCCCGACGCCGCTTTGCCTCGACAGCCAGAAGCCGCAGGTCATCAAAGCCGGCCTGTCGGTGTGCGACACGGCGCGGGGGGTGCTCCTGAACTCCACGCCCCTCAATAAAAAGAGCGACCCGGACGTCCTGGCGAAGTACGCCGAGATGGCGCAGTCGTCGGGCGGCAGCCTCATCGCCCTGACCATGGACCGCGAGGGCGTGCCGCAAAGCACCGACCGCCGCGTCGAGATGGCCGCCGAAATCCTCACCAAGTGCATGGAGATCGGCATCACGCCCGAGCGGCTCTTCATCGACCCGATCATCCTGCCCGTCAACGTCCCCGGCGCGCAGTCGCAGCCGACGAACATCATGGCGGCGATCGACCAGATTCGCCTGATGTCCGACCCGCCGCCGCACATCACGATGGGCCTCTCGAACGTCAGCCAGGGCACCACCGAGCGGAGCCTGATTAACCGGACGTTCCTGGCAATGGCAATGGCCCACGGCGCCGACTCGGCCATCGTCGACGTGCTCGACGACACCCTCGTCGACCTCGTCGCCACCGTCGAGATGCTGATGAACAAGCAGATTTACTCCGACAGCTTCCTGAAGGCGTACCGGAGCGTCGCCGGCGCGATGCACTAGGGCTGAAACCAAAAGCCTCAGTCTCGCGTGCTCTTCCCTGTGGGCTTGTGGCACGGCTGGCTTGCCCAGCCGTGGCGGAAGGCCCGCGACGCTACCCAC
>Ga0209777_10002530_pt1 | contig 23859 bp, 18 predicted proteins | sample FrelakmetHBP12HB_FD_187147 | JGI IMG/M metagenome (GOLD analysis project Ga0209777, IMG submission 187147) | Freshwater lake sediment microbial communities from the University of Notre Dame, USA, for methane emissions studies -HBP12 HB (SPAdes)... | ecosystem: Environmental > Aquatic >... | reverse complement strand
AGTGCCCGCCCGCCGGGGGTCGTCTCGGGGTTGCCGTACATGACGCCGATCTTCTCGCGGAGCTGGTTGAGGAAGATGACGGCGGTCTTACTCTTGGCGATCGAGCCGGTGAGCTTGCGGAGGGCCTGGCTCATGAGGCGCGCTTGCAAGCCCATGTGCGTGTCGCCCATCTGTCCCTCGATCTCGGCCTTCGGCACGAGGGCCGCTACGCTGTCGATGACGACGACGTCGACGGCGCCGCTGCGTACCAGGAGGTCGCAGATTTCCATTGCCTGTTCGCCGGTGTCGGGCTGGCTCACGAGGAGCGACTCCAGGTTGATGCCGATGCGTTTGGCCCAGGAGGCGTCGAAGGCGTGCTCGGCGTCGATGAAGGCCGCCACGCCGCCCTCGCGCTGCGTGTTGGCGATGATCGTCAGGGCCAGGGTGGTCTTGCCGGAGGCCTCCGGGCCGAAGAACTCGGCCACGCGGCCTCGCGGCAGGCCCCGGCCGCCCAAGGCGATGTCGAGGCTCACCGAGCCGGTCGAGATGCACGGGGCATCGACGTGGAGGTCGCCCGAGAGCCGCATGATGGCGCCCTTGCCGTACTGCTTCTCGATCTGGGAGACGACGCGGGCCAGACCCGCCTCGCGTTCCTTCGCCCCTGTCAGGTGCTCAACGGCTTCCCTTTCCGGCCCTTTTTTCTTCGCCATGGTCGCTGCTCCTTCGGTTGAACGGTGTCTTCGTCGTTACCCAAACAGCACCCTAACACCTTATCGTCTCCCGGCAGGTGCGCCAAGAAGATTTTTTCGGATTTTTAGGGAGGGGGCTCCGTGCCCAAGTTCGCTTCTTCCCGTATGCGGATACCCCGCCGCTTCCGCGGCGGGCTCGAACATCTCGGGCTCGAACAGATACTACAAGGCTGACAGCGCGATCTTCGCCAAAGGCGTATACGTCGGCCCCTGCGGCGAAAGGTCGCTCTTGAAGATCGTCACTTCGCGGCCCTCGAAGGATGGGCCGGTCTCGCCCGCCATTGCGTCGACGGCCCCCGCAAGGTCGCGCCCGCCGCGCGGGCTCTTGACGCGGCCGAGCGTCAGGTGCGGCGTGTACGAGCGGTCCTCTTCCTTCTCGGCGAACGCCGCCGTCGCTTGGGCGAGGGCCTTCTGGAGAGATGCCAGCCCGCCGCTTGGTTCCTCGATGCCGATCCAGATGGTGCGCGGCAGGCCGCGCGGCGGAAACCGACCCGCGCCTTGCACACGCATCGCAAGTGTGCCGAACGGCGCTGCCGCTTCGCGGACGGTCTTCTCAAGGTCGCCGAGCATGTCGGTCGGCACGTCGCCCAGGAACACGAGTGTCAGGTGGATGAGGTCCGGGCGGACCCAGCGGACATCGCCCTCCGCGCGCCGCAGGCGCTGCTGGCAATCGGCCAGGTGCGCGTGGACCTGCGGTGGGAGTTCGATAGCGATGAACGTTCGGGCGGTCTCAGCCATTTTCTGCTCACGGCGTGTGCGGCGACAGTATAACGTGCAGGGGGCGAGTCAACCAGATATGAAACGGCGGGATTCGAGAATCTGGATTCGGCGAAGGCGCCTTTGCGGTTTCCGAACTCCGAACGTCGATTTCCGCCGTCATGCCGTCAGAACGTCACCACGTCGTGGTATTCGCGCAGGCGGGCGTCGATCTCGTCGATCGTGAGCCGCTCGAAGCGGCGGAGGCCGAAGTCCTCGATGGCGAAGCTGGCCGTCACGGTCCCGTAAGCCATCGCGCGGACGAGGTGCCGGAAGTCGTACTCGCCCGTGCTGGCCAGGTAGCCCATCATGCCGCCGGCGAAGGAGTCGCCCGCGCCGGTCGGGTCGCGGACCTCCGTGCTCGGATAGGCGGGCAGGGCGCAGACGGTGCGCGTCAGGGGGGCGCCGGCAGGGTCGGCCGGGCGGATGACCAGGAGGGACCCGTGTTCGCCCTTCTTGATGACGACGAACTTCGGTCCAAGCGCGAGGACTTTGTGGCCGGCCAGGATGAGGTTGTATTCATCGGTCAGCATGCGGGCCTCGCCCTCGTTCAGGACGATGCCGTCGACGCGAGCGAGGAGCGCCAGCAGGGCCTCCCGCTGCGTCTCGATCCAGAGGTTCATCGTGTCGGCGACCACGAGGTCGGGCTTCTCGACCTGGTCCAGGACCGAGGCCTGGGTGACGGGCGACCCGTTGGCCAGGAAGACCAGTCGGGTGTCGCGGAAGCCGGCGGGGATGACGGGCCGGAAATCGCCCAGGACGTTCAATGCGACGTGCTCGGTCTTGGCCTCGTTCATGGCCCCCTGGTAGGACCCGTGCCAGCGGAACGTCTTGCCGCCGGGCACGACGACCAGGCCGGCCGTGTCGATGCGGCGCGAGTCAAACACGCGGCGGAACTGGTTCGGAAAATCCTCTCCGACCACCCCCACTAGGCGCACTGGCACGAAAAACGACGCCACCGCGGAGAAGAACGTGGCCGACCCGCCCAGTTCGTCCTTGGCCTCTCCGTAGGGCGTGCGCAAAGTGTCCAGGGCGATCGAACCTACGACGAGCAGAGACTTGTGCATGTTGTTCACCGTGTGCTGTGTGGCGTTCGCCCGCGTGGGCTGTCAGCCGAATCCCCCCGGCCCCGTTCTTTCGCACCTACTTATACCGCAGAGATTTCGGTGGCCGCGAGGATATTTTTCAGGACTTTTGCGGCCGGCGCCGTTTCCTGGGCGGCATTTCCGCGCCGCCGTTTGCGTGGGCACGCTTGACGGGCACGTTGGCCCCCTGGGCGTATCGTTTCGCGTACTTGCCGCGGACGCCAGGGCTGAAGTTGTATTCCTTCAGCATGTCGGGATCACGGTTTGTTCTTTTCATATGGAAGTCATGCCGCCTTGCGATGTCCGTCGACGCGGTGGGCGGTGTCGCGCTGTCGGTCGGGGCGTATCCAGTTGGCGATGAGCGGCTCGCACACGGCCAAGAGGAGGCAGACCATGAGGAGGTACTGCCAGAGCTCGCGCTTGGCGGTGTCCTCGAACCGCGACACGAGGTCCGAGAGGCTGGCCGCCACGTGGGTCTCGCGTGCGCCGATGTCGCCCCTGAGTTTCTCGTCGGCGATCTCCGTCAGGTCGGACTCGTCGCCGTTGGGGTTTGTGGCAAACAGCCCCTCGCTCAGGGCCGAACTGGGGACCCGCCACGAGTAATAGCCGAGCTGCCAGGTCTTGTCGAACTTCACGATGTTCTTGGCGCCGGCGGTCTGGCTCTCACGCTGTTCGGAGGCCGTCTGTCCCTGCGGCCCGAGCGGGCCGGTGAACTCGACCGTGGTCACGCCCTTGGCGTTGGGGTAGAGGTTGGCCTCGAAAGGCTGTCCGGCCAGCAGGTTGATGCGGTCGGCCTGGCCGCGCGCCGCCACGTGGACGATGCGCATCGCCAACGGCAGGAAGAGGTTGCGGACCGGGAAGTTCGACCAGTCGGAGGTCGCGGGGACCGTGATGAGCAGGACGTGCCCCTCTCCGTAGGGCTTATATAGGAGGAATGGGTCGCCGCAATTGAGCCGCGCGAGGACCGCCTCGGCCGGCGCTCCCTCGATGCGCATGTACTGGTAGACGAGGATGCCCTGGTAGATGTCCGCCGAGTCGACCAGGTCTTCCAGGTACGGCGACTGGGCGACCACCTGGGTGACCTTTTCGACGGAGTTCCTGAGGACCGCGTCGCCGACGGGTTCCTTCAGTTTCGCCGGCAGGAGGCCGCCCTGCGCCGCCCCTTCGACGAATAGTTTGTTGTACTCGGCCGGCACGACGTTCGAGCCGCAGAGGACGACGAGCGTACGGCCGCGAGCGACGTAATCTGCCAGAGCCTTGACGGCCGCGGGCTGGAGGCCCCCCACGTTGTTCAGGAAGACCACCTCGTACGTGTCGAGTGCAGCGGGGTCGAAGTTGGCCACGGTGGTCTCGACGGGTTTGATGGCCCACGGGGTTTCCGAGCTTCCGCCGAGAGGGTCCAGCGCGCGGGCCAGGTAGAAATCGGCGTCCTGGAACGGCACGTCGGCCTGCTGCTGCTTCACCAGGAGCACCGGAATGCGGTCGGCGATGACGAGGGCCAGCCGCCGTGAGTTGTCGACGTCGAGCGAGTCGGTCCCCTCCAGGGCCACCAGGATCCGGTGTGGCCCGGGCTTGTCGAAGACGTGCGTGAACGTGGCCAGGCGCGCCGAGCCGGGCGTCCCGGCGGGCGCCAGGTCCACGGGCGTTTTCTGCCGGGCCTGGCCGAAGTCGTCGACAAACAGGAGGATGTTCCGCTTCTCGGGGGCTGGGCCGGCGTTGCGAACGCTGACATCGATGCGGATGGGCATGCCCACGACGCGGCTGCGGGAGACGACCTCGGCGCTGGTGAGGGCCACGTTGGTGAACGACGGCTCGGTCGGCCGGATGATCGCGACGGGAATGTCGGCGTGCATGCGCGGCTCATCGAAGTTTTGGAGACCTTCCCAGGAAAGTGCCTGGCGGTCCGTGAGGACCCAGAGGCGTTTGTCGGCGGAAGGGGTCTTATCGAGAAGGGCGTAGGCGGCCTTGAGGGTGCCGACGAGGTCGGCGCGGCTGCTCGAGACCTGGGCGCCGTCGATGTCGGCGAAGAGCTTGGCGCGGTCGGCGACCAGCTTCGCGGGCAACGGCTGCACGCCGGGGTTCGTGAGGAGCACCGCCGCCTGGGCGGGCTTCCACTTCGACTCCAGTATGGCGCGGGCCTCCTGCTTGGCCTTGGAGAATCGCGTGTCCTCGCCCTGGCGGACGTTCATCGAGTACGAGTTATCGAGCACCAGGACCGCCGCGCCGCTCTTCTGCTCGTCAAACAGGCCGAATGCCTCCGACAGGAACGGCCGCGACAACGCAAACGCCAGGGCCGCGAACAGCAACATCCTGAGGAGCATCAGCAGGACGTTCTCAATGCGGCGGCGACGGGCGGTCTTTTCGGCGGCGGTCTTCAGGAACCGCAGCGTCGGGAACGGCACCTCCGGGGCGCGGGCTGTGTGGATCATGTGGATGATGACCGGGATGGCCGCCGCCAACGCGCCGGCCACCAGCCACACCCACCACAATGACGACAGGAAATTCATAGGCTACCGGATTTGTTGCCGCCGCGTCAGGTACGAACGCAACAAAAGGCCGTAAGGCACGCTGGTGTCCGTCAGGACGTACTCGGTGTCGGAGTCGGAGCACGCTTTCTTGTAGCGATCGATGAACGCCCGCAGTTCCGAGAGATACGCCTCCCGCACGGCCTTCGGGTCCACCTGGTACTTTTCTTCGGTCTCCAGGTCGATGAACTGCGTCAACTTGGTGAACGGGAACTCCAGCTCGGCCTGGTCGAAGATGTGGAAGAGGATGAGGCCGTGCTTCTTGTGCCGGAAGTGCCGCAGGGCCCGGATGACCTCGTCCTCGTTGTCATAGAGGTCGCTGATGACGATGATGAGGCCGCGCCGCTTGATCATTTCCGCCAGGTCGTGGAACGGCTTGGCGAGGCTTGTGACCTCGTCGCTCTTCAGGCCCTCCAGCCGCCGGCACATCTCGTTTACGTGGGCCGGCGAGCCGCCCGGCGGCATGTGCAGGCGGATCTCGCGGTCGAATGCCACGAGGCCCACGACGTCCTGCTGGCGGCTCATCAGGTACGCCAGCGTCGCGGCCAGGAACGCGCCGTACTCCAGCTTCGTCAGGCCCTTGCCGCTGGAGTAGTTCATCGATGCCGAGCAATCCAGCAGGATGTACGCGCGGAGGTTCGTTTCCTGCTCGTACTGCTTGATGTAGAAGCGGTTGGTCTTGGCGTAGGCGATCCAATCGAGGTGCCGCAGTTCGTCGCCGGGCGTGTACGGGCGGTGCTCGGAGAACTCGACCGAGAAGCCGTGGTGCGGGCTGCGGTGGAGGCCCGAGATGAACCCCTCGACGACCGACCGCGCGACCACGTTGATGTTGCCCAGACGGTGAAGCGTCTCGGGATCGAGATATCGGTAGCGGGCGTGTGGCGTCGTTGCCGTGGTTCGCGTCATGTATCGCCGCCTGTTCTCACCGCCGCTACTTTGCTTGCCTGCCTCCGTACGTCATCAGGTAAAGCGTCGTGGTCCCGTAGGACCGCCCCTCCGAAAGTTCAAACCCTGCCCACGGCAGGCCGATACGCGTGCCGCGCTCCGCCCGCAACATTACCAGGGCGCCGCGCGCGACACACTCCAGTTGCACGAGCGCCTCCGCCATGGCGGCCAACTGGGCCTGCCCGGCCGGATCGGCCGACATCTTGTACGGCGGATCGACGAAAATCAGCGTGTATTCCTTCACGCCGACCGGGCGAATCCACGGCCCGGGGCGCAGAACGTCACGCCTGAGGATCCTCGCCCTTTCTGCTAAACCCAGTCGCCGGCAATTGGTTTCGACCGCACCGACGGCATCGCGGTCGGCATCAACGAACGTGACCCGGGTCGCCCAGCGGCTGAGGGCCTCCAGCCCCAGCGCTCCCGAGCCGCAAAAAAGGTCGAGCACCGTCGCGTTGACGACCGTGTCGCCGAGCAGATTGAAAAGGTTTTCGCGCACCCGATCGGTCATCGGACGGGTCGTCAAACCCTCCGGCGTCTCGATTTGTCTGCTGCGATGCATGCCCGCAATGATTCTCACGGATTCTTTCCGCCCGAGGTATGCTAGCGTAGTGTCTCACTCAGATTGCACATTATCCAAGAGGCTGGGTGCCACGGCTGCGCTGTTTGCAGCCGTGCTAGGCGTCGAACGGCGGCACGGTTGCTGGACGGCGCAACCGTGGCACCCGATACCATAATGTGCAATGATTCAGTGACACTACACTAGCGGATAAGGCGGTGAAATCAAGGGCGGCATTGCAGCAGAGCATTGACAGCCGCCTGCCGACGCCTAGAATGGAACTTTACGGGCGTCCCCATAGCTCAATTGGATAGAGCGTTGGCCTCCGGAGCCAAAGGTTAGAGGTTCGACTCCTCTTGGGGACGCCACTTTATCTCTCGTCACGTCAAAGACTTACGACTTTCCCTTTTCCGCCGCCGGCCGCCGAAAAATGCGTTTTATGACAATTCTTATGACAATTGGGACCGGCCACACGGCGGATTTTTTCGTTTCTCGCTTGAGCGCGTGCAAACCCGCGCTATACTCGCGTTGGCGACTTATGGAGGCCAGTCAATGCGACGCAGGAACCGCGTTCCAGGCTGTATCTTCCTCAACAACGGCCGCTACTGGTGGCGCGTCAAGCTGCCGGGCGAGGCGACGAAGAAGGCGCGGCCGCTCGTTCCACCCGGCAGCGGCTTTGCCACGGCCGACCCCGGTGTGGCTGTCCTTCTTTCCGCGGTCATCACCTCACTTCTCTGGAAGTGCAGGGTGTTACTCCATTGGCCCACCACCGCAGCAATACGCAGAACATCGCAGCGACGTGGGCCACCACGCGCAGCCGCCGAAGCGTGCCTTGCCGCACGCTCCCAGCCCCCTTCTTGAGCTTTATCCTCTCCAGTTTCCCCGCCGTCGCCTCCGCCTTGGCAAACACTACTCACGATCTTCCAGGAGGTGGATCACCGTTAGCGTCACCGCAAGGAAGAACGTACGTTGTCAGGCCATTCGCCGAGTGCCAGGCCGCGGACGATTGGGTTCCTCTGAAGGACGTACTTAGCGAGCAAGATAGAACCCAGAATCGGCAGTAGGAAGAACACTCCGATCATGGCCGGATGTGCCCAACCTAACACTTGAATGAAGACGATCCGCAGGGTCACTCCGAAGAAATACCCGTACAAGTAGATGGCATAGGCGTAGTCTCCAACGAGGTAGAGTACTCCGGTAACTGATGTCGGGCTGCGCGCCAAGGCACAAGCAACCACCCATGTGGCAAGGATGCCCGCGGTGGCATAGAGCAACCTTGCGCCTGCGATGTGGCGGGTGTCGGGGTGGAGCAGAAGCAGAGGTACCAGAAGCAGTAGATACCGGTACTTGCCCAAGCCATCCTTGACCACCCTATATGAGGGCCTGAGAAGGATACCGGCAACGACGTAGATGGCATGGTTTGCCACTGTATCAAGCCCAAGGATGGCGGGGCAATGAGCCGATGCCAGGTTTGCCGCAAGTGACACCGGCACAAGCACCAGCGCCTGAATCCGCCTCTTGTGTGCCCCCGGCGTAAGGCAACTGCATGTGAGGAACAAGACCTGGATCGCAAAAAGAACATACACAAACCAGAGCGTGATCATCGGGTTCTTGACTGGATATAGGAGGATGCTTGTGACGACATCAGCCGCAACCAACGGTCTTTCGGCGTATTGGGCGAGGCCCGGCGTAAGCTTGGCGGCCGCTACCAAGATGCTCAGAAAGAGGTAAGGTACCATCAGGCGGCCGAACCGCTGCCACAAGAGGGCCCCGTAATCCTTCCAGTTCGCGGAAGAGAGTTTACCGCCAAAAAAACCCGCGACGAAGAAGAACAACGGCATGTGGAACGAGTAGATGACACTCTTGAGTTCGCTGATGCCTCGCCAGTCTAGAAATGGGTCAAGCGAATGACCCATGATCACGAGCATGATTCCCAAAGCGCGCATTACATGCAGTTCCGGGTTGAAGCCCGGTTTCTGCACCAGCGGTATTGACAGCAGCCGAGTCATGGTCGTGCAAAGTCCTCCGATAGGCATTCCGCCGAAGCGCGGGCGAACTACCCCTAAACTGCTTCGGCACAGCCGGGACTTCCGCTTGCACATTTCTCAGCCGCGGCCCCCGCTACCTCGGCGGGGCGCCGGCGAAGGAGATCACGACCGCTTCGTTCATCGTCCAGTCGAACTTGAACTCCCTGCCATCGCCCAGTTCCTTGCCGGTCCGCTCGTCGCGGGCGCCCTGGACGGCCTTGGCGAACTCCAACGTGATGGCCGCAGTCCCGGTCTTCAGCCCGACAGCGTTGCCGCCGCCCTCGCTCGAGACGGAGATCTCGGGGTTGCTGATGACGAACAAGATCGTCCGTCCGGCCTTCTGCCAGTACGTAATCTCGTAGCCGAAGACCTTGCCGTCGGCGTTCTTGATGTCGACCCAGCGCTTCAGCCCGGCGGCCGTCACGTGCTGGATGAACACGCCGCGCTTCCTCGCCGACTCGATGCCCTGCACGCGGTAGGCGTTGTACCACTGCGGCGAGAGGTTCATCAGCACGGCCGTGCCGCCGCCGAACTTGTTGACCTTGACCACGTCCATCTTGCGTACGGCCTTGTTGTAGCCGGTTGCGTCCCTGATGCAGGCGTTCCTGTTGGTCAGGAAACCCTCGTAGGTCTTCCAACTGAAGTTGGTGTCCTGATCCACCTCGCACCAGAGCGCGGCGCCGAAGACGTCCGCGGCCCTGGTCTGGGGATCGTGCCGCACGCCGAACAGGTCGTCGAGCGCGCCGCCCTCGGCGCGGCCCTTGCCGTGCTGGTCCCACAGGCCGGGCATGTAGTCGGCGATGACGGTGCCGCCGGCCTTGCAGAACTCCTTGATCCTGCGGGCCTCGGCGTCCGACAGGGCCAGGCAGGCCGGCAGGACCAGGACCTTGCAGGCCCCGGGCACGCCGTTCTGGATTACGTCCGCGTAGCTGAGGTAATTGAACTGGAGGCCGCTGTCCCGCAGCATGTTCACCCAGGCGTGGCGAACGTGGTGGCTTCCGCCGAGGCGGTCGTCGCCGTTGCGGTTGATCCAGGTCCTGCCGTGCGCCTCGGCGTCGAGAATCCAGCCGAGTTGGATGGACGGATGGCTGTAGTAGAGGGCGACGCCGTCATGGATGAACTCCGCCCCGCTCATCAGCGGCCCGATCCTGCCGCCGGCCTCCAGATAGGTCGGGGCGACCTCGGCTTGCCACGGCTGTGCCGCCTTCCGGACCGCCTCGAGCCTCTGTGCGGGCGTCATGTCGGGTTTCACCTCCGGCGAGCCGGTGAACCATTTTTCCACCCACCCGATGAAACCGCGGTTGCCCTGGGCCAGATAGTACCAGGTCTGCCAGACCGTATCGGCCACGCCCTTGTGGAAGTGGGTCGTGACCGTCGGCATGGCGTTGTGTGGGTTGAAGGAACGGACGATCGCCTGCGACCCGCCGATGTTGTAAGCCTCCAGGAACTGGATCTTGCGCATCAGCTTGGCGTAGTCGTAGCCGCCGAACGCGCTGGGCGCCTGCCCGCCGACATAGCCCACCGGCACCTCGGGGTCAATGCTGTTGGCGTACTCCACCAGGTCGCCCAGGAAGTTGTTCCAGTAGGAATCGTTGAAGCTCCACTGATCCATGAGGGGGCTGGCGTCGAACTCGGCGATGGACCAGCCCTTGAGCTTCGGCAGAATGTCGTTGTAGGTGATCCACCCCGAGCGCGCGGGCGCGCCCGCCGGGCCGTAGACTTCTTTCAGCCAGTTGGGGAAGGCGCCGGCGTCGTCGGTCACCTGCCACATGCAGGGATGGACGAAGTGGCCCCAGGAGATTTCGTCGTCCAGGGCGTATGCCGCGCGGCAGGGCGAACTCTTCACCGCCCCGATGGTCTGGCGGATGATGCCCTGGAGGGTCCTCGCTATGTCCGCGTTCACGGGCTTGATGCGGACGCCGTTGCCGTGCACCTGGTTGGCATAGGGCTTCATCCCGTCGCCGTCCCACAAGTGCAGGTAGCCCTTGGCGGCCGTGTGGTCCATGTAGAAGCGGAGGTTGAACTGGTTGATCCAGTCGAGTTTGCCGCCGCCGGTGTTGCCGCGGTCGATGAAGGCGCCGTTGTAACCGTTCTCCAGCGACCACCTGCCGGACTCGTCCGTGTAGCCGATCTTCCACTGAAACGTCCAGGGCATGTACGCCCAGTTCGGGTACTGCTTGTACAGCCAGTCCTTGTCCTGCCTGACGGGCTTGAAATCCTTGGAGGTCTTGACGTACGTCTCGTAGGCGTCCTCCTCGGCCAGGGCCGGGCCGCACGCCAGCACCGCCGCCACGACGCCCGCCAGAACGTCGGCCACACGAGCCCCTTGTGTCATCATGGATTCGCCGCCTTTCCTGCCGGAGCCGGTTCTCCTGATGCCCCCCTACGCGACGGCCGCGGACCTTGGCCTCTACACCAGCCGGGCGCGATGGATGAGACCATTCGCCGACCTGGCTGTCTTTCCCGAAAGCACGCTCCTCAGTATAGCTTCCGGCCCCGCGATGGTCACCAGGGCGAGCGTGCGCGGCCCAAGCCCCGCGAACCTGCGTCCGGCCCAGGACGGCCCGCAGGTCTTTCAGAGCCCTTTCAGCGCGCCCACGCCCCAGCACGCCAGGACTTGCCGTCACCGGCCAAGACGGGAACCCCAAAAAATGAGCGGCCGTAACGCCCAAGTCGAGTAAACGTCGCCACTTGTGCGTCATGGCCGCTAATTGTCATGGTGCGCCACCAAGGACTCGAACCTTGGACCCGCTGATTAAGAGGTTCAACGGACCAGCGGACGCAAGCCCCAACAAGACAAAGACTTCCCCGCCCCATTGGGCCCTGCAACAATCACAATCTTCTTCGGCTCCGCCATTGGACGACCGACCTCTCCTGTACATCGGCGTGTCAGTATACCATGCACGTCCTTGAAAAACACCGTAAAGACGGACGGGATTCCTCGACTCGCCGCGGCATCCCTTTCCGTCCGGCCAAACCCGTCTCCTCTGGAGGCGTTTCCTGAGTTGGGGCACCCGACTTGGCTCAAGTCGCCGCCGCCTGGCGGGGCCTACCACCACGCATCAAGGTCGCGGCAATGGCCTTGGCGTGGGTATCCCCACCCGCACCCAACAGCGCTCGCACCTATAATATGGGTGTTGCGGTATGCCCTCAGTTATGGGCGCCTGGCGCTGCTGTAGGGGCGAGGCATGCCTCGCCCGAATAGGTCCCACAAGCGTGCGGGCGAGGCATGCCTCGCCCCTACAACTTCAAAGCGCCCGGGACTGAGGGGTTACGTGTTGCGTTGTCACGAGCCCAATATACGGGGTGCGGCAGCCGAAGCACCGCTGCTCAAACGCTTCCGTTCGTTCCAAGAGCGGCGTCGTTCGGTGCAGAGGCCTCGCCGTAGGAAGTCTCTCCATCAGGACCTCTGTGCGGGCAGCGTAGGCCTCCGGCACTCCAACCGAATCCGGATACAGGCCCCTTTCATGAACTGCCGATAATCAAGGGCAGTCGCGTTGCCGTTTCGCATCATCGGCGGATGCCTGGCGGATTCGCCGGTTTGCATTTGGGGGGATTATGCGTTATACTATCGCACGCTCGTGGCGGTTTTCACTCGCATGTGTTCCCTACGCCATGCGGCGGGGCCGGTTCATGGGAGTCCCGGCCCCTCACTCATACGTCGCGAGTGCGGTCGCCGTCCATCGGACAACCGAGCCACAGGACCTGTGGTTCCTGACTCGCCTTCTTCGCAAGGGGGGCAATCCGGATGAGGCAGGTAAGCCCCAGCATCCCAGTCGGGGTGGGGGCGCGCGCCGGTGCTGACCTTGGCACAGACATGATGCCCAGGAATGCCATGGAAGTCAAACGGTTCGAGAAAAACGATGCCGGTCCGTGGGACGCCTACGTGCTGGCGCACCCGACCGGAACGGTCTTTCACAAGTTGGCCTGGTCGTGGGCCGTCGAGGCGGCGTACGGACATGAACCGATGCACCTCGTGGCGTGGTGCCAGGGCCGGATCTCGGGCGTGCTGCCCCTATTCCTGGTGAAGAGCCTGCTGGTCGGCCGTGTGCTGGTCTCGGTTCCGTACGCGACGTACGGCGGAATCCTGGCAGACTCCCATGAGGTGGCCGCAACCCTGCTGGCATCGGCCCAGAAACTCTGCCGCAGGTTCGGAGCCCGGTACCTCGAACTCCGGCATCGCGAGCCGAACGATCTGGGGCTGCCGGAAGTCGATCGGTACGATACGTTCCGTAAGGCCCTTCCCGAGCAGGTGGAGGGCGTCATGACGTCGCTACCGCGGAAGACGCGCGCGGCCGCCCGAAACGGCCTCAAGCGGCTGGGCGAGGACTGCGCGGCAGTCGGCCGCGAGTGGCTCGATACCATCTACGACCTGTACAGCGTGACCCTGCGGCGGCTGGGGTCGCCGAATTACTCGCGCCGGCTTTTTCACGCCCTGCTCGAGCGATATGGCGACGACTGCGTGTGTCTGGTGGTGCGGGACCGCGGTACGCCGGTCGCAGGCGTCGTGAGTTTCGTGTTCGGCGACGAGATCGTGCCGTACTTTTCCGGCAGCGTCGACCTCGGGATGGAGAAGGACGCCAACAACGTGATGTACGTCCGCCTGATGGAGTACGCGGTTGGGCGCGGCTTGCGCAGGTTCGATTTCAACCGGACCCGGCGCGACAACCGCGGGCCGTACGACTTCAAGCGTCACCACGGGTTCGAGCCGACGCCGTTGCACTATCAGTTTTACCTGGGTGGCGGCGGCCAGTTGCCGAACCTCAGTCCGAGCAACACGAAGTACGCGCTGGCCGGCCGCCTATGGCGGCGGCTGCCGCTGTGGTTGACGCGCCCGGCCGGAGCGCGGATTACGAAGTGGGTTCCATGAGGAAACAGGACTTGCGGCAATTGGATAGGCGGGTAGCTCAGTTGGAAGAGCGTCCGGAAGTACACCCGGGAGGTCGCGTGGTTCAAGTCCCGCCCCGCCTACCAGTCTTGAAGTGGAGTGCTGAGAACCGACCATGAAACGCATGCTGTTCATTGCGCATCGCATGCCGTATCCTCCCGATAAAGGGGAGCGGGTGCGCGCGTTTCATGAACTGAAGGCCCTGAGCCGGCATTTCCGCATTACCCTGGCCTCCTTGGCCTGCGGCGACCCTGACGCGTGTGCGGCCGCCGAATTGCGGGAGTGCTGTGAGAAGGTTATCACCGGTAGCGCGGGCGGAAACCTCGGCCTCCTCCGCGGGGCGCTTTCGCTATGCGCCGGCAACTCGGTCACAGAAGGGTATTTCCGTGACCGCGGCCTCCTCCGAACCTTGCTCGAAGAAACGCAGCGGGAGCCGTTCGACCTCGTGTTTGCCTACTCCTCCAGCACGCTGCCTTACGCGCTTACCGTGCCCGCACGCGCTCGTGTGATGGACCTTGTGGACATCGACAGTGCCAAGTGGACCGGTTATGCCCAGGCCGCATGGTGGCCCAAGAGCATCCTGTACCGGATGGAGGCCCGCGGCGTCGGCGCCCTTGAGCGGCGGGCCGTCGAGAAGTGCGATGCGGTGCTCCTGGTAAGCGAAGCCGAGGTCGCAGCGCTCAGGCTCACGAGTGGCAAGGTCACGGCTATTGGCAACGGCGTGGACACGGACTTCTTCAAACCGGATGGCAGTGTGCCGCAACAGGCCACTGCTCTCGTGTTCACGGGAACCATGGATTACCGGCCAAACGTGGAAGGCGTGTGCTGGTTCGTACGGGAAGTTTGGCCGGAGTTGAAACGCCGCGCGCCGCAACTGACGTTCACCATCGTGGGGCGCGACCCATCGCGGGCCGTTCGCGAACTCGCGGAGGCGCCGGGCGTCAAGGTCACGGGCTCCGTGCCCGACGTGCGGCCGTATCTTGCCGCAGCCACGGCCGCCGTGGCGCCCCTGCGCATCGCGCGGGGCATCCAGAACAAGATTCTCGAGGCGATGGCCTGCGGGCGCGCCGTGGTGGCTTCCTCTCAGGCAATCGAAGGGCTTGACGTGAGGATCGGCGAAGAGGTGCTCCGTGCCGATTCCGCAGACGAGTGGCAGACGTGTATTCTGGACCTTCTGTCAAACGAATCGCGGCGAAGGAGTCTGGCCCATGCGGCCCGCGCCCGCGTTGTTGCCGATTACAGTTGGGATTCGCGGATGGCGCCGCTGGTTTCGATCTGCGACCGGCTGGCCGCCGCGAGCGAAACCCAAGGGATGCCCTTGCAGGGTGGCGCCGGTCAGAAGTCGGTTGGCAGCGCACATGAACTGGCCGGCCCCGTCGGGGGGGCGACCTGATGATGGCCCGTGCGGAAAAGGCCGTTCGGGCAACCGCCATCGTCTATACCGCCGTGCTGACGTTGACGAGCCTGCTGCCCTCCGGGACCGGGCCGCTCAAAGGATGGGATGCCAGCCTGTCGCCTGACTTGCAGGATGCGCTGCACCTGCCTGCGTACAGCGGGCTTGTCGTAGTATGGACGCTTGCCTGGTCCACGCAGTTCCGCACCGGCGCGGCGGCCGTCATCGTGATTACGGTGGTTTGTACTGCGTTCGGAGCAGCAATGGAGGCGGCCCAGTACTTCATCCCCGGCCGCACGTGTTCGCTGAGCGATGGCTTGGTAAACGCGCTCGGCGCCATTCTGGGGTGCCTTGGGGTCATCGCATGGAGGCGCCTGCGTCCTGCCAAGGCACCGGCGTCAACCGGCATGCAAGTTCAGGGAACAGCGAGGCGCGATCAGCGATGATCGAGGGCCGCACCATCCTGTGTTTCGCCAGCGGCTACGACGCGCCGCCGACCAGCAAGCATCACGTGATGCACCTCTTGGCGGAGCGCAACACCGTGCTCTGGGTCAACTACCACGCCTCCCGTGCGCCCACGGCCAGTGCATCGGACCTTCGTTACATGGCCCGGAAGGTGGGCCAGATCTTCCGGGGCATCACGAACCCGCGCAAGAACCTGTACGTGCTGACGCCGCCGGTCCTGCCGCTGCCGGGCAGCGCGATGGCCAAATGCATCAACCGCCGCCTGCTCATCGCAAGGATCCGGTCGGCGCTGAGGCGCGTGGGGCGCGGCCCCGTGCAGGTCTGGTCGTTTACGCCCGACATCTCGTACCTCCTGGGCCATTTCGGCGAAGAGAAGGTCGTCTACTACTGTGTCGACGATCACGCCTCGTTCTCGGGATACGATGCGGAGCAGGTAAGGCGCGACGAAGAGGACCTCTGCCGCCGGGCCGACCTCGTCGTCACGACCTCAATGGCCCTCCAGGAGGCCAAGGCGCCGCTGAACCCGAACACGATCCTTGTGACCCACGGCGTCGATTACGAGCACTTTTCGAAGGCGCTGCGCGACGACCTGCCGCTGCCGGACGACATCAAGGACATCCCGCATCCGATCCTGGGCTTCTTCGGGCTCATCCGTGACTGGGTGGACCTGGACCTCCTGGCCGAAGTGGCCCGCCGCAGGGCCGACTGGCACATCGTGCTCCTGGGCGACTCAACGGTTGACCTGGTGCCGTACCGTGGCATCCCGAACTTGCACTTCCTGGGCCGCCGGCCGTACGAGCAACTGCCGGCCTACTGCCGGGGCTTCGACGTGGGGCTGATTCCGTTCAAGGTGAGCAGGCTGACCGAGGCCGTCAACCCGATCAAGTTGCGGGAATACCTTGCCGCCGGCCTGCCTGTGGTCTCGACGCCCATGCCGGAGGTAAAACTGTACAGCCACCTGATTGAAGTAGCCGATACGGCTGAGGGATTTGTGCACGCAGTTGAAGTGGCCTTGGCCTCCGGGCCGGACGCACGCACGATTCGCACTGCCGCGATGGCCGTGGAAACGTGGTCGGGCAAAGTGGAACAGGTCTGCCGACATCTCAGTGCGTCTGTCAAGACCAGGCATTGGGGTTTGATCGGTTCCTAGGGGCGGGGTAATGGCGCGGAAGCAAAGGCTGATGGAACTCGATATTCTGCGTGTCTGGGCAATCTTGTTGATTGTCCTTGCGCACGTCCCAGGCTATGCGCCGGATCTGGAGATAGGCAGGTTTGCGATCTACCTCGTTACGGCCGGCTTGAGCATTTTCATGTTCGTCTCGGGTTATGCGCTTCGGCTCAGCAACGACCGGCTCGCTGGGTTGGGCGACGTCGTGGCGTTTGTAAGGAAACGACTCCTGCGCATCTATCCCCTCTACGCCTTGGCGCTCCTCCTTTTTGTTGTCCTGTTCCAGTATGTCGGTATCTATCACAGAATCGACTTCGCACCGGTTCCTTGGAATGCACTCATCCACTTGTTCGGCCTCCAGGGACTGTTGGCCCCGAGGATAGAGCCTCTGTTCACGTTGTGGTTCATCGGCGTGCTAATGCTGTACTACGCCGCGTATGGCGTGATTGCGGCATGCGGGCTGACGACATCCAGAATCGTAGCGACCTCATTACTATTGCTCTGCCTTTTTGCCGGTCTCAGATATTTCGCAGGCGTCATAGACAACCGGTTCTTCCTGTACTACCCCGTTTTCATTGCAGGCATACTGGCCGGACAAGTGGGCTTGGCACGTCCATCTGGGGCAATGTGGGCTCTTATGGCCGCGGCGGCGGTCGCCGCCGTCTGTTCGGGGGCCGCGTTATGGCCTGTCAGGGATCTTGTTTATGACGATAAAGGGCTTCTTGCTGGGCGTTCCCTTGAGGGAGAGGCCCTTCGCCTGGTCTTCTCGCTGTCCACCGCAGTTGGCGCCTTGTGGCTTTCCCGCGCGTGGGCCAGAAGAATGTCACCGACGTGCGGCAAGGCCGTGCTGGCGTTGTCCGTGGCATCGTATGCCGCCTATCTCTATCACCGTATCATCCTGGCAATGTTGGCTTCCTTCATGAACCGTGTCCTGGACGTCCGGGGGGGGGCCTCAAGACAGCGGGGATACTCATGGTGGGTATCCCGCTCGTCTTCATTGTCGCGTATCTTTTGCAGCACTGTGAGGTTCTGATCACCCGCCGGGTGATAGCCTGCCGAAAGCCTACTGGGAGGCCAGCGGGCACTAGCTAAGCGATTGACCGATGCTCCCGTGGAGCGGGTTTCGCGAGGCGATGACGTGTGTTTGTTCCACGGAAGGCTCGGGCAGCTGCGCCAGAGGCCGATAACAAGCACTGGCGATGCACATAGGCAGGTACGGGAGGCTCAAGCGTATGGAACTGTCGCCAGTACTGGTGCCCAGTTGGCCCAAGTTGGCTTGGGTAGCTACTTTCCCCAACGGCTCTGAGGCCATCAAAGTCTTCCACGGTCCGATGGTGGAGACGACTGGGGACTGGTGCGCCGAGGCGGTCTGGGCCGGGGAGTTCACCGAGGGGGACTTCGATCGGACCGATCTGGTTTTCGGCACGGGTATCCGATGCCGGGGGGACCGGATCGTTTTTGTCACCTCGGGCACCTTGTTTGACCGCCTGTGGCACTGCTGCCACTCAGGCCATTGGTATGTATCGAATTCGCTACCGGCTTTGCTGGCAGCCGCCAACCTGGACCTGAGACCCGATTACCCGGGTTACACCGCCGACATTCAAACGGTAACGCGAGGGCTGGGCGGCTATACAAGGTCGATCCCGACGCAGTCTGTCGATGTCAACGTGCTGTACTTCAACAACCTGGAGTATTCGGGCCAAGGCCTGAACGAAGTGGACAAGGCCGACGTGGCCCCGCATTTCGCGACGTTCGAAGAGTACAGGGACTTCCTTATCGACACGGCGAAGCGCCTGGGCGCGAACCTCCGTTCCCCCGCAAGGGCCCACGGAATCGTCCCCTTGGCCAGCATTTCCAGCGGCTATGATTCCACTGCTTCGTCCGTGATCGCCAGATTCGCCGGGTGCAATCAGACGGTGACCATCACCCAGGCCACGAGCCTCTGGCGGGGTTCCGATTCAGGCGAACCGATCGCCAAGCACCTGCAGATGGATTGCAGGGGTTATCCTCGCACGGCCAAGGAGTTCCCGGACGAGGCTGCCGTGTGGGCTGCCGAGGGCCGGCCCGGCATACTCAACTGGGCGCAATACGAGTACCCGGGGCCCGTGTGCCTCTTCTTCACGGGCTGGCATGGCGAAAAGGTGTGGGACCGCGTCGATCACGATCACCCGGACCCCTTTGTCCGGCGAGACACCGGCTCGCTCGGCTTTTGCGAATTGCGGTTGCTGCGGGGGGCCATCCAGTGCGTAGTTCCTTTCTGGGGGTTCAGGCGCTCGGCTGAACTGAAGGCCGTAACCCTCTCGCAAGAGATGGATCCTTGGAAAACATTCTTGGATTATGATAAACCGATCGCCAGACGAATCCTCGAAGAAGCCGGGATTCCTCGCGGGACATTCGCACAACGCAAGAAGAACACTTCGCACGAAGCCATTTTCCTCTGGCCCTACTCCCGCAATGCGGCGGAGAGCTTTGCGGCCTACCTGAGAAGGCAGGGCATCCGTGTTCCTTCGCCGGCATTAGTGCGGTTGCTGCGGCGCGTGACACGCCTTGACCAACTGGTCTCGGAGAACCTGCTGGCCAAGGTGCGGCTGGATTTCAAGTTGCGGCGCAAGATGAGGTTCAAGGCCAACTCGTTGTTGTTCCAGTGGGCAAACTCGGAACTCAAGGCGATGTACCAGGAAGGCATGAAGTCACTCCGGGATGTAACCCGAGGCGGACAGGCGCCAATGCGGATGGGCGCCAATGCGGGAGAACCATGACCCAGGCAACCAACCCAATTGCGGCAACCGACAAAGGCCCACGCCTCGCGTCCCTGATCGCGATCTGCATCGGAGCGCCGCTGGCGGTGGTCGGCCTGTGGGCACTTGCGGCTATCTTCCATAGCGTGGTGCTCGCCGTTCTCGCGGGTGCCGCAAGTATCGCGCTCACGGGTGCGGTTGCCTGGTGCATCCGGAAGGCACTTCGCTGGAATCTGCGTCTGTGGGCAGGCCAGTACCTGTGTACCCCGCGGCCGCGCTTCGACCCGAGCCGTCCCGTAGACGTTTGCTTCCTGTTCATCGACCACTTCGAGCCGGACCATGGCAGAGCGTCGCCCGAGCGACAGATGGAACGCGTCCGGGCGTGGGAAGAGTCCTACCGCGATGCCATCGGAGGGCATGCGGACTCCGATGGCCGGTGCCCGCAGCACACCTGGTTCCTTCCGATTTCGCAGACAGCCGAGGACGTGCGCACTGTCGTGAGCCAGTGGCCCGCGTACGGATGGGGCGAGATGGAATACCACCTGCACCACGACGACCAGCCGCAGATCAGCGACGAGGACTTGCGCCGCCGCATCGTGACCGACATCGGGTTATTGCAGAAGTGCGGCGCGGTCACCTCGGGGCGATATGGTTTCGTGCACGGCATGTTCGCCTTGGCCGGCGGAGACCCCCTCTACTGCGGGAAGGCAAACGAGATCGACTTGCTCCTGGAAACCGGCTGCTATGCCGACTTCACGTTCCCCGACATGGAGAGTCCGGCCCAGCCGGGCCAGGTGAACTCCATCTTCTACGCGCGCACGAATGGACACCCTAAGCCGCACGACTGCGGCGAGGAGTGCAGGGTCGGGACTCGGCACGATGGCCTCCTGATCATCCAGGGCCCTATGTGTTTCGGATTGCACCGGAGAATGCTGGATGACGCCCAAGTGGAGCGCGACTACCCGCCGCACCCCCGCCGCATCCGCCACTGGCTTGATGCGCACGTGCATGTCCGCGGCCGTCCCAACTGGGTGTTCATCGCCGTGCATTCGCACACCGCCATTGAGCCGGGACGTGCCGCCCTGTTTGGCGGACAGATGCAGAGACTCTGGGCGGCCCTGGAATCGCGATTCAAGCACCCGAACACGCGCCTGCATTACGTGACCGCCCGCGAGGCCTACAACATCATCAAGGCCGCCGAGGCCGGCCACGACGGTAATCCCGCGGAGTTCCGGGATTTTGATGTGCCCCCGCCCGCCAACGAAAAGAACTTGAGGGGCAATGCGGCCCCGCCGCCCGGCCAAAGGGGCTCGGCGTGAGCAAGGCCCGCATTTACGCTCGTAATCTCGCCGCCAACTGGACTGGCCAGGCCGCGGGGCTGGTCATCCTGTTCTTTCTCTCGCCCTTTGTAGTCCACACTCTGGGCAAGACTGAATACGGCATCTGGAGCCTGCTGAACGTGTTCACGGGCTACCTGGGCGTCTTCGACCTCGGCGTACGGGCCAGCACCGGCCGCTATATCATCATGTACCTTGGCCGCGGGGACCACGAGCGCGTGGGCGAGACGCTCAGGACCGGCCTGGTTTTCTTCTCGCTCATGAGCCTGCTGATCCTGGCGGCAGCGATCGGATTGGGGTTCGCCTTCCCGCTGCTCTTCCCATCCTCGCCTCCCGAGTATTTCGGAATGGTCCGCCTCCTCCTGCCACTCCTGGCCCTTAACGTCTGGCTTTCAGCGATTGGGGGGGCCTTTGCCAGCATCTTGGCCGCGCACGACCGGTTCGACCTGTCAAATGGGGTCGACATAGCCGTGCTGATCGTCCGAACGGCCGCCACGGTGGCGGTCCTGCTCGCCGGCCACGGCATCGTCGGCCTGACACTCGTGACGGTGGGCGCCAGCGCCTTGGCGGCTGTGGGAACCTGGTGCCTGGCGCACCGGATATACCCGTGTTTGCGTGTCCGGCCCCTCACAATGTCGCGCGAACGGCTTCGGGAACTCATGGGCTACGGCATCGCGGCGTTTCTGGGCAGCGTCGCCATCAGCGTCCTCAGCCAGACCGACCTCCTGCTGGTCGGGATCCTGTTTAGCGTGCAGGCCGTCACCGTCTACTCGGTTGGCGCCATGCTGGTCTGGTACACGTCGCCCTTCATTGGGCATATCTCGGGCACCATCTTTCCGGCGATCCAGCGAGATGCCGCAACGGATGACATGAACTCAGTGCGATGGACGTACCTGCGACTGGTGATGATCAGCCTTGTCTTCGGCCTGCCCGTGTATCTGGGATTTGCGATCTTCGGCGATTCGTTCATCAACCTATGGATGGGTAGGGAGTTCTCGGAAGCGGCCGTCGTCATCGTCATCCTCAGCGCCTCAAAACTGGTGCTTCTCGTGCCGACAGGAGCAGGCCAGGTGCTATACGCCACTGGGAATGTCTGGTTCACAACCGCGGTTACTGCGGTCGAAGCCATTCTGAAGTTGGCCCTAGCCCTCGTGTTCGTCATGGCATTGGGCTGGGGTCTGGCCGGCGTGGCGGCGGGCACGCTTGCGGCCGTGCTCCTGGCCAGAGGCGTGCTGCTGCCCTGGTACGCGCACCGGCGGATCGGCCTGAAGGCCGGAACGTTTGCGGCCCGCGCGGTCATTCCCGGCCTTCTATGCGGCACGGCGTTCGCCGGATGGTGCATCCTTGTGCGCCTCGTCGTCCCGGGAGACACGTGGCTGCTGTTTGCCGCCCAAGTAGCCCTAGCCCTGCTTGTCTACGCGCCCCTAGCCCTGTGGCTTCTGGTTCCCAGGAGCGACCGGACACGCCTGTGGAATGTCATGGGAATCCGTGTGGCGGACAAAACCTGACACCTGTGCTATGAATGAGATGGCGGCATCCTGCCTCGAATCTCGCGGATCCGGCCAGCCAACCGGGCAGCAGGGGGACCGTCTGCCCTCGCTCGATGGCCTCCGCGCGATATCCATCTTCCTGGTCGTGATCGGGCACCTGGCGGGGCCGCGAAGATTCCGCTGTCGGCGAGGAAGAGGCAGCAACGTAATAGGGAAAGCGTCGAACCTACGAAGCAATCGTGGGGCGACGGCTTCAAGTGTCATTGAGACGGTGCCGGATGGGCATTAGGACTATCCTGTTTCTCGCGGGCTACGTTGTGGCCGTTGGCGGCGCCCTGGTGGTGCCTCTGCTGGGCGTGCTTGGCTATATGGCGGTTTACAGCATTGGTCCCGAAACCCAGTGGTGGGCCGCCCCCATTAACGCGTGGGGGATCCGGTATTCCATGACGTTGGGTGTGCTCACCGCCATCGGGGTTGTCTTGGGGTTTCGGAGCCTTCGCTGGGGCAAGCCGATACTACTCAGTCAGGAATACCTGATCTTGTTGTTTCTTGGAGCCGTCTGGCTGTCGGTAGTCATGGGCGACCCGCACGAAGGTGAGTACGTGCTTGTGGATCATCCGGCCGTCAAGTTGAGTAAGGCGATCTTCTTCGTGATGCTCCTCACTCACGTGGTGACGACGCTTAAGGACTTCTACATTCTGGTGTGGACGCTGATCGGGTGTGCGCTGGTGCTGGGCGTCCTGGCGTACGAAACGCCGCGGGATTCCTTCGTCCAGGGCCGATTGAACTCGGTAGGCGGGCTGGACTTCAGGGAAGCCAACGTGATCGTGGCCTATCTGGGGGCCATCCTGCCTCTTGTCGGCGTCCAGTTCCTCCGAAGCAAGTGGTTGGGCAAGGCCGTCTGCCTGGCGGCCGGCGTCCTGGCGGTGAACGCGGTCGTGTTGACCCGGAGCCGCGGCGGGGCGGTGGGCATCGGATTGGGCGCCGTGGTCGCCCTGATAGCCGCGCCCAAGGGGTTCCGCCGGCCGATTGCCCTTGGACTCGTCGTGGCGGCCGTGGGCGCGTACTGTCTCACGGACCCGGCATACTGGGGGCGGGCCTCGACTATCACCGCCGCTGAAGAGGAGAGGGATGCGTCTGCACAGTCTCGGTTAGAGATCTGGGAAGGCGGCGTCAGGATGTTCATGGACCGACCCTTTGGCGTGGGTGCGGGCAACTTCGAGCAATCGATCGGACGATACGCTCCTGAACATCCCGGCCGAGACGCACATAACACGCTCGTGCGCTGCTTCGGCGAGATTGGGTTGCCGGGTATCGCTGTCCTGATTGCCCTGATTGCCAACGCCGGCCTGCTTCTGCGGAAGACTGTGAAGCGTGCTCAAGCGTTCCCGCCGGAAGAGAAGGCGCATTTTACCTACCTGAGTTACGCGCTGCTGGTAGGGCTTGTTACGGTGTTGGGGTGCGGTATGATGGTTTCGCTGCCGTATGTCGAGTTCTTCTGGTGGTTCCTGGCGCTGCCTGCCTGCCTGTGGCGGGCGTGCAGGAATCTGGAGGAGGACCTTGCGGCTGGCCGAGAAGGCGGCGGGCTTCGACCCGCGTTCTTGAGGGCGGCCCGCGAACGGCTCCTGGGGCGGTTGCGTCCCAAAGAGGCATCGAGATGATCGGTTGTTCGGCTTGAGCGTGTGAGGATGTCAGGAATGACCGAGGTACAGCGAGACAGCGAACGTTGCACCGGCGAGCCCAGTGCTGAGGCGGGCG
>Ga0209777_10002527_pt1 | contig 23872 bp, 18 predicted proteins | sample FrelakmetHBP12HB_FD_187147 | JGI IMG/M metagenome (GOLD analysis project Ga0209777, IMG submission 187147) | Freshwater lake sediment microbial communities from the University of Notre Dame, USA, for methane emissions studies -HBP12 HB (SPAdes)... | ecosystem: Environmental > Aquatic >... | reverse complement strand
ACTCATCATCAAGTTTTTAAAAATAAAAATATTTATGACGTAAAAACATCATGTTATGCAACTTACGAGATCAGACGTTGAAATGTTATACAATATGGTACGCTAGTTGCTTTTTTCTATTGAAGGAAAAATAGCATTACGAAAGTTGAAATCGGAAACGGCAGAACTAGAATACGCACTCGTGTTGGAATTAGTTAATAAAGATCAAAATATGTTAATGATTAATTGGACTCGTCTTGTACTAGTATATAGAGTAACCCCACTAAGGTACAAGTAGTAATAAAACGACGTCGTCTATGTTATAGGAGGGCGATATGAAAAAGATAGAAATTAAAATAATAGGTCGAGTATTACAAGTACTGGATTGCATTAAGTATTATTTGGATAGCGTAATCAGCAAACTGTGGGACGAAAGACTACGATTAAACAAAGTAATCACATATGAAAGAAGGTAACAACAATAGGAGATCAAAACCTGAATGCTGTTGACCCTCCTGGCACTTCTGCGGTTCCCGAGCCAGCCACAATGCTCCTTCTTGGTCTTGGGTTAGTTGGATTGGTAGGAATAAGGAGAAAGTTAAAAAAGTAAATCAAAAATAAATTTTCAAAATGAAAGGCAGTGTCATAAAGATAAAATTAACGATTTTGAGAAAAAAAGCCAGAGATTAAAACTAATGGGCAGTGAAAAACAGATTAAGAAACAACATGATTCTAATAAACTTACGGCTCGCGAACGTTTGGATTTATTTTTTGACGAGGGCACTTTTCAGGAAGTTCAGTTTTTTGTTCAGCATCGATCCACTCTCTTCGGTCTAGATAAAAAAGAAATCCCGTCTGACGGCGTTATTACAGGCTTTGGCAAAGTAAACGGATGCGTTGTTTTCGCGGCAGCACAGGATTTCACCAGTTCCTGCGGCAGTCTCGGTGAAATGCACGCAGAGAAAATATGGAAAGTGATGAATATGGCCATTACCGCGCAAAAGCCTTTCGTGGCGTTGAATGATTCCGGCGGCGTCCGTATTCAGGAGTGACGCTGAATGCTAAAGAGCAGTTATTAAATAAGCTGACTACAGCTTATGAATATATTGCATTGTAGCGCTTTCTTGGTCTTGGGTTAGTTGGGTTGGCAGGAGTCAGGAGAAGGTTAAAGATCTAAACCCGATTCGGAGGGTTTCTAAACCCATGGTTCTTACCTTGGGTGAGGAAGGCAGGGGTGAAAAGATGAATCAGCAAGAGGAAATCATCGTGCGGGAGCTTGACAAAAACCCCAATATTCGCATTACGGACTTGGAGGGTATGACGGGGTTGCCCATTGGCGAAGTCTGCAAGATCCGATACTTCTGGAAACGGGAAAAGAAACGGGAAGGGAATAGATATGGCACTTGTCAAGTCATTGGAAAAATCAAAGATACATTACTGGAGCGCAGACCACACCCATAACTGTTCAGTATCGGATAAGTGTCAAAATTGAGGACAAGGCAGGGTTTATACGGCTCTGCCTTTTTTGTTTCTGATTTCATTGATTATCATTTGTAATCTTTGACTCATCACCGAAATTCAATTTTAACACTTACAGGAAGAAATATTTACAATAGCTTCCTCAGATTCCAAAAGTGCCGCTTAATTGTCCGCAAGCGGCGAGAATGTCACTGCCTTTGCTTTTGCGAAGCATGGTGGTGTAATGATTATCAATCAGCGTATGCTGAAAAGCTTCCACATCTTGTTGCGGAGGTGATTTAAAAGGCGATCCGGGGAATTCGTTAAAGACAATCAAATTTAATTTACAACGCTGATTTTTCAAAAGTATGGCCAGTTTTTCCGCGTCGCGCACGGATGAATTAAAGCCGTCAATTAAAATATATTCAAAGGTCAGCAGCCTCCGGCCGGGCATTGGATATTTTTTACAGGCATCGAGTAATATTTCCAAGGGATATTTTTTGTTAATCGGCATTATCTTGTTTCTTGTCTCGTCATTAGCTGCATTGAGTGACACGGCGAGATTAATACAAATGTCTTTGCCGAGTCGGATAATCTGCGGGGCAAGGCCACAGGTGGAAACAGTGATTTTGCGGTTGGAGATGCCCAGACCAAAATCACAGGTCAGAATTTTTATAGCTTTAAGAGTGTTTTCATAATTGGCGAGCGGTTCACCCATGCCCATCATGACAATGTTATTGATGCCAGAGCCTTCCGGCGTTTCGTGTTTGAGCGTGATCAGTTGACCTGCTATTTCCGAAGGCTGTAAATTTCTTTTGAATCCTTGGCGCGCTGTCAGACAAAATTTGCAATCCATAGCGCATCCGGCCTGAGTGGAAATGCAAATTGTCCAATGGCTTTTACCGGGGATTAAAACACTTTCGATAAAAAGCCCATCTTCGAGACGCAAGAGGGCTTTTTTTGTTCCATCACTTGATGTTAATATTTTCACTATTTGCGGACGGCTGATGCGGGCGATTTCAGAGAGCCTAGCGCGGAAGTAGCGGGAGAGGGTGGTTATGTCTTCAAAAGAAACGCTGCCGGATTGATGGATCCATTTCATGATTTGCCGCGCGCGGAATTTCTCTTTCCCCAGAGATGAAATAAATTCTTCCATTTCCTCCAGGGTGAAATCCAGTAGATTGGGAAGTTGATTGTCAGTGCGATTAATCATTCTGACATTTTTTGCAGTGTTGCGGCGATGGCGTCGATAAAACCTTCCGTATTAACTTTCTTGTTGGAAGATTTCTTTTCGGCAAGCGCGAGCAGGTCACCGGTCATCGTGCCTTCCTCCACAGTGGCAATGGCCGCTTCTTCGAGCCTATTGGCAAACTTAATCACTTCCGGCGTGCCGTCTATTTCGCCGCGTTTGCGCAAGCCGCCTGTCCAGGCGAAAATAAGCGCCATTGAATTGCTGGAAGTTTCCTCGCCTTTTAAATGTTTATAATAGTGCTTTTGCACAGTGCCGTGCGCGGCCTCGTATTCAAACCAGCCGTTGGGAGAAACCAGCACTGATGTCATCATGGCCAGAGAACCGCTCGCGGAAGCAATCATATCCGACATGACATCGCCGTCGTAGTTTTTCAGCGCCCAAAGCATACCGCCTTCACTTTTCATAATGCGCGCCACGGCATCATCAATAAGGGTAAAGAAGTATTCAATGCCCGCTTTCTCAAATTTTTCTTTCCAGTTTTGCTCGAATTCACGATTGAAGATTTCGCGAAAACCGGCATCGTATATTTTGGAAATAGTATCTTTGGTGGAAAACCACAAATTGATCTTTTCACTCAGAGCGTAGGTGAAACAAGCTTGGGCGAAGCTCAATATGGATTGTTCCAGATTATGATTAACTTGCGCAACTCCCTTGCCCGAGAAATTAAATACCGGCACGCTGATGGTTTTACTTCCATCCTGCGGTGTAAAGACCAGTTCAAGTTTTCCAGCAGAAGGAACAGCAAATTCCGTATTGCTGTAAACATCGCCGTAAGCGTGACGGCCTATGGTTATGGGTTTTTTCCATGAAGAAACGGCAGGTTTGATATTATTGACTAAAATAGGTTTTCTGAAAACCGTGCCATCGAGCATGGCGCGAATAGTGCCGTTGGGGCTTTTCCATGCTTTTTTCAAGCGGTATTCATTCACCCGGTCTTCATTTGGAGTAATGGTGGCGCACTTGATTCCCACGCCGTATTTCATAATCGCTTTTGCCGCATCAACCGTTACTTTATCATCGGTGTCGTCGCGATGCTTAACATGCAGGTCATAGTAATCAATGTCCATATCCAGATACGGGAAAAGAAGTTTGTCCTTTATCATCTGCCACATGACGCGAGTCATTTCATCGCCGTCCATTTCGACGACAGTAGTTTTTACTTTGATCTTTTTTGCCATAAAATAATTTGTTGCTCCTTTAATGAGACTCCAATTTCAAAAGCAAAGCGCATTGAAATTGGTTAGTCGAATTATCCCGCGCAAGCTTGGGAAATGAGACTCAAGCTTCAGAAACAAAGTGTGCTGAAGCTTGCAGGTCGAATGAATGAAACTCAAATATTACAAACGCAGTGCCATAATATTTGTAAGTTGAATTTATCCCGTAGCTTGCTGCGGGGATTGTACCTTTAATTACTTATATTGAGGGCTCCGCCCGCGAGGATTATTTGCTTTTGCCGTGCGGACAAGGTGCAAGTTACATAAAACGAAGTGCCCTTGTTTTTGTTTTGCACTAAAAGTTTGCCGTTTGCGGCAATTATTTTTCTTATCTCGGCAATTTCCAAATTGTTTCCCCGATCAATTTTGTCATAGTCGCTCTCGGCGCAGAAAGTCAGAGGCAGTATACCGAAATTAATCAAATTGGCGGCGTGAATTCTTTCAAAGGATTTGGCGATCACCGCGCCGACGCCCAGATACATGGGGCATAAAGCGGCGTGTTCTCGCGAAGAACCCTGACCGTAAGACAACCCGGCCACGATAATATTTTGTTTTCCCGCTTTTTGAATTGCTTGAGCGCGCTTCGCAAATGTGGCATCGACGTTTTCAAAAACAAACTCGGAATATTTGGGAATGTTCGAACGGTATTTCATCCGCACGCCGGCAGGAATAATATGGTCTGTCGTGATCATATCGCCTACTTTGATTGTTACCTCGCCTTGAATAACATCGGAAAGCTCTGAGTTTCTGGGCAGAGCGCCGATGTTGGGGCTGCGATAAATTTCTGCGGAAGATTTTTTCTTCTCCGGCCATATTATCATCGAATCATCAATAGAAAACTTTTTCGGTATTTCAACTTTAGGATAGCTTATTTTCAAATTACGAGGATCTGTGAAGTGTCCGGTAATCACTGCCGCAGCGGCAGTTTCCGGGCTCACCAGATAAACATTGGCATCCATGGTTCCGGAGCGTCCCAGGAAATTACGGTTGGACGTGCGCAGTGATACTGCGGCTGATTTAGGGCTCTGGCTGTTGCCGATGCAAAAGCCGCAGGCGTTTTCCATAATCCGCGCTCCGGAGGCGATCAAATCAGCCAGATAACTGTTTTGAGCGAGCTCTTCCAGTACTTGCCTAGATCCTGGCGCTATAACAAAACTAATATCGGGGTGAGCAACTTTGCCCTTTAAAATTTTAGCCACGGTAACCAAATCTTTGTAGGAAGAGTTGGTGCAACTGCCGAGACAAACTTGATCAACAGCGATTTTTTTCATTTTTCTTACGGTGCTGATATTATCCGGGCTGTGGGGTTTTGCCGTCAATGGCTCAATCCTGGCTAAGTCAATATTAACAATTTTAGCGTAGCTCGCGTCTTTGTCGGCTTCGAGTTGAGTAAAATCCCTTTCTCTTTGCTGTGAACGCAGGAAGATGCGCGTTATTTTATCACTGGGAAAAATGGAAGTCGTTACGCCGCATTCCGCGCCCATATTGGTAATCGTGGCGCGTTCGGGAACGCTGAGAGACGCGGCACCTTCGCCGCCATACTCGAATACCGTGTTGACGTTTCCTTTGGTAGTAAAAATTTCCAACACCTTGAGAATAACATCCTTGGCGGAAACCCACGGCTTTAGTCTGCCTGTAAGGTTGATTTTAATAACTTTAGGACAAATCAGATAAAACGGCTTGCCTGCCATAGCCAGCGCGACATCAAGACCTCCCGCGCCGATAGCAATCATTGTCAGCGCTCCGCAGGTAGGAGTGTGACTGTCCGAGCCGATAAGTGTTTTCGCCGGTTTGCCGAATCTTTCTAAATGAATTTGGTGGCAAATACCGTTTCCCGCGCGGGAAAAAATAATGCCATATTTCTGCGCCACACTCTGCAAATAGCGATGATCGTCTGCGTTTTCAAAGCCGATTTGGATCGTATTATGATCAATGTAGCTGACGGATAGCTCGTTTTTTACTTTAGGTACATTCATGGCTTCAAATTGCAAATAGGCCATGGTGCCTGTGGCATCCTGAGTCAGGGTTTGATCGATACGAATGCCGATTTCTTCCCCAGGCACAAGATTGCCGGAGATTAAATGCTGTGAGAAAATTTTTTCAACTAAATTATTTCCCATACTATTCCTTGGTTTGGTGCGTATGATCTTATGCAAACAAAAGAGAGGAAAGATCGTATTTCTAGCCGCGAACTTATATAATAAACTAAACAGATAATCAACTGGCAAAAAACCTTATAAGATTAAAGATACAATGAAAAATAACGGGCCTTGGAATTGATTTCCAAAACCCGTTGATGGTTAACGCTCGTTGTATAATGGCTACTATGTTTTAAGCGCCGGCGCCATTGTTATTGTTATCTAATCCTTTTATCCGTACGGCGCGTTGAAATCTTTTTTGATAATATGGAGTATCTAGATTGTCAACACGGATAATCTTACCTTTGGAGGACGCATGGACGAATTCATTGTTGCCAATGTAAATTCCCACATGCCCCAACGAACGTTTAGTATGGAAGAAAACAAGATCGCCTTTTGTAAGATTTTCGCGAGTGACGCTGATGCCGACTTTGGATTGCTGGGCCGCATTACGGGGTAAAGTTATATCGAAAATTTTATAAATCTTCTGGACAAAGGAGGAGCAGTCAATTCCTTTAAGTGATGAACCGCCAAATCTGTATGGCGCGCCTATAAATCCGGTAGCCACCTTAACAAATAATTGTACTTCATCGGGGCTGCTCCATTTGCCCAGGAGCTCTTCTTTTCTAAACGGTTCATTCGGTTCGCTGATATTCGCGGTATCTTCTTCATTTTCACCAGTCATTGAATCATCAATATCTTCTTCCAGATCTTCATTTACCGTTACGTAAGTTGATTCTTCTGACATCTTAGCTTTTCTGGCCAGAACAAGTCTCTGTCCAACGCGTAAATTTCTTTGGTTGACGTCATTAAGAGCCATTATTTTTTTCATGGGGAGATGCGTTTTTCTGGCGATCTTGGATAGAGTATCCCCCTTCTTAACGGTGTAATAAGTTGGTTTAGATTTTGAGGAGCCTTTTGGGGAGATAGTTAAAATCTGATTTGGTTTAATTTTAGCTTTATGAAGATTATTATCTTTCTTGATTTTATCAATGCTGACGTCGAGTTTCTTGGAAATGCTGTAAAGGGAGTCACCATTTTTTACTTTGTACTGTGTTGCCAGAGCGTTCGCATTAAAACTAAGTAACAAAAAAAGGACAAAGAGTCCTGAAACTACAAAAATCCGCCGTTTCTTCATGAAGTGCCTCCTTAATTATTGGGGGTATCATTTTATTAACGGTGTACATATTTCGCTTTGATATCATACTTGCAACCTTAAAACGAAAACCAATTTACTGTACACACCAACTGTACATTTCTTACAGCAATGTACAACTAACTACGCAATACGCCATATTACGTACTAAAAATATCCCTGTCTGTCAAATGTATTTTATTATCTTTAGCTAATATTATATGTTAAGTAGATATTTATATTAATTATTTCGTGAAAAACCGCTGCCCTGGGCAGTGCAAATTATCATTGGATTTTGTGTGGATTTTCAGTTATTGCAATGCCTGCCTTGAATGATTTTCAGACCGGGTTTGTAATTTGTTGAAGGCAATTGAGACTATCAAAATTTGTAAAAGGGAAATTATGCGATTTCTTTGGAGAATTATTTCGATAACCTTAATCTTAATCTTAACGTATTTTATTGTTGATATAGGACGCTATTTTATCTATCCCAATGTGGCCTATCTGAAAAAAAATCGTCCCCCCAAGACTGCTTTTATGAAAGACAGGGAAAAAGTATGGCAAGAAAAAGGTATAAAGCGAAAAATTACAAATATTTGGGTACCTCTTTCCAAAGTATCGCCTTACGTAATGAAGGCTGTAATTATCGCGGAAGATGATAAATTCTGGTCTCATGAAGGATTCGATTTTGAAGCCATGCAAAAAGCACTGAAGAAGGATATCGAGAAAAAAAAATTTAAGGCTGGCGGCAGTACAATTTCTCAGCAGTTGGCGAAAAATTTGTACCTTTCTCCCACTAAAAACCCTGTCAGGAAAATAAAGGAGGCGATACTTACCTGGCGAATGGAGAGACAATTGAGTAAAAGAAGAATTATGGAACTTTACTTAAATGTTGCCGAATGGGGCGATGGAATTTTTGGCATTGAGGCAGCAGCGCGAAAACATTATGGAAAAAGCGCCGCCGCACTGACTGCCCGTGAAGCGGCGGTGCTGGCAGTGATTATACCCAATCCCCGCAGGTATAAACCTAACGGCACATCAAGATATGTAGAAAATCAGTCGGAAAGAATTTATCAGATCATGGTGCGCCGCGGCATTGTTATCCCTGAATATGATGATGTAATTTCCGAAAAAGATGAGTATAATCAGGAAACAACTGAACAAAAGGCAAAATCCGTTCAGGAAGAACAGAACAAAAGTTCTGAACTTCCTTATACGGAAAACAAATCAATCCCTTAAAGGAGCTTTTATAAAATTTCTATAGCGCAAGCCATGGAAACGCCGCCGCCGCCGCAAAGAGTGGCCAGTCCCAGCGTCTTGCCGTGTTTTTGCATGGCGTGAATCAGCGTAACCATAATCCGGCATCCAGTCGAACCTACCGGGTGTCCCAGGCCGATGCCCGAGCCGTTGATATTGGTAATTTCGCGTTTTAAACCAAGCTCCTTTTCACAACCGAGATACTGGCCTGCAAATGCTTCGTTGACTTCCATCAACTCAAAAGCATCCAAAGTAAGACCTGGGTCGTTTTTAAGCAGATTTCTTACGGCTGGAACCGGGCTTAAGCCCATCACAGAAGGATGACAGCCGCCACGTCCTGAAGAACGTATCCTGGCGATTGGTTTCAATCCTAATTCCTTGGCTTTTTCGGCCGACATGATGATCATGGCTGAAGCGCCATCGTTGAGCCCGGAGGAGTTGCCGGCCGTTACTTTGCCGACCTTAGGAATAAATGCCGATGGTAACGCCTGCAATTGTTCCATTGTCAACCCTGGACGGAAATGTTCGTCCTTGTCAAAGATGATGGGCGGTTTGCTTTTTTTCTGGGGGATCTCAATCGGTACGATCTCATCTTTGAAATCTCCATTTTGGGTGGCGCGCTCGACGTTGTTATGGCTGCGCAGGGCAACTTCATCCATTTCCTCGCGGCTGATGTTCAAAAGTTGGGCGATAAGTTCCGTGGTATGGCCCATGATATAAGGTTTGCCCTTTAAACTCTCGAAAGGCTGGCCTGATTTGACGGGACCATCATCGGACAAAGGCATAACATATGAGCCGCAATGTAATGAGCGGATCATGGCATCTACAAAAACAGTGTCCTGAAGGCGGCAGCCCCAACGGGCATCAAAACTAACATAGGGTACGCCGGACATATGTTCAACTCCGCCGGCCAAAATAATATCGGCCATACCAGCTTTGATCATGGCTGCGCCGCTGAGTACGGCTTCCATACCGGAAATGCATACGCGATTCAGCGTAACAGCGGTCACGGTTTCCGGAATGTCGGCCAAAAGAGCTCCTACACGAGCGGTGTTAAGTGTATTACAGTTTTCAATACAACAGCCGAAACGAACATCATCAATCATGACCGGGTCTATTCCGGCGCGCTTAATGGCCTCCTTCATGACGACAGCCGCAATACGGGCTGCGATCATGTTTTTTAATGTACCCCCGAATGTTCCTATAGCCGTCCGACACGCTGAAACAATGACTACATCCTTCATTTTATAATCTCCTTAATGAGACCCAAGCTTCAGAAACAAAGTGTACTGAAGCTTGTAGGTCGAATTATCCCGCAGATTACTGCGGGGTTTATACCTTTTTCTTCTTCTAAGCTGGATTGTTCAGACAGACTTTTCAGAAGTTATTCTTCAAAAAAAGCTGTGAGATCATTTCAAATCCGCGATTTGGAATCCCCTGTTCCAGCTAGGGCAGGGATTCGCAGTAACTCGCGGGAGGTCTCATTATTATAGAGCGCCTACCGCTCCTCCTGCCGGAGAGGGGGGCACTGTCGCGGCCAGATAGATGGAAAATGTGGCTCCGGAATTAACAATGGATTCGACCGAAATCAATCCGTTATGGTATTTGATGATGGAATCGCTGATGGCCAGACCCAGACCAATGCCGCCTCTTTCCTTTTTCTTCTTTGTCGTAAAATAAGGATCAAATATCCGGGAAAGATTTTCCGGGGGAATTCCTTTGCCATGATCTTTAATGATAATCCGGACGTAATTTCCCTGTCCCAGCGACTTGATATTTGTTCCTGTTGTTGTATTTTCGGCAATAAGCTCGACAATGCCACTGTCGGGCATGGCTTCTTTAGCATTAATCAAAACATTTTCGATTACCTGCCTGATCTGGGTGGCATCAACTTCGCAAGGCCATAGGTCTTTGGCTATGGAAATATTACAGGTGACAAGGGAATTTTTAAAAGTGTTTTCGGCGACCTCCCGTAAAAGAGGTGCCAGATTTTCCAGTTTGCGAACCGGATAACCACGTTGAGCAAATGTAATCAGCCGGTGAGCCAGTTCTTTGGCTTGCAGACCGGCCCTCTCCGCCACTGCCAGACCATTCTCCAGGATTTTGTCTTCATCAGTAGCGGATATTTTGGCCAGAAAAACATTGCGCAGAATCGCGGAGAGGAGGCTGTCAAAATCCTTAGCCACGCCGTCGGCGAATATGCCTAGAGATTCCAGTTTAGTTCGTTGGAGAAGCTCATCCTGAGCCACTTTTTGTTCGGTAATGTCTTCCAGTGTTTCCATGGCGCCGAATAATTTTCCACCGGAATCTCTAAGTCCCGCCGAAGTAATACGAAACCACTTTCCCTTCTCTCCCATGTCGGGATAAAATTCCGTCACTTCATAGGCATCTTCCAGCAGTTTTGATTTGTTCCACTTTTCGGAATACAGTTCGGCAATCTGATCTGTTTTGCTATCCAGAATCAGATCAGCGAGGCAAGGTCGTTTATTTTTGTAGAATGCGCGCCATTGTTGATCGGTGCCGAGAACTTCGCTGGGTTTGATATTGCTCAACGCCTGCAAAGCCCTATTCCAGTAAATTACTTTATGATCTTTGGATATCACGAAAGTGGCAATAGGGGAGCCGTGGATAATGCTAATCAATTTTTGCTCATCCCTGCGGCCGCGCCACATCGCATAGGTAAAGCTGATGGTTGCTGTTATCATCAGCGCCAAAATGAACATGAGAAGAAGATTATTCATAGTATCATCGCGTATTCAAAGGTATTCGGATTATATACGCCACCAAATACCTATATAAATTTTGTAATGTTATCAAATTAATATGTACTCGATAAGGAATTCACTTTTATAGTTCACATATCGTTTTTATTACTTAATTCTGATAGCAAGGTTGGGATAAAAATGCAAGACCGGAAAAGAATAAAAAATAGTATTATTTTATTCCATAATCAAAGAGTGATCTTCCCACTTTAGCCAAAATGTTTGAAATGGTGATAAGCGGGAATAACAAATCTGATTAGTATATAGATTGAAAAAAATACGAGAACCACCGGTACCGTCTTGCCTTGTATTGTAGTCCATAATTTTAGATTCGATCTATGAAGAGTGATAATCAGCACGAAAACCCTTTGATTCACTTTTCTTTAACATTCAGTAGAATAGACTCAAAACGCATATAGTAGCATCTCGTATTTATAGGATAATTCTATTTATCAATAATGTCAAAGGTGCGTGTATTTATGAAAGTCCAAAACTTGAATACCCCGTCCTGTGGGCGGAGTAATTCACTTAATAAAAAAATAATTAACAAAATATTTTATTTTTCTTGACTTTAAATGTTTATTGTTTTACAGATAATTTGACCAATGGTCATATATTGACCATAGTTTAAATGTATCAGTATTATCGGCAAGAAGAAGGTTGCTGTGGGACTTTTGGAACGTAGAGGAAAAGAGAAAGACAGCCGTAAAAAACTAATTCTCAAATCAGCACGTACATTATTCTTCGAAAAAGGATTTAATAACGTTACCGTTGATGAAATAGCTAAAATATCCGAGTTGGGCAAAGGATCTATTTATCTTTGTTTTAATAGCAAAGAAGAAATTTATGCCCAAATTTTACTAAATGATATTGAGAATTTTAAACAGCGAGTTTCTATTTTATTTAACAAGAAAAAGATAGCAGCTGATTTACTGGTTGACTTTTCCTATATTTACGTTGATTTTTTTCTCAATGATCCGGAATTATTTAGGATACTTATGACCTACATGTTGCAACCCGCTAAAATGAATTTGAGCGAGAAGATTAATTTTCAAATTCTCACCGCAAATGCCAGGTCAATTGATGCAATTGGTAAAATATTACAGTTGGGGGTGGAATCAAAAGAATTTCCTTCCAATATAAATTTGAAACAAAATCAGAATGCAATCTGGGGATTGCTCAATGGCATTATTTCCCTGTATCTTTATTTTGGGCTGCAAATAAAACGAAGAGAAAAAATTAGTTCCACAATTAAGTTAGCATTGGAGATATTCATCAAGGGCTTAAAACAAGAATGATGAATATTTATAGAGATTCATAGTCAGACAAAAGTCTAAAGTTAAAAAAGGCAAAGGAGGAAAGTCATGTCATTTGAGATTAAAAAAGCTGCTGTTTTAGGCGCGGGAGTTATGGGTGCGAATATCGCGGCCCATTTAACCAATGCCGGCATTGAGTGTTATTTGCTGGATATCATCCCTTTCGAACTTACCGAGGACGATAAGAAGAAAGGATTAACAGAGAAAAGCCCGGCTTGGCGCAACCGGTTTGCTGCAAACGGATTGGCCGGAGCAACTAAATCGAAGCCGGCAAGTTTTTATTCCAAGAAAAATGCGTCAATGGTTACAATAGGTAATTTTGAAGACAATTTAAACTTTCTGGCCGATTGCGATTGGGTATGCGAAGTGGTTGTCGAAAACCTGAAGATCAAACAGGAACTTTTTGCCAAGGTTGAGAAGATTGTTAAACCTACCTGTATAGTTTCCACAAACACTTCAGGCCTTCCCATTAAAGATATTTCCGCCAAATTTGGCGCCGCCCTGAAGAAAAACTTTCTGGGAACCCATTTCTTTAATCCTCCCCGTTACATGAAGCTCATGGAAATCATTCCCGGTGCAGAGACGGATAAGGAAATTGTCGCTTACATGACGAAGTTCAGTGAGGAAGTCCTCGGTAAGGGCGTTGTTGTCTGCAAGGACGTTCCCAATTTCATCGGCAACCGGATCGGCGTCTATGATCTGAGCAACTCCGTCCGCGTCATGATGGAGCAGGATTTGAAGATTGAAGACGTCGATGCCATCGTCGGCAAGGCACTCGGTCGCCCCGGCACTGCCATCTTTGGAACTATGGATCTGGTAGGTCTTGATATCGGTCTCCATGTCAGCAAAAACCTTTATGATGCAGTACCTAATGACGAATGTCGTGATATTTTTCGCTCCGCGGATTTTTTGGACAAGATGATTGCCAACAAGTGGCTGGGCAACAAGACCAAAGGCGGCTACTACAAGAAGGTGAAGGATGAGAAAGGCAAGAACGTCAAAATGGCCATCGACTGGAAGACCCTTGAATACCATCCTGCCCAGAAGCCGAAATTCGAATCAATTTCCGCGGCCAAGAAGAAGGCCGATGACGGTGTGGCCGCTATGATGAAAATCGCCTTCAACGGCACCGATAAAGCTGGTGATTATGTCCGCGAGTACCTCTGCAGCAACTTCATCTACTCCGCCAACCGGATTCCTGAGATCTGCGAAACCATCGTGGGCATCGACAACGCCATGAAGTGGGGCTACAACCAGCAGCTTGGTCCTTTTGAATCATGGGACGCCGTGGGTGTTAAGGAAGCCGTTGAAGTAATGAAGAAGTTGGGTAAGAAAGTTCCCGCCAAGATCGAAGAAATGCTGGCTAAAAAATGCACATCCTTCTACAAGAAAGAGAAGGATGGCAGCAAGTCCTACTATGACTTCAATAAGAAGGGCTATGTGAAGATGGATGAGAACCCCAAGATCATCCTCCTGCCCAGCTTGAAGGAAAGAAAGAAGATCGTTAAAGAGAATGCCGCCGCTACACTTGTTGATATCGGTGACGGTGTTGCCTGTCTTGAATTCCATACCAAGATGAACTCTGTTAATGCCGATATGATTCAAATGATTTCGGACAGTTGCGATATCGTCAATAAAGACTTCCAAGGAATGGTCGTTGCGAACCATGATCAACGGATGTTCTCTGCCGGCGCCGATATCTTCGGTGTTTTATGTGCCATTAGTGAAAAACAGTGGGTTGATTTGGAGAAAATGGTTGCCGGATTACAGAATGCCAACATGAAGATGAAATATCTGCCCAAACCTGTTGTCACGGCTCCGGCAGGTATGGCTCTGGGAGGCGGCTGCGAAATCGCCATGCACGGCGATTATTGTCTGGCCAACGGTGAAACTTATATGGGTCTTGTTGAAGTCGGTGTCGGTGTTATTCCCGCCGGCGGCGGATGCAAGGAACTTCTGATTCGTATGACCGAAGGTATTCCTGCTGGTTGCGTGGAAGCCGGTATGAATTTGCAGTACCATATTGGTAAAGCTTTTGAAAATATCGCTACGGCGAAAGTCGCCACAAGCGCGCAGGAAGCTCAGGAACTCGGTTTCATCCGCAAGACATGCGCCATAAACATGAGCAGGGACATGCAGATATACGAAGCCAAACAAATTGTTCTCGGTCTGTCCAAATTCTATAAACCGCCGAAGCCCGCTCTTATTCCGGTTATGGGTGAGAATTTCCGCGGCTTGGTTGAAGGTATCATTATGAATATGAGATACGGTAACTACATTTCCGATTACGATTTGTTTGTGGCGAGAAAAGTGGCCTATATTCTTTCCGGCGGCGACTGTGCGGAAGGAACCTATGTAACGGAACAGGAAATTCTGGATCTGGAAAGAGAAGCTTTCATGAGCCTCTGCGGTGAACAGAAAACACAAGACAGGATATCTGCCATGCTGAGCACCGGCAAGCCCCTGCGCAACTAAAAACAAAGTATATATCCGGCTGTTAGCGTTAAACCGTCAGCCGCCGGCATTTAACATAACAAAATCCTGTAAGGAGGAAAGATATTATGAGTGAAGCCGTTATTATTGAAGCCGTAAGAAGTCCAGGCGGCCGTTATAAAAGAGGTGGTCTTGCCGCAACAAGATCGGATGCCTATGGTATCCAGGTAGTCAAAGGCCTGCTGGCGAGAGTGCCGGAAGTAAATCCTGCGGAAATTGATGATTTGATCGTGGGCTGTGCGTTTCCGGAAGCTGAACAGGGTATGATTCTGGGGCGAACTCTGGCGATGGGAGCGGGCTTGCCTATCTCTGTTTGCGGTATGACTGTAAACCGTTTTTGTTCGGCCGGTATTCAGGCCATTGCCGATGCCACAGCTAAAATCCGTGCCGGCTGGTCGGACATCATTATTGCCGGCGGTTGTGAAACTATGAGCCATATTCCCATGGGCGGTACCGCCATGCGTCCGAATCCGGATTGGAAATTTGACGGTAGTATGCCCAATGTTTGGATCAACATGGGCAATACGGCGGAAAATGTGGCCGCAGATTATAATATTAGCCGTGAAGATATGGATAAGATGGGTGTGGAAAGTAATCGCCGCGCACATGAAGCCATCAAGGCCGGAAAGTTCAAGGATGAGATTATCCCCATTCAGGCTTTCAAATACAAGATAAAAAACGGTAAACGTATTCGTGAAACGGTTACTTTTGATGAGGATGACGGTGTGCGTTGGCCAGCCAAGATGGAAGATATGGCGAAATTGAGATCACCCTTCAGGCAGGGTGGGAACTGTACTGCTGCTAACTCTTCTCAGATGACCGACGGCGCCGCTTTCTCGCTGCTGATGTCGGCAGAAAAGGCAAAGGCATTAAAACTGAAACCCCTCGCCAAACTGACGCATTTTGCGGTTGCCGGCTGTAAGGCGGAAGAAATGGGTGTTGGTCCTGCTTACGCTATTCCGAAAGTTTTGAAAATGGCCGGTTTAACGACAAAAGATATCGATGTTTATGAAATCAACGAAGCCTTCGCTTCACAGGCCATTTATTCCTGCCGCGTGGTCGGTATCGAAGACCGCTACTGGGCAGGCGACATTAACCCCAACGGCGGCGCGATTGCTCTGGGTCATCCCTTGGGATGCACCGGTGCCAAATTGACGGCTCAGCTGCTTCACGAGTTGAAACGTCGCAACGCAAAACGTGGTATCGTATCCATGTGTATCGGCGGTGGTATGGGCGCAGCCGGTATTTATGAAATGCTTTAATTGAGCAAATTGTTCCCTCTAGCACCAAGCTATAACTTTGTTCAGTCCCTCTGTCATCCTCTTAATTGGGGATGGCGGAGGGATTGGCGACGAAAAATTCTCTCCGTTATTATTTTCAGGTAATCTCTATTTCCAATCGAAGATGGTAGCAAGACGGCATCCTCTTTCACGATGATGATGAAGCCAACAGAATATGGCGCTTTGATCTGGAATTGAAGTAAAATCAAGTTGACAAATGAGCTATCGAAAAGTTAGCCTTATAATATTAAAATTAAAAGAGAGAAAGAATATGAAGGCCGGTTTTATCCAATTTTCGCCCGAATTCGGCAGGGTTAATGAGAACATTGATAAAGCAATATCCATGATTGAAAAGATCGATGCAGAGTTAATCGTTTTGCCGGAGTTATTCAATACCAGTTACCTTTTTGTTTCCGTTGAAGAAGTTATTGCCGTTGCTGAGAAAATTCCCGCAGGGATAACAATTCGAGCACTTAGCGCTATTGCCCGTAAGAAAAAAATTAATATTGTTGCCGGTATGGTCGAGAAATTTAACAATGACTTATATAATTCTGCTGTTTTAGTATCGCCAGCGGGATATGTGGGGAATTATCGAAAGGTTCACCTTTTTAACGAAGAAAATTTGTGGTTCAAACCGGGCAACACGACCTTTAATGTTTTTGATTTGGGAATTTGCAGAATTGGAATAATGATTTGCTTTGACTGGTTCTTTCCCGAATCGGCAAGAATATTGGCGCTGAAAGGTGCAGACATTATCTGTCATCCGGCGAATCTTGTACTGCCTTATTGCCAGGATGCCATGGTTACCAGATGTTTGGAAAACAAAGTTTATGCTATAACCGCTAATCGCACCGGCTGTGAAGAAAGAGGTGGAAAAAAATTTTCTTACACAGGTAAAAGCCAGATAACCGCGCCGGACACGCGAATTTTATATCGAGCCGACGCTCAAAATGATGAAATTGGCATCGTAGAAATTGATGTGCGGACAGCGCGCAACAAAAGAGTAAATGAACATAACAATATATTTGCTGATCGCAAACCTGAATATTATCAGGATTTGGTTAAAACTAATTTTTGAGATGTAGATACCCTTAGTATTTTAATATAGATTATATTGTTATGCTAACTGTAAGAAACTTTTTCTCTTGAAATAGGAAATACTTTAAGCTATAGCACACGTCACTTGGGCGGTTAACTCAGCGGGAGAGTGCTACCTTCACACGGTAGAAGTCACTGGTTCAATCCCAGTACCGCCTACCATGAATATCAAGGGGGTAGCCATTTATGGTTAGTCCCTTTTCTTTATTTGTGACTAAATTGTGACCAGTTGCTTGAAAAATGATGTTAGTCTGGTTTCTAAAGACTTTATAATTTAAAAAAATATAAGCAGAAGATGACTCTCTCTTTCACCTACTACTGTTCAGTAGTGGACAGTAGCAAGAATTGATGATTACGGATTGAAAGAGAGAAATACAGCGATTGGCTGACATCAACGTTAGTTTGTGTAATAAGCGTATTTGATACCATTCTTGCTGCCATGTTTTACTGAGTACATCAAATCATTAGCTGCTCTAATTGCTTCATTTGTTGTATGCGGCGCGTTAATGCACGTTAATACACCAATACTAAGTGTCACCGCCCAATTGCTTTGTTGCATTCCTGCTGAAATGTCGTGTTGAAGTTTAGAAAGAACGGCTTGCAAAGATTCCTGTTTTGTTTCTGGTAAGAGCAACGCTAATTCATCGCCTCCGAGCCTCGCGACCACGTCTGTTTCCGCAAATGCCCCGCATTTTGTGGTCGAAATTTCCTTGACATACAAAACAGGATTTCCTATAGCTTATCCATGCAGAAGCAATATCTTATAGAAAAATGCCATGCGCCAGATATGCTTCCGGCAATTTTTTTCGTTGTCCTGCTCGTCTTTGCAACCTCTTCCTGTACCTCTTTGCCTAAACCCACCGAGAGCATTGGCAAAAGCAGCGCGTATCTGGATTGGGGTAAGAACTCACCCAATGCTCAGGACAGGGCACGCCATACGATCACAGGCAAATGTCCCTTCGAGTGGTGGTACTTTGACGGGCATTTAGATACCGGAGAGACCTTTGTGGGAGCATTTCTTCACCCAAGTTTTATGAACGGAAAACCCGGGGTCACATTTTCGCTCTACAGCCCGGACTGGAAGAAAAGGTCCATTCTAAAATCACTTCAAACCGAAGAGATGCAATCATCAACAGAGGATGTGGATGTTAGCTGCCCCTTGGGTTTTATCAGAAGAATAGACGATAAGAATTACCATGTGAAGTGGAACATGGAAGGTATCGTGGCAGATTTAAAATTTACCATGATAGCACCGGGATGGATGCCTGCCGGTAAAGACGGAGTCAACGAAGACTCCCTTGATTTTTTCTGGAGCGTGCATCAGGCACGTAATCGCATAGAGGGCACCATAACTCAAGACGGGCAAACACGGCAGGTAAAAGGAGTGGGATACGCCGACCACAACTGGGGCAGGAAACCACTCAACGAGATAACGAGGCACTGGGTGTGGGGAAGGATCTTCGCGGACGAGTATACCATAATCTACGCAGACGTTGACTATATCGATCCTTCCATAAAGTCGCGGCCGCTTTATATAGCAAGAGTAGATACAATAATCGTGGGTGCGGGCAGTCCTACGATCCGCCAGTGGGATTTCGTCACTCACCCTGTATTGAAGCGCCATTATCCGAGACAGATCAGTATTGATTTTGCCGAGGGAGAGGTGGAGGTTCATCTGCACATTCAGTTCAATTCCTTGGTAGAAGATGTTGACCTTCTCACGACAGCGGAATTGAACCCCTTTTCCCAGTGGGTTGCCCGCACGTTTATCGCGAGGCCTACCTATTTCCGGGTCATTGCAAGATATAATGGTAACATTAGCGAGCATGGCAAAGTTACCCCTTTAGAAGGTGAATGCCTTTATGAGATCATGGGCTTCGAGTAGAGAACAATTGCGAACCTGCCTGCTCTTTCTGCTAGGGGGTTTCTAATAATTACCTGTTGAATAATAGGGCTGACCCAGTAATTTCTCCTCTTATTCCTTTTTTGCATCGTCATGCTTTGAAATAAAGGCAAATTCTTCCCCGCGAATTAAGTTATCTATCGGGAGGGAGATCGTTCAATAATTTATTACTGATATACTATCTTTCAAATGGTAATCCTCAATTCTGATAATATACCTCTGCTGAAACTTTGTAGGTGAAAGAAATAATCGACTTCTTCCTATAATCGATAGATCGGCAAACTAGACGAAAATTCTGGACTTCAAACGATAATTGATTATTAATTGAAGATAATAAGTTTAGATTATTAAGAATTAAATCAACTGTGCTTTTTGAAAACCATAGAAATCATGTATTATGTATATTAATTGCTAGGCAAATAGGGGTTTTAGAAAATGTCACAAAAAGGAATAAGTAAAACAGCATTTGGTGCAGCATACATGCGTGCAGCACATTTGCTAATTGATTCGGAACCATGGATTTTAGAAGATTATATTGCACAAAAGATTATTGGGGAAGCCGGAAAGCAAAAGATAATTTCATCAAAAGAAATTTATCAACAAAGCCATTATCTTTATTTACGTTCACATGTTGTCCTCAGATCTAGATTCGCAGAAGATCGTCTTCAAAGATCAATTATGCGTGGAATTAGTCAATTTATAATATTAGGAGCTGGCTTGGATTCATTCGCCTATAGACAACCCAGTTGGGCAGAAAAAATAAAAATATTGGAGGTTGACTCTAATGAAACACAAAAAACTAAAATTAAATTGCTATCAACTAATAAAATCGATATTCCGAACAATATATCTTTTGTACCAATAAACTTCGAGACTGAATCTCTAAAAGAAGGTTTAAGAAAAAGCAAATTTGACTTTAGCATACCTACATTTGTATCTTGGCTTGGTGTAACTATGTACTTGTCGCTTGATGTCATCAAAGCTGTCTTTGAAACAATACATTTATTTCCAAAAGACAGTGAAATCGTTTTTACGTATGCTAATACGTTAAATAGCAAATCAATTTTTGAAGACAGGTCTGCAGAACTTGGAGAAAAATGGGAATCAAACTTTTCTGATGAGGAAATTACAAAATTACTTGTTGAAATGAATTTTTCTGATATTTATATCTTAAATGCAGATGAAATCGAAAAGCTTTATTTTAATAATAGAGTTGATAATTTACCAATACCAAAAGTTAATAGTATAATTTCAGCTACAGTATAAAAATATAATTGTCTAACAAATGCTTCAACCTAATATTGCGAACAAGCCGCTCGCAGTTTAAATCAGTGTTGCACCTTTCAAATAGTAGTTCACAACGTCAAGACTTTTTAAAGTCGTTTGTTTGTAGATGAAGGAAATAAATCGTCAATCTTCGTAAATATACAGGCTTTCACTCCGTAATAAATAGCGTTTGCGCCACAAGATTGCCTTGACATACAAGACCGGATTTCTTATAGTTCAACCATGCCGATTTATAGGCCCTCTATCGTCTTAAAGGAGGAATACCATGCAGGCACAGGCTTTAGTAACCGTCACCGAAAAGAAACCTTCAACACGTTTCGAAGGCATCAAAAGGGAACTGCTCACCTCCAAGGTCCGACTCTGCCCTGAGCGGGCCTATCTCATAACCGATTATTTCAAACATCACGCCGACAGGAAGGACTCCGTAATTATTCGACGGGCTAAGGCACTCCGGCACATTTTAGAGCATAAAACGGTGCGGATTCATACCGGAGAGCTGATCGTCGGCAACATGGGTAGTGAACGTATTTCAGCCATACTTCAGCCGGAGTTGGCTAGCGTCTTCATGAGCGAGGACCTGCTTTGGATAGACAAGAGAAAGATCACACCCTTCCAGATGCCTTGGTCCGAGCGGCTGAAGCTCCTTTTGATGATCTATCCCTACTGGCTCACACGCAACATGGCTATTAAGGCCTTTTTTCCGCATTTTCTCAAATTGTTGCGCTATTTGACCGAACAGCTCAACGCCACCTACTACCTTGTTAACGAGGCAGGCGGTATCGGGCACTTCCTGCCCAACTACGAAAAGATGATCAAATTAGGCGTCGAAGGTTACTTAAAGGAAATGGAAAGCAAAAATGGCTATTTCCATACCGCTTCTCGTATCGCCTGTGAGGCGCTTTTGATCTTAGCTAACCGCTTCGCCAATGAGGCGGAAAGATTAGCCACTCAGGAAAAAGACACAGGGCGCGTAGCGGAGCTGAAAGAGATTGCCCATATCTGCCGGAATGTGCCCAGACAACCGGCCGCGACCTTCCATGAGGCACTTCAGTCGCTGTGGTTCACCCATATGGCAGCGAATATGGAGGGACTGAACTCTGCCATCTCCTTCGGCAGGGTGGACCAGTACCTCTACCCCTACTATAAAGCTGATTTGGAAGCGGGCAGAATAACACCCGACAAGGCAAGGGAACTGCTCCTGCTTTTCTCCGCCAAGGCGGTGGAGCACGTATTTCTTCTATCCGAGCGCACCAGCCAGTATCACGGCGGCTATCTTGTCGTTCAGGCTGCCATCGTGGGCGGTATAGACCGGGAGGGAAACGACGCTGTGAACGATCTGACCTATCTCTTCCTGGATGTGATGGAACAGTTCGGCCTCCGCGATCCTAACTACCAGGCGCGGGTCCATAAGGATTGCCCCCAGCCCTACCTGCGGCGGGTCGTCGACGTGGCCAGGCAGGGAAACGGCGTCCCGGCACTTTTCAACGACGAAGCCTCTATCGGCGCTCTCACCTCCCATGGCTATCCCCTAAAGGAGGCGAGAAACTACGCTGTCGTCGGATGCGTGGAACTCGCCCTGCCGGGGAAGAGCTTCTTTTCCACCGACGCGGGACTTTTCAACCTGCCGCTCTGCTTGGAACTGGCGCTGAATCGTGGCAAAAGGTTCGGAAAACTATGGCGCTTGGGAGCAGCTACGGCCGATCCCAGGTCTTTCACAAATATCGATCAGGTAATAGAGGCCTTTAGGGCGCAGGTTGATTTCATGGTCGCCCGAATGATCGGCGACCTCCAGATGATGGAAAAGGGAAACCGCGATTATCACCCTACGCCGCTCTCCTCTATGCTGGTAGACGGATGTATTGAATCGGGTAAAGACGTTACTGCCGGCGGCGCACTCTACAACTCCAGCGGCGTACAAGGAGTGGGGGTGGCCGATGTGGCCGATTCTCTGGCCGCCCTCGAAGAGGTCGTATTCCAGCATAAAAGGTACAAAATGGTGGAGGTGCTCAATGCGCTCTCTACCAACTTCGATAAGGCGCTCATGCTGAAGGCGGAACTGCAAAAGGCGCCAAAGTTCGGAAACGACAACCCTCTGCCCGACGTATACGCGAATCTCACGGCAAAGATTTACCACGACGCACTGGGCAAGCACAAAAACATCCGTGGCGGGGCCTACGTCCCCGGATTCTACTCGGTAACGTGCCATGTAGCTTTTGGGAAACGAACGCCGGCGCTCCCCAGCGGGAGAGTAGCTGGGGAACCCCTGGCACCCAGCCTGGGACCGTCCAACGGCAAAGACCGCCTGGGACCAACGGCACTGCTCAACTCAGTTGCTAAGGTGGACTCCCGGCTTGCCATGAACGGCTACGCTCTCAACCTCCGTTTCGATCCTGAAACCGTCGCCGGAGAAAAGGGAGTGAACATCCTCTCATCGCTCGTAAAGGGCTTCTTCTCCCAAGGGGGCATGGAGATGCAGCTCAACGTTCTTGATCCGGAGATGATGGAGGACGCGCGAAGAAATCCGGGCAAGTATCCTGGGCTCATCGTGCGCGTGGCCGGATACTGCGCATACTTTGACGACCTTCCCGATTCCTCGAAAGCGGAGATCATCACCCGCACTCGCCTGCGGGCATGAGCAGGGCTAATATTAACTTTTTAGGAATACTTAATATTAGCTAAATAATTTGTTTCTTCTTGTAAGTGAGCATTTGGGATTTTTCATGAACATGCTTTCTTTCAATCCGTAATAAACACAATTCACGTCTGACAAACATCGACACCCTACCTCATATTTATGCCTAAATCATCTTGACTTACAAAATCATTTTTCATATATTCCCACACGTGAAAAAGGAAGTTCTTCTTAAGCTTATCCATTTTTCCATCATCCCAAAGGATGATCGGGATCAGGCGCTACGCATCCGACGCTTTTTTATGGCGTCAGCCATGTATATCTTCTGTCCTTTCCTCGCCGTAAACATATAACCTTTCAATCGGAAATAAACAAAAAATGGCTGAATGCTAACTTAATATGTGGTACAAATATTTAGCGTAGATCAGTATACGAATAGATTTTAACATCATTAGAAAAGCTGTTGATATAAAACCGAAAGTGTGAGGAGGGAAAAATGAAAAAATTCTTAATTGCTGTATTAGTTATTATCGTCGCGTTAGTGGCCTGTTATTATACTTTCCCGGAAAAAGTGGCCGGTTATATGATTAACGCAGCCATAAGCCAAGCTGGTTTGACCAAAAAAGAAATCAAGATCGATGATCATAACATTGTTTATCTAGAGGGAG
>Ga0209777_10002526_pt1 | contig 23878 bp, 23 predicted proteins | sample FrelakmetHBP12HB_FD_187147 | JGI IMG/M metagenome (GOLD analysis project Ga0209777, IMG submission 187147) | Freshwater lake sediment microbial communities from the University of Notre Dame, USA, for methane emissions studies -HBP12 HB (SPAdes)... | ecosystem: Environmental > Aquatic >... | reverse complement strand
CGATCTAACGCCAAGGCCGAGGATGGGTTCTTCACAACCGCCAGGTCGTACCAGTAGGCAGCCTCATGAGCCACGGTCTCAGGACGCTGCTCTGCCAGACTGCCCAGGGCCTCGTAGGCGGGGACATGCTCGGAGTTGGCGTCTATCACGGCCTGCCATTCCTGCTGGGCCGGCTCGAACTGCCCCAGCGAGGCCTTCGCCACCCCCAACATCATGCGAGTCTCCGGATGCGGGCCGGGGTTGCCCTGTAGGTACCGACTGGCAATCAGCTCCGCCTCACCCGGTGAACGGATGGCCGGCGAGAGGTAGATCTCGATCAATCGCCGGGTCGCCTCGGCGTTGGCCGCGTCCAGGCGTAGGACGTTCCGATACGCCGCCACCGCCTGCTGGAAGTTGGCCGGCTTCTCGGGCCTTCTACTGACTTGGGCGTCGGCGTACTTGAGCAGGACCGCGACGTCCTCCTGATGGCTGACAAGGTACCGGCCCAGGTCCATCGCCGCCTGGTCCCAGTCGCCCTTCTCATAGGCCGCATTGCCCGTCTTGAGGGCGGCCTCCGAACGGCCGGTCTTCTGGTATTGACGCAGTCCAACGGCTGTTCCCGCCACGACCACCACGGCCAGGACCAACACTACTGCCAACTTCCAGTTGAAGTATCCCCTATGAGTTCTCATGGCTCCTGTCTCCTGTCGCCTGCTCCAACCTCTTGCCATTCTGTAGGCATGACAACGCGTGACCCTGCTTGCCTATCGTATCGGACCGCTCAGAACTGCTCGGCAAACTTGCCGAGCATCTTCAAGAACGTCTCCCAGCAGATCTTCACGTCCTGCCAGAAGGACAGATTCTTGACGTACTCCGTGTCATAGATGATCCACTCCTGGAAGTCCTTCATCGGCTGTCGGGTCCGCTTGACCTGCCACAGACCCGTCACCCCCGGTCGTACCGACAACCGGGCATACCGCCAGTAGGGACACAGGGTGTTCTCCGCCTTGGGCGAAGGACGAGGCCCGATGACACTCATCTGTCCTGCCAGGACGTTGAGAAACTGCGGGATCTCATCCAAGTACGTCTCCCTCAGGAAGTGACCGACCTGGGTGATCCGCGGATCGTCGGCCATCTTGAACTGGGGGCCGTCGACGTCGCTGGCGGCCCTGAGCTTCTCTTGGATCTGGTCCGCGCCGACCTTCATGCTCCTGAACTTCGCGCAACGGAACGGCCTGCCGTGGCGGCCCTCTCGCCGGTCCTTGAAGAAGATCGGTCCCTTTGAGTCCAGCTTGATCGCCAGGATGATCAGGGGCAGGACCGGGGCAAAAATGACCATGACCATCCCGGCCGCCACGATATCCACGACCCGCTTGGGACCTCGGGCGTAGGCGAACCACGGCCAGCTCCGGAAACCGCTGCGCGCGGATCCCACGGTCGGGTCTTCCCCGCAAGGATGGGCTGCGACCTGCACCTGCCCGGCCTCAGTCAGGAGGCTGTCTCGGACGGTGCGCCCCCGTCCGATCGTGACACCGGGACCGATGATCGACGAGGCCACAACGGCCTTGTCCTCGACCTGGACCCGATCTCCGATGACGCTGGGGCCAACGATCACTACGTCCGACCCGATCCGTGCGCCAGGACCCAGCCAGACCTTTCCGCTGCACCGGGCCGTGCCCAATCCGTGGCGGTTCCCGCCCTGCCCGTTGGCCAAGGTCCAGCCTGCAGGGACCCCAACGCACTGGTGCCCCTGGCTGACGAAGAACTGCCACAGGCCCGCCTCCGTGGACAGATCGTGGGCCAGACCCGCCACCTCGATCGCCGCGCAGGCCACACCCTGGCGACGCCATCGGTCGATCAACCGCGAGAAATCGCAGGGGACGATCCCCTCGTCGAAGACCCGCTCAAGCTCGGCGGCCCGGACCAGCAGGCGGTGCGGCCAGGTCTTGGGCATGGGCACAGGCTCGGCGGAATCTTCGTAGAATCGGCGAAACCCGACGACCGTACCGTCGCCGGACACAATCGTCCTCTCATGGTAGCCCATCAGATCGCACCTGGCCTGCACGGCCACCACCGAGGCGGTAGTCGCCTCCAGGGCCTGCCTGAGCACCGCCCCGCTCACCGGCGCAGAGAATCGGCCATTCTCGATGACCAGCCAGTCTCCGTCGCCCGCCCGGCAAGACCGCAGGGGATCCAGCGGCACATCGGTGCCGAACCGAACCAACGAGGAGGCCGTCGCGCCGACCGTCCACCCTTCCGGCACGGCCCAGACCGTCGTCTCGCTCCTGGTCTTGCCCCCGATACGCCATCGTCCGCCGGCTACGGACCGGCTCGGAGCGTCCTGGTCATGTCGCCCGAAGACCATTGCCGCAAGCACCGGATGGGCCAGGGCGAATCGGACCGGACGGCTTGGCGCCTCCCTGTCCTCATCAAAGAAGATGACCAAATTCATATTTGGAGCTGTTGGCTATTGGCTGTTAGCTTTTGGCGATTCACCGTTCGTCATTCACGTCTGGTCCCCAGCCGTCAGACCGTGGCGGCTCCGCCGCCTACTGTCCGACGGTCCGACCGTCTCACTGTCCCACTGTCCGACCGTCCTACTGCCCCTACTGCCCTAGGCCCTGCTACCGTCTTCCTTCTTGGCCACCGAGTCGACGGAGGCCATCAGTCGCCTCCTTGCATGGCGAGCTCGGCGACCCGACTGGGCACTCGTCCCGTAACCATACCCGTATCGGTATCGATTGTAGGTGCGATCCTGCCCGACGTTGTTCATGACCGCCCCCAGGATCTGGGCATGGGTCTTGGACAACCGCATCTGGGCCTCCGTCAGGTCGGGCGCCGTGGTCCGGCCCATGAAGCTGGCCAGCACCACGAAACCCGAGATCCGGGCCCAGATCAGGGCATCCGGGAAGGCCAGGACCGGAGGCGTGTCGATGATCAGGTGATCGTAGTTCTGACTGAGCAGGTTGATTCGCTGGGCCACCTCCGGAGAGATGACGATCTCATACGGATCGGTCTTGCCAAGGCCGAGCGGGACCAATACGTCCAGGCCGGTCAGAGAGGTGGCGCTGAGGCTGAACGCGAATCCATCCTCCGCCATCACGGCAGGCGCCCCCTTGGCGACGCTTGCGATCCCCAATAGCCCCGCCACGTCGGGCTTTCGCAGGTCACCGTCGATCAACAGGACCCGCTTGCCGGATCGCGCCAGACTGATGGCCAGATTGATCGCGAAGGTCGTCTTGCCCTCTTGGGTGCCCGGGCTGGCCACGGCCAGGCGTCGTGGGACGCCTCCGTTTCCAAAAAGCCCCAGGTTGGTCCGGATCGTCTGGTAGTCTTCGGCGAGTTGCTCCTCCAGGAGAACGGGCCTTCGTACCTTCGAATCCGTGATGGTCCCAATGATGGGCAGACGGAGTCGCTGGGCCACCTCGTCCGGGGTCCTGATCCTCTTGTCGGCCTTGTCCCTCAGGAAGGCCACGAGACAGCCAATCCCTAAGGCCCCAAAGGCCGCGGCCGCCGAATACTGGGGACGTTTGTCTTCATATCGCTCGACATCGGCCAGGGCGTGGACCGTAATACGGGGGTCTCGCTTGCCCTGCATCTCCACTTCCTTGATCCGCCGGCAGACCGTATCATACATCTCCTTATCCAGGTCCATCTGGAACTTCAGATCCTGGATGTCGATCGACGCCTGCCCCATCTGCTTGGCCTGGGTGTCCTCGTCGGCAAGGATCTGCTTGAGGCGGGCCTCGTGGGCCTTGATCCGTTCGATGGCCATCTGCATCTCCACACGCCTCTCCTGGACCTTTCCCTGCTGCGCCTTGGCCATCTGCTCCGACGCCGCCTTCTGCTGTTGGGACGCCACCTTGCGTTGCTCGGACATGATCTTGTCGAACTCCTGGCCCACCTCATCGTGTTTTGTGTCAAGGCGAGACCGGAAGGTACTGATCAGGTCTTCTTTCTGTTTGATGGTGGGATTCTCCGGGGCCAGGCTCTGTTTGACCAGGATCAGTTCCTGCTCCAGGGTAACGATCCGACGGGTCAGTTCCTGGACCATAGGATCGGAGTTGATGTACTGATTCCTCGCTGCCAGCATGGGCGCTAGGCCAAAGGCGTTGGGGTCCGTCAACTGTCCGGCCTGTAGGGACACGTCCTGGGGATCAGGGACCTGGAGACTGGTCTCCAGACTGATGCGGCTGGACTCCAGCCTGGTCACCTCCCCCAGTAGGGCGCTGACCCGCTGGACCATCACGTCCTGACGGGAGTCCAGCGACGTGCCACCATACTCCTGGGCACGTTGACGGATCCGCTGGTTCTTCTGCTGCAGCTTGTCCTGCAGTTCCTTCCTCGAATTCTCCAGAAGCCGGAGATTCGCCTCTTCCTCTTTGGTGGCCCCGTACGCGTAGATCGCCATGTAGTTGCGGACAAGCGAGTCCACTATCTTCGACGCCTCCTGCGGCTTCATGCTCTTCATGCTCACCGCGATCAGCTCTGTCCCTCGGATGGCTTGTACCGCGATGACGCCGGATGCCACGGCTCGCTTGAGCCGGTCCATGGGCCCCATGCTGCCAAACATCGCCCGCAGCCGCGCCCGGAGATCCTCCGCCATCTTGCCTCCGATGGTGGAACCGGTGAAGAAGGAGAGGTTCTTCCCTGCCATTTCATCCACCACCCGCTCCAAGACCGCAGGACTGGTGATGCTCATCGCCTGGGTATTGACGAACTGCTCGTAGTTCCCAATGCTGCCCGCGTCCGGGGTGCCCTTCAGGACGTCTTGCAAGGCCGGGGCTACTCGGACGTAACCGGTCACCACGTAGCCTGGTTCCACAAAGAACCACACGGCGGGGATCCCGATGGCGGCCAGGAGCACGAATACGCCAAGGGCAAGGTACCATCTCCGCAGGATGCCCGCCAGGGGGTTGGGCGACGGGGCCTCTGGGCCTGCCCCCGCCCCTCCCTGCCCGGGCACCGTTGGGAAGGCCGCCTCCTGCCGATGGGTTCCCAACGGCGATTCACTGGGCCTGTGCTCAATGACCCGGTCCAAGTATCTCTCAAGATCGCTCATCGCGATGTCTCCTCGTCCGGACAAGCCGGAACCGGACAATGCAGGTTCTGAACGAAAAAACCCAGTTGGGCACACTTCACTCGTAAGTACTTATACACAGAAGTCATCCCCTGGCCTGACGATCCTTCCTCTGTATAATAGCGACCTTCTCCTCAGTTATCGGCTGTGCAGTGAGCTGGCTTAATATCCAAAGCTCCCCCACCGCGATCGCCAGGGCAAGCGGCATCATAGCATATCCCCCGAAATCGTGGAAGGCCTGTTGCCAACGATCTCCCTTGAGGATCGTAAAGGCCACGGACGTGACGGCCAATCGAAGGGTGTTGCAGATCAGGGCGATCGGCAGGCTGGAAAGGAAGATGATGAGCTTCTCCCACCACGTCCGCCGGACCAAGAGCACGACCAGGCCACTGATGACGAAGAAGGCCGTGATCATTCGCAGGCCGTTGCAGGCCTCGGCCACGGCCACGCTCGTATCGCCAATACGGATGACGTTCCCGTCCCGCACCACGTCGTACCCGGTCAATTCCAGGCCGAACACCGCCGACGCAGTGGACCATCCCTGAAGGGGCAGGCTGATCGCGGTCTCCACGCTCTTGGGCCAGGGAAGCATCAATAGGAGAAAGGCCAGGATTGTCGAGACCTTGGCGAAGAGCCGGTCCCCTGCCAGCCATAGCACCAAGCCCGCGAGGGCCAGAACCACCGAGAGGTTCTCCGCCGAACCCCGCATGTCATACAACCCCCACACGCGGAGACCGATCGCCGCCACCAGGACCCCTGCGCCCCAGGGACACACGCGAAGGGGTATGTCCTTGAGCTGGTCTCGCCTGCACCACAGCACATACGCGGCCAGCACGGGCACAAGCAGTCCCGATGAGTACTCGTCGCTCCGCTGCCAGGTCCCCCACAGATCCCTCAGTCCCGGCCAGAACGACCACAGAAACGCAATCGCCACAATCGCCAGCCCCGCAACTTGACGCAGGTCCAGTGACCCGGTACGGCCCCTCTTCGGCCTCGCCGTACCCCTTGTCGCCGAGGCCGCCCTGCCAGGCGACACGACCGCCTCATCCGCCCACACGCTGCCGGACGGGAGCCGGGCGTCGTGCCCCATCACGCACCTCCGTAACTCGCCGCCTGCTCCCACACAAGCCCCATCCCACAGGACACTGTTGACCACCGTGCACGCCTGGCCTAGGAGGCTGTCGCGGCCTACCACCGTCGGACCGATCACAACGGCCTCTTTCTCGATGCAGGCGCCGTCCAGGACAACCACTGGGCCGCAGACCCGAGCCGTGGGGTGGATCTCGACGTCGCCCTCGACCCAGATCCGTCCGGTCTGGTCCTGTTCCAGGGGCCGAAGCCGGGCGTCGGATGCGGCGATCCGCTCCAGATGGTCGGTCACCGCCTGCAGGTAGGTGGCCCTGTCGTAGAAGCAGCCCACCGCCTGGGGCAATGCCGCCTGGCGGACCTTCTTCCTCAACACCGCCAGCTCAGGGATCACTCGCTCTTTGATATCCCAATAGCCCTGCTCGGGGATGTGCTCCAGGATACCCGCCTCGCAGACGTAGATCTCCGACAAGGCCCCCTGCGGCCCCGGATTCAGGAATACGGTCAGCTCTGCCTGGCCTTCTCGGTGGGCCGAGACCAACCGGCCGATGTCAGGAGGGTTCACCACATTGGCCGGCACCAGGACGATCTGGCCGCCGGCGAGGCTGTCCGCGGCCAGGCGGAGCATACCTGCGGTGCCCGAGACCTCCAGGTCCAGGACGAACCGCACGCGCAGGGGCCACTGAGGCCAGGACACCTGCCCGCCCAGTGGAGACTGAGAATCCGCGTAGACCACGACCTCATCGAGGCCCTGGTCCGCAAGCCCCGCAACCACGGCCTCGATGGCCGTGCGACTGCCCACGGGCCAAAGGACCGGAGGCCCGAATCTCTCTAGCGGGCACCACCCGAACGGGTATCCGCCTGAGAACAGGATGACCTGAGTGTTCACCATAGGAAGGGTATGATACCTTGAGTGTCCCCTAGACGCCAGCGGCCTCAGCCGTTCTGCGGGCGGAGACAGCAGGAAACCAAGAAGGTAAGAAGGTAAGAAGGTAAGACAGTCTGACCGTCGGACTGTCTGACTGTCCGACCGAAGCGGCTACGCCGCCTACTGTCCCACTGTCCGACGCCTTTCGGCGTTCGCTTACCGCTTGCCGCTTGACGAATCAGATGTTCGGAGAGACCTCCGGCACGGGATCGATCAAGATCGGCGGCATGTGCAGGTACTTCGTCGCACGGCGCTTGTTCTCGATATCGTTGAAGACCCGCTCCACCTGTTGGGCCGTGAGGCCCACGGCCCTGCCGACCTCCTCAGCGGGAACGCCGTTGTTCTTTCCATAGAGGCACAGGTCCATCTTGTCATAGGGAACGGAGAAATAAAACTCCTCCTGGCTCTGCGGCATCGAGTAGGTGTCGGTGGTGGGCGGACGGTTGCGGATCTCCAGAGGCACGCCCAGGTACTCAGCCAACTGATACACCTGGGTCTTGTAAAGGTGGGCAATGGGCTTGAGGTCCGCGGCTCCATCCCCCAGCTTCACAAAGAAGCCCTGGTCATACTCCTGCCGATTGGGTGTCCCCGTCACGGCGTACGTCAGCCTGTCCGCGTGGTAGTACTCAAGCATCTTTCGCACCCGCTGCTTGAAGTTGCTGGCAGCCACGATCTCCAGGTAGGCCTCAGGGGGCAGACGCCTCTTGATCCGCTCGCCGCTGGGCAACTGCACCACAACGGAGAAGACCCGGTACCTGTCGTCCTCCACGACGCTGGGCAGGACGATCTTGCACAGACTGTCGTCCGTGAACTCGGGAATAACGCCCCGGATGGCCGCATTCCTTCGGCGGTAGCATCCCGCGGCCTCCAACACCGAGGTGATATCCTCGTGCACGTGCGAGATCCCCAGCGAGTCGACGATCAGGCGGCTCAGCCTCAAGGTCTCCGGCTCCGAATCCTTCTCGGGCATGAGAAGGCCCAGGACACGGTCCGGCCCAACGGCCCGCACGCACAGCGCCCCCACGACGCTGCTGTCGATGCCTCCAGACAGGGCGACCACCAGACCGCGGCGTCGAAGCTGGTGGGACAGCGCATCCCTGATCCGCCCGGTAATCCTCTCGGTCTCGCTTTGACCGTCGATCTTCAGCACGTCCCACGAAAGTGCCATTTCAGAGATCATACTTGCTTTCCTTCCTGCCTTCCCACGCTCTTACCTTCTTACCCTCTCACCCGCTTCCCGCTTACCGCTTACCGCTTACCGTCCCACCGTGGCGGCTACGCCGCCATCCGTCTTGAGTCGGTTCTTGTCGATCTTGCCATTGGCAGTCTTGGGCAGGTCCGCAACGAATTCCACGTGCTTGGGGACTGCGAAATTCTCCAGGCAGGCCGTGCAGTGGCGAAGGACCGTCTCGGCGGTCACGGCCACACCGCTGGAACAGACCACAAACGCCTTGATCGCCTGCCCCAGGACGTCATCGGGCACACCCACCACGGCCGCCTCCTTCACGCCCTCCAGCCTGTGCAGGACGTCCTCCACCTCCTTGGCGGAGATTCGCTCCCCGCGGCTCTTGATCATGTCGTCCCGCCGGCCCTGGAAGTAGAGGAAACCGTCGGCATCCCGTTTGAAGTAGTCGCCTGAGAAAAGCCTCTTGTCCGCAGGATAGCGGCCTTCCCTGTAGGCCCGTCCGGTCAGGACCGCGTCGTTCCAGTAGCCCTGCATCACGTTCGATCCCCGGACGACCAGCTCGCCGACCTGGTCCGGCTCCACCTCGTTTCCGTCGGGGTCCACGACGAACACCTCGCAGTTGGGTATGGCCTTGCCCACGGAACCCGTTCGCCGGCCCAGCTCGTTGGGAGGCAGGTAGCAGACCCTCTTGCATTCGGTCAGACCGAACATCGAAAAGACGGTGACGTGCGGGAACAACTCATTGAACCTGCGGATGTGCTCGGAGGGCAGCGCAGCGCCCGTATTCGTCACGTACCGAACCGTGCTGAGATCGTACTTCCCGATATCGTCCATGCCCAACAGCATCGCCATGACGGTCGGCACCACGGGCAGTCCCGTGACCTTTTCCTCCGAGATCCGGCCCAGCACCTGATGGAGATACAGGAACGACCTCTCCAGGACGACCGTGCCTCCGAACATGAAGGTCATGAGGACCTGGTACAGGCCGTAGTCGAACGACAGGGGCAGGACGTCCAGGATGACGTCCTCCGGGGTGTTGCCTATGTACTGGATGATGCTGCGGGCTGCGGAGACCATGTTGTGGTGCGTGGACATGACGCCCTTGGGCTGGCCCGTGGAACCGGACGTGTAGATCAGGGCGGCCAGGTCCACGTCGATGATCCGAGGCAGCTCGACCTCCGTCTGGAGGCGTTCGCCCTGGTCCAGCAGGTCCTGCCAATCCGTGGAATCGCCGGGCGCCTCGGCCTGACCCTGCGTCTTGGGGCCAACCCACACCGTCAGGCAATCGACCCCGGCCTCGGCCAGGGCCTCACGGACGGTCCTCGCCTTGCTCACGTGGGCGATCAACACGCGGGCCCCGCTGTCACGGAGTATGTGGCGGAGCTTGGGTCCCTTCATGGACCCGGAGAGGATCACGGACACGGCCCCCGCCTTCAACGTCCCATACAGAGAGATGACCGTCTCCGCCGAGTTGTCCATGAACACGGCGACCCGATCCTGTCTGCGCACCCCCCCCTGTACCAAGGCGGCAGCGAGCTGCGAGCTCGACTGGTCCACCATCCCATAGGTCCATCGCTCCCTGCCGCAGACCAGTGCAACCTTGTCGGGGTGGCGCCGGGCCGCCCGGGCCAACCATTCATGCACCAAGACCGGATCGAATTCAATCATTATCGTCACTCCTGGCTATTCGTCGTTATTTCGACCATCCCTCGCATGGCCTTCAGTAGGAATGACCGTGGCGGCCTTGCCGCTGTAAGACCGTAAGACCATGGCGGCTCCGCCGCCCACCGTCCGACCGTCTGACTGTCAGACCGTAACGCCCTTGCCGCCCACTGTCCACGATTCCGCACCAGTCATCATGCGGCCGAGCATGGCGCCAATCCTCTTGCACGCCTGATCAAGCTCGGCATGCTCAGTGGCATTGAGGTAGCCGCAGACAAGTGCGGTTCTCAGCCAGTGGCGTGTCTCATTCTGCTCACCATCCGCGTCGGACAGCTTGCTCACGAAGTGGGCCGGATACCGTCGCTTGGCCCATGCCTCGGCAATATTGGCGCCGATAGATCGGGCCGCCCGACGTATCTGGTCAATAAGCGAGTATCGCTCATCACGCGGCCATGCCTTGGAGACACGGAAGATCTGCTGCTGAAGCTCTGACGCTAGCTTGTACACATCCAGATCTTCGTAACTCGCCACTCGTCGCTTCGTCATGCTCCGTCCTACCCGAGAGACTGTCAGACCGTGGCGGCCTTGCCGCCCACCGTCCGACCGTCCCACCGCGGCTCCGCCGCACACTGTCCTACCGTCCGACCGTCCGACTGTCTGACTGTCAGACCGTCCCACTGTTTCTCTAGCGACAGATGGATGGGTAGTGAACCGCGAACTACGTGGCCGTTGACAGAGGGTACGGCAACAACTGTACACCCTCGATGAAGCGGTAATCGCGGTTGTTCTTGGAAACGAAAGGCTGATGCACCGCAATTGCCGTTGCGGCGATCAACGCATCTGGAATGGCTAATCCATGACTCAGTCGATATCGACGTAATAGGTCCACGGCTACGTCGCACACTTGCTCGGTCAACGCCAGTACTTGAAAACGCCTCAAGAACTTGTCCGCGTATCGCTGCTCAGTCTTGTTGCGACACCCCACCCAGATCTCCATTTGGGTTATGACACTGATCGCTAGTGTTGACTTCCGCTCAAGGGTGGACAAGCACACCAGTGCCTCGCGGACACTTCTGCCGGCGTCGATGATGACATCTGTGTCCACAATCGTCAAAGGAGTCACTTGGCTGCACCCCACTCGCGCCGACGCAGACTGCGAACCCAAGCCTGGCTGTCCTGCAACTCCCTACGGTTCTTCCACATGCCAACGAATGGCTCTTCGGCCAGTTTGGTCTGCTTGGCCTTAATGCCAGCAGGCACACCGGAGTACCGAACCTTAAGAAAGGCCACGAAGTCGATGATCTGTTTCTGGGCTTCGGGTGGCAAGGTGGCCATCTCACGGATAATGCTCTTGTTGGTTTCCATGTCTAGCCTCGGTGAATCCAATCATCCTCAGAGAGATCAACTCAGCCGGCGGGCAATACTGCCCAGAAGCATCCACACGACGCCCTGGCGTTGATATCATCCTATCTTCCGGCTCGTCCCGTGACAAGGCACATCCGCCCACCGTAAGACCGTAAGACCGTGAGACCGTAAGACCGTGAGACCGTGAGACCGTGAGACCGTGGCGGCCTTGCCGCCCACCGTCCGACCGTCTCACTGTCCCTCTTCCCTCTTACCTCTTGCCTCTTCCCACCTAACACTTAACACCTTCCCACTGTCCGACTGTCCTACGGTCCGACCGTCTCACCGCGGCCTTGCCGCCCACCGTCCGACCGCAACGGATCGGCGGTCGACGACGAGTGTGGGTCTGACACAAGGGCCCGGCTTCGGGTAGTCCTTGACGAACCGGTGATGCACCATCTGAGCAGTCAGGATGCCCACCAGCCCCATGGAGTCCACCTCGCCGGGAGAGCCGAGCTTCACGCACTTGTTCAAGAGGCGAGTCACCTTGTCGGGATCGAAGAGCCCCGATTCCCGGATCGCCCTCTCCGAGAGCATCTCTTCGACGAGGTCCCGGCCTCCGCCCTTCAGGAGGCTCGGCCCGATCGGGGCCCGGTACGGATGCTTGGTCCTGGCGGTGATGCGAGGGGGCAACACCCCATCGAAGGCCTTCTTCAGGAGGTGCTTCTCCCGCAGACCCAGGATCTTCCACCTGGCCGGAACCCGGGCCATGAAATCCACCACGCGGTGGTCCAGGAAGGGCAGCCTGATCTCCACCGAATGCGCCATGGCCACACGATCCCCCTGGGAGGCGAGCAGATACTGGCTGAGGAATATGCTCGTCTCGAGGTACTGGGCCTTGCCGAGCCAATCGGCATCGTGGAAGGCGTCAGGGAGGTCCCCCATGACCTCCTCGTACGGATCGTACTGGCCCCTCTCGCCCCGGAGATCCTCGGAGAAGAACGTCTTGAGCCTGGCCGTGTTGTCCCATCTGATCCGATGGGAGAACATCGGATCGCCGGTATCTCCCAGCCCCCTGCCGAAAAACGATCGGACGGATGAGTTCAGCCGATCGTCACGAAACACGTAGCCGTGCAGATGGTCGATCAGCTCCCCGCGTCGACCGGCCTCCGGGACCCTCGCCCAGAACCGCCGCACCTTGGTCTCGCGGAAGATGTCATATCCTCCAAAGATCTCGTCTGCCCCCTCGCCGGTCAACACGACCTTCATCCCGCTCTCATTCACCAGGTTCGAGAGCAGGAACAGGGGCACCGGGGCGGTCCTCAACAGGGGCTTCTCGCAGTGCCAGATGACGTCGGGCAGGGCCTCGGCTATGGCCTCGTTGGAGGCGAGGATCTCGCTGTGGGAGACCCCAAGGTGGCCGACCATCTCCCTCTGATAGTCGCCCTCGTCGAAGATCTCCTCCTCGAAGCGAATCCCGAACGTCCGGACGCTGCCTCGTGCATGCCGGGTCGTCAGGGCGGTGATTCCAGAGGAATCCAGTCCGCCGCTCAGATAGCACCCCACCGGGACGTCCGCTCGCAGACGGATCTTGACGGCGTCGCTTAAGAGCGAACCTGCCTGTTCGGCCAGTTGCCCGCACGGCTGGTCCGACTGCTCGTCGCGGGGGACCAGGGGCAGCTCCCAATACCTGCCCACGAGGACCCGTCCCTCGCTGGCCTTGAGATAGTGCCCCGGAGGCAGCTCACAGACCCCACGGAACGCCGTTCTGGGCGACAGGGTCGTCCAGAACGTGAAGATCTGGTCCATGGCCACGGCATCGATCTGGCGAGGGATGTCATTGAGGGCAAAGATCGCCTTGATCTCCGACCCAAAGACCAGCCTGTCCTCCCATAGGCCATAGTGCAGGGGCCGAACGCCCAGCCGGTCACGGACCAGGAGCAGCTCCCGATCCTCTGCATCCCAGAGGGCAAACGCGAATTGGCCGTTCAGGTCGTGCAGGCCCGCCAGGCCTTTCTCTTCGTAGAGGTGGACGATCACCTCGGTATCGCACGTGGTGTAGAAGCGGTGCCCCTTGGCCTCCAGGTCCGCTCTCAGCTCAGGATGGTTGTAGACCTCGCCGTTGTAGACGATCCAGAACCGGCCCGTCTCGTTGCGAATGGGCTGGGTCCCGCCGGCCAGGTCGACGATGCTCAGACGGGCGTGACCCAGTCCGACGCAGTCGTCGATGTAAAGGCCGGTCTCGTCCGGCCCACGGTGCGACATCGCACCGATCATGCGACAGACCTGCTCAGGGGTCACCCTCCCCGGGCCTGTCAGACTATAGATACCTGCGATCCCGCACATAGGCTATTAGATGCGCGATACGCCAAGCGTAGTGCGCTAAGCGTGATGCGATCCGCTTGCCGCTTGCCACCTACCGCTAGTGGCCAGCGTCCGACTGTCGGACTGTCCGACCGTAAGACCGTGGCGGCTACGCCGCCCACCGTCCGACCGTCTCACTGTTCCACTGTCCCACGGTCTTTTCTACGGCATCTGTCTCACGGTGCCAGCCATCGCCTCGCAGACACCCAACTTCCGCGAAACGAATCGATCGATGTTCTGGATCGTATCCAGGTTCTCAGGCACCAGTTCTTCATCGGCAATACTGATGCCATAGGTTTCCTCTAAAAACATGATCAACTCCAGCAGACCTGTTGAATCGATGATCCCCTCCTGCATCAACGAGGCCTCTGCCGTGATCCCCGAGTCCTCGCCAAAAAGGAAATTCTCAACGATGAACTCGCGTACCTCAACCTCTCGATTCCTCAACCCTCTGTCCATATTCCCCCTCACCGTAAGACAGTTGCTGACTCAGGACATACCCTCAAACCCCATGTGAGGCCCTCTCTGAAGTTGTCCCCCTGCGTGTAAAAAACAGTTTAGCAGATTCCCCCTGGAAAAGCAAGAGAGAACATCTGAACGCACCCAGCCCAACGTCCCGTAACACACACATACGGAGACCGTAAGACTGTGGCGGCTTACGCCGCCCACTGTCCGACTGTCCGACCGTGGCGGCTTCGCCGCCAACTGTCCCACCGTCCATCTGTCTTACAGTCCGACCGACTCATCGTCCAATCATCCTCAGCGAAATCAAGTCATCCGGTCGCATCGGATCTGTCTGGTGCGTTTCTTGTGCCGGACTTCTTCCTTCCCACGGACCATTTGGTACACCGACTAGTGGTCGTTCCTCGGCGATGTCTCTTGGAATCCATGTATAGAGTGTCAGGACATATATCCTGCTCATGAGGCCATACCACCGTACCTCCGAGAACTCGCACCTGCCTGAAGTAGTCCACATCCACCAACTCGCGAAACACCCCGTAATCCAGAAGCGGAGCGCAATCAAAGATACCCACCTCCCCGCTTGAGAAGGTAATCTCCAGCTTATAGCCAGACCTGGGTCTGACTGTCCTGACTCTGGGATTCATCGGTCACCTCAACGGATCGATCTTGCACGGCTGCTGTCCTCGAGCTGCAAGATCCCAGTCAGCCATCAGTTCCTCGCGATGGATCTCGATCCAGGCCAAAATGAGCCGCATCTTCGCAGGTGGTATTCTGCCTTCGAGCAGCTTTCCTTGCGGAATTGAAATGACGGCTTCTTCGCCCTGGTACCTCACGTGAACATGCGCCCTCTTGTGTCGCCTGTTATCGACGAAGTACATGGAAACGATAATCCCATAGAACATCGATATGACTGGCATTTCAGCCCCTACCCTCCTGAATCAGACCTAATCAGATGCCTCATCAGAACTCCTAGCAGTCACGGCCTGGATTATATCCTGTCGCGTTGAAATTGCATCATGCAGTGATGATAGTTCAATGACAATGCTCGCCATGCCCCGTCCCTACTGTCCTACCATCCAACGGTCCGACCGTCCGACCGTGGCGGCTCTGCCGCCCACCGTCCGACTGTCCGACGCCCTTCGGCGTTCGCTTACCGCTGACCGCCTACCGCCCTACTCGGACTGTCAGACCGTGGCGGCCTTGCCGCCCGCTGTCCTAGCTCATCATGCGTGCCCGGGATCGGGGGACTGAGAAGGCAGCCGTCGATACACCTCCTGACGAGTACCGACGCGAACAACCAAAACAAGCAGCCGATCACGGTGCACCTGATAGATGATTCGGAAGTCACCGGATCTGATCCTGTACAGATCCCCACACGTTGCCTGGAGTCGCCTTGAGCCCGATGGAAAGGGACGGATACCCAGTGCCTCGATCTTGCCAAACAACTGCCGACGAATCTTGGGGACCTGCCGCAGCAGAAAGGCCTCGGCTTCCTCCGTGAAGAGGACCTTGTACACGCCAGACACTCCCAACAGCCTATCCCGGTAGGTACTCCGTCGGCCTGTGGCGGCTTACGCCGCCCACTGTCCTACCGTCTCACCGCGGCTACGCCGCCCACCGTCCGACCGAGGCGTTTTCGGACCTTCTCAAGCGGGATCAGCTTTCCGCCCTTCTTCAGTACCGCCTCGGCTGCCTTGATGTCCATCTCGTCCTCGATGGCCTCCAGCAGCTTCAGGTCGTCGATACTGACCATGGCGAAGACCGGCTCGCCGTTACGGTTCACACAGACCCTCTCGTTGTAGAACCTGACCTTGTCCGCCAATTCTCTCAGACTGGGCCGAACCTGGGTTATGCTGACCTTCACCACAAGAGACTCCTATGCCACACCGCATCCTCAATGGGATGTACACAATTCACAAAATATAAGGTCTGTACGGAATGTACATCACGTCCCATCTCATGTCAAGTCAATTAGCAGTCCCCTCTCGCCGTCCTACTGTCCGACCGTGGCGGCCCTGCCGCCCACCGTCTCACCGTCCGACCGACTCACTGGAGGACTGTCCAACGGTCCTACGGACCGACCGTCCTACTGTCCAACCGTCTCACCGCGGCTCCACCGTCCTACTGTCCGACTGCCCTGCCGGGGCCTCCAGGACGCTCTTCTCCCGTCCCAGTCTCCGGTAGAACAGTTCCTCAAAGGGCTGCCGGTATTCGTCGATGTCCGACCGAATCTCCGCGATATCCTTCTCCCACCACTTGGACGCAAGCAGGGATTCGATGATCTCCTGGGCAAACCTGAATCTGACGACCCTGGCCGGATTGCCCGCGACGACCGCGTAGGAAGGCACGTTCTTGTTGACCACGGAGCCGGCTGCCACCACGGCCCCGTGACCGACCTCAGTAACGTTTGGCAGTATCAGGGCTCCATGTCCTATCCAGACGTCGCTGCCTATCGCCAAGGGAGTATAGTCGAGGGTGTCGCGATCACAGTACCCCAATGCGGGATTTGAAGAACAGTGCATGAGTGGACTTGAACCACAGAGGATGGTTGCGATTCATGGCCCTGACGCCAGAGGCGATGGAGCAGTACCGTCCCAGGTGGTGTGCCGGTCCAACGCGCCGGGCACGAAGCACCCTCCATGCGTGTACATGCCTATCTCCACGTCGTAGTATGTCTTGAAGATCCGTCGGATCGTCGGGGAATAGATTTCTCCCCCTTCCATCCGAAGGACGAGCGACCTGATCAGTCCCCGGAGGCGATGGTTTTGCAGGCCGTACAACTTGAAGAGAAGCTCAATCATGGGGTGTACCCATAGTCCACTGCTAAACCTCACGGCATCCTCGCCTCCCCCTCGTTCTGTATCCCGGACCTGACGTCCTCGCCGTGGATGAAGGCCTGAATCGCCCCGATCAGTTGCGGCGAGGCCTGGCCGCTGATATGAGCGGCAGCCCGCAGGTTGTCCAGATGATCCAGCTTGTCCATCAGTTCCCATTCGTCGAATGCAGCCGCAATTCGCCCCTGCTCAAGGAATCGTCTGGCCGTGGCCACCTGATGGTCGTTGCGAGTCTCCTTCAGATCCGCCCTCCTGGGCATGACCAGGAGCGGCTTGTCAAGCTCAAGGGCCGCGATGATGGACCCAACGCCCGCATGTGCGACGACCACCTGGGCATCCTGGAAGCACCGCTTGAACTCGGCAGGATCGAGGAACTGCGTCCATTGAATATGCGAGGGACGCCAATTCGTGGGACCGATTTGGGCAAACACGTCCGACCGGCGGCAGCGAACGGCCCACTGATCCACCGTCCGGACGAGCCGATTGAAGGGCATTTGCGCGCCTACGGTGACGAAGATCATAGCACGGCTCCCGCGTAGTGGGGCCCCTCGGGACGAGCCAGGTGCGGCCACTGGGTCAACCACAGGTCCACGTACTTGCCGATCCTCTGGCCGGACAGCGACAACACATCCACATTGGCCATGCTGTCCACCCAGATGGTTCGGCAACCGAGCAGTCTGCCGATACGGATGGCGAGGTAGCCCGGAGCCGCCCCAGTCGAGACGATGACGTCGGGTCGCTCCAGGCGGATGATCCGCAGCAGCCTGAGCCCCATGACAACGAGGCCGAGCTTATTCCAGCGGGTGGCGTCGTTGACCACGTGGAATCGATACCCGGATACCTCAGGGCGGTAGGCCGGATTGACCGTCACAAACGCCAGGTCGCAACCTTCAAACGCGGGCAACAGGCGCAGAAGCTGCACCCAGTGCCCACCGCCAGATGCCACTGCGCATATTCTCGTCCGTCTAACCACAGAATACGCCCATCTGTCACTGCCTTGGAAGCCGGTTCAGGTGGAGCACTCGCATCCACTGTTCGCGGCGAAGGAACCGGACAACCTCATCCGGTATCAGTCTGGATTCACGGCCGCAGTACCCAAAACCGAATCCAAGAAGCCGGCATAGGCCTCCTGCCCCATACGGCCGCTCGCATAGGCACCGCCGCAGACACTTGGCCAGCACAAAGACCGGGTGACTTCCCATCGCATATTCAGCCAACCCCTGGTTGAACCGAACCCGCAGGAGCGACTTGGCATTGCCCGTGCCAGTGGGCCGGTGATGGACCACCTTGATCTCAGGAAACGACCACGTCCTCCAACCCCGCATTCGGGCCATGACACAAGCGCAGGTATCCTCGCCGCCATGCGGAAGAGGGACGAAGCCACCGATCTGTTCGAAGCACTCGCGTCGAAAGACTTGAATGGCCTTGGGGGTGGACCACCGATCGTGCAGGACCTTGTGCAGCTTGCCATCTATCAGGTTCTCATAGATTCCAGAGGCGATGCCCAGCTTCGGGTCGTTCCGAAAGTGGGTCAGTATCTCCTGGTAGTAGTTTGATGGCAACGTGATATCGGCATCCAAGATCGCCAGGAAATCGAAAGTCCAGGTTCTGGCCAAAGACCACCCCTCCATCAGCGCGTGGACGTTGCTGGCAAAGTAGGCCTGACCTTGCTGTCTGTCCCGCCTGTGGTAGAGCATCCAATCGTACTGGGCGGCAAAGCCTCTGGCGACTGCGGGCGTCGCATCGGTGGAACCGTCATCCACAAGGACCCATCTGGCTGGCCTGATGGTCTGCCGAGCAAGGGTTTCCGCAACCCGGCCAATATACCCGGCCTCATTGAAGGCAGGTGTCAGGATGACATAGGTGGTCTGGTATCGGCCACAGGCCCCTCTATCCGCTCGAAGAGGTCTCACAATCGCATCCCCCGTAGGGTATGCTCACAGCTCAGGGACTCCCACCCTCCAAGGCTCTTGACTGCGCCCTTGGTGTAGACCCAAGCCCTGTCCCAATCGGATCGCCTGTCCTCCACCGAGCCCACCCCCATCAGAAGCCACATAGGCACCCGTATGCCGAACCAGAACGCCACACCCAAGCACGCCAGCACATACTCCGGATAAGACCGATTCTTCCGGAAAAACCGGAGTATGGAAGCCCTCAATTGCAGGGTCATTTTCGAGGCGACTTGCTTGCTGCTCTGGCCTCCAAGATGGATGATCTGAGCCTCTGGGGTGAACAGGTTCCGCCAGCCGGCCCTCTTGAATCGCCAGCACCAATCCGCCTCTTCGGCGTACATGAAATAGCCCTCATCCATGAGTCCCGCCTGCTGAATCGCCTCCTTTCGCACGAGCATGAAACAGCCGGTGACAACCTCCACCTCCCGGACATCGTCCCTCTGCCACGCGCTCATCTTCTCGCGGCCGAAAAACTCGCTCCCGGGAAACATCTTGTAGAGATACGTGATCGACAGGACTATATTTAGGATGGACGGAAACATGAAACATGTCCGCTGCAGTGTCCGATCTGGATTGAGCACGCGACAACCGACAGCCGCAGCGTCCGGATGAGAATCCGCGAATCTCGCGGCCTTGGCGATCGCATTGGCCAGAACGACCGTGTCAGAGTTCAACAACAGGACATACCGGCCTCCAGCCACCGCCAGGCCCTGATTGTTCGCAGAGGCGAAACCCCGATTCGCCCTGTTAGCGATGAGCTGGACCTGCGGGAATTCGGCGGCGACCATCTCCACGGAGCCGTCGCTCGACGCATTGTCTATCACAATCACTTCATAGGTGATGTCACGAGTCTCCTCGAAGATCGATTGCAGACAATCCCGCAGGATGTCCCGCGTGTTCCAGTTGACGATGATGACAGATACGTCCATACGCCAGGGCCAGCCTATCACCTGCCCTTCAGCAGTTCCGAAACCGTAGACACCTGAAGCTTCTCCTCTGCCGCCACTTCGAGAAGGCGTTCTGTGACCTGCTTAACGTAGTCTGATGTCTCCGAGTCCTGGCGATCGAAATCGTGCAGCAGAACGACGGCTCCCCGGTGACGCCGGACATAGGATGTCAACGGCTCCAGATCAAGCGGGCGATCCCTCCACGTATCTCCTGAATCCAGCGTCCAGTAGACAATGCGCACCGGGTACAGCCACAGATACACGAGGCAGACGGCATTCAGTTTCCCGTAGGGAGGCCGAAATGCCATGGTCCGGCTCGATTCTGGGGCCAGACTCCGAACCAGGGCAGTCCCCTGTCGGATGTCGCTCAGACAGGCCAGGGGCAATCGCTTCCAGTAGTGGCAGTGCCCATAGCCATGACTTGCGATCTCATGCCCCTCGGACTGCGCTCGTTGGACCACGGCCTCACGCCCTGGGATATTGCGGCCGAGAAGAAAAAACGTGGCCTTCACGTCGTGTCTCTTAAGCAGGTCCAGAATCTCAGGCGACAGGCAGGTTCCAGGGCCGTCGTCGAAGGTCAAGACAAGGGAGTTTAGCCGTGTGGCGAGCCTTTGCAGACGCCAGCGGGCAAGGCGACCCCACAACCAGGGCACGCCGGCATACAACAAACCGATCGCCGCAAATCCGGCAACGACACCCAGACCCACGGTCATGGTGGCCATCATCGTTCATCCTGGCAGTCAGATGGATCGTCGGAAGACTGAAGCCGATCTCGCCAACGACGCTTGATCCGGGCCTCCAAGCCGACCTTCCTGACCACGGCCTGTGCGGCCCGGGCAATCCCCTGGAGGCCCGAGTGCAGCAGGTTCACACGGACCGGATAAGGGCGAGCGGCAAACAGATGAGAAGTGGCCTCGGACCAGTGCCTGGTCCCGAAACTCATCTTGTATGAGGCGTCCCCAAAACCGAAATCTATGAGGCTGAGTCCAGGATCGCCACAGAGGTTCTCAAAAACCTTGACAAAGAGGGCGGTGCCAATCCCCAGCTTCTTCCAGGCAGGATCATACCCACACATCTCTAGGAAGAATGTGTGCTGGTGGTGCAGACCCAACTGAAAGGCGGCCGGCTGATCTTCCAGGAACATCACGTAAAGGCGAAGCCAGCCTCGCCGTACCGACAGACTCAGATGGCTGCGGGTCCACTCGTCGTCCACAAACCCGCTGCCCAGGGAGTATTGGTATGTCTTTTTGGAGATACCTGTCGCCAGACGAATGCCCTCGTCCAGAAGAACCTCGGTGTCATATCGACCGACGCGAAGCCCATGGCTCTGCTCGAGCTTTCGCAGGTCCCGCTTGATGTTGGAACGATGCTTCTTGGACAGGGACAGGTAGAAACCGTCAACACTCTGAGGCGTCTCCATCTGCCAATGCAGATCGATCCTCGGGAACGAGCCTCGGCGCCAAAAAGGAGTCTCGGCCCTGATCGCACGATAGAGGTTTCCCTCAACGTTCAGATGATTGAATAGGAACAGGTCGATCCCCAATCGCCCCTCAAGTCGTCGCAAACCCTTCAAAAGCACGGAGCAGACCTCCCCTGAGAGCGATCCCAAGGCCGCCCCATACACGAAGCTCACGGTGCGGAGGTTCTGATGAAGGAGGGTTTTATATCCGAATTTGAGCGGGAGATGGAGGTTCCCCTGATATCCCCCAAGGATCGCTGTAGGTTGGCCTTTCCTGGATAAGACCAGCACAAAGGGTGCTTCCGCCTCAGGATGCGGCCGTACCAGGGAGATGAAGCGATCCATGTCCCCATTGGGATGCAGGGATTCCTGATGCCCTTGGAGCTGGCTCCAGGCAGCTCGAATCGACTCTATCTCCGCGTAGTCGTCCGCCACCCTCAGGCCCCACTCCCCGTCAATCACATAGTCGAGCATACTGGCCTCGTCCGATCATCTGCTCGAGGGACCACGCAAGTCCATCGCCATAACAACGCCGATCCCATGGCGACCGACGATACGGAATCCCAGCTTCTGGTAGAAGAGAATCGCGCCGCGATTGTCTATGCGCACCAACAGCTTCAATGCCTCGAATCCAAGGTCTTTGGATCGGCGTATGCACAAGTTGAGCAATTGGTGCCCAACGCCCTGCCTCCACCATGAAGGTAAGACCCCCATCATCTCAAGCCATGCCAATCCCTGTGCCTCGCAGTCTCCGTACGTCTGATCACACTCGATCTTCCCTCCATGCCACAATGCCCGTAGGTAGTGGCACGGCCTTGCGATGGACAAGTAAGGTCTCCCAATCGTGTGCAACAATCTCAACTTCTTGGGACCCAGTCTTCTCTTGTCTTTCCGAAACTGATCGACATCCTTAACGAGAACGCAGAACCCTACTGTGTCGGTCCCAAGGCAGATGACCCACGCCTCACAAGAAGGAAGCTCCAGCAGTCTATTCCACCATCGCAGGCCGTCCGAGTCAGGGAGATGCCATCGGAGTGACGAAGGGAAGCACCACCTGCAGATCTGCAGGACCTCGCTGACATCACCAGCATCCATGCGACGCAGAGTTAATTCCGATATCCTTCGACTCGTTTTCATTGCGGGTCTCGGAAGACTGCGGATACCATCGACGATCTCCTCCGTCGCCGCGCCCCCGAGAGCTGATACCTCCTCGGACCGCCGCTGCAGACGTTCAATCTCCTGTCCTACACCGGCCGGGAGATCTACCCCGAGGACCTGGCACATCTCTTGGAAGATCAGTCTGGCATCGTGCCGCCTAAGCATCATCAGGTGGTTTCGCAGATGAGCACGTGCCAGTCTCTTGTGCTGATCCAGCAGGCCCTCAACGAATGCCGGCGCGTCTGCTGGCGTCTTTGGCAGCTCGATGACGGCATCCGGCCAGTCGAAGAGTTCGCTGAAGACTGGGGTAGCTGGGGGTTTCCCCACCATGACGCAACCTGCTGCAAGTCCCTCATACCATCGGGCGTTGATGACGGGTAAATCTCTAAACCGGCTCTGGGTGGGATCAGGCGCAAACGCCAGAGAGATTCGCGTGCGAGACAGTACATTCCAGAACCCCTTCCTCTGCTGTCGCCAATCCGTCACATGGGGATAGGTGAAACCGGCCAGGTAGAGACGCGAACTGTCCTCTCTCAGGAAGTGTCGCTCCAATTGCCCAGCGTACACGGGACTCTGTCGCCCGTACGCAAGCACGTCGATTCCGCGAACGTTGCCCACCGTGGCCTTCCCCAATACATCGCACGCCAGCGGCATGAACGTAACCGGAATGCCCAGCGATTTCTGCAACTCCCCGACCAATTCGGGGATGATGATGAACAGATGGTCGAGTCTGGATGCCACTTCAGGAGGGCAGGGTTCAAAGGCATCGAGCACAAAGGCAACGACCAAGTCGAAGCTCTTGCGCCAGTCTTGCACCGCGTTAAGCATCGCCAGGCTATGTAACCCCATGGCCGTCAAGAACAGCACACGTTCGCCCGGCTTCTCGCATGGCGATCGGACGGGCTGGAAGCGGCCCACACAACCTCCCATAGCCCAACCCAGCGACCGGCCAACCACAGGAACGCGACGGGCCCTCACGAAGGCCGAAACATTCTGAGGGGCGATCAGGATCCCTTGTGTCATCCCCAGGAGCAGATCCTCGAATTCGTAGTCTATACCAAACGCGAGGTGCATTCGCTCTCGCTCGAGACCTCGTTCTGATAGGAAGTACCAGTTCAGCATCGCTTTGCTTTGACATCACCCTGTGAGCAAATCACCAGAGCAAGCCCGACGGTGATGTCCTACTCTCCGTTGAAACTCGTCGGGTGGCCAGGTGACCCCTCACAGAGTCAGATTCCATAATTCGCGGAGTTCACACCATCTTCACTTCTGCCAGCAGCAGACTGGGTCACCGTCCCTGAACATGGTTTAGGCAGTGTCCAAGAATAAGTGACTGGATTAGTTCGTTCTCTGTTTCGGGTGGATAGTGTAATTCCAGTTGCCGTGGAAGCGGTGCGGGACGAGACAGACTTGTGCCATCTGCTTGTTGGAAACGTC
>Ga0209777_10002524_pt1 | contig 23894 bp, 18 predicted proteins | sample FrelakmetHBP12HB_FD_187147 | JGI IMG/M metagenome (GOLD analysis project Ga0209777, IMG submission 187147) | Freshwater lake sediment microbial communities from the University of Notre Dame, USA, for methane emissions studies -HBP12 HB (SPAdes)... | ecosystem: Environmental > Aquatic >... | reverse complement strand
CATTGTTCAGGGCGCCTTGGGCGGCGGGTTAGCCAATGCGGAATTGGTGGCGGCGGTATCTAATGCCGGCGGACTGGGCATGATCACCGCACTCAATTACGGTTCCAGCCAGGAACTGCGCGAGGCGATACGCCAAACAAGAAAGCTAACGAAAAATCCGTTTGCGGTGAATGTCACCCTCCTGCCGACTCTGCGGCGCATTCCTTACGAAGAATATTTCGCGGCAGCTCTCGATGAAGGCGTGCGTATTTTCGATACATCCGGCCGAAGTCCCGAAGAATTTGTGCCCATGGTAAAAAACAAGGGGGGTATTTTCATGCACAAAGTCGGCACCCCCAGACACGCAATAACGGCGGAACGGATAGGTTGCGATGCCGTAAGCGTTGTATGCTTTGAATCCGGTGGACATCCTTTGCCCGATGATGTCGGTGCTGCGGTATTAATCCCTGCCTGTATCAATGCCGTTAAAATCCCCGTAATACAGGCTGCCGGGGTAGTAGATGGGCGAGGTCTGATTTCTGCGTTGGCTTTGGGCGCCGAAGGCGTATTAATGGGCACCCGGTTCGTGATGAGTAAAGAATGCCCCTTCAATCCCAAATTAAAAGAATGGTTCAAGCAACTGACGGAGAAAGACACCATCCTGGTACACAGGACGATCAATAATAACGAACGTGTGGTACGGACACCATTTACCGAGATGATTTTAGGCATGGAAGAAAAGGGCGCGCGGTTAGATGAAATACTACCGCTGATCAGCGGTGAAAAAGTTAGAAGTGCCTACCAAACCGGTGATTACACCAATGCCATCATCACTGCCGGGCAAACTGTAGGGTTGATTCACGATGTGCCGACGGTAAAGGAGATCATAGACCGGATGATTTCTCAAGCAGAGGTCGTGATGAAGAGACTGGAAAAGATAACAAAAGGATAACTACCCACTGACCGTAAGGTATTAAAAGTCATGATTCTTGTGTCGCTTTCTTATCCCTTGCTTCCAGCCATTTCTTTTTCTGACTGACGCGGGTTGCTTCATCGGTAGGTTGGTAAACGGATAGAAAATCATTTTTCAGTTTATCGAATGTACCATCGAGTATCGATTCTCTGATGGATTTCACCAGGTGATGCATGAAGGCCAGGTTATGTATGGTCGCCAGGCGGTAGGCAAGTAATTCCTTACTGCGGAAGAGGTGATGCAGGTAACCGGCGGAAAAATGACGACAGGTGTAACAATCGCATTCCGTTTCCAGTGGACCGGTTTGTTCTTTGTAATTGGCATTAAGAATGTCGATTCTACCCTTCCGCGTATATAAGGCACCATTCCGGGCGACGCGTGTCGGTAAAGCACAATCAAAAATATCGATACCGCGGGCAACACCCTCGAAAATATCCTCCGGCGCTCCAACGCCCATCAAGTAGCGCGGTTTTTCTGCCGGCAATAACGAAACGGTGAGCTCCGTTATGTCAAATGTTACCCGCTTCTGTTCTCCGATACTCAGTCCTCCGATAGCGTAGCCATCGAACTCCATAGCAGTTAATGTTTTAGCAGATAGTTCCCTCAATCCAGGAAAAACGCCACCCTGGACGATGGCATAGAGCGACTGGTCTTTACGCCGGTGAACTCGAAGACATCTCTCGGCCCAGGTATGCGTACGCAGCATAGCTGTGTACACTTTTTCATGACTTTCTTCATTTGAAGGCACTTCATCCAACACCATGGCGATATCGGACCCGAGGGATTCCTGGTACTGAATTGCCAATTCCGGCGTCAGTGTATGCCGGCGGCCATCGATGTGTGATTGAAAGGTAACACCCTGATCGTTCACCTGCCGCAATCTGGCAAGGCTAAATACCTGGTAACCACCGCTATCCGTAAGAATGGTCCCATCCCAGTTCATAAATTTGTGCAACCCGCCCAATTTTTCGATCGTATCGATTCCAGGTCTGAGATAGAGGTGATAGGTGTTGGAAAGAATCATATTCATCCCGATGTCTTTGACCTCATCGGGAGTTAAAGTTTTCACAGATGCCTGAGTACCTACGGGACACAACACCGGGCTTAAAACCATACCATGGGCGGTAAATAATTCCCCGGCGCGAGCTTTGCCGGTGGTTTTGATAATTTTAAAGGTGTTCATTTAGTAAATGGTATCACAAAAGTGGGATTTGTGAGGAATATCATTATCAGGATTATTAATGAAGTCAAGATATTGTTCAATAATTCTCCCTTAATCCCTCCTTAAGAAGGAGGGAGAGTAAAAACAGATCTCTCCCTGAGATTGGTTCACCTCAATTTCATCGGGACTCGTGATAATTATTGGATACCGGCCTCCGCCAGTATGAGATAATACGACAACCCAATTGTATAATATCATTCCAGCGAAGGCTGGATCTGGTTTTATCACTCTGGACGCTGGCCTTCGCGAGCATGAACAATAACGCGATTAAATATTGTTCCGGCGTTCGTCCAGGTATTCCTGTAGAATAACCGCCGCAGCCATGGCGTCGTAGCGGGTTTTGAATCCCAATTTCTTTTTACTGCCTTCCCGTTTGCGATCCATAGCGGTCGTGGTGGTAAAGCGTTCGTCACGGAATTCGATAGGAACGGTCGTTTGTATTTCCAGAGCCGTGGCAAATTCTTGTACTTTATCAGCTTGCGGTCCGATGGTGCCATCCAAAGAATATGGAAAACCAATGATAATACGAACGACTTCACGTTCCCGGACGATTTTCAAAACATCCTGTACAGCCTGTTCCTGGGTTATCTTTTCGATAATAATCAACGGGCTGGCCAGCATGCCGGTAGCGTCGCTGAGAGCCACGCCAATGCGCACCTCGCCGAAATCAAGCGCCAATATCCGCGCCATTATTTACCCCGGTTTAAAATAAGGCTTTTCGCGAGATTGATGGCTTCATCCACCTTCGATTTATCTTTACCGCCAGCCTGCGCAAACGTGGGTTTGCCGCCACCGCCCCCACCCGCTACTTTAGCCACTTCACGTACGATATTACCGGCATTTAAGCCCAGAGATACCAAGTCCTGGGTAACCACCGCCAGGAAAGAAGGTTTATCCTGATACACCGTGCCCAACACGATGACCACGCTCTTCATTTTCTCCCGCAGGATATCACCTATCTCAAGTAAAGCTTGAGGCGGCAATGAAGGAACGCGGGCGGCAATTAGTTTCACATCTTTAACGGTTTCTACCCGGTAGACGAGAGATTCAGCGGTAATATGGGACAATTCTTTTTCCACTGCCTGCCGTAATTTTTTTTCTGCGTCGATAGTTTCCAAGGTTGAGACGACTTTCTCCTTCACCGTTTCCGGATTACCGCCAACCATTCCCGTTATTTCGCGCAAATCGGCATTGAGTTTTTCAAAATAGGCTTCTGCGCCACGGCCGGTAACTGCTTCGATGCGACGTAAACCGGTGCCGATACTGCTTTCACTAATAATCTGTAAAACACCGATTTGTCCGGTCGCCTCGACGTGGGTGCCGCCGCATAACTCCATCGATACGGGCGGCTCGCCAATTCTCAGCACACGGACGACATCACCGTATTTTTCTTCAAAGATGGCGATTGCACCCATTTTTACGGCTTCTTTATAGGGGAGCTGTTCCGCATATACCGAAAGGTCTTGCCGAATATGTACATTGACGATACGCTGCACCTGCAGAATCTGTTCTGCGGTTAGAGCCGTTAACTGCGAAAAATCGAAACGCAATCTTTCCGGGGTAACGAGCGAGCCGCGCTGTTGTACCTGGTTACCCGCGATTTGCTTTAAAGCGTGCTGTAACAAATGGGTGGCGGAGTGGTTCCGGGCAATATCAAGACGCCGCGCACTGTCTACCTCGGCGTTGACTTTGAAATCCACCGCCAGTCTACCGTTAATAACTTTACCCTGATGTAAAATAATGTTACCTGCATGGATAGTATTGGTTACTAAGAATTTACCAGCGCTGTTTTGAATTACTCCGGTATCTCCAACCTGCCCGCCCATCTCACCGTAAAAAGGTGTGATATCCAAGGCAATTTGGGCTTCCTGTCCTGCCTGAACCACACCGATCGATTCTCCATCGGTAACGATAGCCAGAATTTTAGATTCCGACTCTAGTTTTTCGTAACCAACAAATTCGGTTGGATCGATATCCAACTGTAAATCAGAATCGCCGTTATTATTCACGAATTTATGGGCAGCTTTGGCTCGCTCACGTTGTTTTTCCATTTCCTGTTCAAAACTAGCCATATCTACTTTAAAGCCGCGTTTATCAGCGATTTCTCTGGTCAGATCGATGGGGAAGCCGTAAGTATCATGCAGAACGAAAGCATCCAAGCCGGAAATGATCTTAGATCGCTGTGTTTCCGGTTTGGAGATGGTATTTTCCAGAATGCCGCGCCCTACCGGTAAGGCTTTGCGAAAGCTGTTTACTTCAGATTCTATGACCTGCAGAATATGCTTTTTATTCATCGTTAATTCCGGGTAAACGTGTCCCATTGTGCGGATCACTTCTCCTGCGACAGTGACCAGGAACGGTTTTTCCTGGGCCAGGGTGCCGGCAAAATATTCGGCACGGCGAATGAGACGGCGCAATACATAGCCCCGCCCGTCTTTCCCCGGCATGACTCCGTCGGCAATTAAAAAGGTCACACTGCGCCCGTGTTCCGCAACCACTCTTATTGCCATTTCGCTGCTGTTATCAAAGCCATAAGTTTTACCGGCGATTTCCGATATCTTGTTTAGTAAAGGCACAAATAGATCGGTTTCGTAGAGCGATTTTTTCCCCTGCATGATGGTAGCTACCCGCTCCAATCCCATACCGGTATCAATGCCGGGTTTCTCGAGATTTGTCCTTTTACCATTTTCATCCTGATAAAATTGGGGGGAAACCAGGTTCCAGATTTCGGTATAACGTTTACAATCACAACCGGGCTTACAATCCGGTTTACCACAACCGAATTCTTCACCTAAATCGTAATGAATTTCACTGCACGGCCCACAAGGACCTGAATTACCCGCCGGACCCCAGAAATTATCTTTTTCTCCCAACCTGACGATGCGGTTATCGGAAATACCAACCTGACGCCAGATTTCATAGGCTTCATCGTCGTCACGGAAAATGGTTATCCACAACTTCTCAGGTGATATTTTAAGCACCCGAGTGACATAATCCCACGCCCAGGGAATCACTTCCTTCTTGAAATAATCTCCGAAACTGAAATTACCGAGCATTTCAAAGAAGGTGCAGTGCGTGGCGTCACCTACGGCTTCGATATCTGTAGTTCGGAAACATTTCTGGCAGGTTGCCATCCGCGCTGCGGGAGGTATTTCTTTGCCCGTGTAATAGGGTTTGAACTGTACCATGCCAGCGCTGGTAAGCAAAAGAGTGGGGTCTCCATAAGGGATCAAAGATGAACTGGGGGCGACTTTATGCCCCCGGTTTTCAAAATATTTAAGATAAGAAGCTCTTATTTCATCAGTTTTCATGTATGACTCCAGTCTGTCAAATATATCTGATTTTAAGCTAACGGCATGGGAGTGTCAATGAATACGAGTTGTCAGCATTCAGCGGTCAGATCTAATTAGCTTCTATGAGATAGCTTTCGGCGTTGACTGGCTCCTCACACAGCTGATACATTGGGTATATGCCGAGTTTGCTGGATAATTTGTCTGAAATCGCTAGTATCCTAACGCTGCAACCATCAGGCTTTATTACCGATATCGACGGGACGATCAGCCCATCCTCCGTTGATCCTTTGCACATCGCTATTCCTGAAAAAAACCTACACTACCTATCGCGTCTAGTGCCCAAAATGGCCCTCGTGGCGATACTTTCCGGCCGTGCCACGAATGAGATCGCGAGATTAGTGAACATTTCAGACGTCAAGTACGTTGGACACTACGGGTTGGAATGGAGTGAGGGAGACCGTTTTATTTTGCATCCTGAGGCGCGTCAATACCTCTCTGAAATGAGAAGTTTAGCCGCCGAAATACAACTCTTACGGGACATTCCCGGGGTCGTAATACAGGATAAGGGAGCGACGATCAGCTTGCATTATCGTCTGAGCAAGCAGCCTGAAAAGACCCGCGAAAGCCTGATAAATTTCTTGAATAAATCGCCACATGTCAAACACCTGCAGGTCATCGAAGAAAATCGTGTGGTGGGTATCGTACCGCCAGTGGACTACAACAAGGGAGATGCTATTGCGAGCCTGATTCTAAAATACCGGTTGAAGTCAGCCGTTTTCATGGGGGACGACACGGCAGACGTGCCCGCTTTCCGCGCGATTCACGCCGCAGAGGCTAATTCTGATTTCAAGGGTGTCGCGATATTGGTGACGGGTTCGGATACGCCACCGGGAATAATTAAAGAAGCAGATTACACTCTGGACGGAGTCAATGAGACCACCGAGTTCTTGAAATGGCTGGATGAAAATTTACCGTTGGTTCCTAACCAATTATAACAAACTATATTTCTTTTTAATGACGACGTTCAACTTAGCCTTTTCTCCGCATGGATTCCGGATCCAGTCCGGGATGGAGTAGGAGTCCTGATCGCTAATGGTTTTCAATTGACATCTCGATACTCTAAGGGTAAACTGATTCTGAGATGTTTGATTTAAACGTTATTGCGCAAGAATTAGCAGCCTATATAAAAAAACAAAACGCCGATTATCTGGAAGCACACCTGGAAGAAAGCCAGACCAGCAATCTCTCCTACCGCGGGAAAAACCTGGAACAAGTTGGGAAATCCAACTCAGCCGGGGGGAATGTCCGCGCGATGGTGAAAGGCGGTTGGGGATTTGTGAGTTTCAACCGCTTCGACCATCTGAAAGAAAAAGTGGGGCAGGCGATCGAACAAGCCCGTTTTGTCGGCAAAGAAACCTCGCAACTGGCAGAAATCCCGACGATAGTCGATGCCGTTATACCAAAAATCAAGGAAGACCCGACCGCTATCCCACTCTCTGAAAAGAAAAGGCTACTCGACGAATACAATGAAACGATATGGGAAACCAAAGGTATACAAACATCTAATGTCGGTTACGGTGATAGTCATAAAAAATCTGTATTCATAAATTCGCAGGGCAGTTTTATTTCACAGGAAAGAGCGGATTCGGTGATGAGAGCTATCGCCATCGCAGCTAAAGATGGGGACGTGCAACAATCCGGGATCAGTGTAGGCAGCCGGGATGATTACTCTCCGATGCGCAAATTTCACGGGGAAATCAAACAACTCGCCAGAAAATCTGTGGAAATGCTCTCGGCGCCAACAATAAAAGGTGGACCATACACGGTAGTGCTGGATCCAATACTGTCAGGGGTTTTTGTGCATGAAGCATTCGGGCATCTTTCTGAATCTGATTTTGTCTATGAAAACCAGCAACTCCGAGAATTAATGACCCTGGGCAAGACTTTCGGACGGCCGATATTGAACATTGTCGATTCTGCGGCTATACCCGGTTTACGCGGTAGTTTCAAATACGATGATGAGGGCACTTTGTCGGTAAAAAATTACCTTATCAAAGACGGCAAATTAGTCGGCAGGTTACATTCCCGGGAAACCGCCGCTAAGATGGGCGAGAAACCATCCGGCAATGCCCGCGCCATCAATTACCGGTTCGCGCCAATCGTACGCATGACAAATACCTACATTGAGCCTCGGGATATTAAATTCGAAGAGATGATCGCTGATATAAAAGAAGGCGTGTATTGTAAAAACTGGTACGGCGGCACGACAAGCATGGAAATGTTTACTTTCTCCTCAGGAGAAACGTACATGATACGCAACGGAAAAATCGCCGAGATGGTACGACCGGTGATGCTCTCCGGAAATGTGTTTACCACGTTAATGAGTATCGATGCCATCGGCAACGATTTGGACATGAACCAGGGCGGCGGTTGCGGTAAGGGCGGACAATCTCCTCTGCCCGTGAGTAACGGGAGCCCTCACATCAGAATACAGAATTGCCTGGTGGGAGGTAAGTAATGGAAGAGATACTTGCCCGAGCTAAAAAATACGTCCAAGAAGCTGAAGTATACACTACATCTACCGTTGAGACTCCGGTACACTTCGAAACGAACCGATTAAAAAATATCCAGAGCAAACAGAGTACTTCAGTAGCTTTACGTGTTATCAAGAACGGACGCATCGGTTACGCCACTTCTTCGCAGATCGAGAACATCGATGAACTGATAGAAAATGCCGTAGCCACGGCAGAATTCGGGGCGAAGGCGGAATTTGAGTTTTCCACCCGGCAACGTTTTTCTCCGGTGGAAATTTATGATCCGGCAGTAAGCAAAGTAAGCCTGGAAACGATGACCAAACTTGGCGAGCAAATTATATCTGCGGTAATTAAGCACTCACCGGACGTACTGTGCGAAGGTAGTATCGATAAAATGGTCGGCGAAATCACCATTGCCAATACCCGCGGCGGCAGAGCCCATTTCCGTAAATCGATCTTCGGCATGGGAATCGAAGGGCAGCGCGTCCGGGGAACGGATATGCTATTTATCGGAGATAACACCAGCAGTTGTCACCCGGTGTTAGATGCCGGTGTTATCATTAAAACGATTATCGAACAATTGGAACTGGCAAAAAACCCGGCAACGATAAACAGCAAAAAGATGCCCGTAATTTTCACACCGGAGGGAGTCACCAGCGCGTTGGTGATGCCTTTGATGTCGGCTTTTAACGGTAAAAACGTGCTCGAAGGAGCCTCTCCGATCGGGAAAAAGTCAGGCGAACAGGTATTTGATAAGCAGTTAACTGTGAATGACGACCCCACTATTCCATTCCGTCCGGGGAGCCAGCCATGCGACGATGAAGGAGTGCCCTGCCAAAAACACAGTTTCATCGAGGAAGGCGTGGTCACCGGTTTCCTCTACGACCTGCAAACAGCCGCTAAAGCTAAAACCAAGAGCACCGGTAATGGCAACCGGGGTGGCGGCAGCATGCCATCGCCTTCGTGGCATGCCTTTGTGCTGGAGAGCGGTCAAACCAGCTTTGTTGAAATGGTCAGGGATATCAAAGAGGGATTAGTCGTCGAGCAATTAATGGGCGCCGGTCAGGGGAATTTCCTCGGGGGCGATTTCAGTGGCAATGTGTTGCTCGGTTACAAGATTGAAAACGGCCAGATAGTGGGTAGAGTCAAAGATACGATGGTCTCCGGTAATATTTACCAGCTGCTGAAAAACATAACCGCTATCGGCAGTGATAGCAAATGGGTGGGCGGTTCTCTCTCAACCCCGTCTCTTTGTTTCCACGATGTCTCGGTTTCAAGTCGGTAAATAAATCTTTTCTGAGCGAGTATCTACATCCTCGTTGTGTTAAAATTAGCTGGGATTGCACGGTGAGGATTATGGAAAAACCGGTTAAAATTTATGCCCGTCCCAAATTAAAAGATCCGGTGCTGTTAGCCGCCTGGCCGGGCATCGGGAACGTCTCGATGATCCTCGCGAACTATATGCTGGACAAGCTGGAATTTCGCGACCTGGCAGAACTCGATGCGCCAACATTTTTCGATCCTATCGGAGTTCTGGCCAGAGATCATACGATTGAAGCACCGAGTTTTCCCGAAAGTCACTTCTACTACTGGAAAAACAAGAAAGGCAATCACGATATAATTCTCTTCATCGGAGACGACCAACCTTCGACCAAGATATACGAATTGGCAGGAAGCATCCTGGATTTTACCCGTAAGTTAGGCGTGAAACGAGTTTACACATGCGCTGCAGCGCTGACTAAAATACATTTCACGGAACAACCGAAAACATGGGCAGTTGCAACAAGCAAAGAACTTGTAGATGAGTTACGCAACCAGAGTTTATTGCAGAAGGGCACATTGCAGATTGCCGGTTTGAATGGTTTATTGTTAGGCGTGGCCAAAGAAAAAGGCATGGACGGGGTTTGTCTATTGGGTGAAGTTCCGGCGCAAACATCGCGTATGGAAAATCCGGTCGCGGCACTGGCGATTTTAAAGGTCTTTGCCCAATTGATGGCGATGCCAATCGATACTACCGAGCTGGCAGAAAACGCGCAGGATATCATCGAGCAAGTGAAACAGGCGAACGCTATCGCGATGGGGGAATACCTGGAGCATTTTACCCAACCTATCTGGGAGCAGGATAGCGAGGATAACGATGAAGACGATGATGAGGGGCCTGCCGACGGTAACGAATTACAGAATTGACGGTGAATGTAACTTGGATATGATAAATGGCTTAACAGAGATCGTGACCCTAGAAGAGCTGCCTTCGAATGCCCACCTGGCAGATTTATCGCGAATGTCTGCATCCAATCTACAACTTTTTAAAAATGCATGGACTAAGGTAGAGCCAAACCGCCGCTTCCAGATAATTTCACGGCTGGAAGAACTTACCCAAGATAACTTTGAATTGGATTTTGACATTATCTTTAAATACTGCCTGAAAGATTCCGATGCCAGAGTGAGAAAGCAAGCAATTGAAAGCCTATGGGAAAATGAAGACACAGCTGCAATCCAAACCTACACGAACATGCTAAACAACGACCCGAGCGTAGACGTTCAAGCGGCCGCTGCCATTGCTTTGGGAAAATTCGTCCTGATGGTGGAGATGGGAGAGATAGTAGATGATTACCGTGACTCACTCTCAAAGACACTACTGTCAACGTTCAATGATAAAAACCGCGACAGCGATGTAAGAAGGCGGGCATTGGAAGCCGTGGCTTCTTTAACGCTACCGGCTGTCCAAGAAGCCATTCGACAGGCATATGACAGCCGGGACGAAAGACTGGTAATCAGCGCCGTGTACAGTATGGGTAAAACCTGTAACGAGGCATGGCTGCCGGTACTTTACAAAGAACTTAAAAATCCTGATGCTGAGATGAGATATGAAGCCGCCGGCGCACTCGGGGAGATCGGCAGTGAAAATTCCATCCAGCATCTGATGGAAATTATTAACGATCCTGATATAGAAGTGAGGCAAGGGGTAATTCAATCCCTGGGAGAGATCGGGGGTAACGAAGCCAAACAAACCCTGAAAAAATTATTGGAAGATCCAAACGAAGCTGTCCGCGAAGCAGCTACCGAAGCGTTGACGGAATTACAACAGCAAGAGGAATTACACATTTGGTGAGTTTGGCGATATGATCAAAGGCAAATTAATCCGTCTGCGTCCCAAAACGATCGAGGATGCAGATAACGACTACCGCTGGCAGACCGATCCGGAATTGTCAGACCTCGATGCAATTACCCCGCTTCACATGTCTTTTTCCGATTACATCATAGAGTACCGCGACATGCTAAAACACCCTTCAGAGTACCGCCGTCCTTTAGCCGTGGAAACCAAAGAAGGGAAACATATCGGTAACTGCGTCTGGTACAATATCGACAAAATAGGGCGCGAGGCAGAGGTGGGGATCATGATCGGCGATCGTGACTACTGGAGCCGTGGTTATGGCGCTGACAGCCTGCAAACCCTGGTGGAATATATTTTCCGGCATACGAATTTCAAACGAGTTTATTTGAAGACGCTGGAGAAAAACCTGCGAGCACAAAAGAGTTTCCAAAAAGTGGGGTTCACCCCTAGCGGCCGTCTCGAGAGGGATGGGTATAAGTTCCTGCTGATGGAACTGCCGCGCACACGCTGGCAGGAACTTAAAACTAAAGTAAAAGCAATCGATAGCTAATCACGGTATTTGTAAAAAGACGAGGATGGGCACGATTACCCATCCTCGTCTTTTTACAATTTTTCGTCGGCTCTTGATCAAATGCCGGCTTGTCGTTTTGCCAGGTAATAATCCATCGTATTTTTCAGCGCTTTTGCTGCCCTTTCCAATATTGAGAAAGCAGGGACGCCGCCTTCCTGCAGCATCTTAATAGTTTTACGGGCTTCTTGAACTCCGCCGGCAGAGAAAGGAGAATATACAACCGCTAATACCGGTTTCTTAGAACGCTTCCTCAAGGCGGTAACAGCGCCCACACCACCAGGCACGGTATCCTGTCCAGTGGCACCAGCGCTGCCCATCCCCAAGCCCATTAAAAGGACAACGTTATCGATGTTCTCGTCCGCCTCTACCAAGTCCATAATACGGTTGAGCTGCATGCGGTTAGAGTTACCCGTATCGATGGGGTTGGTCATACCGCCACCGATCACATTGTAGAAGGTGGACAATTCATCGAGTGTTTTTTTGGTAAACGGCGGTACATCTATACCGGCTTCGGTGAAAGCATCGGTAATAGCAACCGATTGACCACCGGAACCACCGGTCAGACCAACGCGGTTACCAATTACCGGTTCGACGAACATCAGAGCCTTGATGGTATCCACCAACTCGTCCATATTTGTTACCGGAATGCCTCCGAACTGGCGAATAGCATCTTCCCAGATAGCATACGGAACTGCTAACGAGCCGGTATGGGAAGCGATAGCCCGGGCACCGCTGGCAGTGCGTCCCCCTTTCCAGACGACGACGGGTTTTATTTTAGAAACTCTCTTGAGGACTTCCATAAACCGGCGACCATCCCGCAGACCCTCGAGATACATCCCAATGATTTTAATATCATTGTCCTGGCCAAAGTAGTCCAAGAATTCCGCTGAGTCCAGGATGATGCCATTGCCAAAACTGGCAGACTTAGCCATATCCACGCCCTGTAAATGAGCCTCCAGACCGAAATTGATTGCATGAGTACCGCTTTGGGATATAAAACCTACCGGACCCCAGGAATCATCGTACTGTCCGATAGCTTGTTTAATACCCACTCGGGGGTTATACAAACCCATGCAGTTGGGGCCGATAATATGAAAGCCAGCTGCCTCAGCCTTGGCTTTTAGTTCGCGTTCGTATTGCCGGCCTTCTTCGGTGTTGGTTTCTGAATAACCAGAGGTAAAGAAGTGCGCCGCCGCGGCATTCACTTTAATTAAATCGTCAAGTACGGATAAGGCATATTTGCGGTTGACAGATACAATTGCCAGATCTATAGGCTCCGGTACTTCAAGGAGGCTTTTGAAATTTTTAACCTTTAATTTTTCCTCAATATCTTTACCGGTCTGTTCGTTCACCTGAACCGAATATTTACTACCTTTAAAATTACTCAAACCGCGTAGCCACTGGTAAAACCCCGAATCGCCTACAACCACGACGCATTTGGGATTAAAAGCGCGGTCAAGTTTAGCAAAGTCAGCTCTCATTTATCACTCCAAAACCTATTCGATAGAACAAAATATTTGTTCACTAAAATTTATTTTAGCCTAATTACCGGTTTGAGCACAAGCTCAAGGGGGACGGTTTTATCAGGAGCTCATTTCACATCCAAAACAAGAATCATGGTAGAATAGGCTGATAATTTTATTTTATATAGAGAGAATCATTTGGACGCAAAATACCTTTTAATGCTGGAATTCCCCAAGGTGAGGGAAATTATCGCGGGGTACACGTCGTTCCATGCAAGTCACGAGCTGGCACTTAAAGTGGAGCCGCTGAACGATTGCGATGAAATCCGTCAGCGATTGACAGAGTGCTCGGAGGCACGACACATGTTGGCCGTGGAACATGATTTTCGTATTGGAGAAATCGAAGATATCCGCGAACCTGCGCAACTCGCAGCGCGCGGTAAAACACTGGAACCGCTAACTCTGGCAGTCATCGTGAGTTCACTATCGAAAATGCGTTTATTACGGGGCACACTGAACCGTGTATCTACAGAGTTCCCAACGCTATGGGAAATAGCCCAAAATATCACCGATATGAAATCGGTGGAAAGAAGTATCGGTGATTGCATCACACCATCGGGTGAATTGCAGGACGGCGCATCGGAGCATTTATCTGCTCTACGACACCAGATTCGCAGCCAGCGCCAAAAAATCATCTCGAACCTGGAAACCTTCATGCATTCAACCCATGGGCAGAAAATCGTACAGGAAACAATAATTACAGAGCGTGAGGGTAGATATGTCATCCCGGTAAAAATCGAGGCTAAAAAAGAAATTCAGGGTATAATACACGACGTTTCGAACACCGGAGCTACGGCTTTCATCGAGCCGTTCGAAGCTATCGATCAAGGTAATGAGCTACGCGAACTGGTTAACGAAGAAAAACGTGAAATCGAACGTATTATGAAAGAACTGAGCGTGGAAGTCGGTTCTCTCGCCGAAGAGATCAGCAGAAATGTCACTATTTCGGCTCAAGTGGATTTTATCTTCGCCAAGGCAAAATATGCGCGACGTGCCCAGGCTAATGAACCGCAAATAATACCTTTCGATAATAAACATCCGGCAGCATTAAATTTGATTGATGCCCGCCATCCTTTGTTGGGAGACAAAGCAGTGCCGCTTTCGATAGAAATCGGCAGTAAATATAAGGTGCTAGTCATTACCGGACCGAACACCGGCGGTAAGACTGTTACACTGAAAACTATCGGATTGCTGAGTATGATGGCACTGGCCGGCCTGCCTATTCCCGCATCGGAAGAATCTCAAATTCCCATTTTCGACAATATCTACGTCGACATCGGTGACGAACAGAGCATCGAACAGACGCTTTCGACGTTCAGCTGGCATATCAGTAATATAACGCATATCACCCGGAGTATCAGCACCAAGAGTCTCGTATTACTGGATGAACTGGGTACCAGCACCGACCCGGCAGAAGGCTCGGCATTAGCGCGGGCTATTTTGCTTTATTTCTTATCTAAAAATGCGATCGCCGTCGCAACAACCCACATGGGTGATTTAAAGGCTTTTGCTTACGCGACACCCGGGTTACAGAATGCCTCGCTGGATTTCGACCCGTCCAATTTTACCCCCACCTTCCATTTGACGGTGGGCATACCCGGCGGGAGCAATGCTATTTCCACGGCAGCCAGGTTGGGACTGGACAATGAAATTATAGAGCACGCACGCAGTATGTTATCCGAAGGCGCCAAAAAGGTCGAAGCGTTGATTTCCAACCTGACAGAAGAAAAAGACCACACCCGAACATTGCGCGTGGAACTTGAAAAAGCCCGTGATGAAGCAGTCTATCTTAACAGCGAATTGGAAAAACAACGTAAAGAATTGAAACTCAAGGAAAAAACCGTCATCCAGGAAACGCGGGATTTAGTAGTCAGTGAGGCTGCAGAATTACAGAGAGAGATGAGGCAAGCAAGCACCGAACTACGGAAACAAAAATCCAAGGACAGCATCGAACAGACGCGGCAAACGCTGGCGTCGGTGGAAAGCCGACTGAAAGATAAAGTCTGGCAGGTCATACAAACCTCTGTTGAAGCCAAACCTGAAGTCGAGGATCTCATCTCCATCGGCGATACCGTCTGGTTGAAGGATGCCGAACTCGAGGCGCAGGTGCTCGCGGTCCGTGAAGGAACAGGCGAGGTTGAGGTTCAAGCCGGACAAACCAGGATCAAACTCGGTCTGGATGGTGTGGAAAAAGTAGTTAAAAAAGAAGGCCAGCCAGTCAGACGAATTACGGTTACGCGTCCGGCACCTAAAAACGTGCCTCTGGAATTGCTTTTACTTGGAAAACGCGCGGAGGAAGTTGAAGACCTGGTCAACAATTACCTGGACGATGCTTCTCTGGCAAGTCTCAGCCAGGTGCGCATCGTGCACGGTTCGGGAACCGGTGTCTTACGTGAAATTGTACGGGAGATGCTGGCACACCATCCGCTGGTCAAAGCCTTCCGGCCGGGCGAAAAGGGTGAGGGAGGCAACGGCGTGACGGTGGTAAAGTTGTGATAAGCTAAGGGACTGTTAGCTACCGGCTTCTAGCTGGATTAGACAGAAGTAATTTATGAGTGTACGTTTCAAAAACTACGAAAGAACAAGGGATAATCAGGCTATTGGCGATTTTCTGATTGCCAACTATAAACCCGATAATGCCGACGTAAACTGGCTGCAACCGCGCTGGGAGTATATGTCCTACCGGTTCGATATGTTGGCTAATATCGATACCTCAAAGATTGGGATCTGGGAAGATAACGAGAAAATTGTTGCCGTAGCACATCCGGAATCATACAAGGGTGAGGTGTATATCCAGGTATCTCCTGAGTACACATATCTGAAACCGGAGATACTCAATTATGCGGAAAGTGAGCTTTATGGTATCAATAAACGTGGAAATAAAGTTATCCACGTTTTCGTTTATGACACCGATGAAGAATTGAAACAAATCGTGAAATGCCGGGGATATCAGACGCGTGAAGCTACTGCTTACGACTTCTTGTCGAAGTATACCGTACCGTCGTTTTTCCCCAAGATAAATCTACCCGAGGGATTCAGGTTAATCAGCCTCGAAGAGGAAAATGATCCGGAAAAAACCGGTAGATTATGGTGGCGGGGGTTCAATCATCCCGGTGAACCTCCCGAAAACCAAGCCATGATTGTATTGGACTTGCAGACGGCTCCTAATTATCGTAAAAACCTTAATATCGTGATTAAGGCAGCGAACGGGGATTTCGTTTCTTATTGTGGCATGTGGTATGTCCCCGCAAACCGCTACGCGTATGTAGAACCGGTGGCTACCGATCCGGATTATAGAGAAAAAGGTTTGGCTAGCGCCGCCGTGCTCGCAGGCATCAGACGATGTGCATATTTAGGTGCAAAAGAGGCATATGTCGGCACCGGTACCAAGTTATACGAGAAGATAGGTTTCAAGATAATTCTGGCTAACCACTGGTGGGAAAAACGTTGGTGAACGGCAGCAAGCTGCCGACTGTGAACCGCAGCAAGCTGCCTGCTTTCAGCGGCTAGAGATCAGTGTGAAGTAATATTATTATGTTAACTAAGAAAGAATACAAAATAACGCGCACGAAATTAACGGCAAAGCTGGCAGAAATTGTACATATTTCGGAGCCATCGACGACAATCTACCTGCCTGCAAATATCTCTCTTACCGACATAGAAGTTTTGCTGAAGCAAATATCCCTGGTAGGGAAGACTTTACCTGAGATCATAAACTTTGTTGCCGGAACTGAGACAGGCGCCGTGATTTTTTGGGGACAAAATCATAAGCTGGTAATCAAACCGCCCTTCCCTGTAAAAGAAAAATACATCACCACCGGATATGATACCGAAATATTAGCCAATATCCTTAACCAACCGGCGAAAATCGGGATTATCCTGGTGAGGCTCGGTTTTTATTCGCTGGGTATAGCTGAAAACGAAAGGTTAATCGCCCATAAAACCGGAACCGGACTGGTTCACGGGCGGCAAAGGCAAGGGGGTTCATCCGCCAACCGCTTCCGACAACGACGCGTGGAGCAGACCCACCATTTTTTAGAGCGGGTGGTTGTACATGCTAAAGAAATGTTCGAGTCCCAAGTGAAAACGCTCGATTACTTCGTATACGGCGGAGCCCGCACTACTATCACCGAATTATTGAAACACAATATTTTCTTTAGACAATTCGAAAACCGTTTACTACCGCCGTTACTCGACATACCCAACCCTCATTACGAGGTGATGGAAAAAGCCGTTACGGATATTTGGTCCAGCCGTGTGATGGAGTGGGAAGAAGTTCCTAATAGTTAAATTCGTTTCGAATACAGATATTTATTTTCTGAAAATCGACTAACTTTTTACTGGATCCCAGATCTGGTCTGGGATGACAAATCCATCTGTATCTCCTCCCGTATTAAGTACGGGTCAGGCTCTTAGAAAGGGGAGAGGCTCTTGATTACGGGAGAGGAATCCCCACGCGGACTTCTCCAGGATGACAATACGGCGCGGTTACAAATCAAGCGAGATTGTTCGCCATGTTGTCAGGATTCCCGCCTTCGCGGTGATGGTTTTGCTAATATTAACTTTTACTGGATCCCAGCGTAGGCTGGAATGACTTTGCCTGGATCCCCGCTTTCGCGGGGATGATTTCGCCAATTGGCGAAATCATTTGACACATGGTAGTTTACGGGGTTAACATAGTCGCACACGCACACTCCGAATTTTCAAATAATGGGGGGGCAACACATGTCATATTTTAAACATGGTAACGTGCAGATCTACTACGAAGACACCGGTAAAGGTGAACCCATTATCGCTAATCATGGTCTTTCTGAGGATGTGGGGTACTGGGCTGATTCCGGGGTAACGGCCGAACTGACGAAACATTACCGCTTCATTCCTTATGAAATGCGCGGTCACGGTCGTACGATAGTGGAAACCGCTCCCAACTTTTATGACTGCGATAATATGATCGAAGATATTAACGCCCTGGCCGACCATCTAAAACTGGAGAAATTTCACCTGCTGAGTCACGCTACCGGGGGTATGGTGGCTGTGCGATATGGCATGAAATACTCAAACCGCTTGTTGAGTCTGCTATTGACGGATACAGGTTCGGCGACCTTACCCGAAATGCCGCCGGAATACCGCACCGTGATGACCGATGAAGAACGGCAAAAGTTATTCGAAGAAATGCGCAAAGCACCCATCCCCAACCTGACGAAAGCGGAGAGAAAAGCTCAATGGATGGCAGCGCCGGGACCTTACACCTTTACTATTGCGAAACGGCCGGAAACTGAGCGCGACCGGATGTGGGAATTGATAGATAACTTCCACACGAGGCGACTCAGTCAGCAAGCCATGCGAGATTTCTATACCAGTTTCTATACCGATCCGGATGTGAAAATCAACGCACTTAGAAATATCGAATGCCCTACTCTAATTTTGCTTGGAGAGCATGATGTGGTATTTTTAAAATATAGCGCTATTATGGCCAAGGAAATCCCGAATAATAAACATGTAATTCTGAAAAATGTCGGGCATATGACCGCGATCGAAGCTCCACAAGAAACGGCGGCTGAGATCCTGGGGTTCCTGGCTGAGATGAAACGTAAAAAGAGTCTAACAACCGAGGGGTAAAAATGAAATCTGAAGAACTAAAAAAGAAGATGAAGGGCGTCGTTATCGTAAATACCACGCCATTCAACAAAGACGGCAGCGTGGATATCGGGGGTTTCCGCGCCAACCTGCAATGGCTGTTAAGCAAGTGCAAAGGTAAAGACTTTATACTGAATCCGCTGGGTTCCACCGGCGAGTTTTACTTCATGTCAGATGACGAATGCAAAGCCGTGATGAAAGCCACGGTCGATGAAGTAAAGCATAAAATACCGATTTTTGTGGGCGCGGGAAGAGCCGGCACACAGGAAACGATAAAAATGTGCCAGTACGCTGAATCGGTAGGCGTAGATGGAGTCCAGGTGATCCTGCCTTATTATTTCCCACCAACGGATGAAGGCATGTTCCAGCATTATCGCCAGATTGCTGAGAGTGTAAAAATCGCGGTCATGGTTTATAACAACCCCGGGCCGACTGCTACCTGGATTAAACCTCCGTTGATGGCCAGGATCTCACAGATTCCCAGGGTGATTGCCTGTAAGGAAAATACCGGAAATTTGATATCGTACATCCAGATGAAAAAAGCCCTCGAACCAAGCGGTATGGCATTGCTTTGCGGTTTGGGAGAGAATATGTTCGGTTATGAAGCTCCCTATAACTGCCCCGGGTTAGTAAGTTCCAACGCCAATGCCTTCCCGCTCTGGTCGTATGCAGTTTACCAGGAAGCGGTGGCCAAGAACTACGTTGCCATGGATGAGATGATCAGCAAGTTGAATCCATTCAACGAATTTATAGGTAAAGTGAGCGCACGAAGGCCCCACTCCGGGTTAACCGGCGGTGCCCCCATTTTCATCAGCGTTGTGAAAGCTGCCATGGATTTAATGGGATTGAGGGGTGGCGAGGTACGCCTGCCGTTAATCGGTATCACGCCGGAGGAAAAGAACGAGTTGGCGACAATTATTAACAAACTAAATGTCCCCAAATAGTTCCCACGTTCAATTGTTTATTCCAGGCTTATTCGGGGTGGTAAAGGCCAAACTGGAATGATGATCGACACACACCACCGTGAGAACTTTGATCTCGGTAATCTGACATCCATGATGACAAGGGAAAGGCAACTATAGCAATGGATCCCGACTTCCGTCGGGAAACAGTATCGGGTAGCTTGAATGAATAGGTTCAGGAGTTCAATTTGTACTTCGGGCTAGCTGTAGTTGTGTCAGGAATATAAATTTTAGAAAGGATGATCGTATGACGCAAAACCCGCTGGTTAAAGCCGAACCGCTAAGGGAATTCTGCATCAAGGCTCTTAAAAAATATGGGGTGACCAATGAAGATGCTCGAATCGTCGCTAATATCCAGGTGGAGGCTGACCTGCGTGGAGTACATAGCCACGGAAGTATTGCCATTACAGGGTATGCCAACCGGATACGAGCGGGCGGCACAAAAGCCCAGCCGAATATCCATGTTGTCAACGACGCACCGGCTTATGCACTGGTAGACGGTGATGACGGTCTGGGACAAATAGTGGCGTACCGGGCAATGGAAATCTGCGTGAAAAAAGCTAAACAAAATAATTTGGCAGCCGTGGGGGCAATCCACTCGAGTCACTTCGGAGCCGCAGCCAGTTATTCGATGATGGCATTAAAGGAAAATTTGATCGGTATTTCGACAACCAATGCCGCAGCGATTATTCCCCCGACTGGGGGTAAGACAGGAGTATTCGGCACTAACCCCATTTCAGTAGCCGTTCCGGCCGGGCATTCATTCCCGGTGGTACTGGATATCGCGACCAGCCTGGTAGCCACCCAAAAAATAGTCCAGGCATACCGCGAAGGACAGAAAATCCCCGTGGGGTGGGGAATGGACAAGGAAGGTAAATACACCGAAGACCCGTTAACCGCCCTAACCAGCGGCATCCAACCTCCACTAGCCGGATACAAAGGCTACGGTCTGGCAATGCTGGTGGAAATTTTTGCCGGGGTCATGACCGGAGCACGCTTCGGGCGAGCCACTGAGGGCAAAAACTGGCAACCCCAGTCACCGCTTAATGTGGGTCATTTTTTCATGGCTATCAACCCGGCGATGTTTATGCCGCTGGATGATTTTAAGAACCGTGTGGAACAACTAATCGGTGATGTGAAAAGTGTGCAATTAATGGACGGTGTGGAAAAAGTTTATGTACCGGGTGAAATCGAGTGGGAAAAACGTGAGAAATATCTTAAGGAAGGCATTCCCTACCCGCCGGCGGCGCTGGCGCAATTGGAGAAATTCGGGCAGGATAACGGGATAGATACAAAATTAAGATAGCTCGTATATCAATATTAAATCTCCCTTAATCCCTCCTTGCGTAGGACGGAGACTTTGCCGGGATCACAGGAGTATGTTGCCTTACCCTTCGCGATACTCAGAATTTCGGTGAGATTGCCACGCATCTCTCGCAATGGACAAGCCCAATGCATCCATTCCGGCTTGCGCTGGAATCCAGAAAACCCTAAATTTTGTCAGTGGTCTGGATACTGGCTTTCGCCAGTATGGAAGTGTAATACTTACTCCATCCCAGCGGAGGCTGGGTTCCAGTGGTCTCTTAACCACTGCCGTTTGATGATGGTAGAGCAGCGCTTTGTCTTTGTGTGGTAAATCCCTTGGATCCCGTGTCGAAGCACGGGAAACAATCCATGGGTCGTTATTACAAGAAGCATCGACGCGCAATATCATGGCGGGACGCGTCATCCCAGCGGAGGTGGGACATCACGTATGTAATCAGAGTCGGAATCCAAAAACTATTTTTTAGCTATTTCGCCTAGTATGATTTCACGGGATTTGGGGTTCATATCCAGGTTGACGATTTCTTCGGCGGTGACCCACTTCATATCATCGGCATCGGATAGAGCTCGGGCTTCTCCGCTGATATATTGAGCATAATAATCTATCAGCACAAAATGATATTTAGTTCTCCCGTTTTCATCTTTGAGAATACGATCCATGACGTTGAAAATTTTTATGATTTCAATCTGAATACCGCATTCCTCCAACACTTCGCGTTTTACGGCTTCCACCAATGTCTCGCCGAGTTCCACTTTCCCGCCGGGGATGCTCCATTTCCCCTTGCTGGGTTCTTTCCCACGCTTGATCAATAAATATCGGCCGTCTTTTACAATCAGCGCACCAACTCCGATAAAAGGATGAGAAGGGTACCATCGGCCATTAGGATTATTGGTTTCAACCATATATTCGCCACCGTCTATTTTTTCACTGCTTTCTTTTCTTCTCTAATTCTTCGGTCTTCGCCGCATTCCATTGGCTCTCCCCGACCGACGATGGGGAAACACCGGCTGCAGGAGATACAGGTCGCCGGGGTAGTACCGCCATTAATCCAGCGCGAGATAAACTGAGGTTCACGGATAAATGGACGGGAGAAGGAGACCATATCTGCATCGTCGCTTTCAATTATTTCGTTGGCCATCGGCAAACTACGGATACCATTAACTACGGCAACCGGTATTTTAATAGCTTTTTTCAACGCGGCCGCTCTTTCGCGGAAAATCGGACGATCAACGTCACCCGGTTTTATATAAGTTGACGTATTCCCCACCCCACCACTAACCTCGATAAAATCGACACCCAGACCAGCAAGCAGTTGCGCGGTCTCAATGCCCTGTGCAAGAGACAGCCCGCCTTTACGGTCATCCATCAGGCCGTATTTCATAAACAAAGGATAATCGTTGCCCAACGCTTTTCTGATGCCAGTAACTACTTCAATATGGAAGCGGCGCCGTCTTTCATGGTCGCCACCCCAGTCATCGCTGCGATTGTTAAATATCGGAGACAGGAACTGACTCATCAGGTAACCATGAGCGGCATGCAATTGCACAGCATCAAAGCCAATTTCTCTGGCTCTGACGGCGGCGGCAATAAAATCATCGATAGTCGTTTGAATTTCCTGTTCGGTCATTTCATGGTGCGGACGTTTGAACTCATGTAATGCCGAGACGGCTAACGGCTTGAAACCTTTCTCGATCAAATAACCGGAATTGATACCGGCATGGGCAATTTGCGCGGCAATTTTACTTTCACCACCATTGTGAACGGCTTTCACCAGTTTCTTTAATCCGGGGATCATATCATCACTGTAAATCCCGTATTGCCGCGGCGTCGCCTGCCCCAGTGGGTGAGAAACATACGCATGACCGGTGACAATCAATCCAATATTGCCTTTGGCCAGGTTCCGATAAATTTTTATCGAGTCGTTGGTGATGGCGCCATACTCGTCAGAGGTAGCATCCCATGTCGCTGATCGCATCACACGATTGACCAGCTTCAGATTTTTGATTGTAATAGATTCAAAGATTTTGTTTGACATTCAATTCCCTTCTATAAATTTTCTAACGTTATCGACGCATATTTTGTGAATGAGATTCTCCCCTAGTCCCATTTCCCGGAGCATGGGAAAGACTACTTTCTTAATATAAAGTAAACCGTGAGGGTTCGTCTCGTCTCTCAGTTTTTGGTTGAAAAGATAAGCAAACTCCCAGTTATGCAAACCGCTTTGCAACCAATACATATCATCCCTTGGTATATAAGCCAACGTCCAATCATGTGACAATATGATCCGATCCGACCAGCCGGCATCGATCAAGGATTTCAAGGTTTTGGTACGTTCCAGTGGACTCACGGAAGGAGGTCCGGGATATCGATCCATACCCACCCGGCAACCTTTCTCGAGTATCCAGTTAAGATATGATAGATCCGTGGTGTCATTGCAATGCTCGATTTTCACACGATTCAAGTCCACGCCTTCATCAGTCAAGATTTCTATCTGACGGCGGGCAACTTCACCGCGGGCATATGAATGCAGGACGATAGGCATCTTGGTTTGTAAATGAGCCCTGGCAATTGCCCTCAAGATCATCTCTTCCGGAGCAGTCACGCCTCTGATATCGCTGGCGCCTTTGAAGATTCCGGCCTTAATACCGGTATCTCCGATGCCGATGTTAATTTCCCTAACGAACATATCAGCCAGTTTATCCGGCGAAAGGCCGTTAAAAAAGAACGGGATATTTGTGTACCAGCCGGTGCAGGCAATGAT
>Ga0209777_10002523_pt1 | contig 23895 bp, 22 predicted proteins | sample FrelakmetHBP12HB_FD_187147 | JGI IMG/M metagenome (GOLD analysis project Ga0209777, IMG submission 187147) | Freshwater lake sediment microbial communities from the University of Notre Dame, USA, for methane emissions studies -HBP12 HB (SPAdes)... | ecosystem: Environmental > Aquatic >... | reverse complement strand
TTGGTTTTGTGACGGAAGAAACAATCGCAAAAACCATATCGCAACAGCTCAATATCCCCTACCGTGAATTCGACCCCCAGCAGACCCCCGCCGAGCTCCTCGAAATGATCCCCCTTAAAATGGCCCAGGAAAAACGATTATTCCCCGTAGGCTACTCCGTTACCCCCGCCGGAAAATCCATCCTTATCGCCATGTCGGAGCCGGCCGATAAGGCGGCGCTTATCTCTCTGGAGCGCAATTCCGGCGTCAGGATAGAGCCGGTGGTGGCGAAGGACGGCGCCATCGAGGATGCCATCAGGGGATGGGATCGCTTCAAAACTGGCAATAAGCGATCATCCCCGGATTCATTGATTACCGCATCCAGTCAGGAGGTCAAACCGGCGTCTCCCCATGCAGAGGGCGAAAAATTCTTCGAAGGAGCGGATGGCGAAGATGATTGGTTCGATGAAATGGGCGTACCGGAAACCATCTCTGCGTCCCCAATAGGCAAAAAGGCGGATGTCCATCCCCCCGCCGCTCCACAACCTGACAATTCCGACATGTTCCTCAAGGGATTCAAGACCCCCGAGGCGGCAAAAGAAGGCCCAAAGGGCGCCGAAGAAATCCTGTCGGTTTCCGGCCTGACCCCAATTGACGAGGAGGATGAGATACTCGATCCGCCTGAAGTGGCTCCAACGGATGTCTGGGAAGAGGCCATCACGGATTCATCATCGCAGCCCCCGCCCGCGGAGGAACCGCCTGAGGAAATCGGAGAAATTCCCGAAATCACTCATACTGAGACATGGGAACATATCATGCCGGGGGTGGACGCCGCGAAGGTTGAAGAAACAGCCGGCATTCGTGACAAATCTGACTTTGTGATGGATGACTCCGCATTACAGGAATTGGAGGGCGGTGAGGCGTCGCAAGTTGATCATGCGCAACCGTGGGAAAGTATTATGCCCGGCGTTGACGCTGCGGCGGAAACGGTCAAGGATGATCGAAAACCCATCGCTCCCATTGTCCCGGAGGAAGAGGAGCCTGCTCCGCCTCAGCCTGAAGAAGAGGCTCCCCCCGAAATCAGCCGCGCCGAGCCGTGGGAACACATAATGCCCGGCGTGGATTCCGCGGCGGATACCCTCGATGACGGCCGAAAACCCATTGTTCCGGTTATCCCGGAGGAAGAGGAGCCTGCTCCGCCTTCGCCTGAAGAAGCGGCCCCCCCAGAAATCAATCGCGCCGAGCCGTGGGAGCATATTATGCCCGGCGTGGACTCCGCGGCGCAACACGCACCCCTCGAAAATCGGCAAGAACACCCAATTGAAGACATTAACATACTCGAAGGCGCAGACCTGGAAGAGCCGGAGGGATGGGGAGAACCAAAGCATCCCCCTCCGCCCGCTCAACCTGAAATTCCCCCGGAAACACCGCCTCCTCCTGAGATTCATACAGAACCGCTAAGTCCCCCGCCCCAAGATATCATAACCACCCCTCCGTCCGGTGCGCCGCTGTTGCATGAAATTTTCGCCGAGGGTCCTCTTGCCGATAAGCTTCTGGAATCCCTCGACGAATTTTCCCCCGAAACAACCCCTTTGGAGCCTCCCCCTGCCGTTTCTATTCCTCCCCCGCCGCCAGTTCCTCCTGCGTTTATACCGCCGGTTCCGCCATCCTACGCAGCGCCGATTCAGCCTGAAACGCCGGTTGAAAAGCCCCCGGAGGAGGTCCGGTATAAGGTCAGGGATGAAATCCGGGAGGAAGTTCCGGAGGAAATCCCGGAGAAGGCGGAAGAAAAAGAGAAAGTTGAGGAGCCGACTCTCGATGAGATCAGCGGGGAAATTAAAGACTTGAGGTCTCAGGTGAGCTTGTTGCGTAAGGAAATTGGGATACTGAAAGAGACCTTGGTCAAACAAAAGCGCAAAGAATAAACGCGCCGGCTCAGCCCGCTATCGGGATGTCTATTTTATCAAGTGCGAGAAGCTCATCCACGCATCTCAGAAGATCGTGGCGTCGCTCCGGCTCCATGCCCTCGAGGGTTTCTATATAGTCGCGTAGTTTTTCCATAGCCCGGCGGTAGGTGAGGGGTCCCTGGCGAGTGATTAGCGCAGATGGAGAAGGGAAACGGCGCTCGAGTCTCGCGGGGTCAGCGGCCACTTCCTCTCCCTCTGGTGTCAGACGCACAACAATAATCGTTGGGAACGTGGAGCCGGCGGGCAGGCTGGTGGAAAGTTTGACCAGCCTGTGTTCCTCCAGCCAGAAGAGGTTTTTGGACAGGTCTTTATCGTCAAATCCCAGCCCATCGGCCATATCCTGGAACCGGGATGGTTGAGGCCATGATTTTGCCAGGAAGGAAAGAGCGCGCTGGCTTATTTCGTTTGCGCTGGGCGACATGGATTTATACCGAGGGCTGATGCCCTTGGTCAAGTAGTTTAAAACAGAAAACTGATGTTTGCAATCCCCGGCGGGAATCAAGGGGAGTGGGGGAGTGTTCAAGTTGACAAAAGCATCCTTAACGTTAAAGTAATATGTCTAATGCAGGTTGAGTCATACGCCATAAGCGATCTGGGCCGGGTTCGCAGCCGGAACGAAGACGCATTCCTGAAAGACGACGAAGCGAAGCTCTACATCGTCGCGGACGGCATGGGGGGCCATGTCGGAGGCGACATGGCCAGCCGGATGGCCGTTGATAATATCAGGAAGTCCGTCATAGAATCGCTGAAAAAGATGAACCCTTCGGCAGGCAATACATCCACCGGCATGGAAATTGAGGCCCGCCTTATAAATGCCCTCAAGCTGGCCAACGACCAGATATATTTGGAATCGGTCGAGAATCCGGAATACCGCGGCATGGGCACCACCACCACGGCCATCCTGATATACCGAAACCAGGCCACCATCGCCCATGTCGGCGACAGCCGCGCATACCTCCTTCGCAACGGCGCAATAAGACAGATCACCGAGGACCATTCGTGGGTCAACGAGCAGGTCAAGGCGGGGTTCATTACCTCGGAGGAGGCGCGCAACCACCGCCTGAAAAACGTCATCACTCGCTCGCTCGGGCACGAAAAGGACGTTCGCGTTGACATTGTGCGACTGGATCTCAAGGTGGGCGACATGTACCTGATATGTTCCGATGGCCTGAGCAACATGGTCACAGACTCGGAAATACAGGAATCCGTCATTAAAAACCCCCTGAAGGAAGCTCTCGAAAGCCTGCTTTCCCTGGCAAATGATCGGGGCGGATTCGATAATATAACAGCGGTTCTGGTCGTCGTGACGGGCAATTGAACTGAGGTATATGCCGGAATCCCAGCCGGGGTGTCTCCGCCTCGGCATTTGTTTTTTAAGATGAGGTAAATCAACGGCAGGCACGCATTAAAATGTGTGCTTAATTGCATTGAAGAGACAAGATGAAGGAGCTGATCGAAAAGGCCAAGACGCTTGTGGAGGCGCTGCCGTATATCCGGCGCTTCTGGGGCCGCACAATGGTCATAAAATACGGCGGCGCGGCAATGGCGGCGCAAGACCTCGGTGACCTCTTCGCCCAGGACGTGGCGCTGATGAAATACGTCGGCATGCGCCCGGTGGTGGTTCACGGAGGCGGGCCTCAGATAAAATCGGCGCTCGACCGCCTGCGCATCCAATGCGAAATGAAGGACGGCTTGAGAGTAACCAATGAGGCGACCCTCGAGGTCGTGGAAATGGTGCTTGGAGGGCCGGTGAATTCGAATATCGTGCAGCTTCTCAACCGACACGGCGTCAAGGCGGTCGGCCTCACCGGCAAGGACGGCGGCTTGATAGAAGCGGTTAAATATCGCGGAGAAGATCCCAAGGGTGGCGTTGACTACGGCTTGGTCGGGGACGTCGCCGCGATTCATCCGGAAGTGGTGGAAGCCCTTTTTGATTTTGTGCCCGTTATCGCTCCGCTCGGCGTCGGCGTGGATGGACATACCTACAACATAAACGCCGACGTGGCCGCCGGGCATATAGCCGCCGCCCTGAAAGCCGCAAAACTCATCATCCTGACCGACGTCGAGGGCGTTAAGGACAAATCCGGCAGCCTGCTGCACACGCTGTCGTTCAAAGAAGCGGGCCGCATGATCGAGGACGGGACCATTTCCGGGGGCATGATACCCAAAATAAAATGCTGCCTCTCCGCCCTAGAACGGGGCGCAGAAAAAGCTCACATTATTGATGGCCGGGTCGAACACTCTGTCCTGCTCGAAATCTTCACAGACACCGGCGTCGGCACGCAGATTATCGGAAAAGAAACCGGGAAGTAACAAACCCCGACATTATCAGGAAAAAAATAAGAGAACAAGATGGAAAACAAAACAACTGAGCAATGGATGGAACTCACTCAGAAGGTCGTGGCAAATACCTATGCCCGTTATCCAGTGGTGTTTACGCGGGGCAAGGGGGTGAGGCTGTTTGACAATGACGGGAGGGAATATCTCGATTTCTTCGCGGGTATAGCCACAGTGAGCCTCGGGCATTGCCACGCCGGGGTGACCGCCGCGATGAAAAAACAGGTCGCCACCCTCGTACACACATCGAATCTCTATCACATACCGGAGCAAAGCGAGTTGGCGCGAAGGCTCGTGGAAATGAGCTTCGGCGACCGCGCGTTCTTCTGCAATTCGGGGGGGGAAGCCAACGAGGCCGCGATCAAACTCGCGCGAAAATGGGCAAAATCGCAGGGCCGGGGGCACGAGATAATCACCGCTCACGACAGCTTCCATGGCCGGACTCTCGCCACCGTTGCGGCCACCGGCCAGTTGAAATACCAGAAGGGTTTCGAGCCGATGCCCGAGGGTTTTCCCAAGATGCCTTACGGAGACCTCGACGCGGCGCGCGCGGCGATCTCGCAGCGCACTGCCGCAGTGATGGTCGAGCCTATTCAGGCCGAGGGTGGAGTTCACGTCCCTCCCGCGGGCTATCTGAAAGGGCTGCGCAAGTTGTGCAGTGAGAAGGGTTGTCTGCTGATATTCGACGAGGTGCAGACCGGGATGGGGCGAACGGGAAAAATGTTCGCTTACGAGCATGAGGATGCGCCGCCGGACATCATGACACTCGCCAAGGCCCTGGGCAATGGCATGCCCATTGGCTGTATGATCGCCACCGAGAAAGTCATGAGCGCCTTCGAGCCGGGGAATCACGCCTCGACCTTCGGGGGAAACCCACTTGCATGCGCCGCCGCCAACGCGGTGCTCGATGTTATGACCTCGGCAGGCTTTCTCGATGGGGTGGCCGAGCGGGGCGAATACCTCGGCAGGCAGCTTAAAAAGCTGGCATCGGAAATTCCGGGCGCAAAGGAGGTCCGGGGGCGAGGCATGCTTTGGGGCATTGAGATCGAGGGAGAGGCTGCGCCTTATGTGAAAAAGGCTCTCGAGAACGGATTGCTCATCGGTGTCGCAGGCCCCAACGTGTTGCGGTTTGCACCGCCCCTGGTGGCGACTCGCGGCGATATTCGGAAAATGATCGAAATCATGCGAAGGTATGTGCTCGAGTAACCGGTTTGATAAGAGAACTTAAGGCCGATCTGCATCTCCACACGGCGGAAGACCCATACGACGTGGTCATTCTCGGCGCCCGTGAGGTTATTGATCGGGCGGCGCGGCTGGGATATGAGGTGTTGGCCATAACCAACCACTTTACCATGACGTACAGCGCGGAGCTTAAGCGATATGCGGCCGACCGGAATATTTTATTGATACCGGGGGCCGAGACTGGGGTGGGGTTGCGGCACGTGCTTCTGTTAAACCCATCGGAAGAAGCTCTTGCCGCGAGAACATTCCAGGAGTTAAGGAACGCAAAGAAGAGGAGCGACCGGGCGATGGCGGTTGTGGCGCCACATTCTTTTTTCCCGAGCAACTCCTCGCTGCGGAGATGGGTGATTGACAACGTGGACATATTCGACGCCATTGAGTACGCCGCATTCTATTTTCTGAGCCTCAACTTCAACCATGTGTCGAGCCACGTCGCATCGAGGCTCGGATTGCCGATGATCGGAAACAGCGACGCCCACTACTCATGGCAATTCGGCAGAACCTATTCGATCATCGCCGCCGAAAAGACCGTTGAGGGCGTCATCGAGGCTATCGTGAAAAGGGCTGTAAAAGTGGTGACTCGCCGCCTGCCTATCAACAGAATAACTTTAAGACTAGGCTTTCGCGCCTTGAGAATCCCTGAAAGCATGCTCTGGCACGAATGGCAGGAAGGCGAGCCTTTTTAAAATGCCGATAACAAGGATTTCAGATTTTAAATTTACGATTTTGCCCGGTGGGTTTAAGGTGAAGAAGAGAGATTGGAGTTCTCTTCAATCGAATCCCGATAAATCGGGATAAAATCGAAAATCGAGAATTAAATGAGCGGTTTTACACAACCAGAAGAACTGAAGTCGGTGAAAAGAGATTTTCTCTGCATCGCCGACCTCAGCTTAGATGAAATAAACGCCCTCTTTGCGAGTGCGAAGAGGCATAAAGCCATGCGATCCAAGGGTTGCATGAAGCAGACCCTCGCGGGCCGCTCCCTGGCGATGATCTTCGAAAAGCCCAGCACAAGGACGCGCGTGGGCTTCGAGGTGGCCATGGCCCAACTGGGGGGCCATGCTATCAATCTCAGCCCTGCGGACACGCAATTAGGCCGCGATGAATCCATCCCCGACACGGCGCGCATCCTGGCGGCATACTGCGACTGCATATTGATCCGCACGTTCGCGCACCAGAGGGCCGTCGAATTGGCGCGATACAGCAAGGTCCCCGTAATTAACGGCCTGACCGACCTCCTTCACCCTTGCCAGGTGCTCTCCGACCTTTTCACCATCCGGGAGAATTTGGGGAAACTGAAGGGCCTAAAAGTGGCTTACGTTGGCGATGGCAACAACATGGCAAACTCATGGATAATCGGCGCGTCAAGGACGGGAGTGGAGCTGGTTGTCGCCTGCCCGGAGGGTTATGCGCCAGACTCGCAGGTGCTTGCCCTGGGTCATAAAGCATCCGGCGCGAAGATAAGGGTCATCCGAGACCCTGCGAAAGCCGTCAGGGACGCCCATGTCATTTATACCGATGTGTGGGTCAGCATGGGGCAGGAGAAAGAGGCAAAAGCGCGGAAAAAGGCGCTTGCTCCTTATCAGGTCAATCGGGAACTCGTGAAAAAAGCGCCCCCGGAAGTCCTCATCATGCATTGCCTGCCCGCGCATCGCGGCGATGAAATAACCGATGAAGTAGCCGACGGCCCAAACTCGATAATATTCCCACAGGCCGAAAACCGACTCCACGTGCAAAAAGCCATTCTGGAATGGTTGATGGGCGTTCGATAATTTTGGATTTTGGATTGCGGATTTTAGATTGAAGAATTAATTAACCAGATAAATCGAGACTCAATCCAAAATCCAAAATCTAAAATCCAAAATCTAAAATATGGCGACTAAGGATGAAATAGAGCCGACTCGGGTCCCGGAACTGGTTAGCGGAGTGGACATGAGCAAGGCTCAGCTTCTTCCACAAGAAGGCTTTGTGTTAAGTCAGATAGACGGGAAACTTACCGTCGAGGACCTGAAGTTTGTCACTGGCTTGCATGACGAGGAAATCCGCAGGGTATTACAGAAATTAATGGATCTTGGCATAGCGCGGCTCCGCAAAGGCAGCGCCACCCCGCTCTCAACGCCGCGCAGGAGCGAAGCGGCCCAAAGTGGGCCGGATAAAGACAGCCGTTCATTCGAGGATAAGGTTCGGGACCTCTATATAAACATTGACGACCTGAATTACTATCGTGTTCTCGGCGTTGACCGGAAAGCGGAATCTAAAGAGATCAGGGCCGCATATTATAAATTGACCAAGGAATATCATCCTGATCGCTTGTTCCGGCGGGGTTCAGATGAAATTCGCGAGCGTCTCCAGCATGTCTTCGCCCGCATAAACGAAGCGTACCGAAGCCTCTCCGACGATAAAGAGAGATGGGAATACGATAAGGAGCTGAAGAAATACGAAAAGAGTCACGGCATCAAGCCAGAGGTCGTTAAAAGAGCCGAGCGCGTCAAACAAGAGGACTCCGCTACTGTAAAACCCGCCGGCCCCCCTCAAAAACCGGTCAAGCCCGTAAAGCCGACACCGGCCCCCGCCGGGAATCCATTTTCAGAGACCGTGGCCAAGGCGAAGCGTTTCTATGAAGGCGCTCTTATGGAAATCCGGAAAAAGAATTATTCCGCCGCCAGACAGAATCTGCGACTTGCCATCAGCCTTGATCCCTTCAATAAAATCTATCCGGAAACCCTCCAAAAAGTGGAAGGCATGGAATCTAAGGACCAGGCATTAAAACTCTTCCAGGATGGCGTCCAGAAAGAGGGAGAAAATCAGTTGGACGAAGCCTTGCGTCTATATAGAGAAGCCACCCTTCTGGACGGAGAGAACGCCAGATATTATACTAAGTGGGCACGTGTACTGATTGAACACAAAAACAATCCTTCCCAGGCCAAAACGGTCATTCAAAAGGCCTTCAATCTGGGAACGAACGAGCCTGAAGCGTACCTCGTGATGGGGCTTGTGCTGAAAGGGATTGGGCAGAGGCCGCAGGCGATTGCGCAATTCGAGGCGGGATTGAAAATAGACCCCGGCAATAAAGAACTGAAGCGGGAACTGAAACACATAAAGAAAGGCAAGTGAGGGATATGGCAAAAGTCATCGGAATAGACCTGGGAACCACTAACTCCTGCGTGGCTATGATGGAAGGCGGACAGGCAAAAGTCATCCCCAACAAAGGAGGATACAGGACCACCCCCAGCATTGTGGCGATCGGGGAGGACAGCAGGCGGCTCATCGGCCACCTTGCCAAGCGCCAGATTGTCACAAACCCGAGAAATACCATTTACGCCTCAAAGCGGCTCATCGGAAGGAGGTGGGATTCTCCCGAGGTCAAGAAGGCGCAGGCCGCATACCCCTTCGAGCTGGTCAAGGGTCCCCAGGACGACGTCAGGGTAAAAATACAAAACAAGGAGTACAGTCTTCCCGAAATATCCGCCATGGTGCTCCAGGAAATGCGGCATATCGTCGAGGAATACCTCAGTGAGGAGATAAATCAGGCCGTCATAACCGTGCCTGCATATTTCAATGACGGGCAGAGAAGCTCCACAAAAACCGCGGGCACCATAGCCGGCCTGGATGTGATTCGCATAATCAACGAGCCGACCGCCGCGGCGCTCGCCTACGGCTACGGAAAGGGCGTTAATCAGACCATCGCCATTTACGACCTCGGCGGTGGAACCTTTGATATATCCATCATGCGGATAGCGGAGGGCGTTTTCGAGGTACTGGCCACCTCCGGCGACACATACCTCGGCGGCGACGACTTCGACGACCGCCTGATAGATCATCTGGCGGAGGAGTTTCTGAAGCGCGAGGGAGTTGACCTGAGGCGAGACCGCATGGCCCTCCAGCGCCTCAAGGACGCCGCGGAAAAAGCCAAGTGCGAATTGAGCACGGCGCCCAAGGCCAACGTCAACCTCCCCTTCATTGCCTCCGACAACACCGGCCCTAAACACCTCGAAATAACAATAGCCCGCGAGGAACTCGAGAACATGACCAAGGACCTGGTGGGGCGCACCTTCGAGATTTGCCATCGCGCCCTTCAAGACTCCGGCCAGTCCAAGAAGGAAATTGACCAGGTTATACTCGTCGGCGGCCAGACCCGCATGCCTCTGGTGCAGTCCGAGGTGGAAAAGTTTTTTGGAAAAGCGCCCCGGAAGGGCGTCCACCCTGACGAGGTCGTAGCCGTCGGCGCCGCTATTCAGGGCGAGCTGCTCACCAAGGAAGATCACGACATGGTCCTCCTGGACGTCACCCCGCTTTCCCTCGGCATCGCCACCTTCGGGGGATTTTTCACAAAGCTGATAGATCGCAACACCACCATACCGGTCCGCAAAAGCCACCTTTTCACAACCGCCGCCGACGGGCAGACATCAGTTAAAATCCATGTTCTTCAGGGTGAGAGCGACAAGGCAACCGATAACGAGCTTCTCGGCGAATTCCTGCTGTCCGGCATTCCCGCCGCGCCGAGGGGAGTCCCCGAGATCGAGGTGAGCTTCGATATAGACTCGGACGGCATCGTCAGCGTGAGCGCCAAGGACAAAGCCACCGGCAAGGAACAATCAATCGTGGTCACCGCGAGCGCCGGCTTGTCGCAGGAAGAAGTCCAATGGCTCGTGGATTCCAGCAAAAATTACGAGGTGGAGATTAAAGAAGAGGGGGAGATGAAAAAGTTCCGGCACGATCTGGAAACATCCCTGCACAAGGCCGAAAAACTGGCGACTGCACCGGGCGCGAACGCCAAGCTCAAGGAGCAATATGAGACCGTCGTCAGACGCGCTCAGAGGGCAATACAGTTCGCCGACATCGAGGAAATGAAAAAACTGCTGCCCGAAATAGCGGCCATCCTCAAAGACCTGCAAGGCTGATAAACTAATTGTGTTCAGACAAGGGGTTTAAACCCCTTGTCTCGATTCTTTAAAGACCGGCAAGGCTGATAATCCAAAGCGGGGGCGCATAACCTGCGTCCCTGCAATACGATAAATTTACTCCTTATGCGCGGCTGGATTGCGAGTGAAACATTAGAACGGGTCTGGCGACGATTACTGGATCCGCTCGCAAAATTTATATCCCGACACGGCGTAAATGCCGATACCTTGACTTTGGCGGGTTTCGGAATAATGATCCTGGCGGGGCTGTCCTTTGCCCGCGCTTGGCTATTCTGGGCCGCCCTGTTTATTTGCCTCGCCGGAATTCTCGATGTGCTGGATGGCCAGGTCGCCCGCTCGACGCATATAACGCCCGCAGGCGCGTTCCTGGATTCCGTTATGGACCGTTGGGGAGAACTGTTTCTTTTCCTTGGGCTTGCTTTCCTCTTTCGTGACACATGGCTGCTTTATGTCGTCATAGCAGGCTTCGGCGGAGCGGTGATCACAAGTTACGCGCGTGCGCGCGCTGAAGGACTGGGCGAAAAATGCCGCGAAGGATTTTTCCAGAGGCCCGAGCGGCTTATCGTCCTCGGCGCAGCCGCCATCCTCAACTACCTCATAAACCTCTACCTCAAATCGCAAACCCTTCTGCCGCTCAAGCTGGGCGTTATCGCAGTGGCAGCATTGTCACTATTCACCGCCGCACAGCGCACATCAGCTGTCTACAAAACGCTTAAATACTCCAGCAAATCCGCTTCCGGTTGAGTAGTTCACGGGTTTTAATGGGAAAAAGGGAACAGTCTCTTATTTACCTATTCCCCTATTTTTTCCTTATTTCCTGGCGAGCGAGGAGATGGCAAGCGCCCTTCTTTTTCGCTCTGCGCTCAACGAATACCATATCTTCCCGCAGAACTCAACGAACCTGAAAAAATTTAAATGCCACGGCAATTTCATAGACCAGTGGCCGAAGGTTTCCGGCGTAATGTTTGTTTTTCGGGCGGGGTCCAACAATACATCCTCGACTATCACGCCCTCCCGATCTTCAAGCTGAGCTTTGACCGTTCCGTCCGAGTCGGCGATGGCTGTAAGCCCGGGGAATTTGGAACGTTGCTTCATGGGCAGACCGGGAAGAGGGGATTCCCATAAGCCGCACCTGTTGATGAATATCGCGGGCACGCCGAGCAGCGTCGAATATTTTTTGGCGAGACCTTTCATAATCACGTCCCAAAACTCGACAGCCTGCTTCGGGAAGAAAATGTTTGCCTCCGGCGTCGGCGCGCAATGGGGCATGAGCATGATGTCCACCGATTGGGAGATCATCATTTTCGGGGTATACGCCAGCATGCATTCATAGCAAATACCCACGCCTATCTCGCCGAATTCCGTGTGTATCACGTGATCGCTCGAGTATCCTTTTGTGAAGTATGCCTCAAAAGATGCCGGGGTCTGTTTGCGGACCCGTCCCGCTTCCGTCCCTTCCGGGGTGGTTATCACGAAGGTGTTGAAGAAATCCTCGCCGTCCGCTTCGAGGTAGCTTGTGCCGAGGTATACGCCGAGCCGCTTCGAGTGCCTGCAAAGCCACTCCACCGTCTGCCCGACCTTCGGTTCGCCCGCGTCCCAGATGGCCTTCGTGAAAATGTACCCCACCGGCATGAATTCGGGGAGGACAATAAGCTTCGCGCCCCTTTTAGCCGCATCCTCGACAAACGGCAATGCGCGCTCGAGATTCTCGGCGACCTTGCCGTTTTGGGAGATCATTTGCACCGCGCCAACGCGTAAGGTCCTTCCTCCTGTCTGCATATTTCCTCCTCAAACAAAAGCGATTATCCGCTAGATTTTAGCGTCACCGTCCGGCCTGCCGAGGATGCCGTAGAGGGCCAGGCTGGTGATTTCCCGGGTGTATTGTTCATAGAACGCATCGTCGAGTTTTATTCCGGGCAACTTTTCGAGTATCGGCTTCATTACGAAGTGCATCAGTATCATGCCCGCAACAGCCGGTACCATGATCTCGAGGCGGATGGGCCGCTCCATAACGCTCTGAAGGGTGGGTAAAAGCTCCCTGATGATGATCTCCTGGATTTTGCTTATATGTTCGGCCTTGAAGCTGGCGAGGTCCGGCATTTCATAGGGAAATTCGTTGAGAGAGACGAGGGCGAGGTCGCTGTTGTTGCGCATGAACTGGATGGTATCCCGAACGAACTGGCGTATTTTTTCCTCGGGTGGCTCGTCACCGCTGAAGCAGTGCCTGGCTATCTCGGCATAGCCGCTGAAATATTTGCCGATCAGGGCTTCGAGAATTTTATGCTTGGAGCCAAAATAATAATTTATCATTGCGAGGTTCACATCGGCTTGCTGGGCAAGCTCTCTCATCCCCGTAGCCGCGTAACATTGCCTCGCAAACAGGCGCGTAGCAGCCTCAAGTATCCTCTCCCGGGGCTCCTTGGGCGCGTTTTCCTTATCGTCCATAATTAGTCGCCTCTGAAATAGTCTGATTAAGAATTGAGTATGGCATAATGTGGGGTGGTTTGTCGAGACAACATCTTAAACTAGGGACAGTCACCCCTTTTTGACATGTAACCATTAATGTGCTATAGATAAATCATGCCAAGAAAAGCCAGACTGGTAATTCCGGGTCTCGCCTGCCATATTACCCAACGCGGCAATAACCGCCAAGACATATTTTTTGTTGATGGCGACAGGCGCGCTTACCTGGAGATCCTCAAAGATCAATCGGAGCTATACGGCCTGAAGATTCTAGGTTACTGCCTCATGAGCAACCATGTTCACCTCGTGGCGGTTCCCGAGGATGAGGAATCGTTGAGCAAGGCGGTTGGCAGAACCAATTGGCGTTACACTCAATACATCAACCGACTACATGGGCGATCCGGCCACCTGTGGCAGAACCGGTTTTACTCCTGCGCGCTGGACGAAGCTCACCTGATGGCGGCAATGGCATACGTTGAGCGCAATCCCGTCCGCGCGAAAATGACGCGTAGAGCGTGGCAATATGAATGGTCGAGCGCGAAGGCGCACGTGTTGGGTGAAGATGAAAGCGGCATAATTGACACGAATTACTGGCGAAAGCTGATGCGCGGAGCGGACTGGAGGGAGTTTCTTGAAAAACGCGAAGATAAAGCGGTTGTGACACAATTGCGTCTGCACACCAATCGCGGCAGGCCTCTGGGCAGCGATTCATTCATAAGCAAACTCGAAAAGACGATAGGCCGTCGCATCCGCCCCCTGCCACCTCACAGGCCGCGCAAAGAAAACAATAAGAAGAAATAGCCGGCCGATACCAGACCGGCGCAATGTCTCAAGCAGCGCTCAGCTTGACAAACATCGTGAATATTGCTACACTGCATTGGTGATTGAAGAAATAAGAAAAAAGGAGACGATAAGGGGTGACTGTCCCTACTTATGCCTACTTATGCCCTACTTATGCCTACTTATGCTCTACTTATGCTTCCTTCTCCATGCTTGTGTTCTATGAGAAGATTCTTAACGGAGGATTTTATAGATTACCAAAAAGTAACACATAAAAATGCATATTTATGTTACCCAAAACTGAATAAGGCATATTATTAATAATGGAAGTGCAAACATGAAACATAAAATTATGTATATAGTACTGATACTTATTGCAATGAGCTTATTTATCATACTATTATTTTATAAAAATTTCAAAAAATCAGCTAAACAAATAGTTACTAAACCATCACATTCACTTAACATCAGTAGAGTAATTACCCCCAACATATATCACGGTGACGAAATATACACAAAATTCAAAGCGAACCATAAGAACAATCAGTACAAAAACATCGAAAATTCTTGTTTGAAAAAGGAAATAATTCATAATCTATTTGATGAATACGAAAATAATTTAAGAGAAATAGTAAAACATCAAGCAAAATCTGATATTCCGGATGATGTGCGTATCAATATATTTATATCAAATATTGAAAATAGTTCCATTATCATGGGCATTATTGTTAATAAGTATTTAAATTGCCAAAATATCCAACAAAGTATCGAAATAAGGTGGAAAAATGTTGTTATGAATTCTAATGATGATGAATTATGGTATGCTTTTTTAGCGGTTTCATCATATTGGAATGATAATTTTATAAATGAAATAATTATTTGTAGACTTGATAATAAAATTACAAATTATGATCAATACTGGTCATTGTATCTCACTGATTTCGCTAAAGAAGGCACTATTAAAACGGCAATTATATTAAAAGAGTTGTCAGAAAAGAATCCAAAAATACCTGATAAAGCGAATGATTATAAAAATTGTTCGAAAATAATAAGAAATCGAATAGAAAATAATATTGAATGGCCGATTAATATGACATGGAGTCATTGGTGGGAAAAACAAAAGTGATTGCTATTTAACAATAACCGGAGGAAATCAATGAAACGCTATCTTCTAGAAAGTTTGGTTTTGGCGTTTATAAGCAGCTCGATGCTGTATGCAGGTTCGAGGGAAAAAGCCGTTACCTATATCAACGCGCAGAAAAGCGCAGATGGGAGTATTGGGAATTTAACTCCTTATCGAGATACAGCAGAGATAACGGAAATGCTTACATCAGTTGGGGGAGCGAAGTGAGGTATTTGTTCGAAAAAGCGCCGCTGGAGGTAACCGGCTCGAACGTCGTTGTTGAACTCGATTACGACAGCTATGCGCCCATTCCCAAGGATGGGGATGCGGTAAAATCGCGGAATTTTATACTGTTATCAGGATTTTATGGTTCATTATATGAAGAAATTGTGCTTCAGCAATTGTTTCAGGCGAAGTCCACCAGCACGCTTAGTATCATACAACGCGCTGGAAATACCGGTGTGCCGATTTATATGGTGACAGCAAATAACGTTGATGTGATAAAGGAGAAGTAGGAGAAGTAGAGGAGAAGTAGGGACAGCCACCCCTTATTAGTCGTTTTTTTTGGGGGCGGCAAATGTCCAATTCGTTGTGTATTGCCGCCCGCCTCAACCTCCCGCTTAATCTACGTTTTGTTCTTAGTACGTGTTAATTCATCAGAGAGATTTTGCGCAACGTACGCCATAAGAAGGGTCTTTAAAGGTCACTTCACCTTTGTTGCGGGTCGCGCTCCTCATGCTGTTCGCATAGTTGACCCACGATCCGCCGCGGAGGACGCGGTACAAGCCGGAACTCGGTCCGGGGGGATTATCGGTGGGAAGGCCCTTATAGTTTTCACCGTAGAAATCGGCGACCCATTCCCAAACGCTCCCTGCCATGTCCATGGCTCCAAAGGCGCTTTTTCCCTTGGGTTTGCTTCCCACGGGCCATGTTGAATTCTTTCCGCACCCAATACCATTTCCGGTCATTATCGTGTTATCGCAACTGGCATTCTCTTTGCCCCAGGGGTATTTCCTTCCGTCCGTGCCCCGCGCGGCCTTTTCCCATTCGGCCTCTGTCGGCATCCTCTTCCCTGCCCATTCACAATATGACTTCGCCTGATTCCAATCAATACAGTTTACCGGATGGTCAGGCCTGTCCTTCTTGCCATGGTTGCATAGAGCGCCATCGCCGGGCGGCGCGCACTTGCCAGCTTGAACACACTCATCGTACTGATTAACCGTTACTTCGTACTTATCTATGTAAAAGTCCTTAAGATTAACCTCGCGGTAAGGCGTTTCATCTGGATTGCATTCGCTATCGTTATCTTTTGAACATCCCATCCAGAACTTGCCCTGAGGGACATAGAGCATTACTCCGCCCTTGGTGTCCTTAAGTTTGTATTCCTGTCCCACCTGTGGAGGCTTGGAACATGCAAACGAGAGCAATAGCGCGCTTGTTCCGAGGACCAGCATTATTAAATATTTTTTCATCTCTCTCATCTCCTTTACGCCAGAGAAATCAGTATTTTCACGGAAATCGGGGTGTTTCAAGTCCCTTTTTTTCCGCGTAGGAACCATCATTGCATAGACAACGGGGATCCCCTTGTGTTTCTTAACTCCTTTGGACCATTCTTTCTACTTTGGGGGCAGTTTCAGCATTTCACGGGTTTCGGCGGGCGTGGCGATGGGCCTTTCAACGATGCGCGCCAATTCTCTTACCCAGATTGCCTGCTCCCAGCTTCCCTTTGCCAACTCACCGCCCGGAACGCGCACGCTGTCTTCTAGGCCGACCCGGATGTGGCCACCGGTGATTGCGCTTTGGAATGCGGCGGACACCTGGTTCGGGCCGACCCCGCATACACTGAACGTTGCGCCTTGCGGCAGCAGATTCACCAGGCTCATATGGATAAGCGGGTTGAATGACATGCCTCCGGCGACGCCGTAAACAAACTGGAAGTGCATGGGTTCCGCAAACACGTCGCCCTTGCGGCGGATGAGCAGGGTGTTATAAAGGCCGCCCGGATCGTAAACCTCGAGTTCCGGCTTGACACCGATGGCTTTCATTTTGCGACCGAAGTCTTCCAGCATCTTGAACGTGTTCTCGAAGATAAACTCCATCATGACCATGCCCTTCTTGTGGTCTGCGAGGGCGAAGTTCATTGTGTTGGTGTTGAGGCTTGCCATGTCCGGTTTCATCTCGAGAATGGGGGCGATCCGCTGTTCGGCGGACAGGCCGATTGTAATGGCGCTGCTCATGTTGACGATGAGGCCGGGGCATCGGTCGCGGACCGCCTCGATGGTGGGGCGAATCAAGCTGATGTCCGGCGTGGCGAAGCCCGATTTCGGGTCCTTGGCGTGTATGTGGACGATGCTCACGCCCTCGTCCATGCAGCGCCTCGCCTCCGTGGCGAATTCCTCCGGCGTGTATGGGGTGTTGGGGTTATTGGCCTTGGTGGTGGCTCCCCCCGCCAGGGCGGCGGTGATGATTAACTTCTCGCCCATTCCGTTCCTCCTTCCGGATCAATATCAAAAACGGTTATCTATCAAGCCGTCTGAAAGAGTATAGCCCGTCTCTAAACAGCTTTCAAGAACGGTCATGCGAATGGCAATAAAATGACATTTAGTTCGCTTTATTTTACTTGGGTTGCGCCGGTGGTGCGGACGGTGCGGGCTGCTCAGGCTTGGCGGCGGCGGGACTGGCGCCTGCCGTAATGGCCTTCTGCAATTCTTTCACGAACGCCTGCTTGCCGCCGGTGACGCCGGTGACCTCGACGCCGTTGAAGAATAGGGTTGGTGTACGCGTGATTTTATTTTTCTTGGCGACCTCGACGTTTGCAGCGATAAAGGCTTTTGTTTCCGGTTCGACCAGGCAGGCGGCAAATCTCTGCGTATCAAGACCCTCCTTTTTGGCATAGTCAATCACCACGTTTGCGTCCCATGCCACGTCCTGGTTGCCAAACAGTTGATCGGCCATTTCCCAGAATTTGCCCTGCTTTTGCGCGCAATACGCCGCATAGGCGCCCATGCAAGCGCCTGCGTGGATTGACCTCTTCACCTCGGTGTTACAACCCTCTTCGAGGGGAAAGTGTATGAAGTACACAATATACTTATCGCCATAACTTGCGCGGCTTTCTTCTATAACGTCATAGACTTTCTTGCACCACGGGCATTTCATGTCTGAAAAATCCACGATCTGCACCGGCGCATTTGGGTTGCCCTTGGCGGGATAAGGCGACAAGTCCACTCCTCGAAAGACGCCCTTCCCCGTCGGAAAGGTAACATAAGTAAAAAAGAAATATGATCCAACCACGATAACCGCCATGCCAGCAGGCGCAAACCAGACCTTGACCTCCCTGACGCCGTCCCTGAAATCATACCAGATCGGCGCCCATCTGCCCCCTTCAACCCCCCCGGATAAAATCCACGACCCCATCAACATGCCAAAGTTTACAAAATACATCCCAATACAGTTGGTGCAGTAGGTTTTAAGAATGAACGATGAAATACACGCCAGCACAACTGACAAAAGCACGCACCAGATCGAAATCACAAGTAAATATATCGGAGTATGCTGGTATACCCGGCCCTTATCCGGGAAGAAGCCCATGATGCTGAAAACCATGGCTACGATATAAGTAAGCACCCCCAGCCATGCGATAGGCACGCCGAAAATGGCCGAATATTTACTGTTGGCCACAGTGCCGCAATCGAAGGTCGTGTTGATGTTGCAGGCGGCGCCGACGGAGTTGAATTTTATGTACGTCAGGTACAGGCCAAAGCCGATTCCCGCCAGCTCGAGGGCTATCATTGCCGCCTGAAAGAACGTTACCAAGCGGTTTTTCGGCTTTTCTTTAGACTTCTTTTTGGTCATATCGGTCTTTCAGACAAGGGATTTGAGCACAGTGGCTTTTGCCTAATGAAATTAGATTAACCTTAAGGTCTGGGAGTTGCAACCGGATGATGGGTTTTTGGGGGCAGTGGGCGGTTTGGCAAGAGCCTGATGGCTCGTTAATGGAATAAAATTCAAAGGTATTCGAGGATAATTTCGGCCGCTTTTCGAGCGCCGCCGGTTGAGATATTTTGGGGGCTGCGCCGCTTTGGCGCGCCCAGGATATGGCGATGGACGCCCTCTTCAAGCTCGCGCCGATCTCGGAATATTGAAACCCGGCCGCGAGACGAAAGAACGCGCAATTCCTGATCGTCGTATAGCCTCGGCCTCGGGTTCAGTAGCGCAGGAACGCCAGCGGCGACGCATTCGTGGAAGAGATGGTATCCCGCATAACCGATGACCAGGTCCGCCCCGGGCAGCAATTTCATAAGGGGACAATAACGGGTGTGCTTCGAGGACGGCGATGGCTTTCCATATGGAGATGCGAACCGGAGCATTAAAAATGGATTTTTTGAAAACAGGCGGTTGTCTCCTATTTCCCGGAAAAAGGCGTCCACACAGTCGGGAGAATCCGTCCCGACGGTCATTACCAGAAAACGGTCATCGGGCACCTTCAACATGCGCCGCGCCTCTTGGCGCGTCACCATCTCGGATGGATCGAGCGCCAATATGGGAGGAACGGCGACGGAGTGCGGATGACCGGGGAACGAACGCGGCAACGCCTCCGAGCGAATCACAAGGTCGTAATTCCGACGCACAAATTCGTCCACCTTGTGTTCCTTCCGATAATCCCGCCTGAGCAGCCGCGAGACAAGAATTTTCTTTCCCTTGAAATCCGGCAGATAGTCCCTTAGTTCGCCCATCAAGCCCATGGGGAGAGCGTCCGTAATGAACGCGCGAGGGCTGAGTTCATGGATTGCTTCGAGTATCTGTGCGCGGAATTCGCCGGGGTTTCCGGAGGGCGCGAGGATATGGAAATCAAAATCGTCGCGGTCAACCATGTGGGTGAAACCGGGGGATGCGATAATGGTGGGGCGAGGCTCGCCCAACCGCCGGATGGCCCGCGCGATGGCGGCGGATCTGACAATGTGTCCCATGCCGCCGCCAAGCGCATAAATGACAATATTAACTGCCGCCCGCGTCCTCATGGAACCTGCCCGATTGGCTCCTGTCGAAATGGTCGTAATCGCTGTCGCGATAACGGCCAAAATAGAATGGCGAATAGCCGTAGTAGTGAGAATAATATCCGCCCCTTGCGCCCATTGACTTCTCGTATTCCTGCGGGGCGGTCTTTTGTAGGCATTTTGCGCAGATGGGCGCCGCAGCGTGTATGAGGGTATGCTTGCTGCAAAGATATTTGCCGCACACGCTGCATTTCGAGTCGGCGGCGTTTTTGCACCGGTGAAGTATAAGAAAGCCCGTTTTTTCCTGGCAGTTTACAGGTAAACCCATTTATATCAAACCCCCTCAAAACTCGTTCAAATAGAGCAGGACGGCGGCCTGCACGACGGGATTGGTTTTCAGGGCTAGCGCCAGGGTGACCGTTTTCCCCTGCGATCCCCGGACGGTGAAGAGAATTTCGCCAGAGGCGTCGAGCGCCTTCCAGTTGTTCCCGTCGGGCACGACCGATCCTATAGCCGCCCCGCTGCCGTCTGTGACGGCAAAGCCGTCCCCCTTCGCCTTGATCTTAGCAAGCGTTGCCGAGTCGTCGCTCACCTTGAAGCCCGCGCCTTCTGGCTTGACCTTAGCGATGAGATGATCCGAATCGTCCGTGATCTTAAACCCGCCGCCTTCCTTGGCCTTGACCTTGAACATGGTGGCGCCGCTCGCGTTTTTTATTTTCAGCTTTTCTTCCTCGATTTTGCCCTTGTACGTGGCGCCATCAACAAGCACCTTGTAATTTCCGGCTTCCTTCTTATGGATGTTGATTATTTCTTTCCCGGAGGGACTCACCATCACAATCAGGGCGGCGCGCGGGGCGCCCTCGGATGCTGAAGTGGGGGGAGCGGAGCTTTGCTCTTCCGAAGGAGGGAGCGGGGTTGCCGGTTTGGGAGCGGTTTCTATAACTTTTCTATTCATTATGGAAAAGAACGTGTAGGCCACAATACCGAGCATGAAAACGATCACCATCATTATGACGGCGGCCAGCGCCGGCCCTCGGCCGCCTCTCGTGGGAACATATTGCAAATCATCACGCGCTGGCATGGGGGTAAATGGCGCCGGACTCGATGATGCGGCGGGCCGCCTCGGCAGCGGCGGCGGGACGACCTGGGGCGGTAGCGGGGGAGGCAACGTGGGGGATGGGGGCGGAAGCGAGGTGGCAGGAGGCGGCATTGGCAGTGTCGGCGATTGAATCTGAGGCGCTGGGGCGGTTGTAAAGGTAAAATTCTTTTCAATGATCTGCTCGAAAGGCAATTCAACCCCGCCGATTTTGACCTCGCTGCCGCCCACCTCGAACAAGTAGGTCTTGCCTATAAGTCCGTAAGTTGTGCCGCGATATGCCATCTGGTTCCTCGCAAAGGCCTGAATCTGTATCTCGCCCAGGCCGCTCTCCTGAAGGAAAATGAGATACCCTGTGGTCAGCGCCACATATCCCTGGACCGGTATCTGGCCGGTCATATCGAGAGTTGCGGAGCTGAGCGCAAGCGGTTTTTCCGCAGGGCCTAATTTGCCGGTGATGTATTCTTCATATTTTCCCCGGTTCACCATAACCACCTCCAAAAAAAATAAGGTAGAGTAGAAACAATGACTTTGACCAAAATAGCATTTCTTATGACTGTCGTCCAGCGTGGTGGCATCCCTCAGGTGACAAGTTTCGCCAAATAGTTTATACATTGTGTAGGATCAGACAAGGGGTTTAAACCCCTTGTCTGAGAGAATAATATGGACGATCAAACGAGGCGGCTGCGGGTGGTGGCGGTGGTGGTGAGCTGGAATCTGCGCGGGAGGGTTTTGGAGACGATAGGCGCGCTGTGTAAGGATGAAGCCGTTGACAAGATTATCCTGGTGGATAATGGCAGCTGCGACGGAACGCCCTCCGCCGCGCGGGATGCTTATCCCGGCGTTGAGGTTATCGAGAACGGGAGGAATATCGGTTACGCCGGGGGAAACAACGTGGGCATTCGGCGCGCCCTCGATATCGGCGCCGATTATATCCTGCTTCTGAACAGCGACGCTTTGCCCGTGGAAGGCGCCATATCCAGGCTTATCGCCGCCGCGGTCGAAGAAAACGCGGGCGCGGTGGGCGGCAAGGCGGTGCGTCGAGATGACCCCTCAGTCCTCGATGCCGCTTGGGGCGTAATCAACTGGCGAAATCTTGCAAGCCGCCTGGAGGGAGAGGGCAAGCCGGACGGCCCAGAATGGTCGGATCGGCGATGCGTTGATTATCCACTCGGAGTCGCCTTGCTGCTCGGCGCAAGCGCGCTCCGGGGAGTCGGGCTGTTCGATGAGGAATATTTCGCTTATCACGAGGAAATGGAACTCTGTGAAAGGATGCGGCGCGCCTCCTGGCCTGTGATTTTCGAGCCGGCGCGGTTCTTACACGGCGGCTCCGAGAGCTTAAAAAGCGCTGGCGCCACCCTGGGCCGCGAATACCTGTTGGCGCGCAACAGCGTAAGATTTGTGAAGAAATACGGCTCCACTGTGAATAGAGCCAAGTTTTGGATGTTTGTGCTGGCAGCCTCAATGCTGAAAATACCAATTGAGATTTTGAACGGGCGTCTCAGGGCGCACTTTGCGCGAATTCATGGCTGGTACGATGGCCTCATGGACAGAAAAATCGAAAAACCTTTAAAAAAATATGGGTTACTTGGCAAGTAGCGAGAGTTTCAGATGGGGTGTTTTTACAGCTCTAAGGGTACTTGACATTTAATTTAAGCAACCTACTATCTAATGTACTTAGATTTTGGTCGGGCTAACTTTAATAATTCGGAAACGAATAACTAAAGTTACTGAGGGTGTGGACTGTTGTTCTAACAATGTGGAGCATAGTAAAGTTAGGTAAGACATTATGCTCCGGGAGAACATTGGTACGAGGTTGAAAAGGCAAGTTAAAGATACAGGTAAATAGCCTCATTACCGATTAGCGAATCAGGTTTATTTTTCTTCCGGTCCCATGTTCTCCATACAAGAGGAGGTGCGAGATGAAACTTCGGATGGCACTTTTAAAACTGTTTATCGCCCCGATAATTCTTGCGTTGTCGTTTGGGCTGGTCGGTTGCAGCGGGAAGGGTAGCGGCAGCCAGACAAAGGTCCAGCTGAGAGTTTTTCAAAGCGATGGGTCTGTTTCAGGCGGCTTGAACTCAGCGATAATTGACCAAACGGCCAATCCCAATGTGGCCGTGTATATCCAAGTGACAGCGCCGGACATTAGCCCGCCACTTGAGTATTACTTTTCCCCCGCTGAGGTCAGCGCGAATGCCGGCATCGTCACGATGATGGTTCCCAGCGGTTCGGGCAGGACTTTTATACTGCAAGTCCTCAGCTTTGGCACGGGAGAAACAACCGATACATTCCCCGGCGTAAATTATAAGTCCTCTCAATCGGCTGATCAGCTGACATTTGACCTGACCGGGGCGCCGGTGGTTGTCAACGTCGCAATGGAGCCGGCAAGCACGGCGGACTTGGAAGGCAAGATATACGATGGCCGCACCGGCGATATAATGCCGCTTAACGTTCCTTGCGCGCAACCTGATGTTCACGCGGCTTTTTCCCTCGGGCCTTACAGCGGCGTGAGCCTCCCGGTGCAAGTAACGGTTAATAGCGGAGGCGACTACGTAATTCATAATGTTCCAACCGATGTGCCGATAACCTTGAGCGCATTAGACAAGACAACAGGCGCATCTTCCTCTATCAGCTTTCAATTTTCGCCCTCTACCATAACGAAACAGAATATAGTTCTTGATGGTGCCAAGCCACTGGTCATATCCCCGACATCCGCGAACGTTTTAACTAACGAAATGGTGGAATTCACCGTTGACGGAGGCATTCCTCCCTACTCGATTCTGCTGACTCAAAACAACTCGAACGGCTCGATCAACCAGAGCACTCCGGTATCGGCGGATTACACATCGGGAAATATAGGGGATGAAGGGGACGTTATAACCGCTATTGATGCGGTGTCCCGCGGGGGGGAAGGTTGCTACAATGACTATATCGGAAGTGATTGGTACGCGATTGTCGTTGTTGAATATCACCCGCTGAGTATTTCCCC
>Ga0209777_10002522_pt1 | contig 23905 bp, 21 predicted proteins | sample FrelakmetHBP12HB_FD_187147 | JGI IMG/M metagenome (GOLD analysis project Ga0209777, IMG submission 187147) | Freshwater lake sediment microbial communities from the University of Notre Dame, USA, for methane emissions studies -HBP12 HB (SPAdes)... | ecosystem: Environmental > Aquatic >... | reverse complement strand
CCAATGCGTAGGCGTAGGCTGACAACTGCCGGCTGTAAAAGGCCGCTTTTTCTTCCGACGCATCCGAGGTCTTGTAATCGATGATGCCGAAAGAGCCATCCTCAAAAGCCAGCATCGCATCGAACCGTCCCTTGAGGATGCATTGGGATGAAGTATCCGGAAAGCTGATCGGGACAGATTTGACCCATTTTTCCCTGAATTTCACCATCCCTGCAGGCAGCTCCGGGGATATTTCGCTTGAGGGCTTATCCAGGTAATAATTACTGGTCAGATCGCCCATTTTTCCGAACATGCCCGGGAATGGCCCCCTATAAACGATATTATGTTTTACCTTGAGGTAGAAGCATCGTTTGCAGCCATCCCAGAGAAACGTGAGATCTGACGGGCTGAGATTATAGATAGCCATAGCTTATTCCCTTGTAGGATGGCATCATTCTTCACCTTCCAGACCTGACAGGTTTCAGCGGTTGGTCTGCCTGTCCGCCTGGGTTGAAAAGCCAGGTTGGTTTTCTTCGCCAGGCTGCTTTCCGAAACCTGTCAGGTTTAAGTATAGGGCAAATTCATCATAAAGGCAACGACATGGCTGTCAGGAGAGGTTGGTAAGGGGTTGCGGCGGTAAAATTCCCGGCCCAAATTCGCGTGTAAATTATTTAATTCTTGAGGAACGAATACCGGCCGGGCGGGAATGTCACGCCCCTGATGAACGGGAGGTAAGAGTTGTTGGATGGCTTGCCATTGCCGGTCAGTCTGGTCCATTTTGCCGGTACCATCGATTTTTGAGTAAAAGTGGCGGGACCAAAACGAATGGAAACGACTAGAGGGGGAAACGACGCTTTTTTCAGGGGGGATTTTGGAGGTTAAAACCGGCGAAACATTCGTATTCATCATTATAAAAAACCTGTCTCAAAAATCGTCTCAGTGGGATTTGGCGGGACACCGCCCGTTCTCACCACAGGGAACACACAGGACGAGAGGAGGACCGATAGGGTCATTATAGCACATATGTTCTGTATTCAGAAGAACCCAGTTTTAATATGGTTGAGGCAATGCGATGATTGACGCCTCAAAGGGGGCATGATAGAATGCAGTCCGCTACGGGCGTGTAGCTCAATGGCAGAGCAGCGGCCTTTTAAGCCGTTGGTTAAGGGTTCGAGTCCCTTCACGCTCACTAACTCCCATAGCTGGAGGTTTATTATTTATACGTCCCATAAATGGAAGCATTTCTCTGGGAGTTCTCGATTTCACAGCCCAAACCCCTGTTTGACTCTGCTTTATATATAATTAATTCCAATGTACTCGACAGAATAATTGATAAGCTTGTCAACAATATTTAACGGGAGTCAAGACTAGTCAACGTAAGTCAGCTAATGGTGAAATGAATCTCTTGCAAATATCTATTTAGCTATGGGGATTTCGATTTAAAAGTTTACCTGCTTTATCGGTGGGGGAGATTGATGCTATAATTTTATAATTGTAAATTATTACTTTGTAAAAGTTTAATGATATATAGTTCGTATAGAAGCTTTTCAACAATCCGGTTATTCGATTGACTGGTAACTGAATAACCCACATCAACCCGGTTGCAATTGCCTTGCGCAAAGTTCAGTCAAGATTCTCTTCCGAAAGCTTTGTATACTTACTAGTTACATAATGGAATCACCTCGCCTGGGCTTAGATCCGCGATGCCCTGGCGATATTATTCATAATCGGAAGCCTGATCTATGAACCATGATTTGCCAGTTGATTTAGAGAACAACGCCCTACGCCTGAGTGCTGCGCTCCTTATCGCGTTTGCTCTGGCTTTCTTTGCCTATTACGGCGTTAACACCATCAGCGACCCGGTGTTTTCCATTGACTTTTCGCCTTACTATGTTGCGGGTCAACTGCTTGCAAATGGCAACGCACAAGAACTTATTCCTCAACCTGCTGAGGGCATGTTTACAACCAGTTCCAAACCATTTCTAGATACTTTCCATCTGCATTTCTTCCCCGATAGTCCGGTAGCCACCGGTTGGATCTATCCAGCTGGCTATGCCTGGCTGTTTCGCCCCTTTGCAAACATGGACTTCTCCACAGCCGCTAGATGGTGGCTGGCGGTCAACATGCTGTTGAGCTGCGCCTCCATCGCCCTGGTGGTTTTGGCGCGTCCATGGCACGGTAATTCACGTTACGGCTTCTGGCGCTTCGCGTGGATCATTTTCCTTGGCCTGACGTTCCAACCGATATTAGACAATCTATGGCATGGAAATATCTCGGCAGTGATTCTGTTCTGTTTCTGTCTCTGTTATTTGCTGCTGCGCCGCGGACGACCAGGGCTGGCGGGGTTTGTACTTGGATTGATCGTGCCTCTCAAACTTACTCCTGCTCTTTTCATTTTATACTTCCTATGGCGTCGGAACTGGAGGTTCGTTATCGGCGCCCTCCTTGGTGCGCTTGCCATAATTGTAGTCACCTGGTTTACTGTGGGGCTGGATGGCCTGCTTGGATTTGCCAACACGATCCTGGCCCAATTGCAAGCAGGAGGAGTGGCGGCTTTCAACAATCAGTCAATCTCCGGTTTTCTTTTACATACACTGACACAAGGTGATGTAAATGGCTGGGAAACTATAAAAGTGCCGCTGTGGGTCACCTTAGTACGGTATTTACTTGTTCTGGTGCTCGCTGGCGCTGTTGTGTGGGCCATGCGTCGTCGGCCTGAAAAGCTAAGCAAACCGGAGGTGGCGGAAGACCTTGACCTGGGATTGCTTATCGGAGTGATGCTGCTCGCTTCTCCCATCACCTGGTACCATTACTATGTTTGGATGTTACTACCGCTTGTTATTGTCTTTGACTACCTGCTAACCCATGCAACCTCGCGCAGGCGCCTGATCCTATTCGCCGTGGCCTATGGGTTTCTGGTGATCCAGGGTTTTTCGCAAATTCGCGCATTTGATCAGCAGGCAATTCAAGAGGTATGGTTGTTGCGTGTACTACTCTCATCCAGCTTTTTTGGTGCAGCCCTCTTTATTGGATTGAACCTGCGTCTGCGTGAAGAAACCAGGTGAACCTGGGTTTGAAATCCATGTGATTTTATATATCTTTGGATTGTCAACCTATGAGCTTGTTATTATTTAATATTTTTAGTTATTCCTAAGAGGATATAGGTGGTAATATCATGATGATGAAATTGTTGGATATATTTAAGGAGGTCGATGTAAAGAAAATCAATTGGACGTTATAGCGTTGACAGACCTTTAATAACCGCAACCAAGAGACTTTCCATTCTACCCGTCCAATGGATTGGCGTAAAACAGTAGGCCTTTGGTTGCCAAAAGCGTTTTTAACAAATTGTCCTTTTAAGCCATTGGTTAAGGGTTCGAGTCCCTTCACGCTCATAATGACTCCCAGATGGGAGTCTTTTTTTCCTTGCCACCTTCTGTGAGAGGGAGAGTTATCATCCCTGCTGCAACCAACTGGTGAATTTCCTCAGGTTGAGGCTCTTCCCCATTTCCCAAATACCCATCTTGTGGTTAAATCATTCCCGGAGGCTTTACCCATTGAGAAGGCAACCACGATCAACCCCGGGGTCGCTACAGACCCCCGGGAATAATTTCATCCAACAGGTCATCTTTTCCCGCAAGGGTTTTATCGCCTATCTTCCCTTGATCGTGGCAGGGATTGCGCTGCTGGCCGCCGCAGGAGTGGCATCTTTTTTCTACAATCCGAGTATGAACGCATACCAGTGTTACGCCATGGCTTTTTGGTACGGAGCCAAAACATCCCAACTATTGCCGGCTTCCCAATGCCTGTTCATTCTGCAAATCTCCCGGTTCCATACACTCCCGCTGGAATACCCTCCACTGGCTTTGCTTGTTTTCTCCCTGCCCCTCCTGGTGCCGGTGGCTGGTTACCCGATCCTGTTCGCGCTGTTTATGCTATTGGTGGTTTCAATTATTTATTGGCTGCTGTTAAGATATGGCCCGCGCGGAGCGGGGGTTGTTTTTACAGCCTGCCTCCTTCTCGGCTGCCTGGCGACAAGCCTGGCGCGCTTCGACATCGTACCGGCCGCCTTGACCCTGCTGTGCCTGATCCTTGCGGAACGCAAACATTGGTCTCTCGCTTATGCAGCGCTGGCCCTGGGCGTATTAATCAAACTGTATCCGATTGTGCTTTTCCCGTTGCTATTCCTGGCGGAACAGCGCGATCAGTCCGGGTTCTCCGTCCCTGATTGGCCCGTCACGTTGAAAACGGCCCGGACCGTTTTCCTTCATACTCTGCGCAATATGCGCACCTGGCGCTGGAAGAACGGGCTGATTTTCACCGGTCTGATGGTGGGAGTGGCCGCCTTATTTTTGGCGGTGATCTCAAATGGAACGCTCAGCTCGTTTTCCTACCTTTATCTTCGTCCCTTTCAGGTTGAATCGACCGGGAGCGTCGTGTTGTGGCTGGCTTCCCTTCTTGGCGTTCCGGTTGGATGGACGAACTCTTTTGGATCCTTGAACACAATCAGCCCGATCGCTGGAGTGGTCTCGCAGGTTTTTGTCATCCTTTTCTTCATTGGTTATATCTTTATTATCATCCAGCAGTGGAAGGGAAAAATGGACCTTGTCCAGGCTTCCCTGGCCGCCCTGCTGGCGCTGGTGGCCACAAGCAAGGTCTTCAGCCCGCAATATTTGCTGTGGCTGATCCCGCTGCTGGCATACAGCGCAGCGGGTAACCGCAGGGTATGGCTTACCTGGGGCGCAATTTCCATCCTGACCACCCTCATCTTCCCCATCTATTATGCGTTCATCCCAGGTGTGAACGATCCGTCCCTGCCTCCCGGGTTCCTGCCTGTCATCCTGATCCGGGATGGACTGTTCCTGCTGCTGACGGTAGCAACCCTTTTTAACTTCCTGAACCTGGGCGAGTGCAGCGCGGTCCCGTGATGCTTCAAGGAGGGTCTGGGACCAAGTGATTATGAGTCGCCTGTGCTGACCACCGGACTGCCTGAGGTTCTGGAAACGTGCATATTTGCATTATAATAGCAAATATGCACAAGGAGCAGCGATGAGCCAAACCTATATTCCCCGCAGCCTGGAACCCGTCCTAAAGAAAGCCGTCGGTCAATTCCCTGTGGTCGTGCTGGTTGGCCCGCGCCAGTCTGGCAAGACCACTCTTCTGATGCATCTCTACGGGAATCGATATCCGATTGTTTCGCTGGAACCGCCGGATGTGCGGATCGCCGCGCTGAATGATCCGCGCGGATTCCTCAATCTATATCCTTCGCCTGTTGTCTTCGATGAAATCCAGTATGCACCTGACTTGCTGCCTTACATCAAAGAGCAAGTGGACACTCACCGGGAACGTCCCGGCCAATATCTACTGACCGGTTCCCAGAATCTTCTTCTGATGCAGCACGTGACCGAAAGCCTGGCAGGTCGCGCCGCGGTGCTGAAGCTGCTTCCCATGTCCCGCTGGGAGGTCAATCTCCATCCGCAAAGAACGTTGCCCTGGGAAAAAGGAAAAGCTGCTAACCTGGCCAACCAGCCAATCCAGGAATTATGGAAGTACATCCTGCGCGGTTTCTATCCGGAAATAGCATGCAACCCCGACCGCGATGCCCGTTTATGGCAGGCAAGCTATGTGCAGACCTACCTGGAGCGCGATATCCGCAACCTGCGCAACATCGGCGACCTGACCCTGTTCCAGACCTTCCTGCGCGCCCTGGCCGCTCGAAGCGGGCAGATCCTCAACCTGAGCGATCTGGCCAGGGAGATCGGGGTGTCGGTCAACACGGCTAAGAATTGGATTTCGATCCTGGAGGCTAGTTTTCAAATCTTCATCCTGCGGCCTTATTTCGCCAATATCGGAAAACGGTTGGTAAAATCCCCAAAGGTCTACTTCACAGATACCGGGCTCCTGTGTTATCTGGTCGGGCTGAGAGACATCGAGCATGCCGCATCTGGTCCAATGGGTGGCGCAATTTTCGAGAACCTGGTCGTGGCCGAGTTATTCAAAATCTACATCCATCGAGGCGAGGAGCCGGCACTGTACTATTGGCGCACAGCGGCCGGTTCCGAGGTGGATATGGTGATCGAAACCCAAGATCAGTTGGTGCCGATTGAGATCAAGCAGTCGGAAACGCCGCGTCTGGAGATGGCAAAGGAAATCATCAGCTTCCAGAAAGATTTTGCAGGGAAGGCTGGTCAGGGGTATATCATTCATCCAGGCTCAACGAGCTTGCCGCTGGGAAATGGCGTGGTGACGCTGCCGCTTGCCAACCTGTGAAAGTTGCAGGCGGTTTTGTAGAGAATTGATTTAGTCTGATATTCGAGAATCAAAAAATCCCCTGGAGGGGATTTTTTGAAATAGGGGGCCCGGCAGGATTCGGACATCGTGCCCGAAGGGAATATCATCCCCGTCAGGGGACCTGCGACCAAGCATATTCAGGCTTAAATCTAGCTAGGTTACAAATTTAACTAATTTGGATAGCGGTTGTGAACCTAGCGGTTCAAGGTTCAATTCCTACTGAGGTACATTTTACGTAATGAATATTATCTTTGCAACGACTTGCCGTTAATCCGCCAGCGAAGCCGGTCAGCTACAGCGACTTATTGCGTGGCAATCTAAACATGATCTGGCGGCTTGGCCAGCCGCTTAAAGGCCTCGACCAGCGGAGCGGGTAGGGCGTCTGATAGGCGTCCAACGGCCTGTGCCTGTCCCACATAGGTTCTTACGTAGTCTGAAAAGTCCTTTCCCGTTGTGGAGATAAAAGAGTCAATGATTTCAGAAGCGTCGAGTTTGGCTATCCTGTCCTCCGTCAAGCTCTCGGCGGTCAAGTGATCAAGGAGGAACTCAAGAAACTTATTGTGCTTGAAGATCTTATCTTTGTTCGAGATGATAGCCCGGAGCAAGGCCTGGCGTGTCTCTTGTTCTGTTTTCTGGCAAACCACTGCTGCAATGGGAATGTCAAGTAGGTAGCACTCAAGGCAGTACTTCTCAAGATGAAGGAAGTTGGGCTGATTGGGATACGGGCTTCCCTCGCCGTCCCCATCTTCTAAGAAGAGGCATCGATCCCACCCGGGGTTTGTTCTTGAGAATTGGAATAGTGACCGGATGTTGGACTTGTTGCCTGTGGGACTTGTCGCGATGTCCAAACCCAGCGCTTGCGCGAGTTCATGAATCACCGTTGCGGTGCGGTCATCCTCCACGAAGACTGTGGGCTTATCGAACGTGCCTAGTTGGATGATCTCGATCGCATCTCCTGCGATTCGTTGGCGCTGCTCTGGTGTCACATCTTTGGCAATCTTGATGATGCCAGCAGGGTCCCAATAGAGGAATTGGGTCATCGGATAGTACCGCGGCTTGAATATAGCGCGGCTATGCGTAACGATAATCATCTGCCTATTGTATTTGTTACAGTAATCATCGAAAAATTCGAAGAGCTTTTCCTCGAGGTGCCAGTTGAGATGAACCTCCGGCTCATCGATGAGGAATACATCAAATCGGTCTCTGGAAGAATTGATGTTTAGCGCCAAAGAAAGGATCTCCTGCTCACCTAGTGAAAGTCCTTCAAGTGGTACATGCGTTTTCCCGTGCTTGACGATTTCGATCGTGGGATTGCCGGTGGCCAGATTCCATTCGGCGCGCAAAGTGTATTGAGGAAAAATCCGAGACACAACGTCATTGAAGGTGTCCTCGGTTTGGTGCATGTGCTCGATCTGATCTTTCCCGTCACGACACAAGTCCTCGTATACCACGTAGAAGAGGTCGCCGACAGCAGGATACTTTTCAAATGTACCGTCGTTGATGTTGCGCTCGTTGATGAGCCCCTCAAGCTTTGTATTGTCTCGCCGTAGCTGGGTAAAGGCGTCCTGAAATGCGCGTCGCTCGGCGTTGCGCTTCGGGCTAATCGCTTGGCGTCGGCATACGACTCCAGGGTTTGCAAATGTGAGGTTGGCACTGCTCTTCAAAGACTGGAGAAGCTTCGTTTTAAGGGTGCCATTCTCACCGCTAATGAAATTGAGACCTGGGAGAAAGGTTATCTCCCCGGTTAGCAGTCCGTTCTGAACGTTTACAATGGCGGAGGTGATAGGGTTTCCCAAAGCAGTCCTCCTGATAATGCCTCCTAATTCGCGTATATGCAGATTGCATAATAGCTTATAGGCAGTCCGTATAACATCCTAAATCGGTTAGGATGTTATACAGCTTTAGATTAATAAAAGCTTAAAATAATTATAAGTCGATTTGTCTTTCGATTAGCGTATTTATCGCATCAAGTGGTTGTGAGTCCACTCGCTTGTCCGCGTTACATACCGCTATCCACAGAAAATTATTGGTATTTATCAATGTTTTTCAAAAATTCTTTAACCACCTGCGGGTCAAAAAGTTCTCCGGATCCTTCCTATAGGGTTGCCCGCGCGGCGGCCCCTTCCGTCCAGGCAGGCCGGTAGGGACGGCGGATAGGAGCGGATAGGGCAGGCAATTGTCCTGGTCCCTGCGTTTCAGTCCTGGTCCTTTTTGCCACAAGTTTCACCGACGTCGGCCGGGACAAGTTTAACCAGGTCATTGATGATTACTGATTTGCCTGTCTCTGCATTGTGCGTCTTGCAAAGGGGAACAATATACCAACTGGTATCAGTAGAATTGTCTTTCTGGACGTGCGCACCCACTTCCGGCTTATTAGGGCATATATATTTAGCGCAATAAGTGGGAAGCTTTTGGCCGCTGAATTTTTTCCAATGGTCGAGCCAGCTGCCGCATTGACAGGTGCCGTCGCTTGTACCGTTGATGTTTTTAACTTTCATGATTTGCTCCTTTGTGTGTTTCCTGCTTGAGTGAGAGCGGTTCTTTCTTTTGACGGGTGTCCTGCTTATGGACGGCCGGATGAAGGCCTGACATTATTTACGATTCGCACAGCCATTCCCAACGAACCTCATTGATAATCACCGATGGTTTCCAAGAATACTTTGGCCACCAGCGGATCGAAAAGTTTTCCGGATTGTTCCTGTATGTATGCCCGCGCGGCCTGTTTCGTCCAGGCCGGCCGGTAGGAGCGGGGGGACAGGAGCGCGTCGTGCACGTCCACCACCGCAAAAATTCGCGCCGAAAGGGGGATCTGTTCGCCGCGCAGTCCGCCCGGATAACCGCTGCCATCCCACCGTTCGTGGTGGTAGCGGGGAATATCCAGGGCCGCAGCCAGGTTCTTGATCGGAGAAAGCAATTCGTAAGCCTGGCGGGGATGACGTTTGGTGATCTCCCATTCCTGATCATCGAGGGGACCGGGCTTGTTAAGAATGCTTTCGGGGATCGCCAGTTTACCGATATCATGCAGGAGCGCACCGCGCCGCAGATCGTTCCAGTCCTTTTCGTCCACATGCAAGGCGCGCGCCAGTTGTACGGTCCATTGGGCCACGCGTTGAGTATGCTCCTGGTCCTCCCGTCCGCTTATTTCGAGGGCGCGCGACCAGCTCTCGATGGCGCCATCGTAGGCCATGGACAAATCGATATTGGAGCGCTGGAGATCGTGGAAGAGCGAGGCGCTGTCGATTGCGAGGGCGGTCTGCCCGGCCAGGGTGGCGAGGAATTCGAACCAATCCTCGGCAGGTTTCAGGACCGAGCGATGGTAGATTTCCAGAACGCCTTCCACCTGGCCTTTGTTTATTAATGGAATCGCATAGTAACTGGCAAATTTCTCCCGCATCAGCCCTGGCGAAAGCAGGAAACCCGCCTGCTGGTCATCCAGAGTGGGGACGCTGACCGTGCGTTTTTCAAGGGCAGCGGTGCCGGCGTACCCCTGACCGATCATTACCGCAGCATGTTGAAAGGTCAGCGTGCGAAACCCATGTCCGGCTGCAAACTCCAGCATGTGTGTCCACTGGTTAAGCAGCAGGATATCGGCAGCATCCACGCCAAGCTGGCCAGTGATCTGCCGCAGGATCACCGACAGGATAACGTTCAGGTCAAAACTGGAATTGATGGCTGCGTCGATGGAATGCAGCGTCGATAATCGCTGCAGGTTGTGCCGGATCTGTTCAGTGGCAGAGACGCGTTCAGTTACATCCCGGACGATGGCAATTACCTGTGATTCCGCGGGGGATACCAGGCGGGCTTCAAACCAGCGCGGCCCATCCGGACCCTGCAACTGGTAGTCCAGCGGGACCACATTCCCGGTCTTCAGGGCCTCCTGTAAAGCCTGGGTAAATTTTTGAGCTGAATCGGGGGGGAGGAGGGCCTGCAATTGCCGGCCCGCCAATTCCTCCGGTAATAGATATAAAGATAATGACCTGCCGGCCTTGTAACTCAAAATCCGGCCGCTCGAGTCCATCGAGATGAGCAGGTCGGGAAGGGCGCGGAAAATGGCATCCAGCTTGATAGCTGCATCGGCCTGTGATTTATGACCCGGGTAATTGATAGGTTCGATTTCCATTTAATTCCTCAAACAACTCCAGGGACGTAGATGCGGAGCACGATGGTTCCCTTAACCATCGTGCCCCATCCCTCCGCTGTGTCCGTTTTTAACGCTCAGATGCCCGCGAAAGCCGGTGCCTGGGCGAAAGTTGGCAAGGTCGGATGCAGGTCCAACCCAAACGCCTGGACGATCTGCTGACCAAATTCTGCCAGCGAGCCGGCGTGAATGGACAGGATCGAGTAACGTTCTGCATCGGAAAGGAAGAAGGTCTCTCCCTGGTAGCCATTTTCGATGGCCAACTGCGGACCGACCAGCAGTTGATTGCAGAATGAAGGATTGACAACCGCTGCAGCCAGCAGGCGGGATAATTCGAGGTGGTCTTCCGGTGACGGAGAAACCATCATTGGGACGGAATATTGAAGTTCGGTAGTAGTTAACATTCACTCTCCTTCGCTATTTTATGTTTTGGCTTTTTTTTGGGTGCTTCCAAAGCCCTGCCCTGGGTAAGCATCAACCAGAAGGCCCCCGCGGCGATAAGCATATCTCCGAGGCTGAAAGCAACCTGGTAGGGGAATCTTTTTGGGGGCAAAAAATGGTCGGAGAGCCAGACCAGGCGGGTCTGGGAGGCCCGAAGCAGAACATCCTTGGTGCCAAACCTGCTGCCGTTCCCGAGCGCGGCCAAGGCTGACTGGGAATCCGGGGGGACAAGGCGGCTGGCTGTCTGCGGGCTGATGGGCATGAATCCGCCATTGGCAGCCATGACCAGCAGATTAAGGAACAGTCCCGACGCAAGCAGCCACATTCCGGAACATCGCCGGTTGATCCAGCAGAAAACCAGGAGCAGCGCCAGTGAAACGATCAGCCCGGTAGCCGCAAGGGTATCCGCTACCCGCGCCCGTGTGGACGGCAGGTACGAGATCAACAACTGGGGGATGAAGGCGATGACGGCCAGCCAGGGCTGGCGCAGCGGTGGAACCATCCACGGGCGTTTCTGGAGGCGTGCGAGAAATAACCCGGCGACCAGCCCGGCCAGGATGGCGACCAGCAAGATCATGTTTTAGTGCGAAATAATCCCACCATCAGACGGAGCGCCGGCGCACACGACGAGCAGGACCAGCGCCAGGAGCGCAAAAGCAAACTGGATGTGCTGGCGATTGATCTTCTGGGTAAAGATGAACAGTTTTACGAAATTGGTTTTCATGAGACACCTCTTTTATTGGATTATCAGCGATTCCCGAAAAGGTTGTTATGGCGACTTTGTCTGCACTTCGCTGAACGACTACTTTTTCGCGATCTACTGACTGTCAGGATATGGTACTCCAGGGGAGGCTTCAAAGGAGGCTTCAAAACAGGTTGGGATTATTAATAAATAAAACCCCCTGGTATATGAAAGGGGTTTATCTTCAACTTTTTTAACTGACCGGTGCGTTTTTCCCTGGCAAAAAGGGGGAGCCGCACTGGTGATTTACATGGTATTCAGGTGAGGTTCAGGGCGGCTCAGGCGATCAGACGCTGGTATAACGCCTGGGTCTCTTCCGAAGGGATAGTATTCAATTCGGTTTGCAAAGCCTTGCGGCAGGCCTGATATTGCCAGATGACCCCCAGCTGGTCTCCCCCATCCGCGTGAAGTTGCATGGCCAGGCGATGGAAATCTTCGAGGCAGGAGTCCAGCTCCAGGGCCTGCCGGCACGCCTGCAAGGCAGATTCCCGGTCTCCACTCTTGCGCTGGAGTTCGGCAAGCTGGCGCAGCGCCTCCAGGCAGGCGTTCTCCAGGCGCTGGCGTTCTGGCCAAGCCCAGGTGGCATCCACGTCTTGAAGATAAGAATTGTGCCAAAGTTTAACGGCAGCCTGGTATTGAACGATCTTATCTTCAACCCGCTCAACTGTTTTCGCCTGTGAAATATGGGAATCGAACTCCTCGACATCGTATTCGTAATCCAGGTGGCGGTTGAAGAAATAATGATTATTCTCGAACAGGATGGCATCCTGCCCCAGGGCGTGCCGCAAGCGGTAAAGGTTGTTTTTGAAGCGCAGTTTCAAATGGTCCGGGTCGATCTCCGGCCAAAAGATTGCGCCAATTTCATCCTTGGTAACCGGGCGCGGATTCAACAAAAAAAAGAAGAACAGATCGCGGACAGAGAGCGTCTGCCATTGCGACAAAGTTACCAGTTTTTCGTTAACGCGCACCTGTGGTTTACCTAGGGCCTGGATGGTCAGCCGGGAGGCTTGCAGTGGGGCGGTCTTCAGCATCCGTCGCAGACGTTTGCGCAGGGTTTGGAGGCGCCCCCCGGCCTGGGCCGCGCGTCTCAAAAGCGGATCGATCTCCGGGTCCGATTGCAGACCCACCAGCCAGGGAGCTGCATGTCGCAGCATGTGCACCAGGGGCAAATCCCCCGCCTCTTGAGAGAGAGCCGCCAAAACAGGCTGCAGGTGAGTGCGGGCCGTCGCTTCATCCCCCGACCCGGCAATAGCCGCCGCCAGCCAGACCCGGGTCCACTCCGTCTCCGCCGCCAGGCTGCCGCGCTGGAACTGGTCGAGGGCACTCCGCAATTCAGAGAGGGCGGGCTGGAGTTTCGCTTCTGCCAGATACAGGCAGCCGCTCTCCAAATACAGCAAGCCTGCCTCGTAATTCGAACTGGAGGCCTGGATCAACGGACGCACCTGACGCAGATGGGTGTGCGCCTCCGGGAATTTTCCGCGCAAGCGCGCCAGGCGCGCCTGCACCAATAAAAGATAGTTCACCAGGAATTGATAACTGACCTGCTGCGCCAGTCCTGCGGCTTTGGAGTAGGTTTGATGGGCGGATTCGTACTCGTCCAGATCACAAAGAATATCCCCCAGGCTGGCAAGCAGCATTGCTTCCAACGTGCCAAAACTTCCCTGCCGGGCGCAGTCCAGCCCCTCTTCCAGGGTCCTGACTGCCGGTTCGTAATCTCCTTGCATATAATACAGAACAGCCAGGTTATTCAGGGCATAGGCTTGTGAGTAAAGGTTGTTTTCCCGCTTCCATTCCGCCAGGGCTTTCTGGTAGAACTGCGCCGCGGCGGCATGCCTGCCGGTTGCCTGGCAGACCCAGCCCAGCTCCATTTGCAGGCGGGCGATGCTTACCGCCTCGCCCAGGATTTCATACCGCTGCAGCGAATCTTCCAGAGAGGCGACCGCCTCCACAACCTGGCCGAGACGGAAGAGGCAGATACCCTTAAACCGCCTCGCCTCAGCAATTTCCATTTTCAGGGCCGGTGTTTTTTTACCCATTTGGATGACTTCATCCGCGTCCTGAATGGCCCCGGTATAATCTCCAACGATACGGCGGGCAGCCGCACGGCGTACAAGTGCCAGTGGCAAGCCTGGAAGATCGCTTGCGTTTTGGAACATCCCTATGGCCCGATCGAGCAATGGCAATGCTGCGCGTCCATCGCCCAAAGCGCCCAGCAGCGTGCCTTTCAGCGAGAGCAAAGCGGGTCTTTTTTCCAGCACCGCCGCGGGGAAATCATCCAGCCACGATTGGAGCGTAATGAGGTGCTCACTTGTCAGAACGAGCGTCCCAACGCGCTCGACCAGCCCGGCCAGGGCCTCCGGGTTGCCAAGCTGCCGGACCAGAGCATAGGCTTTTTCCCACTCGCGGCGCTCTTCGTAAATCTCCGCCAGGCGGGTGAGAATGGCATTGGCTGTCTCCGGCGCCTCCTGAAGCATGCGTTCCTGGAGGAATTCCCCGAAGAGATGGTGGTAGCGCAGCCATTTTCCCTGCGGGCCAACCGGCAGCACGAAAAGACTGTGGCGCTTGACCGTTGCAAGAAGATTCTTCCAATCGCCCACACCCAGGACCGCCTCGCACAAGTCCAGGTCGAATTCTTCGAGCAGGCTCGTCTGAAGCAGGAACTGGCGCAGTTCGGGGGGTTGCTGGGAGAGGACTTGCTGGTCCAGATAAACCGCCAGGTCCACACCCGTGGCGCGCGAGGCACGAATCCGGCTCGCCCAGAGGGCGGCCTCTGCAGGGTCAGGCGCCTCGCGGACCACTTCGGTCGCTGAAAGAAGCAGGCCGGTAATCCACCCTTCAGTCTGGAGGACCAGTTCTTCGGCAACCTCGGGTGCCAGCTTGACGCCATAATTCTTCTCGAAAAGAGCATGTATTTCGTCGGGACGGAAGGCCAGTTCTTCTAGGTCAAAACCACCAACCTGCTGACGCGCCACCATTTGCGCAATATTGGGCAGGGTCGGCAGGCGGCGCGTAGCAAGAATGATATGGCAGTTCTCACCGGCCAGGGAAATAAAGCGGCTGAAAAGGTCCCGTACGGGGAGGATGAAATCCACAAAGTGATAATCATCCACAACCAGTGCAAAATGCTCGTCGATCTGGTCATCCACCTCGTTGATCAGGCTGGAGAGCAATTGTTCAGAATTCTGTTCAAAACTGGTTATCGTTCTGAGGACGGCCTTGGACCTTTTCCCAAAATGAGGGAAGCATTCCGCCAGGGCAGCAATCAGGTAAGCAATAAAACGCTGAGGGTCTTTGTCTAGGGCGTCCAGCGAGAGCCAGCAAACCGGCATCTCGGACTGGCGGGCAAAATCCACCAGGAGGGAAGTCTTTCCATATCCGGCCGGCGCGGTCATAATGATGAGTTTCTTTTCCAACAGTGTGTCGAAGAGTGCCAACAGCCGCGGCCGGTGCAGCACATCCGGGCGGAGTGCGGGAATGACAAGCTTGGTGCGGCTGATGGGAATATCGAGGCTGGCCATGGGTTGTATGAGTTATTTTACTCGTTTCCGGGGCATGCGCGCCACATCCTTCCCAGCCTTTTCTATACGGTGAAGTTCAATTTTGAGGCGTTTTTCCCTGCTTGCACCTCCTCCCCCTGGTGACAGGGTGTAGATTTTCTCACAGTCGACCAACGGAGCAGGACAAATACCATTTCCGGCCCCATTAATACCGGGCAGACCGGGACAGAACTGGCCGTGGTAGAATTGTAAGCCCAGGCGTTAGCGAAGATCGGGCAGCATAACCGGTGGCTCACTAGCCGTGATGCGAGCGGCAATACCGGCTACGTTACGGCGTGGGTTGTACAATAATAATATACGGTTATCTTTACCGTTTCGGAGGTAATCCATGTCGAAAGTAAAAACCATTCTCAGGCACTGGCTGCCGCTGGCAGCCGTAACCACCCTGTTGTGCGGGCTGGTCTACGGGTCAGTCCAGCAATCGCTGCGCTGGGGCACCAATGACCCGCAGATCCAGATGGCCGAAGATGCAGCCGCGGCCCTGGCTGCGGGCGGTACGCCCGAATCCATGCTGCCTGTCCCCCAGGTGGAGATATCCGCCAGCCTGGCGCCGTTCATGGTGATCTACAGTGATGCAGGCCAGCCGCTGGCTTCGTCCGGCCTCTTGCATGGAGCAGTTCCCTCCCTGCCATCCGGCATTTTCGACTATACCCGTCAGAACAGCGAAGACCGGGTGTCCTGGCAGCCCGAGTCCGGGGTGCGGATTGCTGCGGTGGTGGTCGCTTACGGCGGGGCGCAGCCGGGGTTCGTCCTGGCGGGGCGCTCGCTGCGCGAGGTGGAGAAACGCGAGAGCCAGGTCGAACAGATAACCGGGTTGGCTTGGCTGGTCACGCTCGCCGGTTCGCTGGTTATCGTTGCAGGTTGCGAGTTGATTTTCTTGGAAAAGAAACCCACTGTCTAATGTATGCTGGATTGAACCTGATTTGCTAGAACAACCCCCGCACCATTAATAGCAAACCAAAGATAATGAATGGTATCCCGACAATGGCCCCGACGATCGTGACGGTCAGAACCACGCCGACGATTAGAAACACCAGGCCAATGATGACCGCTACCAGCCGTCCGGTCCCGGCGACGATTCCGACGACCAGTTTCCAGACGGCCCGGAACGGCCAGAGATACCAGGGTACTTTATGCTTGCGTTCGTGTTGAGTCATTTTGTTGCCTCCGCTATAAACATACGCTTTCCAATATAAAAAGAAGCGAAAAAAGGTGTGCACGGTGCGAAGCACCAGTGCGCACCTTTTTTCGCACAGTTCTCCCCTCCATAGTCCCCGAAGCAAAGCGGAGTGGGAGAGGGGCCGGGGGTGGGGTTGGGACCTCACAGTCAGGCTATAATCGGAGCATGAATCGTCTCCTCGGCGTCACCTTCATCGTCATCTCGGCGGCCTCTTTTGGGACGCTGGCCATCTTTGGCCGCTATGCCTACGCCAACGGGCTGGATACTTTCACCCTGCTCTTTCTGCGTTTCACCTTCTCCGCCATCCTGATGACAGCACTGCTTATCATCCGCCGCGAATCCCTGCCGCGCGGCGGGACCCTCGTCCGCCTGATTGGCATGGGCGCCCTCGGCTACGTGGGGCAATCCTTTTGCTACCTGACCGCCATCAAATACGCCTCGGCGGGACTGGTGGCCCTGCTGCTCTACCTCTACCCGACCATCGTCGCCATCCTGTCCGCCATCTTCCTCAAAGAGAAAATCAACCGCCTCAAGGTGATCGCCCTCGGGCTGGCCACCCTGGGCGCGGCCCTCACCGTCAATCCGCAGGGCGGCCAGGGGATGGGCATCCTGCTGGCGTTATCCGCCGCCGTGATCTATTCAGTCTACATCATCGTCGGGACGGGCGTGATGCGGCAGGTTTCGGCCGTGCAATCCTCCGTGGTCATTTTTGCATCGGCAGGCATCGTCTACGCCGTATTGACCGCAGTCAACGGACCGCATTGGCCGGCTTCAAGCGCGGGCTGGCTGGCCGTTGCCGGGGTGACGCTCATCACCACGGTCATCGCGGTCGCAGCCTTTCTTGCAGGTCTCAAACTCATCGGCCCGACCGACGCTTCGATGCTTTCCACCCTCGAGCCGGTTGTCACGGTATTGCTGGCCGCCCTGCTCTTCGGGGAAATCCTCCAGCCCCTCACCCTGCTGGGAGGCGGTTTGATCCTGGCCGCGGTGCTCCTGCTCACTAGCCGAGGCGGCAACAAGCCGCCATCGGCTGCTTCGGCGCCATGAGGCGCCGAAGCTCCGTTTCATGAAGCATCCCCATGGACGTGCTTCTCGAGCGGCGGGTTGGAGTGAATAACTCATTCTCAGAGGAGACCCTGGTTTTTCTTCCTCTGAACTTCGTTCAATGCTTCCACGAACACCCCCACCATCTTCTCCAAATTGATCTCCTCCGCCACAATGCGATAAGACTCGGCTCCCATTGCCCGCAGACGGGAGACATCCGACAGCGCCTCCCGCAGAACGCCGGTGAGGGTCTCAGGACCCGCCAGCTGCCAGCCGTTCGTGGGGCGGACAAGCTCGTCGTTCGTCCCGTCCCCCTGGCCCATGATGACCGGCAGACCGTAAGACATGGCCTCCTGCACCGCCAGCCCGCCGGTTCCAGGCAGGACGAACAAGTCCGCCGCGGAAAAATAAGCGGCCAGTTCCACTCCGTGTTTGGCGCCGGGGAATTCAGCGGAGGGGTAAATTGATCCTGCCAATCTCTCCAGAGGGATGCGCTCCGGTCCGTCGCCCACGATGACCAGGCGTGGCTGGAGGTCTTCGTTCAGGGCGGCGCAGGCTTGCAGGAGGGTGTCAATCCGCTTTCGAGCCTGGAGCCGTCCAACGAAAAGCACGGAAGGCTTCCCGTCAAAAGTGGGAGAGCGAAGGGGGATGGGAGAAGTGGGGCGCGGCGACGCCGCGTTGGGAGCTATAAAAATCCTGTCAGCCGGGACGCCGAGGGCGGCATACTCGCCTGCCCCGCGGCGGCTGTAGGTGATCAGCGCCTCGAACGGTCGCAGGAAGGATGCCCAGCGAGTTTTTCTCAGGCTGGATAAAGGTCCTGCGAGACGTGGCGCACCCAGCCCCCATCCGAGCACAGGGCGTTCGTGCTGCTTCATCCAATGCAGTGCGGAAGGTGTCGAAAGGGTGCGCGGGTTGGCTTCCACAATGAGCACATCGGGGTTTACGTCTGCCAGCCATTTGAGCAGGCCACGTTGAAAACAAAGATAAAAAGGGCCGCGCAGCAGGTGGAGGTTGCGCGCTGAGGTAAGACGGGCAACGTTCAACATCCCGGTGGTGGCGATGGATTCTTCGGGACGCGGCAGGCCGGCAAAAACGGAGAGACCGCCGTCACAGGCCTGCGCCAGCGCGTCGAAGAAGGTGGCGCGGTAAGGCGTCAGGACGCGCTGCTGGATGGCAAGCTTTCCGGGGAAATGGGCCATATCACCCGCCTCCGCAATGGTGGTAGATCACGGCCACATCGTCGCGGTAGATTTCGCACCAGAGGCTCTGGCTACTCATGGCTTGCGACAAAGCCGGTTGCTCCTTGATGGAAACCATCACCAAATTCGCCCCTGTACCTGTCAAAAGGGCCGGCCAATCCCATGCAGCGTTGTTGATGTCTTTGTACTGTTGCCATTGCTCCACCGGGAAGACTTCGAAGCGCGTATCGATCCAGACCGGGCGTTCGGGCAGCGTAAACTCAAGATAACTGGAAAAGCCGATCTCGCTCCACAACGGCCCGGGCAGGTCGGGGTGGGCGGCCAGCCACTCGGTGGCAGCGACGGGCGTGTTTTCGGTCGCGGCGGGAGCCTGCGACCACCAGGCATCGCGCACGCCCGGCAGCAGGGCCAGCGGCAGCAGAACAAAGGCCAAGCTGAGTGCCAGGTTGAGCGCCGGGGATCCGGGTTTCGGGTCGCCTAGGTATTTTTTCTCCCAGTCCGCCAGCATCAGGGCGGTCAGCACGGTCAGGATAAATACGAACCAGATGATGTAGCGTTCACCCCACAGCGCCAGGAAGCCGAAGCCCAGGAACCAGCTCCATTCGAGACGGTCGAGTTTGCGCGGCGAAAAGGCAACCAGCAGCGGAAAGGCCAGCAGCCACAGGAAGAAAATGTTCATCTGCCAGCCAGAGTTAACCGGTGGACTCCACTCGGCGGAGAACTGCTGGCTGGATGCAACGGTCAGCGAGTTGAAGACGTAGGTCCACGATCCGGGACCGCGCGGGTTGAGGAACGTGGCGAGCAGGACGCCCGCAGCTGCCAGCCCCAGGCTGCGTTTGTCGCCTCGGCCGAAGACCAGCGCCGCCGCGGTCAGCAGAATGAGCATGACGAACGACCCGTGCAGGTTGACCCACAACAGGCTGATAAGGGGCAGCCAGTAGATAGCTTTTTTGAAACCGTTCTGCCAGCGGTATAAGAGGTAGAGTGCCAGGGCGAACAACGGGTACGCAAATAATTGCGGGCGCATGGACCAGTTGTTGCTGGAGGCCAGTACGGCCAGCAGGAGCACCAGCGCCGCCCCAATGCGGCCCGCACCCAATCGCCGTGCCGTCAGCCAGGCGAGTGAACAGGCCAGCGCGACCAGCAGACCGCGCACCAGAACGGTCAAGGGGAGACCGCCTGCTTTGTAGATCAGCCAGAAGAGCACAGCTGCGCCCCATGAAAAGTTAACCACCGGGCTGCCCGCCTGGCTGTAACTGAGCATATCCACGCGCGGAACCGCGCCCGCCGCCATCGTATCGCGCCCGAGGCGCAGATACCACCAGTAGTCCTGCGGTGTGACCGGCAGGAGAAAAGCAATTGCCAGGGCGATGGATAAAACCAGTCCCAGCCAGAGCAGAGCAGCGGTATCGGAACGAGGTTTCATTCTTTTTTCCACCAAGTCTCTCCCCTAACCCTTGTCCTCTATGAAGGGAGACCTCAAAGGGAGAGGGGACGGCTTTGCCACAATATACGCTTTCCAGCCCATCGCCTCCAGCGAGGGAACAGCCGGGTAGCCGGGTCGCATCCAGCAAATCTCGTAACCGGCGGAGGTCAGTGTCTCCCAGGCAGCCCGGCAGGATTCCGGCCCGTGAAGTTCCATCAGCATCAGCGGGCGCCTCTCGGCCAGGACCCGGCTCATCCCCGGTAGCGCCAGCACCTCGCCACCTTCGATGTCCATCTTGACCACCTGCGGCGGCGGGTTGCCCTGGCCATAGACGAACTCGTCCAGCGAGATTCCGGGAACGGTCACTTCTGACTGGTACCTGTCATCCCGGCCGGCGGACCCGGTCGCCTTGCCCATCCCGCCGGAAGCGTGTACCAGAAAGCGCACCGGACCGGGGGCCTGTGTCACTGCGCAGCCGATGACGGTCACTCGCGCCTCCATCCCATTGAGTGCCACGTTCCGGCGTAGTTGTTCGACGTTGGATGGGAGTGCCTCGAAAGCAAATACCTTTCCTTTCGCTCCGGCAGCTTTTACCAGCAGGAGCGACACGAAGCCAATGTTTGCACCCACGTCATAAATGACCGCCCCGGCTGGAATGAGTTCGCGTAGGGCAGACTGAAGTTCCGGCTCATAGGTGCCGAGCCAGTAGTCTTTATCCACCTGCATATCGAGCAGGATGGTGAAACCGGCCAGGTCGCCGGCCGCGACTTTGACTTCAACCAGCCCGGTCGGAGCTGCCCGGTTCAATCCGCCGCGGATCAGACGCGCAAGTGGCTTGATCTTGTAGATGGCCTGCTTGACGGAATTTGGCAGGACTCTGGCCGCGAAGGCCGCGACATTCAGGAGGAATTTTCGCATGAGGTTAAATTCACTTCTACCCTAATAATACATCCAGGTAGCGATCCACCATCGTGTCCAGGCTGAAAGCTTCTTCGGCGCGGCGTCGGGCGGACCTGCGGAAGTGCGTATTGTTTTGCAGGATTTCCGCTGCCGCCTCGGCCAGGGCAGGCAGGTCGGGGGGGTCGAGTTTCCACGGGTCGCCGCCGTAGGGTACCAGCCGCCCGGCATCGCCGGAGACTAGCTCGGGCAGAGCCCCGGTGGCAAACCCCGCCACCGGCAGCCCACAGGCCATGGCCTCGATGACCGAGTTCGGGCAGGGTGGCTGGATCTCCGCCGAAAATAGCAGGTGAGCTGAACGGTCGATCTCCGGGATACGCTCGCGCTCCACCAGCCCCGGGAATTGAACCTCAAAAGATTGGTTCTGGCTGACCCGTTCGGCGCTCCCGGGCGAGACGGAGCCCACGACGACCAGTTCCACCGCCTGCGTTCGGGCCAGCCGCCCGGCCAGGTCAACCGCCAGGTGCAGGCCAAAGTCCAGTCCACCGGCCAGGCTGCCCTCCACCACCAGCAGGCGCAGATGCTGCGTGGGGCGGCTGTGCGGGCCGTCCGGTGTGAAGATGTCCAGATCCACCCCGTTATGGATGACCTGGTAAGGCACGTGTATCGGGCCGAACCAGTCCTCCCACCAGGTGCGGACGAACTCGCTCTGGTAAACCACCCGGTCGGCAAAATGCCTACGCAGGTGGGAAAGGATGAGATTGCCGTACTCGGCGCGCAGCCAGTAGCGCAAGCCGGTGCGGCGGCGGCGCTGCACCCAGTTGATCCCATCCAGCCGCTGGACGATGGGAATGCCGCGCTTGCGCAGGCGGCGCAGGCCGGGCAGGTTGCGCGTCCCGGCCAGGAGCAGCAGGGCCTCGAAATCGCCGTCCAGGTCGCCGGTGACCCCAAAGCCGCGCCTCTCCAGCCCGGCCGTAAACTTGAGCCGGAACGAGCCGACCCCGCCGCTTAGCAGCATCGGATAAATGCAAATGCGCCTGGTCATGAGGTTATTATTCCATGGATTTGGCAATTAAGGCAGGCCGCGCTTCTCTCGTCGGGAGGCTGGCAAACCCGGATGCCGCCCGCGCTGAGTCCGGCAGTCAGTTTGGCCTGGAAGAAGCTCACGCCGCTGGTGTTGGTCGCGCCCTGGAGGATATAAAAACGAAGCACGAGGGGATTATACCGTAAGGCGGGGTGGTATAATTCGGACAGGAGTTGTCTGGTATGTTTAACTTTTTAGGTCTCGACCGCCGCAAGGAAGAAGAACGCATCCGCAGCGAAAAACGTCTGCCGCCCGGACAGGCGCTGACGGTGAAGTTCCCTGTGCTGCATTACGGGGCGGTACCCCCCTTCAACCCGGCCACGTGGGATTTCCGTGTCTGGGGCGAAGTGGAGCAGGAGCAGGCCTGGTCGTGGCATGAGTTCAACCAACTGCCGCGCACACGCGTCACGATGGACATCCACTGTGTGACGCGCTGGAGCAAGGCCGACACCCTCTGGGAGGGCGTCTCGGTGCGGACGCTCGTGGAGCAGGGTCTGATCAAGCTCATGCCTGCTGCCCAGTTCGTCATGCAGCACGCCGAGTATGGGTTTACGGTCAACCTGCCGCTGGCAGTGGTCCTGCAGGAAAATTTCCTGCTGGCCACCCACTTCAACGGCGAGCCGATCACCCCCGAGCACGGTTATCCCCTGCGCGGCGTGGTCGGCGCCATCCCCGGCCGGGATGACTTGGCGAGTCCCTACCTGTGGAAGGGTGCCAAGTGGCTGCGCGGGCTGGAGTTCATGTCGCGTGACCGCCTGGGGTTCTGGGAAAAAGCCGGCTACAGCAACAGCGCGGATGTCTGGAAGGAAGAACGTTTCGCCTGACCCTCTTCATCGTTTCGAATTAAAAAACAGATTATGCGAGCCTTACTCGCATAATCTGTTTTCTATTTTTTTCCTCTTCTATGGCCTCTTACCCAGCACGACCGGTATATCCATTTTCTGGCTGCCGCGCATGACGGTCAGGGTAACCGTGTCACCGGGGGATTTGTACAGGGCCAGGTAACGGGTCATATCGTAGAAGGTGATCACCGGCTGGCTGTCAATGGCAATTATCAGGTCGCCACCCTTGTTCAGGTCCGGGTAGTCGGTCGAATTGAGCGGTGTCGTCCCGGCCTTGATTCCGGCCTTCTCTGACGGTCCGCCTGCGATCACACTGACAACATACGCACCTGAGGTGCTTGTCAGGCCGAGGCTCTGGAGTACGGATAGGGGCAGGTCGTCCAGGGTCGAAATGCCCAGGTAGGCATAATCGAACTTCCCATTCTGGATCAGGCTCGGAATAACCCGTTTGACCAGGTTGATCGAAATGGCAAAGCCAAGGCCTGAATTAACGGGTGTGCCACTAATGGTGGAGCTGGTGGTCACGATATCGCTATTAATGCCGATCACTTTCCCGTTCAGGTCCAGCAGCGGGCCGCCCGAATTACCGGGATTGATGGCCGTATCGGTCTGGATGATGTCGGGGGTGGAGTAGTACCCGCCGCCCGTTGCCTGGGTGGTGGTGGTGGAAGGCAGTGCCCGATCCAGGGCAGAGATGATACCGCTCGTCATCGTGCTGCTCAGGCCGAAGGGGTTGCCGATGGCAATCACGGTCTGGCCCACCTGCAGGGCATTGGAATCGCCCAGCGGCAGCGGATGCAGTTCTGAGGCCGCCACGTCCACCTTGATGACGGCCAGGTCGGAATAGGCATCCGTCCCGATCACATTCCCGAAAGTCTTGAGACCCGAAGCAAAGTCCACCTCCACCTTGGTTTCGGTTCCCACCACGTGGTTGTTGGTCACGATGTACCCATCTGCACTGTAAACCAGGCCCGATCCCAGACTGGTGGTTGTCAGCACGGTCACCACGCCCGAGCTGGACTGCTGGTAGATGGCTGTAAAGCGGTCCTGCTGTGCGGAGAGGTCCGTTGTGGAGGGGAGCGGCA
>Ga0209777_10002521_pt1 | contig 23920 bp, 24 predicted proteins | sample FrelakmetHBP12HB_FD_187147 | JGI IMG/M metagenome (GOLD analysis project Ga0209777, IMG submission 187147) | Freshwater lake sediment microbial communities from the University of Notre Dame, USA, for methane emissions studies -HBP12 HB (SPAdes)... | ecosystem: Environmental > Aquatic >... | reverse complement strand
TTGTTATTTATATTTATAATTTGAGCATTGACAATTTCTCCAACTTTTACAACTTCAACAGGATTTTCAACCAACTGCCAATCAAGCTCTGAAATATGGATTAATCCTTCAATCTGATCGTTTTTATCTTCTATTTGCAGAGGAAATTTTACGAAAGCTCCAAAATCAGCAATGCCAGTTATTTCACCTTCAACAATGTCGCCTTTTTTATAATTTTTTAAAACTTCTTTTGTTTTTTCCTCTGATTTTGCCTTTTCAGATAAAATTAATTTATTTTCTTCAGCTAACAAATCAAAAATTTTCACTTCCAGCGTTTTGCCTATAAACTTTTGCAATTCTTTAAGAATTTTTTGTTTATCGGCATCAGCTACGCGAGGATAATGTTCTGGAGCCAACTGCGAAACAGGCAAGAAGGCCTGTATGCCGTCTAAGCTTGTTAGAAGCCCACCTTTGTTTACACCAGTTATTCTGACATTTAAAATTTGTCCGCTGTCTCTTAACTCCCTTAGTCGTTGCCAGCCGATTTCTTTTGTGGCATCTCTTAATGAGAGTTCTATGTAGCCATCATCGTTTTCTAATTCAACGATTTTAGCATAAACTTTATCGCCAATCTCAAGATTTTTTACTATATCTTTTACGTTATAGAACTCTCTGCCGTATATTATGCCGGTTCCATAAATTCCTAAATCAATAAAAATAGATGACCTGTCTCTGGCAACAACCTTTCCTTCTATAGTTGAACCAACTGAAAGTGGAGAAGTTGTATCTGCTATTTTTTTAATTGTATCTTTTATCATATTTAAAATTTTTTGAATTTTTAATATTTTATCACTCGCTCGTCAAAGAAATGTATTGCTATGCTTTTCTTTTCATCGCTCGTTTCTAAAATAAAAAAATAACGGTTGTTTTTTCTCCCCTTGGCTTGCTGAGGAACTTACCTTAAGAAGCGAAGCGATGAAGGGTTCTGCTGCCGTTCAGCAGTATTAATGATTAGTACATTTTGTATACACTATTTTAAAATTTTGTACAACTGTTGACATAAACATATTTATTTGGCATAATGTAAATGTACTAAACAAGAGTTTAGGATCCCAGTTGCGGGTTTTAGCAACAAGCTCTTTGATACCGGAAAATGCGGAGAAAGGAAAGTTTAGATGACAGAGACATCAGTCACAATACGCGATCCAATGGGCCGCGAATTCATGTCAGCTTTAGCAAAGGCTGCAGAAAAGGCTTATAATACGGCCGGATTAAGTGAGGAGGAGGCTCGGCGTCTCAACAGTAGGCCGGAGTTGGCAAATGACATTGGGCTTTTCATTTCTATCAATCGGCGGCCTCAAGAAGCATTTCGGGAATATCCTGAGGAGTATGAACCCCGGCCGATTGAGGAACAGATAATAACACTAGCCGAGATTTGCCAACTTGACCCCAGACAGGCTTTGGAGTTTGCAAAAAGCCTGCCTAAACTCCCCACAGGCTCGGAAGGATGGTTTGCTGTTCCTTCTGAGGTTGCTTTGGCCCGCCGATTCCATTGGAGGGTCAAGAATCAAGTTGAACGGCACTGCCAGGCAGTCCATTTCATTCATAAAAAGATTGGCGCTTCGCGCCCATTTTCTGTTGAATGCCCAGGCGATATCCATCCTGCTTGCCTGTACGTGCACCTTCACACAGTGGAGGCAATGGAAAGGATTGCTAAGCAACAGAAAGGCGACATTTTGATCATTGCCGCCCAGCTTGGTAAACGGCATGCAGGCTGTTCTGCCGATGACGCCTTTAAGGCTTTTAAGGACGATGAGTTTGGTCTTACGAGCTTTGATATGGGTTCGATAACCCTCACTCATCCAGAACGGTTTTCTTATGTGTATGGGCTTCACATCCTTTGCCCCGGAGAAGAAGCTTTTGATCGAGATTATCCGAACAAGAAGATAACAAGCTACCATTTCAAACATCAGACGCTTGTTTTCAAGTTCGCTTTCAAAAGCATCGCCAATCCTTTTTGGGGGGTGGCAACAGGTTTTCCTCCGCAGAATTAGACTCGAACATTCGTTCGAGGTTAATGGCGTTGTTGCTGCGGACATCGCCATTTTTTTTACAAAAAATCTGCAGAAAAACTTGAAGTTAAAAGTTATTTGTAGTAAAATAAAATAAAATATTAATTTTATGGCAAAAATTTATTGGGCAGGGCAATCCTGCTTTCAAATTTCAGTTTCCAATTCAAGAGACCATTCAGCTGACATTGTAATTGATCCGTTTGATGAAACAATCGGGTTGAAGCTTCCGAATCTTTCTGCGGATATTTTATTAGTTACTCATAATCATTACGACCATAACAACATTAAAGGCGTTAAGGGAGAGCCTTTTGTGATACAGGGGCCCGGAGAATACGAAGTTAAAGAAGTTTTTATAAACGGCATACCTTCTTTTCACGACGACAAAGAAGGCAAGGAGAGAGGACAAAACACCATTTATGTCATTGAAGCAGAAGATATGAGATTCTGTCATTTAGGAGATTTGGGCCAAAAACAATTGACTGACGATCAATTAGAAAAAATAGATTCAGTTGATGTTTTAATGATTCCTGTCGGCGGAAATTTTACAATTTCATCTATTGAGGCGCAAAAAGTAATTTCTCAGATTGAACCTAAAATTGTAATTCCAATGCATTATAATTTGCCAAAACTGAAAATGAATCTTGATGATGTCGCAAAGTTTTTAAAAAGCATGGGTAAAAATTCAATAGTTCCGCAGGATAAGTTTACTGTTAAAACATCTACATTACCGAAAGATGGGATGGAAATAGTAGTTTTACAGCCGTAAGTTTGAATTTTTAAATTAGATGAATATAGCTGAAAAAAACAGAATTTTTTTGGAGAAATTGCGAAATTTACCAGAGAATAAAAAAAAGATTATTTTATGGATTATTGTTGCTATTTTAGCGACAGCATTGGGATTTTTTTGGATTATGGGTGTAATAGACAATCTGCAAAAAATTAGTAACAATGTAAGTCAAATTAAACTTCCTGAAATTCAGACGCCAATAACAGGAATACCAAGCGCGCAGACGCAAAATAATCAAACATCTGAATGGAAAACATATAAAAATGATAGATATAGTTTTGAAATAAAATATCCTTCAGATTGGAATTTTAGAGAATACGATTCAGGCGTTGCATTTTCCCCCCAGAATAAATTAAATGAAAATACGACTGGAAATGGAAGCATAAATATTGGATTTTATAAAAGAGGCTCTAATTATTGTAAAATTCCATTCGAAGATTATGTAAAAATAGCCGGCCCTTCAGAAATACAGAATTATGAGAGTTTAAATACAATAAAAGGAGGTTTAAATGATAATGGGATGGAGATGTACGAAATAACTTGGAATTACAATGATTTTCAAGGTAATGGGAAAATTTCTTTGCCAATTACCTATTTTGATACAAAACCAGAACTTTGCGGAGAAATAGAAGCGTTTTTAAATGACAATAATTATTCGGATATTTATAATAAAATAATTTCTACTTTAAATCTAACAAAGTAAAAAATGGCAGAAGAAAAAGAATCAAAAGCCCGCGCCCAAGAAGACGGGAAATCAACAGATAGTAATAGAGGTAATGTGAATCAAAGGGAAATAGTGACAGAACTAAAAGAATCATACATTGATTATGCGATGTCGGTTATTGTGGCTCGCGCGCTTCCGGATGTTAGAGACGGTTTTAAACCAGTCCATCGCAGAATTTTATACGCGATGGCAGAATCTGGATTGAGATCAAATACAAAACACAGGAAATCAATGGCGGTTGTTGGAGAAGTTTTAAAAAGCTACCATCCTCATGGAGACACTGCGGTTTATGAAAGTTTGGTCCGTATGGCACAAGATTTTAATATGCGCTATACCTTAGTAGATGGGCAAGGAAATTTTGGCAGTATTGATGGCGACGGAGCAGCAGCAGCTCGTTATACTGAATGCAGATTATCAAAAATCGGCGATGAAATGCTAAAAGATATTGAAAAGGATACAGTCAAATTTATTGATAACTATGATGGCACAACCCAAGAGCCGACCGTTCTGCCCTCTCCATTACCGCAATTGCTTTTGAACGGTAGTTTGGGAATTGCCGTTGGAATGGCAACAAATATTCCTCCACACAATTTAACAGAAGTTCTTGATGCATCAATTCATTTGCTTGACCACCCTAAAGCAGAAACGGAAGATTTATTTGAATTTGTTCAAGGACCTGATTTCCCAACAGGAGGCATAATTTATGACCAAAAAGAAATAATTTCTGCTTACTCACAGGGCAAGGGTGCTATTTTAATGCGCGGAAAAGCAGATGTTGTAGAAAAAAAAGACGGTTCAGAGCAAATTATAATTACAGAAATCCCTTATCAGGTTTTGAAATCAACTTTAGTTGAGCAAATGGCAGAATTGGTTTCAGAAAAGAAAGTTGAAGGAATAAAAGATATCAGGGATTTATCTGACAGGGAAGGAATGAGAATTGTCATTGATGTAAAAAAGGGATTTCAGCCGCAAAGAATTTTAAACAGATTATATAAGTTCACCAGCCTGCAAAAAACTTTTCATTTAAACTTATTGGCATTAGTTGACGGCATTCAGCCAGAAATTTTATCTTTATCTGATGTTTTAAAATATTTTATCAAACATAGAGAAGAAGTTGTTACACGCAGGACAAAGTATGATTTAGAAAAAGCCAAAGAGAGAGCTCATATTTTGGAAGGTTTAATGATTGCTTTGAAAAATATTGATGCAGTAATTCAGACAATTAAAAAATCAGCAGATAGAGACGAGGCTCGAGTTAATTTAATTAAAAAATTTAAATTAACCGAAAGACAGGCGGTGGCAATTTTAGAGATGAGATTACAGACATTAGCTGGCTTGGAGAGAAAGAAAATCGAAGACGAATTAAAAGCAATTTTAGAAACAATAAAAGATTTAATGGCAATTTTAAAGAGTCCTGAAAGATTAAAAACAATAATCAAAAAAGAATTTTTGGAATTAAAAGAAAAATTTGGCGATAAAAGGAGGACAAAAGTTGTAAAAGGAAAATTGGGGGAAATTACAGAAGTTGATTTAGTTCCATTGGAAGAAACAATTGTTACTTTAACTACTGGCGGATATATAAAGAGAATAAATCCAGCTACATATAAAATTCAGAAACGCGGCGGAAAAGGAATTATGGGTATGAAAACAATGCAAGATGATATTGTTGAACATTTTTTAACTGCGTCAACGCACGATAATTTAATGTTTTTTACTGATTCTGGAAAAGTTTTTCAAACGCAAGTTTATGAAATACCAGAAGGTACAAGAGTTGCCCGTGGCCGTGGTCTTCTAAACTTTTTAGAGTTATCAACAGAAGAAAAAGTTTTGTCATTGATTCCGATGCCTGCCAGCGCAAGTGGGTCAGCTAAAACTCCTATTAAAGAAGCAGGACAATCCGGAGGCAAAGATAAGTATTTGGTCATGGTAACAAAAAATGGAAAAATAAAGAAAACCGACTTAGCAGAATTTGAAAATGTGAGGAAGTCAGGAATCATAGCTATAAAATTGGAAAAAGGAGACGCATTAAAAAAAGTTGTTAAAACAACAGGCGGAGACGATATAATTTTAGCAACTAAAAATGGAATTTCAATAAGATTTAAAGAAAAAGACATAAGACCAATGGGCAGAGCAGCTGCCGGGGTTAAAGGTATTCGTTTGAAAAAAGGAGATGAAGTTATCGGTATTGATGTAATAGAAAAGAATTTGCCTATAGATGAAAAAACCCAAAAACCCGCAAAGCAGTATTTTTTGATAGTTATGGAAAATGGCTATGGCAAAAGGACTGATATCGGACAATACAAAGTTCAAAGCAGGGGCGGATCTGGAATTAAAACAGCTAAAATTACGAGTAAAACAGGGCCTGTAGTGATGTCTTCTATTTTAGAAATTACCGTAGGGAATTCTACAGAAGAAGAGGATTTAATTGTTATCTCCAGGAAAGGACAAGTTATAAGGACTAGCGTAAAATCAATATCTTTGTTGGGGCGCGCGACACAGGGAGTTAGGATAATGAGATTAGAAGAAGGAGATAAGGTTGCATCAGGAGCTTGTTTAAAAGAATAATTTACAGAAGCCTATCTATAAAAAGTTATCCACAGCTTGAAGTTTGTTTTTTTGGTATAATAGACATAATATAAATAATTATAATTATGAATAAAAAAATAATCTGTTCGGTTGTATTTGTTGGTTTATTTTGTCTAATACATCCAGTCTTTGGAGATGGTGTTACTATCACACCTCCCGAGGGAGTTCCTACAACTTTTTGTGCTCTTCTTACGCAAATAGCAGGTGCAGTTGGAATGATTATCGCGTCTTTAGGCGGGATAATGATTGTAGTCGCAGGCATTCTTTATCTTACTTCAGCTGGCAGTCCTGAAAGAATGGGTACGGCTAAAAAAGCTTTAGTATATGCTATAGCCGGTATAGTCATAGGTTTGTCAGCTACTGTAATAGTTGATGTTATAAAAGAAGTTATAGGATTTACTGGTGAAACTTGTTAATTTAAAAAAGGTCGATTATTTATTTTAAAAATTTACCCGGTTTTAAAAATTAAATATTAAGTAAATTCACCCAGCTAAATAATTTTCAGCAAAGCTTAAAACAAAAATTTTTCTGATTTTATTTAACTAGGGTAAATTAAAAACATGAATAAAACAAAAAAAATTACAGTAAGTTTAATCACATTAAGTTTAATTATTTTGGGAGCTGCAGTATTACCATTTGTAGCTAATGGAATATCTTTTACTGAGCCTACTGGAGGAATAAAAGACGTTGAAGGTCTTATAACTGCGATATTAACTCCAATTTGGGCGGCATTTATTGGTTTGGCCGTAATAATGTTTATTGTTGCAGGTATTTTGTTTATGACAGCCCAAGGAGCTCCGGAAAAAGTTGCGACAGCAAGATCAGCTGCTTTATGGGCAATAGTCGGTATGGCAGTTGGCGTAATAGCATATTCTATAACAGCCATAGTCACGGGTGTAATTGGCGGTTAAGCGTAGTCTTTTGAAGATATCACCACCGCCCTTTTATAAAAGGGCGGTGATATAAAATTGTAGAAAATATTTAAGTTTCTAATATGAACAAAAAAGCATTATTTTTAATTTTATTGGGGGTTTTAGTATTGCCGAGTTTAGCATCCGCACAAATTATTCAAAACATGGTTACAGCTGCTGTGAATACAACGTGGATTATCGCAGTTGGAGTGGTAGTTATTCTTTGGATTGTAACAGGAATTTTGTTTTTAACAGCCCAAGGAGATCCGTCAAAACTTACTTTGGCAAGAAAAGCTTTATTGTCATCTATAGTGGGGACAGCATTGGCTATTTTGGCATTCTCGGCACAGGGCTTGATTGGAAATTCTCTTGGAATAGTATAAAATTAAAATTAAAATAAAACAATATTATGAACAAAAAAGCATTATTTTTAATTTTATTGGGGGTTGTGTTGATTTCGCCTTTTGTGGTGCATGCAGAAGGATCAGACAAGCTTTGTACCTTTGTTAGTAGTGTGAGAAATTTGAGTTTAACGGTAGGTGGTTCTATAGTGGCTATTGGCTGGGTTATAGCAGGTATTCTTTATCTTACTTCAGCTGGTAGCCCCGAAAAAACAGGCACGGCTAAAAAAGCTTTAATTGCTTGCGTGATTGGAACAATATTAGTTGTAATTTCTGTTTCGGCAGGTCAAATAATTCAAGATGCACTTAAAACAGAACAAGGTATAAATTTGTGCGTGTAGATTTATGCCAATAATGAAATAGGTAAAATGGTGTCAATTTAGGTTTTTTAAAATTAGTGAGGGCCTGCCCCTCACTAATTTTTTTAATGCACCAGAGAATTGAATGGTAGTTATTTTTATGTTATTCTATGATAAAAGCAGGTATAATGATATATGCCCTCGTGGCGGAACTGGAATACGCGCTGCGCTTAGGACGCAGTCCCGCAAGGGTTACAGGTTCGAGTCCTGTCGAGGGCACAATAAAAAACCGCCTTGAAGCGGTTTTTTTATTTTATACACTAACTAGGAAACCTTTACGCCGATTTTTCCTCCGCTGGCTTCATTTTTCGGAATTTTTACAGTTAGAATTCCCTTATCAATCTGCGCGTCGGCTTTATCTATATCAATGTTTTCAGGCAAAACAATTTTTCTGGAAAATGGGCCCCAATAGCATTCCTGATAAAAATATTTTTTATCAGGGAGTGTATGTGGATCGCATCTATTGCCCTTTATAACCATCATATCTTTTTCTAAAGATATATCTAGGTCTTTTATTTGTATACCAGCAATTGCAGCTAGAACTACGAAATCGGAGTTTGTTTCAAATACATCTACCACAAGCTCTCCATCCTGGTCAAAAATTCCACCAGTGGGTGTTTCTTCTTTTATTTCTTCAATATTTTCTGCTTTTATTTTTTTAGCCATATGCGAACAAAGTGAGCACCCCATCCTCTAAGCTGTCGCAAAGAAGAAGGGATGAACAAATTTATTATTTTAATTTTATTTAATTGCTTCGCAATTACGAGGAGTGAAGCGACTGGTTATTATTTTATCTGCCCATATAATTAGCATAGAGGGCGGGGTTTTCGTCACGCTTCGCGGAATTCAAGTTTTACATATGCTCTTCATTCTTTTGAGTTTTTCAAATCCTGAGAAAACAAGAAAAGCAAGCGTTAATATGACAACTACGGGAATAGCAAATTTTATATATCCGTCTAATGTCATTATAGAAAAATTATAGATTCCATGCAAGACTGTTGCTATTAATATGCCTGCAGCAATATATATAGATTTTCTTTTTGTTTCGCAAAAAGAAAGTGCCAAAGAATAACCTATAATCGCTGAGCATAAAGTATGCAGGAAAGTTGCGCCTATAAATCTTATAAAATCTATAGTCAGAGTTCTGCCTATTATTTGGTTAAAAGACATTTGTCCTGCGGGCGCAAAAAGATAAAGAATATTTTCCAGAGCAGAAAAACCTAAAGCAGCAATTACCATATAGAGCATAATATCTAATGGTTCATCTAAATACGGGTTATTAATTATCTTTACTCTAATTACTAAATATTTAAAAAATTCTTCTGAAAAAGATATTATTAAAAACCAGTATATTAAAACTATAACAATAGACAAAAAGTTAAGGTTGGATAGGGATTGTGCAAAAATATAATTTAAATGAGGAAAAATTGGACAAGTCGAATAAGGAGAGGGAATACAAGGTGAATAAGGAAGGCCGAGACTTGATGATATTATTTCAATAATCTCTGATAACCCTATTTGTATAAAAAATACCGGCAAGGTTATAAAAGCCCCCCATAAAAATATTTTTAAGATCATTCTTTTAGGTTCTGGGTGCGCATCTTTTCTCAGATAATAAGAAAGCCACACTAAAGATGGTAACATTCCAAAAAATATGTAGATTATTATTGTATAATCCATAAAATTTTATTCAAGCGGAGAGAAATTAATATTTCCATAAGAAATTTTATATAAAATATAAAAATATTTGACATTAGACCTCGGGCCATACTTTCAAATCAGAAAGCGAAGTTTGAGCTGGTAAATCTTGTCTTCAACTTTTTTCACGTTATAAGATTTTAGTAATTCCATTTTTTATCTTAACATTTTTTATTTTATTCGTAAATTGCCATCTACTTCGATTTCTCGCAGAAATCGCCCTGAGCTTGCCGAAGGGTTTATCTTATTTTTTTTGTGATAAAAACCAGTAATTGCTGTCATTAAGGCATTGTCGGCTGATAAATTTGGTTTTGGTACAAAAAATTTTGTGTTCGGCGATTCTTTTTCTAATTTATTTTTAAATTGTCTTCTCAACTCTTGGTTTGCTGAAACTCCGCCGCCCAAAATCAACGATTTAGCATCAAAATCTTTTATGGCTTTCATTGTTTTTTTGATTAGTACGTCAATAATCGCTTGTTGAATTTCGGCTGACATTTCTTTCTTATATTTTTTGGTTTTATTTTTAATTTTTCTGTCTGCGTATAAAACAGCTGTTTTTAATCCTGAAAAGCTAAAATCATAATCTTTTGTGCCAATCATCGGTCGGGGCAAAGTTTTTTTTGTTTCTATTTTTTCTGCTAATTTTGAAATAATCGGTCCGCCAGGATAACCTAAATTTAAGATTTTTGCACATTTATCAAAACATTCACCAGCTGCATCATCTCTTGTTTCGCCTAAAATTTTATATTTTCCTATACCATTCACCCCCACACCATAACGAGCACTTTCATCATCTATTTTATTTTTACCTAAACTGCCTCGTTTGGTGTGGGGGTGAATCAAAATTAATTGAGTATGGCCTCCTGAAACAACTAAAGAAATCGCAGGAAATTTTATATCGAGGCACCCTTTGGGTCGTTCTAAAGTATTTACCAATATATGAGACTCAATGTGATTTACCGGTATAATCGGAATATTCCAAAAATAGGCAAGTGTTTTTGCAAAATTGACTCCTACCCACAAACATGGCTCCAATCCAGGTCCATTTGTAACAGAAATCAAATCTACATCTGGTTTTCCATATTTTTGTAAAAAAGGAATTATTTTTTTAAGAAGTTCTGGCTCTCGTTCTAAAATAGTATTTAGTATTTTGTATTTTGTATTTAGTATTTTTTTGAAATTTGGATTTTGGATTTGTTTTGAAATTTGGATTTTGGATTTCGGATTTAGCAGTTTAGCCTGCTTTAAAGCTCGCATAAATGTTGGCACTAAATTTTTCTGGTGTTCTCTTTTTGCCATCATAGGATAAACCCCGCCGTATTTTTTATGAACTTCGATTTGCGAAGAAACAATATTTGAAAGTATATTAAAATTACCGGCCTGTGAAACCTCTAAAATGGCAACCCCAGTGTCATCGCATGACGTTTCTATAGCTAAAATACGCATATAGTTTTATTTACCATATTTTTCGATTATTGTGAAACATAGAAAACTTGCCAGGTAGTATAATTTTGGCAGATTATTTTAAGAGTTTGTTCGCAAACTCATGCCAAAATTTCACTACCTGGCTTGAAAAAATTCAATTTTAGAGTTAATATATAAACATGTTTGGCCCTATCGTCTAGCCTGGTCTAGGACACCAGCTTTTCAAGCTGAGAACACCGGTTCAAATCCGGTTAGGGCCACATTTCATTGCTTTGCTCCCTCAGAGCAAGCTAAAAATATGGATAAAAAAGATTATCTTGATATATCAAAGGCCTCGGATATAAAAAATCCGAAAGAGAGAATATTATATAGATTTTTCGAAATGATTCCAGGAATTACAAGTTTGGGCACACTTTTAGGTGTGCTTGTTTTTTCTTGGTTATTGCCAAGCTGGGTGGCGGTATTTATTATCTGTTTTTGTTTTTATTATCTTTTCAGAATATTTTATTTTTCTTTACATCAGATAGTAGGTTATTTCAGAGTTAAAAATAATATGAAAAAAGATTGGTTGAAAGAATTAAAAAAAATAAAAGGTAAAAATTCTTCGATAGTACAAGACTGGAAAGATATTTATCACATAATTATTCTGCCGACATATAAAGAAGGTAAAGAAATTATTGAAGAGACTATTGAATCATTAATAAAATCAAATTATCCCAAAGAAAAAATGATTATAGTTCTGGCACTTGAACAAAGAGCTGGCCAAGTTTTTGAAAAGCAGGCAGAAATTATTGCAGAAAAATATTCAGATAAGTTTTATAAATTTTTAACTGTTGTACATCCAGAAGGCATAAAAGGAGAGATTGCAGGTAAAGGTTCCAACACTGCTTTTGCGGGAAAAGAAGTCCAAAAAATTATTGACAAACAAAAAATCCCTTATGAAAATATTTTAATTTCTACCTTTGATATTGATACAAAAGTCTTTCCACAGTATTTTTCTTGCTTAACATGGTATTATTTAACAGAAAAAGACCCTGAAAAAGCAAGTTACCAGCCAATTCCTGTTTATAATAATAATATCTGGTCAGCTAACTTATTTTCTCGAGTAGTCTCAACCTCAAATACTTTTTGGCAAATGATTCAGCAGGAGAGGTCAGAAAAGCTTACAACTTATTCTTCACACTCAACGCCTGGAAAAGTATTCTTTGAGGTGGGTTATCCTGCAAATGTAGTATCAGATGATTCTAGAATTTTTTGGCGGGCATATTTATATTATGACGGAAATTATAGAGTAGTCCCCATTTATTATTTAGCTTCAATGGATGCTGTAATGGCAAAAAATTTTTGGAGAACTGCTTTAAACCAGTATAAACAGCAAAAACGCTGGGCATGGGGATGCGCTGAAATTCCTTATATAATGTTTGGATTTTTAAATAATGAAAAAATATCTTTATGGGCAAGAATTTCCCATATTTATACAATTATTGACGGATTCTGGTCGTGGGCAACAGCCGCGCTTTTATTATTTTTATTAGGTTGGTTGCCAATACTTTTAGGAGGCCAAAAATTTAATTTTACTGTTTTATCTTTCAATTTGCCGATTTTAACCGGCCAAATTATGACGGTCTCAATGGTTGGAATGTTTGTATCTGCAATTTTGAGCACAATGCTTTTACCACCAGTGCCCAAAAATATGAAATGGTATTTGAGATGGTTTAAAAAATCAACTGTTTTTTTACAATGGATATTTTTGCCAGTCACATTGATTTTATTCGGTTCAATTCCAGCTATAGACGCCCAAATCCGTTTAATGCTTGGAAGATATATGGGATTCTGGGTGACAGAGAAAATTCGCAAATAATTTTTTTTGTTGTATAATTAAATTATATTATTAATATAATAAAAAGTAATTAAAAATATGGCTCAAAAATCAGGCATTAGTAAACTTTTGAGAGATTTCATCTCAGAAGAAAATAGGGTTTATAAACTACGTATAGGAACTACAATAGCGTCTTCTTTAGCAGGCGTAGTTTGCGGAATTATAGTATCCTCCATTATTTGGTTTGTTGCCCTTAAATACATTATTGATTTTATGGGAATTTGCGCCCAATAGAAATAACATTTTTTGAATAAAAACCACGGTATTTGCCGTGGTTTTTTATTGACAAAACATATATAAAGGGTATTATTAATTTAATATAACTTAAAATAAAAAATCATGCCAAAAAATGAACCATTAGGCATTCCTCAAAATAATCCAGAAGATACTCCCAGGCAAGAGGGGGCATCTGGTGAATTGGAAACTACTGCTGATTATTTAGAGCCTGAGAAGGTTGAAGAACCAATTTCAGAAACATTGAAAGTTGGCGATGTAATAGTTTCTAAAAGCAGTACAATAAGAAAAATTAAAGATATTTTTGAAAACAAAGATACTCATAAAAAATTTTTCATGTTTGAGAGAATCGATAAAAAAGGGAATAAGGAAAATGAGGTCCTTAGTTTTGACCGTATAGATTCAAAAAAGGATAGTATAGATTATATTCTTACTTTAGATCAGCAAAAAAGGGTGCCCGATGAACTTAAAGTATTGGAGAAAGAATATATAAGTAAAGGTTTAGGATGGGATCCAAATCTTCATCCACGTATTCTCCAAAAAGAAGCTGAAAGAAGAATAGTTGAAAGAGATTTGGCAGAGAAAAGAAGCCAAGAGTCTGGCGAAAAATAATTTTTTTAAAAAATATCAATAAAAAACCAGCGGTATGCCGCTGATTTTTTATTCAAAGTGGATTTTGGTTTGCCAGGCAGTAGAATTTTGGCATGCATTTTGCTTTACAAAATGTAATTTACGAAGTATTGCCAAAATTTCACTGCCTGGTTTGGAATTAATAAGAACTACTAATTACTCGAAGTGTATTTTTTGCTGAAAAATTTTTAATCGTTCTTTGAGCTCAGGATAATTTTTCAATTCAGGGTCTTTTTCTAAAATTTCTTTGGCGGCGGCGCGGGTTTTCTCAACTAAAAATATATTTGTTAATCCTTGCATTGCCATATCTGGAATTCCCCATTGCTGGGTGCCGTAAAGTGAGCCGGGACCTCGGATTTCTAAGTCCTTTTCAGCTAATTCAAAGCCATTATCTGACTCAACTAAAGCTTTTAATCTTTTTCTGTTTAACTGGCTTGGGTCTGTGGTAAATAAAAAACAATATGACTGCATATCACTTCTGCCGACTCTTCCGCGGAATTGGTGTAGTTGTGAAAGGCCGAAGCGTTCAGCTCCTTCGATCATCATAATCGTTGCCCTAGGCACATCAACGCCGACTTCAACAACTGATGTGGAAAGCAAAATGTCTATTTCTCCCTTTTTAAAATCCAGCATTATTCTTTCTTTTTCAGCCGGCTTCATTTTTCCGTGCAGCATTGTGATTCTTAAGTCAGGAAAAACTTCTTTTGATAATCTTTCATATTCTTCTTTTAAAGCTTTTACTTCATTTATGGCTAACGAGGATAAAGATATTGGACTATAATTCTGCGGGACAAAAGAGCCGGTAGTCGGTCCATTTTTTTCTAAAATTTCTTTTAATTTTGAGGCATTGGATTCAATTTTTGGGAAAATTACAAAAACTCCTTTGCCTTCTTTCACTTCTTTTTCAATAAAAGCATAAGCTTCTTTTCTTTGGCTTGGTTCAACAATAATTGTTTTTGTTTTTTTTCTATTTGCTGGCATTTCATCAATCAGAGATAAATCCAAGTCGCCATAAGCAGTAAGCGCCAAAGTTCTTGGAATTGGAGTTGCCGTCATTGAAAGCAAATGCGGGACCAGCTTTTTATTTTTTATCAAATGGTCTCTTTGTTCAACTCCGAATCTGTGTTGCTCGTCTAAAATTACTAAAGTCAAATCTTTAAATTCAACACCTTTTTGGATTAAAGAATGTGTGCCGATTGCAATATCTAATTGGCCGTTTTCTAAATCGCCGAGAAAACTTTTTTTGGAAACTTCATATGTCTCTTGCCCTGAGCTTGCCGAAGGGTTAAAAATTCTGGCATCTTTGCCAGTTAACATTCCTACTTTAACATCAAAGTCTTTTAATAATTCAGTTATTGTTTTGAAATGCTGTTTTGCTAAAATTTCTGTTGGTGCCATAAACGCAACTTGCCTGCCCACCAAAGCTTCAGCGGAGGCGGGATGGCCTCCTTTTATAACATTCAAAGCTGCCATTGCGGCAACAACCGTTTTTCCAGAACCAACATCGCCTTCTAAAAGCCGGGACATCGGAATTGTTTTTTCTAAATCTTTTAGAATTGCAAACGCGCATTTTTTTTGAGAGTCAGTCAGTTTAAAAGGCAGTGAATCTGTAAAACTTTTCATTAAATCTGAGTTCATCGGGCAAGCAGAAGATTTTTTTTGCATTAATTTTATTTTTTCTTTTAAGACATTTAATTGTATTAAAAAAAGCTCTTCAAAAGAAAAGCGGGATTTAGCGGCATCAGCGTGTTCAAATGAATCTGGAAAATGCAGTTGCCAGACGGCCTCCTGTATCGGCAGAAATTTATACTTTTTTGTAATCTCTTTCGGCAAGGTTTCCTGAATTTGTTCGCCAAACCTGTAGAGCAATGGTTTTATTACATACCTTAGCCATCGGGAAGTGATACCTCTTGTTTCGGAGTAAACAGGCACAATTCTTCCTGTATGGGTTAACTCTTCATTTTCCCCGATTTCATTTATCCTCTCGTAAGCTGGGCTGTTTAAAAAAAGACCTTCTTTCCCCAAACTTATTTTTCCTGCCAAGCAAATAAAATCACCTTCTTTTAAGGATTTTGCCAGATATGGCTGATTGAACCAGATGACATCAATTTCCCCCGTGTCATCTTGAATTGTTGCCTGCGTCAAGTTCACGAATTTTTTCCAAGTATGGCTGCTTTCCAACTCTGTAATTTCTCCCTGCACGCAGACAATTTCTCCCAATCTTTGCCTTGCTTCCTTAATTGAAATTATTTCTGAAAAATCATCATATCTTGCCGGAAAATAAAAAAGCAGATCCTGCACTGTTTTAATGCCGAATTTTTTCAGTCTTTTTGCATAAGCAGTTCCAATTTTTGGAATTTCTTCAACTGAAGTTGAAAGCGAGATCATGTGCCCTCGGTAGGATTCGAACCTGCATTACAACGTCCGCAACGTTGCGTCCTATCCATTGGACGACGAGGGCGTATTCTATCTTCACCCCCACACCAAAGTTTTCAAAAACTTTGGTGTGGGGGCAAGTTGAACTATGGGGGCTTAGCTTTAAGATTACAATAAAATATCTATAAAATCAAATTGACTTCGACTAATTTTTATTATAAAGTAAAAGATATTGGAGAGGTGCCTGAGTGGTTTAAAGGAGCAGGTTGCTAACCTGCGCCCCTTAGGGGGCTCGTGGGTTCAAATCCCACCCTCTCCGCATTCGGAGGAGTCGCATAGCGGCTATTGCACCACTCTTGAAAAGTGGAGCCCCTCACGGGGTTCGTGGGTTCGAGTCCCACCTCCTCCGCAAGCAATTTTTAATCCCAAATTTTGGGATTAAAAATTGGTTTGAGGTGCGTGTGGTGAGAACCCACTCCCCGAATCGCGACGACACTGAGCGTCGCGAAGTGGAGGAGGCGATGCCTTCGGGCAACTTTTCGAGTCCCACCTCCTCCGCTTGTTAATAAATAAGATTTAGTATCGTAAAAATCGCCTTTTGGGCGATTTTTTGTATAACAAAATGATTTTTTTAAATTAGTAGGATAAATTATTATTCCTTTGGATAGCCGAAAGTGTATTTAAAAATATCTGATCTTATGGGTCCTATAAAAAAGATGTGCGCTTCGCAAAGAGCGTATTTTGCTATAACATTGAAACGGCCGTCACGTTTGAGCCGGCGGATAGACACGATTATTGGATAAGATTTTAAAAAACCGAATTTAGTTATTTCAGTAGCGCGCTGAGCATAATCATGATCTTCGGCCAATTTAAGCGTCTCATCAAATCCATTAATTTTTTCGTGGATATTTTTACGGACAAAAATGCAAAATCCTGGAATATGAGGCATTAAAGAATGAGTTTTTTTCAAATAAAAATTAGCTGCTTGATGAAAAAGCCTATCTATGGTTTTTTTTGACATTGGATAAAATTCGCAAGTAGCTATTCCAAAGTCATTTTTATTGAATTCAAATAAGGTTTTTTTCAGAAAATCTGGAGCTGGTAATATTACATCGGCATCCAAAAATAAAATAATATCATTAGTGGCGGCTTTAGATCCATTATTGCGGGCTTTTGCGGGAAGTCCGCCATCAACTATTTTGGCTCCAAAAGATTCGGCAATCTGGCGGGTATTGTCTGTTGAGTTATTGTCAGCCACGATTATTTCAACTTCAACCCCTTTTTGTTTTTTTATCGATTCCAACAAAATTGGCAGCATTTTTTCTTCATTAAAAGTTGGAATAACAATGCTAACTTCTTTTTTCATATTATAAAAATAAGGATACTGATTTATTTTTCAATATCTTTTACCTTGAATTGCCAAATGACCTTCAACTCTTTATGTTTTAGTTTGGGTTACGACTTTACAAAAATTCTTAGGCATACATTACTTCGTCAGTATGCCTCAAAATTTTTGCTTTGTCTCGCTCTAAAACCAAAACAAAATAGTTCGGAAGGCATTTTGTAATTCAAAGTAATTATATATCTTTTAGGCCTTATTGGCCATATATCATTGATAAATTATCTATTTTTGATAGAATACAATCATATTAACTAAAAACATAGTTATGACAATAGATAAAACATTTGCATGCGCAATAAATTGTATGGATGGAAGAGTCCAAGACGCTGTTAAAAATTATATGAAAGAAAATTACAGTATTGATTATGTGGATATGGTGACAGAGCCTGGTCCTAATAAAATTTTGGCGGATAATTCAGATACAGCAATAATAGAAAATATTAAAAAAAGAGTTGAGGTTTCAGTTGAGCATCACGGATCAAAAGTTTTGGCAATCGTGGGACATTTTGGATGCGCAGGAAATCCAACAGAGAAAGAAGAACAAATAAAACATTTGAAAGAAGCTCAAAAAACAATTGAATCATTCGGCTTTCCAATTGAAATTGTTTTATTATGGGTTGACGGAGATTGGAAAACAGTAGAACGAGTGGTATAATAAAATAAAAACATAAAAACTTAAATTTTATTTTAGAATCGCTTATTACATAGCTGTAATTATGCGGAATTAAGTAAATTTTTAGATTTTTAATTTTTTAAAGCTATGGCAAAAAAAATTTTAATTATAGAGGATGACGAGTTTTTAAGTCAATTAATCAGTAAAAAAATATCAGAAGAAGGATTTGCTGTTTCTTTGGCAATCGATGGTGAGGATGGTATTAAAAAAATCGAAAAGGGAATGCCAGATTTAATCTTACTTGACCTGCTTCTGCCGAAAATTGATGGTTTTGAGGTATTATCAAGAATAAAATCAGATCCTGCCACAAGTCCAATTCCTGTGGTTATTTTGTCTAACCTCGGTAAAGAGGAGGAAATTAATAAAGGATTAAAATTGGGCGCAACAGATTATTTGGTAAAAGCCCAGTTAACGCCGGAAGAAATTGTAGAAAAAATAAAATCTGTATTAAAGTAAAATCTGAAAAAACGGAAGGATAAAATCCTTCCGTTTTTTAATTGACTAGAAACATAAATTATTTTAACATTTAAATGGAATGAAAATTGTGTAATTTGGTGCACGTTGACAATAGAGGAGGTTTAATATGAACAGGTCGAATTGGGTTGTTCGCAATCTCGCGAACTTCATTACCCTGATAGGGTGTGCCTTAATTTTTGTTCTTCAGTGGGTGATTTTTTCCCACAGAGAATGGATGGGCACAATTCTTGTGTTGGGGAGCGTTATATTAGTGACAGATCTTTTTGACGGGCCGGTAGCGCGGCACATTAGCGGCATAAGCGATTTCGGCGCGGCTATGGACCGTCTGAGAGACAAATTTTTTCAGCTGACAATGCTCTCGTTTTTTCTTATGGACGAACGGGTTGAAATTCGGCTGAAATTGCCTGTCTCTTTCCTGATACTTATTGAGGTCTGTCTTCTTGGCACTCTGTTTATGGGAATCTGGAAGAAAAAGAAAGTTTCAGCAGGCGGATGGGGGAAGGCCAAGATGGCCTTGATGTCTACGGGCATATTGGTCTTGCCTGCAAGCATTCTGGCAAGAGAAAATGGAGTGATAATTCCATACTCTGATTTTGTCACTTGGCTGCTGACATTTTTGTTTATCGTGTCTTCCGGACTCGCGGTAATGAGTTTCAAGAGGCACATGGAAGATGTCCGCGGTTAACCCTAATCTCCAACAGTAAAGCAGTGCTCGGGCTGCATCTCTCCCGAGTTTTTTTATTCTTCGCGGGCGATGCAGATGCCCCAGACGCTTTTGGCTCCTGCTTGTTTTAAAGTTTTTGCGCATTCCTCCATAGTGGAACCGGTTGTGTAAACGTCATCTATTAAAAATATCTTTTTACCCTGAATAAAGTCGAAGGGTTTTTTGACAGCAAAAGCATTTTCTAAATTTATTTCTCTTTCTTTTTTTGATAATTCCATTTGCGGTTTTGTGGATTTTATTTTTACTAAAATATCGGAAAATACAGGAATCTGCATAATTTTTGATAATTCTTTCGCTAATTCCTCTGATTGGTTATAACCGCGGGTTTTCAACTTCTTTTTGTCCAGAGGAACTGGGATTAAAACTCCGTTATCCCAAATTTCGTCAGTATTTTTTCCTGAAATTACAAAATGTTCTATTAAAATACTTACTAAAGTTTTAGCCAAGTCTTTTAAATATGGCTGATATTTGAACTGATAAATTAGTTTTCTGGTAAGATTTTTTTCTTTATAGGGGAGCGCAGAAAAAAGGCCTGAAAGCTTTTCATCCTGACATTTTTGGCATTTTCCAGATTTTGAATCTGGCGGAAGGCGAAGTGGTTTTGTATTACAAAGGCAATAATCAAATTCTGCGATATCTAAAAGCGTTCGGCAGTCGTCGCATAAATATGTGCCTTCTTTTTGGCATCCTAAACAGAACTTTGGGAAGAATAAATCAAGGAAAAATATTCTTATTTTGTTTTTGAAATCCATCATGGTAATAATTTTCGTTGCGAAAATTGAAGATTTGGTGGCGAAAATTTGGAAGTGCGAGGAGGTTTATCGGCGACGCAGATAAGCCGACGAGTAATCACAAATTTGCAGCCCAAATATTAAATTTGCAGTAGATTAATTATTACCATGATGGGTTTATGTTATCCACAGTGATATTATATTGCTTTTATTGTATAATATATTAATAAAGAAATGCCTTCAAATTTCCTAGAAAATTTTAATATAGAAAAATTGAGCAAACTGAATATTTTTTCTAATCCTTTGAAAATGTTCTTTCCTAAAAAGATGGTTGGAATTGATATTGGCACAGCGTCAATTAAGGTTGTTGAAATATCAAGATGGGGCCAAGGAAAAGCATTGGAAAATTATGGAGAAATTAAATCAGAATCTCTTTATAAAGAGCCTTTTAGAAATGTTGAGAAAGGAGGTTATCTACTTTCAAATTATTTCGTTTCCAGGGCAATAAGAGCTATTTTAGATGAGGCAAAAATAAAAACTAAAGCAGTTATATTTTCAGTCCCTGATTTTTCGACCTTTTGCACCTCTTTTGAATTACCGCCGATGAATGCCAATGAATTAAAAGACGCAGTTTATTTTAATGCTTCGCAATTTATACCATTGCCTGTCACGGAAACAACTTTAGATTGGAAATTGATAGGAGGAACTCCTGGCGAAAAGCAGTCAGGACTTAAAATATTTTTAGTCGCCATTCCAAATCAAGTTATACAGGATTACCAAAAAGTTGCTCAATTAGCTGGTGTCGAACTTTATGCAGTAGAAGCTGAATCGATGGGATTGGTTAGGTCTTTGGTCAGAGAAAACAAAAATTGTGTGTGTTTAATAGACATAGGAGTTCAAAGCACAACTATCAATATAATTGACAAAAAAGTTTTGAAAAAGAGCTACAGCTTTGATTTTGCCGGCAGCCAGCTTACTTACAGTATATCTTCAGCTTTAGGTTTAGGCCATATTGAAGCTGAAGAATTAAAAAATAAAGAGGGGTTAACTTCTTCAAAAGAAGAAATTTCCAAAACACTATATTTATTAATAGACCCTCTAGTAATTGAAGTTAAAAACATGTTGTCTAATTTTTATCAACAGGAGGGCAAAGAAGTAGATGAGATTTATTTAACAGGCGGTACGTCCGGTTTGCCCGGCCTTAAAGAATATTTCGCAGAGGTTTTGAAAAAGAAAGTCGAAGTTCCTAATTGTTTTTCTGAACTTTTATATCCTCCAATTTTAGGTCAAACCCTTGAAAAAATAGCACCAAGTTTTTCGGTTGCGACTGGCGTAGCGTTGGGAGGATTAGAAACATAAAAAACAACGTGCGAGTTAAACTATTTTATTGTATAATAAATAAAAGCATATGGATTTTTCCGTAATTTTTCAATTAAGAACCAAAAAATTATGGTGGATGGATGTCATCTTCTATTTTGTAATATCTTTACTGATAGCAGTTGTACTTTGTTATCTTATTTTTTTAATTAAAAATAGCTTCTTAAGGCAAGATATTATAAAAGAAATCGCGGCTTTAGAGACAGTAGGTACTGATCAACAGAGAGGACAAGAAGAAAATGTTATTAATTACCAGAGTAAGATTAGGGATTTTGCTGATTTGTTAAAGAACTACGAATTTGCTTCAAACGTGTTTGCCTTTGTGCAGGCACAAACCAGGTCAAATGTCTGGTTTAAACAATTTGTTTTAGATAAAAAAAGTAATACAGTGCAATTATCCGGGGAAGCCGATGATATGGATACTTTTTCTAGACAGATAGCGACTCTCGAAAGTGAAGATAATAAAAAATATGTAAAAAGTGTAGTAACCCTTAATTCTGTGTTAGGAGCATCTGCAAGGATGAATTTTACTATAAACCTTATGCTAGACCAGAATATATTCAGTTATCTTTCCAATACGTCTTCAATTTTAAAGATCATTCCACCGTCAGAACAAGGTGGAGTAACTCCACCAACAGGTGAACAGCCAGAAGTGACTTTAAGCAGCGAAAAACTAATAACTTCCTTTCACTTTCTTTTGAATCCAGAAGTTGTTGGGATAGTAGATGAAACAAACCATACTGTCACTCTAAATGTTCCGTATGGCACGGACGTAAAAAATTTGACACCGACGATAGTTATATCTCCTGAAGCTACAGTATTACCCGCTTCTAATGTTTCACAAAATTTTACCAACACTGTTGTTTATAGGGTCACCGCCAAAGATAGTTCAGTCCAAATTTATGAAGCAAAAGTAATTGTTGCTGCTCGACCAGAGGCTGCTAAAAAACCTAGTCAGTCTGGATTTATTATTTTAATAGTTGTTGTCGGCATTATTGCTGTGGCCGCGGTAATATTTTTATTCTTTTGGAAAAAAGCAAGGTCAAAAAATTAAATTTTAATAATTTATTTAGATGCAAATCGATCGTCCCATCGCTATCGCCCTGATTCTTTTTATCATCCTGTTACTGATATTATTTTTAGTGGTGCCAGAATATAACACATTTAAAAAACTGCAAACAGATCTTGGTGAAAAAATAGCACAATATAATGCGGAATATGATTACTACGCTCAGATAACCAAGACCTACTATGAGTTACAGAGCCGCCAAGATGATTTAAAAAAAATCGATGATGCTTTACCTCAAAATTCCGATCTTGGCGCGATTATTTATTTTTTTCAAGAGGCTGCCAAAGAAAATGGGCTTATAGTAAAAGATTTATTTTTATCAAAATCGTCCCCAACTACCTCTAGCTCCGATGTTAGTAAAACAGTAAAAGACATAGTTTTTTCAATAGACCTATTGGGGGATTATGCGTCATTAGAAAATTTCATAATTTCTTTAGAAAAATCATCACGCATTTTTGAAGTTACCACTATTTCTTTTACTTCCGAGTCTGGACCACCATATAGTTTTAGCTTACAAATAAAAACGCATTCATATTAAAAAAAATGGCAGTAGTTTTTATATCACCAAAGCAGAGGCAAAAAATGTTTTTTATGGGAATTACAATAATGTTTTTATTGTTTTTGGTTATTATATCTTTGGGAGTTTTTTTGTCTAAACCAAAAGAAGTTTTACCAGTAATGGTTTTTAATAAACCAAAAATCAATATTAATATGGATATTTTTGATTCAGACCAATTTATAAATCTGCAACCCTTTATTGAAATGAAGACACAATACAGTTACAAAGCTACTACTAAAGATAATAAATTGAAAGCAGGTTCTATATCCGCTGCTTCGACAGACGAAGCTAATACAATTCTGGAAAGTATGGGACTAACTGTAATTGAACTGAAAGAAGTAGAAACCGGCAGGTATAATCCTTTTATTCCATATTACCAGGTAGTTGTAACGCCAGCCGCTGGAGCAAAAACCACGTCAAAAAAATAAAAAGTAACAAAAAAATATGAACTCTTCAATAAACGAGGAATGAGGAGTTCAAAAATAAGTAACAAAATACCAATGAGCGAAAATTTCTGAAATATGAAATTATAAACTCATTTGAATAAAGAGTGAAGCTATTACAAGAATTATTTGCACAAGGATTTTTATCTGAAGAGAAGATGAATGATTTTCAAAAACAGGCGAAAAAAACTGGTGAAACAGAGGAAGAGATTATTTTGTCTAAAAATATTGTTTCAGAAGATTTTCTTTTCAACCTAAAAAGTAAAGTTTTAGGCATCCCTCTAAAAAAAGTTGATGCAGACAAATTATTCCCTGATGTTTTAGAAATAGTGCCCGAAGAAGCATCTATTAATTATAAAATGGTGTCGATAGCAAAGGTTGAAAATTTTGTGCAGATTGGAATG
>Ga0209777_10002520_pt1 | contig 23928 bp, 36 predicted proteins | sample FrelakmetHBP12HB_FD_187147 | JGI IMG/M metagenome (GOLD analysis project Ga0209777, IMG submission 187147) | Freshwater lake sediment microbial communities from the University of Notre Dame, USA, for methane emissions studies -HBP12 HB (SPAdes)... | ecosystem: Environmental > Aquatic >... | reverse complement strand
GTAGAAGCCAGCGCACATTCCCCCGTACATGGGTGTTGCTACGAAAATATGATCCATCCTACCCCCTTAAAAACAGGTTTGCTGCATTGCATCAAAAGGGAACGTCGCCATCATCGACAGGACGCGGGAACTTCTGCGAAGACCTGCTCGGCTGACCGTTAGGCGTCCAGGTGTTGACTGCCAGGCTGATCAGCGGCCCTACAGCCGACTGACGCTGCCATGCAGAGATCTTGATCAACTCCCCGTTGTGCATGATCTGCCCGTTGAAATCGGGCGCTTTGTCGGACGATTTCTTGTTGTTGCTGAAGAGAACGCCTTTGCCTTCTTCCGGTACTGATGCCATCACTCATTCCCTCTGTTTTGGTTTTGAAACTTGTCGATTCCGATCGAGATCAACATGCCGTGATCGGTGTACTTTATCCATGCGCCACAACGCATGAGTTCCCCATCAATGAAGATTTCACCTCGCATGTCAGGGCTGTAGTCGTCAACCTTGTCATGGTTGGTGAAAAGCACTCCCTGCCCATTCTTCAGACTCTTCGCTTGATACTTTCCCAATCTTGCCATGCTCATTACTCCACTAGGTGATAACGGGCTACCTCTTTACCCCCTATGCTTATTTTTTCTGACGATATCTTGTAGCCAGCTTGACGCAGGTCGAAGACCCGAGATGCTAACCTGAAGCACCCTGCCTCCTGTAGGGCTTGCATTGGAGTGAGAGGCGAACGCCGCAAGAGCGCCAAGATTGCGGCGTTCTGACCAGTCACTCCCCTTGCTGTTTTCCTGCTGGCGTCCCATGAGCGGCGGTGCGCATTTCGCCCATAACCTCGACCGATTCCCTGATGCCGAGCCTAGCAAAGGTGTTGGCATTCGCCTTCATGAGCGCCTCGAGCTTCTCGTCACGGGTGCGAGCATCCAACTTGGGATTGTTGAGTTTGGCGCACAGTTCGACCGCCTGGCTTCTGAAATCGTCTTCATCGAGACAGTGCAGCGTCTCCTTGCCCGGCAGGGAGAGTGTCCACCCGGGATCAGGAAGCACTTCAGGAACCGCTACAGAGGCCGTAGAAGGCTCTGTCGGAACCTGATGCGACTCTGGTACTGACACAACCTCCACCGGCCCCATATCACGCGTTTTAGGGGCATCGAAGTCCTGCACTTCCTCAGGCGTGTAACTGCCAGCAACCACGCCAGGGTAGATTGTGCGGATGCCCTCGCTGATGACCCGTGCGCGCAGCATGGCTCTGGGGTAATTCTTCCAGTTGTCCTTGCCGGTCAGGCCAATCTTGCGAGCCTGCTCGAACGTCCAACTGAGTTCGAGAGTGCCACCTTGCGGATGAGAGAACACGGCGCTGACCTCAGCGTCGGTGTATTTCTTCCACTCGACCTTCCCGCCAGCAGCCTGGAACCTGGCAAGCATGGCGTCAGCCTTCAGCGCAGGCCTGCCTTGGATCACATGGTAGTCCCGGGCTGCCAATGCAGGTGAGTACCCTTCTGCTTGTGCCACCAACATCAACGCCATGGCCTGCTCAGCGGTTTTCATCCCGAACAAGCCACTTTTGGCGATAGCGGTAGCCATGGTTTGAATCTGATCAACTGGAATGAGTGAATTGCTCATGAATGCTCCTTTCACTTCAACAAGAACCGGCGGGAGCCGGACGTTTCGCGGATGAATTGCTTGTACACCTCAGGCATGGCCTGCTCAAAGGCTTTGGCATCGAACCTCTTGCTGGGAGCGGCGGTCTTCCAGGTTGCCAGGCGATTGCCCTCGACATCGATCAGTTCAGCAGCATCAAGCATTGCAGCTTGGATAGCGCCCTGCAAGGCAGTCTCTTTCTCCTCGAGGTCTTTGATCTGCGCCTTCACCTGTTTCAAGGTGACGCAGTAGGCTTCCAGACGCCCATCAGCGCGTACGGTCTTCTCAAGGCTCTGCAGGTAAAGCGCCCTTAGATCGTCGGGGTGATGGCTCTCAGGCGGCGTGCGAGTCTGCACATTGGCCCACAGTGCTGCCTCTTGCAGGATGAGCGCCGTTTTCATTTCCTCAGTGATTGTCAGAGGGAAGAGACACAGTTCCTGTCCACCAAAGAGGACGCTCAGAGTGACCTTGTTGACCCCGTAGACAGCCGCTTCGTGGACGCACTGCGCCCAGTCGGCAGCAGGAACGTCTTGGCTACCGTTGTCACCAAACTTGCTGCGAGCGCCTGCATGGTAGTTCTTGATCTCGAAGAGAACATTGTCAGGCCCGACATAGTCGAAGTGACTACGCATCCACGGATGTTTTGCATGCGTACCTTCAATGTCCAACTCCCTCAGACGGATGTCCTGGCGTCGCTCGATCTCACGGGCGATGAAGGGCTGCATGACCAGCCCCATTGCAACGTGTTCCTTATCGCTCAGGTCTTTGATGGGCAACTGTCCGATCTTTGTGAGATAGACCTCTGCCGCCCTGCCGGATGCGATCTTGCGAGCGTCTCCTGACCACATGGCAGAGTTACGCGCCTCTGGTGAAAAGTCAGCCATTCTTCTTCTCCTTCCAATGTATGCAACCGAACTGCGGGCCTACCCAGCAGCCCTCCGAATAGCCAACGTGATCCCAACCGAATGCGCGATCGAGTGCTGGCGTGCTATGAGGCTTCACTCCCATCCTTACGCAGGTGCCCTTCCAAACCTCCATGTAGGAGGCGGCAGGGGCGTAATCCACGCAGTTCTCGCAGACGCGAGGAACAATTTCAATCGGTTTAGCCATTCTTCTTCTCCTCCTCGATGAGTGCTTTCTGAACGTCGATGCTGCACTTGCTGAAAACGTGCTGGATAGCGTCCATCAGCCAATCGTTGATTGGATTTAACCTATAATCGCCTGAATACGAATTGTCCAAGACCTCCCGATTCATACTGGCTTTGAGCAGCGAGCGGTACTCGGGCCAGTACCGAGACTTCTCAATGCTTTGAGAGAGAGAGGTCAAGCTACTGAAGTGCAAGCCATCAGGGCCGCAGGTGCCAAACATTGGGCTGCGCTCGTCACGGGCGAGGGGCCAGGTCTGCGAGCCGTCGATCGGGCTATGCACGACCTTTCGGGTGCATTCCTGAAGGGTAGTGATGTGCTGGTAATGACGGCAGTCTTTGCACAGCGGGGTCTTCTTATCCATTCTTTCCTTCCTCTTGAATGATGAGTTTTTCGATGCTGTTCGAGAACAGCTTGATGACGTGAGGGGGCTTGACGCCCTCCTCGTCGATAGTGATATGTGTTACCCAAAATGGGCTTTCGCTATTGATGAAGTGATGCTTGACAGTGACAGACACTGCCCGATGCACATAAACGTCCATGCTGATGCTCCTTGATGAATGATACTAATCATTGATAAACACTACTCTGTCCACCCAAACGCCCCCCTACCCCCAATGCGAGAGTAGTGAGAAGGATGGGCGCCACCTCCCCGAAGGGAATCCCTGTCAGTTATGGTCACCCATAACCCCCGGCTACAGGGTTCACGCCAGCCGCAGGTATGACGGATTTGCACCGGGTCATCTTTCGATGCCACCTGTTCTCTGTCCTGGGTTCACCCGAGATGCGGTACTTGCTAACGCGCCCTGACGGTCGCGCGAGACAACAAAAAAGCCGCTTAGCTATGCACCCGGTCGAAACCCCTCGCGGGGCGGATGCATACTGAGCGGCTCTTCATGTCGTTTCGACGCGACAGAACGGATGCTAAATGATCATTTTTGTGTTGTCAACTCCTTCAGTACCCGCACAGGCGAGCGATGCCCTCGACGATCACGGGCGCGAACAGGGCAACGGCACAGATGAACCAAATCACGGCACGGTCGCTCATCATTCCCCCGCCAGTAGTGACTGGATGCAATCCTCGATGATCTCGTCGCAGGCATCCGAGTCCAGCAAGAACGTGGCTTCAACCCACGCCTCGGCGTACTCGACCAGCAGGCTCTCGATCTCGCACTCGGGCGGGTCAGCCGGGTAGCAGTCCTCTGGTGGGCCGCTAATACGCTCAGGGGCACCTGGGTGCCAGTGGGTGATGGTCGCCTCGAGGGTAAGCCCGAGACTGCGAAACGTATGGGTGAATTCTTTCATGGTCAGTAGTCCCATTTTGCGTGTTCACGGCGCATGGCGCGGTACTCTCGACGAATGACCGACAGAAGGGCATCACGCGAGGGTGCCATCAGGGTGCTGCCTTGCGTAGCCAATCGGGCGCACACTTGCGGGTGTTGCCCATCTCGCGTCCACAGTCGAACGTAGCCCCCGTCCGGGGGACAAAAGAACGTCATGGTCACCCGATCCGCAATGATCGGATCGTCGTAGCACAGGGTGACGTAGCCCTGGCGGTCTTGGCTGATAGATGTTCTCATGAATGATCCTTTTTGAATGGGGCTGGAACGCCCCTATCGGGGCGCGGAAAGGGCCAGCCAGGCGGTACTGAGGGGAGAGTAGGGTCAGGCACGGGAAAGGGCCGTTAGGCTGCGTGCAGAGCCTGCGGCGGGCGCGTCGGTTTCTTCTGGGCCAGACGGAATGCTGCGGTCGGTTCGTCAGACTCAAACGTCCTCAGCCATTGCTGGGCGGTGTCCAGATCGCAATTGCGGACGTAGGCCCAGTAGCCGATTACATGGTTGTATCGCCATAGGACGGTTGTGGTGGTAGTTTGCATGAATGATGCTCCTAGGATGAATGAACAGGGTACTGCAGCATGCGCACCCGATAGATGCGCATGAGGCATATCCTATCAGGCTGATGGCGAGTAATAAATAGAGTAGACGTATCCATCTGGCAGATCGAGTATATCTTGCATGTCTCGGTTCCTACGCCAAACTGCCAGGCGATGATTTTTCGGCACATTGACCATGCGCCGAATTGCGAGTACTGCACTGCGCTCGCCAGTAGCGTATCCAATGATGGTGCGACCATTGCTGCTATCAAAAATGGGCAGTGTCACGTTCTTCCTCTATGCTGCTATGGCTTCCGTGCTATAGCATTCGTTAATGAATGTCGTTGCTTTCTGAGCCAGTGCTGCCGCCTTGAAGATTGCCTTTTTGTCATCACGGCAGGCTTTCAGCCAGGATTCAATGTAGCCAGCATGGCGCAGTTCGCCACTGATCCGATGATCGGCGCACAGATATGCTGCACTGATCTCGGCCACCAGTTCTTCGAACGCATACGCCGGGTTGCCATAGCGCCCCGACAGATCACGATCGAGACGATGCTTAGCGCCAGTCCAGTGCGATAGTTCGTGAAATGCAGTGGCATAGTAGCTAGCAGGACTGTTAAAGGCAGATCGGTCTGGCAATTGAATGCGGTCTTGCGAAGGCATGTAGAAGGCAGCATCCTTGCCATGGCTGATCATTGCGCCAGTCCGGACGATCGTTTCTTCACATGCTGCATCAGCATCGAACGGCGCAGCATCCGACTCAGCATCACTGATCGGTGCATCAGTTTGGCAGGCATTGAACACTGTATAGCCCCTGATCACGCAGTAGCCTGATTCTGTCTCGCCATCATCATTGACTCGGCTAGCCATGGGCTTGAAGAACACGATATGCGTTCCTTTCTGCCCTGCCTGCACTTGGTAGCCACGCTCTGACCACTGTTTGTAGCTTGCCCACGTACCACTGTGAAATCCATGCGCCATGCTCGATACGCCGAGAAGCAACCGATTTATGCCCTGGTAGGGCTTGCCACTAATCAGATTGCAATCGGCACTACTGTCAGTGCGCCAGGGCTTAACCCATGGTGCAGCACCACGCTCTAACTCTGCAATGATCGTATCAGTCACTGACTGATAAATGTCTATCATGAATGTACCCCTAGGATGAATGATGAATGACTACACTGCAGGACAGATGTTGGGTTATACGTATGATGCCGTCAAGCACTATTTGATTAAGGTATGTTTCTAACAATCGAGCTGTGTTCAGATATGTATGTAAGTACTCACTAACCTATCCAGTACATATATATGTATGTACTTACTAACCTATCTGTAATGTGTTGTAGTGTACATACGTCTTAATGGTCAGGACAGAAGATAGCGGGGTTATCCACAATCCGACCGATCGTGCTATTTCCACAATGGGGCATGGGCTGCAGCCTAGAAAATAGAACGATCGTGCTATTCACCAGGATTGGTTGGTGCGTACTCACTAACGTATCGGGCTTGGGTTGGTCAGTACTCACTTCGTGTGATGTAAGCGCTCACTGACCTTTGCGATGGGCCTGAGGGGGTGAGATGAGGGGCGACCATACCCTCCCCCCCCATATGGAAAAAAATAATATCCAATTTGTTTATTCAAAGAGATACAATATTTTTTTTCTAGGAGGGTCTATGAAACATTGTTTGTCTTGCCAGGAACTGAAATCAGTTGAGATGTTTCACGTTGATCGTTCTGCTGAAGACGGGAGGAGCAAACGATGCAAGGATTGCGTGAACAAAGCTGCTCGTGAGAAACGCGCTTACGAAAACAGAAATCGTCCTGCTGACTGGAAGAAGAAAACGCAAGACAAGGCTGCGTACATGAAGGCATGGTCAGCCGCAAGGCCCGGATACGCTACTGCAAAGAAAGCGGCTTGGTACGCCAAGAACAAAGACCGTCTACGTGTTCGTGAAAAGGTCAAGTACGCTCTGAAGGCGGGCAAACTGGTTAAGACGCCATGTCAAGTTTGCGGGGGTTTGGATGTTGAAGGGCACCATCCAGATTACAGCGCACCTTTGTCAATTGTTTGGTTGTGCAAGAGTCATCATCGTCAATTGCACAGAGAAGCAAGATGACGTATCTTTTGCACTCCCATCAACCAACGTAGGTATTCAAATGCAATACGCAATTGACATGCACATTCCCATTCCCACACAAGTCAAGAAGGAGGTTACGCCCAAGGTGGATCGTTACCCTCATGCAAAGATGGAGGTAGGTGATTCCTTCCTGATTCCTGCTGGCACACGGGGTAGCACATTGGGAAATGTGTGTGCGATGAATCGAAAGGCAGGTACTGCGCTGGGCATGAAGTTCATTGCCCGTTCTGTCGAGGGTGGCATTCGTGTGTGGCGCAAGGAATGAGAGAACAAGATGCCAAACAACGATGATGTAATGGGTGCAATGATGTTTGAGAAAGCCCAGAAGGAATACCCATACCTTGCTGGCAAAGACATCAGTTTCATGTACTCGCCTCAACAAGATGATCGAATGTTGGAGTTTTGGCATCCTGACGAACCCGGTTCTTCCGAAAGCCCTCGTCCTGACACTCTTCCCTTGGGAAAACCTGGGGTGCAAGTGTTCAGCCCTAAGACTTCTCCTTTGGACATCCTTGGTGATTACGTTTCTCATTACGGCGTGCAAGCTGACCCTAGACTGGCAGCGATGTATCAACAGTTTGGACAATCGCTTGATCCCGCAATGATGCAGAGACGTTATGCAGAACATCAGCAGATGTTTGGGGAGAAGAGACCGTATGAAGATTGGTACTCGTCCACAGGTTTGCCTGAGTATTTTCGTGGATACACCTTCAATCAATGGCCTGATGCGGCTCAGATGTACACACCTGAGCAGTTGCAAATCTTGAATCAGGTTCGTCAATACCTTGGCGTAAAGTGAGGCAAACATGAGTGTTGTCATTCGCACCAACACGTCTGAGAAAGTGAGTGCGCTGTCTGCGATCACTCAGCCCAATCAGAAGGGGTACGCCATGAAGCACGGGTATGAGTGGGTGTGTGAAGAGTTCGACTATGAACACTTCAACGACAACATCATTGCCGAGCTTCAATCATGGCGTTCTCTGCTCGAGCAGCACGACACCTTGATGTGGGTGGGTGCTGATGTGATGTTTACCGATTGGAGCGTTCAGATTGAGTACGCTCACACGGGCTATCCGATCACGATGGCAAGGGAGGAGACCTCCTGGTGGCCGATCAACAACGATGTGATGATCTTCAACAATCGGCCAGAGACGTTTGACTTCATTGATCGCATGATCAAGGACTTTGACATCTGGAAGCATTACCCGTGGCGTATGCAGACGCACACCTGGAATCTGATTCAAGAGGAAGAGTGGGTGAATGAGGCGATTGACCTTTTGCCTGCAAAGGAGATGAACCAGCATCCGAACAAATGGCAGTTGGGTGACTGGATCATTCACTTCTACGGGATGCCATTGGAAGAGAAGGTTGCTCGTGCGAAGGAGATTGCCGAGTTGGTTCCTGACGGCAATCCGGTGTTGAAGGTGAAGGTCGATGGGGGCAGGCCACCTGTCCTCTGAGTTTGAGAAGTTGCAGGAGTCCAGGCGTATCTTGCAGCGTGAGGTACGTCTGGCGATTGCTTGTGTGACAGCAGAAGAGAAACGGGGGATTGTCGAGAGATGGAACCGGGAGTTGAGTCCGCTGATGGCGGCGCAGTTGCTGAGGGTAGTAAAGGACAAGGCGGCTCGCATCAAGATCGCCACATGGAAATGGTGAAGAGCCTTACCCCTACCCAGCGGGAGTGGTATGAGGAGCGTGCTGCTACCTTGGAGTTCTGTGCGATGCTGTGCCGTGCAGAGGCAGAGCGTGTTGCTTTGCGTGATGCCCTAACCTTGGGTCGATGATGAAATTCAACCTTCAACAGTTCTACAAGTTCTGCTCTCAACTCAAGATCGAGACGAAGGAGAAAGGGCTTGTCAGGATGACTGACCTCTTGGGCACTCAGACCTATGTCATGGATGAGATTGCCAAAGGGTTGGAAGAAGATATCCACATGTTCGTCATCCTCAAGGGGCGGCAGTTGGGTATCACCACCGTATCCCTTGCGCTGGATCTGTACTGGCAATTCATTCACCCTGGCTGGCAGGGTACGTTGGTATCGGATACGGAAGAGAACCGTGACATGTTCCGATCCACGCTCGGGATGTACATGGATGGTTTGCCGCGTGAGTACAAGATTCCTCTCATTGCTCACAACCGCAATCAGTTGGTCTTGAAGAACCGATCACGCCTCTTCTACCAGATCGCAGGCAACAAGAGCCGTCTGGGTCAGGGCAAGGCCATCACCTACCTGCATGGCACAGAGACAGCCTCATGGGGCAATGAAGAAGGTCTGGCATCCCTTCTTTCATCCTTGGCTGAGACAAACCCTGAGCGGCTGTACCTCTTTGAGTCCACAGCCCAAGGGTTCAACATGTTTCACGACATGTACATCACTGCCAAGCGCGCTCGTACTCAGAAGGCAATCTTCTGTGGCTGGTGGCGCAATCAGTTCTACCAAGCCGATCCAGACTCAGACCTTGGCAAGCAGATCTACAAAGTCTACTGGGATGGCAAGTTGAAGCCTGAAGAGCGTGAGTGGACTCGAGACATCAAGAAACTCTACGGCATCGAGATCAACTCCCGGCAGATGGCGTGGTGGCGCTGGAAGATGGAAGAGGTCATCAAGGATGAAGTCCTGATGTACCAAGAGTTCCCTCCTACAGAGGACTATGCCTTCGTGATGACGGGCACATCCTTTTTCTCGAACTCTCGATGCACAGAGGCGATGAAGCACGCGAAGAAACTCGACTGCGGTCTATACCGCTACTCGATGGGCGCTGCCTTCCAAGATACGGAGTGCATCAAGTCCACCGATCGTCTCGCTACCCTGCGGGTCTGGGAAGAGCCTGTAGACACCGCCTATTACGTCATTGGAGCCGATCCTGCCTACGGGTCGAGTGATTGGGCAGACAGGTTCTGCATACAGGTCTACAGAGCCTATGCAGACGGTCTGGAGCAGGTCGCAGAGTTCGCTACGTCCGAACTCAACACCTATCAATTTGCCTGGGTGATCGCCCACCTTGCTGGCGCTTACAAGAACTCAACCCTCAACCTCGAGGTGAATGGGCCAGGTCAGGCGGTCATCAATGAGATCAGGAACCTCAAACGGCAAGCAGCTCACATGGGCAATCAGATGGGCCGTGACCTGATGGATGTCCTCTCGCACATGTCGAACTACATCTGGCGACGCAACGACACCATGGGCGGTCTGTCGGGCAGCATTGGATGGGTCACCACCTCGGCTACCAAAGAGCGGATGCTGTCCTACATGAAGGACTACTTCGAGCGCGGCATGATGGCAATCTACTCGCCTGACACCTTGGAAGAGATGAAAACCATCGTGCGTGAGGGCGGCACCATCGAAGCATCAGGGCGCAACAAGGATGACCGGGTCATTGCTACCGCTCTTGCCGCCGCAGCCTATGCAGAGCAGGTTCAACCTCGCCTGATTGCGATGGGTCATACCCGTGATCGCTCCAGAAAAACCGAAATTCCCAATGAAGCAGCGGGTCATGCGGTCAACAGGAACGTCTCCAGCTACCTCCAACGCATAGGAATGGGCCAATGAGTGCCGTCATCCCCAAACGAATGCTCATGGACATCATCGAGCGTTTCATTGCAGACCCCAACAGGGGCATTTCCATCCTCCTCTTCTGCGAGGCAGCGGGGGTTCCCAAGACAACCTTCACCGACATCTTCAAGAACAAGACCCTTGAACTCAGCGAGATCGTCCAGCGACGGGTATCACGGGCGTATACCGCATGGGCTAACGGGGAAATTGCCGTCATGGAGAACCGTGACAGGAGTCGATTCATCGAATACAGGCGCGTTGCCAAGCCCAAAATGGTCAAAGACAACCGTATTGTGTTCAATAATGGGCAGTTGCAGTTGAAAATAGGCGTAAAGAACCGTGCAGACTATTCAATGCCCGATCTGAACGGTCAACTTAAAGGAAAATGATTGATGGCTAAGATTCTTCGTGACTACAAGTGTGAAACTCATGGATTCTTTGAAAATTGGGTTCCTGTATGCCCTGCTGGCTGTGAAGAGGAGATCAAGCAGGTCTATCTAAGGGCACCGAGCATTGGATCAGCCCGTACCAAGGGCATTGACAAGACTCTGACCGGCCTTGCAAAAGATTTTGGGATGACAGACATTAAATCATCTCGTGAAGGGGACTATCAGGCCGGGTTCTACAATCGGAACAACGCAAAACCGGCACCTGAAGCCCCTAGAGAGCCTCGCTCGGGCGATCAGGCTATTTGGGGTGGCGACAATCGCTTCAATATGGGAAACTTGCTCAAAGGTGGGGTGGTGCGTCCGGTGCGTGATGAAGCGGTTGGCGTTCGTCCACAAGATGTGGGAAACTTGACGGGGCCAAAAGCCGGGTCGTTCATTCCTGACCATGAAAACTTGAAGGTCAAGTAATGCGGATACCAAGCAATCCGATTGACAGAGAAGCGTTCTACATGGAGGTCGCATTCAAGTGCGATGTCTCCAAGGATGATCGCCGTGGTGATTACACCAGTCTTCGGTCTTGGTATCTCTTCGGTGCAGGGCCGGAAGAATCACCGGCTCTGTACAACAAGATCAATCCTCACATTGATCAACTGACCTCGTTCCTCTACTCGGCAGAGACAACGCGCTTCAGCATCAACCTGGGCGCGTCTGTTTTCAAGAACGAACACACCAAGATTCCCGTGCTGACTCAAGCCCTCAACGATGAGTGGCTGAACAGCAATGCAGATCAGGTGTTCTCCTCGGCTCTCACTTGGTCGCTTGTCTACAACACCACCTACATCAAACTGGTGGTGAACAACGGCATCCATCCGTACATGGTAGACCCTGCTTCTATCGGCGTGCTGCGGGAAGACATCCCGTACACCGACCGGCAAGAGGCGCTGGTTCATACCTACTACATCACGCGCTCTGACCTCATGGCGCGGCTGTACTCGCATCCCAAGCGCGAGCAGATTCTCACTCGAGTCATTGGTGCGAAGAACAAGACGCAGTCGGATGTGCCGGAAGGCGTTGACCGCATCGTTATGTCGCAGACCAATCCGACCATCTACGGTACGGTGAACCTCGACCTGTACGGCATGAACCGCTACAAGGCCAATGTCTCGGAAGAGACCATCGAGATGAAAGAGCTATGGCTCTGGAACGATGAGACGGCTGACTACCAGGTGGTCACGGTTGCCAACCCGGATGTGGTCATCTATGACCGCGAGGGCAAGCACGTTTTCCTGCGAGGCGAACTGCCCTTCGTTCAGATTTGCCCGAACCCGCTCTACGATTACTACTGGGGTGCGTCTGAAGTTCAGCGCATGGTCTTCCTCCAGCAGATGCGTAACCGGCGCATGACAGAGATTCTTGATCTTCTGTCCAAGCAGGTAAACCCTCCTACTGCCCTGACTGGCTTCACAGGCATTCTCGATGAGAAGAATTTTGCTCTCAATCGTGCGGGTGGCTTGCTATCGACAGATATGCCAAACGCCAAAGCAGAGCGTCTCGCGCCTCAGATGCCGCCCGATCTTTATGAATCCCTGCGTGAGATCGACGCGATGTTTGAAGAAGTCTCAGGCATAGGCAACGTCCTGCAAGGCAAAGGCGAAGCAGGCGTGCGTTCTGCTGGTCATGCCAGCCAACTGGCTCGCCTCGGCTCCAGCCGTGCCAAGAAACGCGCTCTCATCGTCGAAGACTCGCTCGAAAAGGTCGCAACCCTGTATCTGAAGCTGATGCAGGCGTATGACGATACGCATTTCACCAGTACAGACGGTACGCGCTTCATTGCAGAGCAATTCACCAAGGATTTCACCGTCAAGGTCGATGCTCACAGCAATTCGCCCATCTTTACGGAAGATTTGAGAAGTTTGGCGTTCAATTTGTTCAAAGCAGGGGCAATTGATAAAGAATCGCTCCTTGATTTGCTTGAGCCGCCAATGAAACAGGAATTGAAGGATAGATTGAAGCGAATGGAGGCAAAGCAGGCGGCACAGCCCCAGCAACAGCCTCCCAAGCAGGGCAAGCCGGAATTGAAAGCGGTTGGAGGTGAATGATGGCAACGGCAAATGTTCAGCCAAAGGCAGATCAGCCCCGTGTCACCACGAAAGACTTGACAAAGCCGGAAGCATCAATCCAATATCGCGTGCAGGGAATCAAACCGGTTGCGAGACAGCCTCAGCGCACGCAATCGCGTAACAGTGCCAGGGGATATTGAGTTTGGAGATTGGCATGTACAAGAAGATGATGAAGAAGGGTCGCAAGACCCGCCGGTAATTCCTCCGCAAGGGGAAAAGGGTGTGGCTGCTTCCCCGTGAAGTAAGTGGCCCAGGCTCAATGGAGAAATACCATGGCTCGTCGTCACCGCAAGGGTCGCAAGTAATATTGCGAATGCTGCTGGGAGGCCAGCATCTAAAAAAGCCTCCCACCAATTTTAGAGATCGAACATGAGCGTACCGTCAGATCAACTGATGAAGATGATTCAGGGCCAGCAGAAGCCCGGTGCTGCAACGCCCCCGCCTGCTGCTGAACCCGGCACGGCAATCTCGGATGCCAGCACGCCTCCTATGAGCGCTCCCATGTCCACTCCCGAACCCAAGATGGGAACGCGAGAAGCGGCGATGATCAACATCTCGATGGCGATGGACTTGCTCGAACAAGCATTGCCTGCGCTCGGTTCTGAGTCTGCTGAAGGGCAGAAGGCGCTGGGCGCTCTTCGCATGATGTCCGGTCTCCTCGGTGGCAAGAAAGAAAAGACCGGCGAGTTGCAGCAAGCCGAAATCATGCAGATGCTTCAGAATTTGCCGCAGGCGGGTGGCGCTTCGCCAGAGGCAAAAGCAATGGCTGGTGCGCCAATGATTCCCGGTATGGCCCCGCCCGGTGGCGGTAGCCCAATGCCTCAACCAATGCAAGGAGCATAAAGATGGATCTGTTCAAGCCCCGTGGTGCCTCGTCGCCCCGCAACCCGACCACTGACCAGCAAGAGAACGGTCAGATCGTCAACACTCCGCGTTACGCCCACCTGGGTGGCCTGTCCTCGGCAAACAAGGTCAGCAAGAACAAGATGACCCTCGAGCGCCCGGTTGGCAGCAAGACCAGCCGTAAGGTCATCTGAATTCATTGGGGATAGTTATGAGCCTTGAAGACATCAGTTTTGAACAACGGGATGAACTGGCACTGCTGATGCAGCAGTTGTCGAACAATCCTGAGACTCGCAAAGACCTTCTGCGCCTTGCAAAGAAGGTTCGTCCTGATCTGCCCGTACCTGAATTGGAAATCGAGAGTCACACCAACTCGATGGTCGAGAAGGCAGAGCAGCGCGTTCAGGCTCTTGAAGCCAAACTGCGCGAGAAAGAAGCGTTGGAAGACCTGAAGGCTCGGCGCAATTCGCTCAAGTCCAAGGGTCTTGTTCAGACTGACGAAGACATCCAAGCCGTTGAGAAGATCATGCTCGAAAAGGGCGTGACCAACCATGAGACGGCTGCTGAGTACTGGGATTGGATGAAGCAGTCGGCGGCACCTACGCCTACCGGTTACAACCCCAACCCCATCAACAAGTTTGACCTGTCGCAATACTGGAAGAATCCCCAGGGTGCGGCACGCAATGAAGCAGCAAAAGCCTTGGCTGATTTGAGAAAGAATTCTCGGTTACCTGGGTTCTGAAGCAGTAGTAGGGGATACTTTTAATCGGAGATGAACCATGCCTATCGGCGGCGGTATTCTTCCGGCTTCCGGGTCTTCGCAATACACCGAACTGACTTACGTCACTCGGCGTGCGTTCATCCCCAAGCTGGTTGTTCAGCTTTACAACAGCACTCCTCTGCTCGCAGCACTGATCGCCAACAGCCAGTCAGCCTCTGGCGGTGTGTCGCAGGTCACTGTTCCTGTGCAGGGCGCTCAGTTTGTCAACGCTCAGTGGTCTGATTACTCGGGTTCGTTCGCGCAGCCTGCTGTTCAGCAAGGCGCGTACAACGCTGAGTACAACCTCAAGCTGATGATTGCCCCGGTGCCGTTCCTCGGCATGGAAGGCGCAGTCCAGCAAGATCACGCGGTCATCCCGCTGATCGAGGCGCGGATGAATGACGCGACCAACGTGATGATGGATGCGATGGCTACGGCCCTCTACAACAACACCACGAACTCGCAACAGTTCATTGGCCTGCCTGCTGCGGTGTCCAACGCGAACCCTGCTGCCGGGAACTACGGCAACATCGACCGCTCGACGTACACTTGGTGGCAATCGACGCAGTACGCTGCTGGCTCGGTCAACCCGACCCGGCAAAACGTGCTTCAGTACATCTCGGGTACGGTGAAGCGCGGTGCTGAGGTTCCGACCTTTGGCGTGTGCGGCTTTGGCACCTGGACGCTGCTGGCGCAAGACTTTGTCGGGCAAGAGCAGTACGTCATCACCCCCGGTCACGGTTTCGACGGCGATGCCAATGGCCCGCAGGCTGCGTTCCGCGCCCTGATGGTTGCTGGCGTACCGATCTACCCCGATCCCTACTGCCCTGAAGGTACTCTGTATCTTCTGAACACCAACTACCTGAACCTGTACATCCACGATCAGGGTTCGTTTGTGTTCACCGGCTTTGAATCGACCCTCCCGAACTGGCAGATTGGCTACGTCGGTGCGGTGCTTATGATTGCTGAGATGGTCAGCACGAAGCCCAAGTCGATGACCAAGGTCACGGGCTACAATTCACTGAGCCTGTAAGGAGAGACCGCAATGGCACTCGCACTCAACAAGATTCTGGTATCGGGCCTTGCTACCAACACGGCAGCGGCTTATCTCCAGACCACTACGGTTACTGCCGCTACCACGCCCGGTACGGTTGTTCCTGCTGGCCTGTATGTGCTGCTTCCGACCGCGAACGTGAGCGTCACCGTGAACAACGGTACGTCGCTGACAACGTGGATTGGAAACAACACGGGTGGCCTGATCATCTCTGATGGTCAGAACGTCAACCTGCTGGCCTCCAGCGGCAACATCACAACCACGCTGTTGACTGTTGACGGTGGTCAAGCCGTGAGCGGAACCTACAATAACGTCTAAGGGGTTCCAACATGGCGCAATCTGATTCCGTTGCTCAAAATACAAGCATCCAGTTTGGCAATTACCTCATTGCCAGCGCGACTGGTGTGTCTTTGGCTGCAACGGGCAATGCTGTAGCGGCGCTTCCGATCCTGATTGGCGGTATTACCGCTGGCACATCCACGGCAACGTCAGGCGCTGTGATCGTTCGTCGCGTCACCGTTCAAAACGCTTCTGCCAATGTTTCGACTGGCAACGTGACGATCCACACCAGCAACGATGGCAACACCAGCAATGCTGTGACCACCTCGGCGGGAACAACGCTGTCTTCGCTGAATGGCGGTTCCAACTTTCAAGACCTGACCATCATCTCGCCGTACACCACCACGGAAGTGAATGGGTTCAATACCCAAGCATTTTATGTGCGTGTTGTTACTGCAGTTGCTGGAACGGTTGACATCCGCATTTATGGCGACACGGTGAGCGCGTAATGACCGTCTATGTGACAAACCGTTGGGAAAAGCCTCTCGCAGTCGATATGGCTGGCGTCGAGATCCAATTCCCTGTTGGTGAGATGAAAGAGATCACCGAACATCAGGCGCGTCACATTTTTGGTTGGAAGAAGGAAGATCGCACTGACAATGTGATCTTCCTTGGTCTTGCGCGTACCTCAAACGACATGCCAGAAGGTTTCAAGATTCTGGACAAGTTTGAGATCATCGAGAAGTTGCCAGAACAGAACCACTCTCTATCCCCGGTGGTCGAGCGAGTACCCTTTCCCGTTACGCGGGAGAGGGGAAAGATCGCAGCCGCTTGATAAAAATGGGATATGAATGTCTCAAACTCTGTCCAGTTACATCACAACGTGCAGGCGTCTGCTGCACGATGCGAATGCGAATTTCTACTCAGATACTGAACTGACAGACTACATCAACGGCGCTCGTGCGCGGTTGGTGAGAGACACAGGCTGTCTGCGCTCGTATCAGACAACCTCAACGGTCACCTCGCAAGAAGTCTACAACGTGTCTACCCTACCCCAGGGTGTGAACACGATGGACATCATCAACATCAACTTGATCTGGGGCAACACGCGCATCCCCCTGCGCTACCTGCCGTGGACTCAGTTCAATGCCGAACTCCGGTTCTGGCAGAACTACGTTGGGCGTCCCATTGCCTTCACGATGTATGGGCCTCAGCAGTATTACATCTCACCAGTTCCTGATCAGGTGTATGCGATGGAACTGGATACCGTTCTTCTCCCAACACCGTTGGTGAATGCTTCTGATGTAGACACAATACCCGACCCTTGGACTACGCCGGTGCCGTTCTATGCGTGCTATCAGGCCAAGTTCAAGGAACAATCGTATGGCGAGTCTGAGATTTTCAAGCAGGAATACATGAAACAGGCTCAGTCAGTATTGGCTACGACGTACACCAGAAGGATGCCCGACCCTTACAGTTCACCTTACTGACATGGCTGCGGCAGAACAAAAAAAGTCATACAAGGTCATCAAGGCGTTCAAGGGCGTCAACACCAAGGCGAACCGCACTTCCATCGATGAGGAAGAGTTCTCGTGGCTCGAGAACGCGCAGCCTGTTGGTGCATCCAACCTCAAGGTAACGAACAGCCGGTCAACCGTCTACGATAGTGGCAATACTGCCGTTACTTTTGGCAATGTCGTTACGGCTCTTACGTCCTACAGCATCAACAATCAAGACTACATCTTTGCGCCGCAAGCAGATGGGCGCATTGAGTACTACAACATTGCAACGGCTACCAAGGGCAATGTCGCTGTAGCAGGGACGTTCTCCGGCTCTGGCGTGTCCATCACGCAATGGAAGAACGAACGCATCCTCATCGTAGACCCTGACAAGGGCTACTACACTTGGGATGCGACCAACCTTGTGTCTGTAGGCTCTGTGGGGCCTGTAGCGTTCACCAACACGGGTTCTGGGTACACCTCTGCCCCAACGGTCACCATCAGTGCTCCCAACAATACGGGAGGCGTTCAAGCGCAGGCTCAAGCCACGGTTGCCAACGGAACGATCACCAGCGTCACGATCACCAATGCAGGCAGTGGCTATACGTCTGCGCCAACGGTTACTGTGTCTGGTGGCGGCGGCTCGGGAGCCAACGCAGTCGCTGGCCTGATCACGTTTGCAACCGGCACGGTATCGGTCTTGGTGACGAACCCAGGTACGGGCTACACCAACGCTGCCAACACGGTTGTGACGATTGGCAACGTCACCGGCTGGACAACTCAAGCCACAGCTACTGCCATCTTGTCGGGTGGGCAAGTGCAGCAGGTTGTGATGACCAACCCTGGTGCCGGGTACACCAACTCATCCAACGTGGTGGTCACCATCACGGGTGGCGGCGGGTCGAATGCAACCGCTACAGCTGTGGTCAACACGCAGCAGAACTCGTCGATAGCCACGTTCTCGGGCAGAGTGTGGATTAGTTTTGGTCGAACGGTTGCGTACTCTGCTGCTGGCTCCTATTCGGACTTCACCAGCGTGTCGGCAGGGTCTCTGACGATCACAGACTCGACGCTTCACAGCAACATCTACCAGTTGCTCTCCGCCAACAACTTCCTCTACATCTTTGGCGATGATTCGATCAACGTGTTCTCGGATGTGCGCGTTCAGTCGAACGGCAGCACCATCTTCACCAACACCAACGTAAGCGCGTCTGTGGGAACGAAGCGTCCAATGACGATCTTCCCGTACTTCCGGTCTGTGCTGTTCATGAACGATTACGGGGTGTATGCGCTGGTTGGATCAACGACAACCAAGATCTCGGATGCGCTCGATGGCCTGTTTCCGTCAATTGATTTCTCCTACCCGGCTACCGCCGGTCAGGTGCTGCTGAACAACATCCTGTGCGCGGCCTTCAACTTCCGGCAGTCCTACAACGAAACGACACAGAACACGCCCAGATTCATCCAAGCGGTGTTCTTTGACAAGAAGTGGTTCTTTACGTCTCAGGGTGACACGCTCAACTACATTGCATCAGCCCCTGTAGGCGGCGTGACAACGCTCTACGGCACGGATGGCAATGCGCTGTACCGGCTGTACACCAACACGACAGGCAACGTCAGTAGCACGGTTAAGACGGCTCTGATGGCGATGGGCGATCCGATCAGGGACAAGCAGGCGCTGAAGATCGGCATTGAAGGCACGTTGACCATTGGCGGCAACCTGACTGCGACTGTTGATAGCGAGTCTGCCAGCAGCCCTCCATATACGTTGAACGGCATCACAACGTGGACAAATAACAGCGGGGCAACGATTGCCTGGCTAAACAACTCAAGCTTACAAGTGCCGTGGCTGTACAGTGGTTTCATCTTGTTCAAGACCGATGCTCAGCAATGGGGCAAGTATTTGGGTCAAACGGTGACCGCAACGGTGCCGGGTCTGACGTACCACGGTTTTGAGTTTGAACATGAATTGAGAGCGAGGTTCTGATGGCTGTTCCATACACGTTCGCTACTGCGACATCTTCCCTTCCGTTGTCGCAACTGGATAGCAACTTTGCTACGCCGATCACGTTTGGATCGCAGGCCGTCTACCTTGGGAGCACGGTCTCTTCGCTGTCCAACATTTCCCTGAGCAATGTTGCCATCGTCAACCTGACAACGCCTCTGCCTGTTGCGTCAGGCGGTACGGGTTCGACTGCGCTGACAGCAAACAGCGTGGTAGTGGGCAACGGCACATCAAACGTCCTGTTGGTTGCTCCCGGCACTTCCGGCAACGTGCTGACCAGCAACGGCACCACATGGATTTCTCAAGCATCTGCTGCGGCAACAAACTACGTCAAAGCGTGGTGCTTGTTTGATGGAACCTCGACTGGGCCAATAACGCCGACTGCCGGGTTCAACATCTCGAGCATCACGAAGAATGCAACGGGCGATTACACGGTGAACTTTACCAGCGCATTGGCAGATGCTAACTATGCCGTGAACATCACCACATCTCCCAAAGCAGGTTCTTTCTATGCTGGCCCGCCTCAGTACGCCTACAACTATGCTGGCAGCGTTGCCGTTCCTCCAACTGCCTCGGCGTTCAGATTTGTGACGATCAACGCAAGTCTTGCAGCTGCAGATTTTTCGTATGTAATGATTTCTGTGTTCCGATAACAGCAAAACGTAGAAAGGATTGTCATGACAACGATTGTCTGGTCAGTTACGCAGATGGATTGCTATCCAACGTATGCGAGTCAAACAGACGTTGTGTTTACCGTTTATTGGGATTGCGTTGGTACGCAAGATCAATACACGGCACGTTCGTATGGAACGTGTCAACTGACGTATGAAGCAGGCTCTGCTTTCACGCCTTACGCTCAACTGACTCAAGATGAAGTGCTATCTTGGATTTGGAATGCTGGCGTCAACCAGCAAGTCATTGAGCAAGGTATCAACGACAAGATTGCTCTTGAGCAAAACCCACCAACGATTGCCCTGCCTTTGCCTTGGGTTGCGTGATGAACATGGACACTCTTTCAGCGGTCAAGTTTGGCGACAAAGAGTCGCTGGAAGAGTTCTTGTTCGAGAACGGGTTGCAGCACAAACTGTTTCAGAACACGTTCATGGATGCGGGGCAGGCGGTGCCGATCTTCCCGATCATGGACGCCAACACCGACAACCTGGACGATTGGTTGCAGGCTCATCAGGTCGAGCATCAGGCGTTTGCCAACCTGCTCGGGCTGAACAACCCGTTCAACATGCTGGACGTAGACTTCAACAGCGAGTCTGACTTCTATGACTGGCTCGCATCACACCTGTACATCCACGAACAGATTGCCGCTGGATTGAACCTTAGCTGATGGCAGACGCAACTCCCGCAGTCCAGATGGCGCTGGACACGCTGACAACACAAGCTCCTTCGCTGGCAAGCGCAGGCACCATCACGGGCGATACGAATTGGCAACCCAATCAGTCAACTCCTGATGAGCAGTTTGCTAGGTTTTGGGGCAAGAGTGACAAGCAGGGCAATCCTGGACCTACCCTTCAGCAGAACAGTTGGGATGCCTACAACGCGCTCATCCAGCAGTACCCGTCATTGCAGGGGCAGATACTGAACCCTGATGCGCTGGCGTATATGTCATGGGTCAAAGGTGGCGGGATTGACAACGCCATACCCGGCTCGCAATGGAACATCCCTGCCGTGCAGTTCCAGATGTACAACATGATGTTCAACCAGCCTGCGGTGGTTGCTGCTCGAGGCGGGTCATTCGTTGACACCATGCAACAGCCAGGTGCCGCAGATGCGATCGCACAGGGTAGCGAACAGGCGCTTGCCAACTTCAACAACGCTCAAAAGTACAACTCGGGCCAGTTCTTTGGCCCAGGTGGATCTTTTGAAACAGAGTTTGTCCCGGCGGCTTTGTTTGTTGCTGCAGTGATGTCTGCCGGTGCTGCTGCCGGTGCTGCTGGTGCCGCTGAAGGTGGAGCCGCCGCCGGTGGTGCCGTTGAAGGCGGTGCGGCTGCTGGTGGAGCCGCAACAGGGGCTGGCGAGGCGGCAGGATCAAGCACTTTGCAGAACATTGGCATGAGTTCATTAAAAGGCGCAGGCATAGGTGCTGGTTTGGGCGGTGCGTCAGCCGGGTTGCAAGGCGGTGATGTCCTGAAAGGCGCAGAGCGCGGTGCGATCGGCGGTGCGATCAGCGGCGGCGTTGGTGCTGGAGTGTCAGCATTGGGTGCGCCCGGCTACGTTTCTAGCGGCATTGGTGGCGCTGCTGCTACAGGTGCATTGGGCGGTACGGGCAAGCAGGCGTTGACATCCGGCTTGATCAGCGGCACGGGTAATGCTTTGTTTGGCGTTCCGGCTGAGGCTAGTACGGGTGAACAGATTTCGTCCACGCTTCAGCAGAGTCTGTTTGGGCAAGGCGTCAATGCACTGCTCGGATCAAAGTATCAGTCGCCCAGTTTTGCGCCCATTACAGGTGCTGGTGCTCAGCCGGGTTCTGCTGCGTTGGCCCAAGCGTTGAATGTAGGCGACGCTGGCGGGACAATCTTTGGCGGCAGCAAAGACGGCAACAAGAAAAACGTCTGGAATGTAGAATCTCTTCGTTCGATGGACAGTTCCTCGGGAACGTAAATGGCAAAACTCTCAAAACTGTTGAAGACCGATGTCATGGCAATGGGCGACATTTCTGCGCTGGCAGAACTGTTGCAAGGCTACGGTCGAGGAAAGGACACGGTTCTTGCCCACATCACGCCAAAGGAAGCGGCGCTTCTCAAGTCACGCGGTGGTCGCGGATCACGCAACCCGCAGACCGGCCTGCTCGAGTTCGAGGGTGGAGATGAAGCGTTCTCGTACACAGACTTCGGTGCTGCGCCTGCTGCTGAAGCTGGTGGTGGCGCTCCTGTACCGGCTGCTGCTCCCGTTGATACGTCTGCTGGGGGTGCGGGTCTGAGGGCAACTGCGCCTACTTCAGGTTACGCTCTGGCTCCGGCTGACACGGGTGGCGATCTGGGCGGTGGGTTTACCTATACACCTGGAACATCATACGAAGGATTGCAGGCTTCTCCTCAACAAGCAGCGGCGTTCGCTCCTGTGCAAGTGCCGCAAGGCCCAACGCCACTCGGCCTGACGGCAGGCCCAGCCAGCACCGATCTGACCTCGCAATACGGCACACAAGCGCCGACTCCAGACAAAGGTCTTCTTGGCTCTGCTGACAAACTGCGCCTTGCGTTGGGTGCTGGTTTGGGCGGTCTTGGCGTTCTTCAGGCTCGGAAAGCGGCTTCACAGGCGCAAGCAGCCAAGCGGGACATTGCAGCATTGGGCGAACCCTATCAGCAACAGGGTCAGGCGCTCATTGCGGCTGCTCAGCGCGGAGAGTTGACTCCTGCTAACCAGCAAGCCTTGCAAGCGGCTTCAGCGCAGCTACAGCAAGGAATAGCGCAACGTGGTGGGGTAGGCGTGGCTCAGGCTGCTCAGACTCTTGCCAACTTGCAGAACAATATGCTCCAGCAACAGTACACCTACGGTCTGCAAGTGGCTCAGATTGGTGATCAGTACGCTCAACGGGCTGTGCAAGCTGGGTTGCAGCAGGACAAGGAGTTGCAGGCTCTGATGCAGGGTCTGGCAATGTCGTTTGGCAGTTTTGCTGGCTCCCGGCCTAACACGCCAGCAGCCCAGTGAGGTGAATGATGGCTGAAGTCATTGCAAAACCAGAGAGAACGCCTCCAGAGAATTTGTACGAACCTCTGAAGGCGCTTGCTGCTCAACAACAAACACACATTGCTCCAAAAGTTGCAGAAGCAGCAGAAGCCGCTGGTGCGTATGAATCAGCCAAGCAAGGTCAAGAAATTGCCGTAAAGCAGGCGGGCACTGAAGCGTCAAAGCAATACGCTGAGAAAGAAAAAGCGTTGTATGAAGAGTTTGACAAGACAACGCCCCCGTATCCGTCATTCAAGCCAACCCAAGAAGACCTTGGAACGTACGCTCAACTGGCGAGCATGGTGATCACGCTCGGCACGATGCTGGGCGCTGGCGGCAAGGTTCCTGCCAAGGCTGCTCTGGCCTCGATGACCGGCATGATGAACGGTTGGCAAAAAGGCCGGAAAGACCTGTGGGATCAGGAAGCCAAGCAGTTTGAGAAAGAACTTGCTCGCGTCAAACTTCAGAAAGACGAAGGGTACAAACACCTGGAACGCGGCTTGAAACTGGCTGCAACGCAGAGAGATGTTGCTCGAGATGAGTTGCAAACTGCTGCGTACATCTACGGCAAAGATAGCGTCATTGGTGCGTTCATCAACAAAGGAAGAACGCAAGAAGCTCTTAATTTGGCAAGAAAAGCACAAGAGCTTGACTCAAAAATAGCAGAAGGCATTGTCAACGTCAGACAGAAAATTGAATCAGAAAATTATCAAGATTATCTGAGAAACGAACGTGAACGCCTCAATCGCGAACAGAGAGAGCGTCATCATCAAGAAACAATGAATCGTGGCGTTTCTCAAGCCTCTGAAAACACTCTTGAAGTTACTTCTCAAGCCATTGCAGTAGGAGCAATTGCGCCGCCAGGAAGAAACAACAAAAACCGAGACGCAATCATGTCTCGCGTGATGAGGATCAATCCAAGTTACAGGGAAGCCGATTTCGGCATCGCTGCACTTG
>Ga0209777_10002519_pt1 | contig 23929 bp, 21 predicted proteins | sample FrelakmetHBP12HB_FD_187147 | JGI IMG/M metagenome (GOLD analysis project Ga0209777, IMG submission 187147) | Freshwater lake sediment microbial communities from the University of Notre Dame, USA, for methane emissions studies -HBP12 HB (SPAdes)... | ecosystem: Environmental > Aquatic >... | reverse complement strand
GCTTCTCGGCAAATTTCCCGTGGCTGGCAGGCGAGTCGCGGCTGATTCCCACCACATCCGCTCCCAATTCATGCAGCTTCGGCAGGGCGGCAGTGAAGTCCACCGCCTCGCGGGTGCAGCCGCTGGTGTTGTCCTTGGGATAAAAGTAGAGCACCAGCCATTTGCCCAGATAGCTTTCCAGGCAGATCTCCTGAATCTCCTGATTGCTCGCACCGGGCAGGCAAAACTCCGGTGCCACATCTCCAACTTCAACCATAATTGACGCCTCTCTTTTTCGATTGCTTTTGCTTCTCTTCTGCTTCTTCGGGATATGCTATTTCTGGAAAAATATTACGGGAGCATAACAGCCTCGTCATGCTCCTTTGGGCAAGGCGCCCGGACTTCCGGACTTCTAGACCCCGCCCTCCATGGCCATAACTCCCTCTCCTGTAGCCATGTTGTGCTTGGCGCTATTGTCGGTGGTGTCGGCCATAGCCCAGATTATGGGCACCTGCTGGCCGGGAACGAAGGCCCGATCGAACTTATCACCTGTATTCATCTTTCTCTTCAGCTCTATCACGGTATTGCCACCTTTTTCGCTTCCGCCGGACTGCAGGATGTCGTAAGTTCCACCCAGCAAGGTGTCGTTCTCATGCGGGCCGTAGTTGCCGGTGCAGTTCTCATCGAGAACGGTCGCTCTTCCATTCTCGACTGAGCCAATGATGATATCGGCGTCCTTCATCCAAACTGTCGGCTCAAAGCCCAAGGAAACCCAACCCCGGGTCGTGCCGTTTAGTGCCAGGTAGAGATACTCGGCATCGTTCTTCCAGGACAGCGTCATGCTTCCGCCGGAGTAACCGTTGCTGGCGGGTGCCTGCAGCGTCATGGTTCTGGCATATTCGTTTGCTCCCACAACGCCATCCGGCTTCCATTCTTCCAACGCCGCGGTCGTCTTCACTTGAGGTCCCGCTTGCGGCTGGATACACCCGCAAAATAGGACCATAATTCCCAGAAACAAAATTATTAAAACCGGCTTCATTTAGAACACCATTCTTATCGTCCCGCAATTCCAGAGATATTTAGACGGTCTCTGCATATCAGGTTGTCGAAATGAGACTCAAAACACGACAAAGAATCGGTTACCTATATATCGACCTCTGTACATATGAGATCTTGAATGGTAATCGTTGGAATCGCGTTGGCTGTCGCTGGTGTTGCTCTGCTGAATAAGGTGCTGAAGGGAGGCATCTGGCCGTCCTCGAACTCAATGAGAGGTGGTAATGGGTCTAAGACGCAGATCATCGAACTCGATGAGTATGAAATCCTGGACGAAACCGAGGATCAAGCATCTGAAGGCTACAAAGTAAAGATCTTCGACGGCGATAATTAATAAGATATAGCTTTACCTCAGAAAGTCCGAGATCTTCCGCATCAGCAGATGCTTTTACTTGGAAACATCGGGCGTTGAATGTTCTCATATTCTGGCCTTGAAATTTATTACATCGGGAGCACGGAGGGTCACGAATACTCCGACCTTTAGGGCGTAGAGCTAAATATCGGTATTAATCTCCTCTAAAATTCCTGTTGGCCGAGCCCCGAAATACCTTGGTCAGAATCTCATAGGCCGTCTAAGCATTCGAGAGCCTGGTTTTGCCATCTCCAGAGCTATGCCTAGAATACACTAAGTCATATAAACTCTTTGAGATTGCATAATTGTACGGATTGCGTACTTGCATAGTCACATGATATCGTTTGAAGATAAGGATGCCCTGTAAAGGCATCTACAGCCTTGTAAACGAGTGCAAGTGTCACAGCATAGTGATGGTACGCCTACATCCATCCCCGCGAGCTGGGCAGGGATGCCAAGTCACTGCAAGAAGTCCGCCAAGCTTACCAGTCAGTGGCTCGCCGAGAGGCCGAGGCCCTCAAGCTCCAAGCTAGGCTGAAAGGACCTTATCGTGTGGGAGATGGAGAATGTCAAGGAGAGCAAGAAGGGCTGCAAGACCTAAACCTGCGGGATGCCCTCCTGGTGCGAGGGCGGTAAGACGCGCCAATGTCCACCTGGGAAGCGCCAGTGGGATGGATGCCAAGGCTGCCGGGCAGATGGCTAGGGGGAGACGTTCATGAAAATCTTCCCCAAAAATATATTTATCAGAGCCATTCATTAGTAACATTCATGGGCAATAACATCATCGACCGTATGCAGACTGAGGAAGAGTTACTCAAAGCCTTGCAAGCCACGCAAGCTCGTATCGCCCAGTACGAGCAGGCAGTCTCGATGATATCCGATATCGTCTGGCGTTATGATGTCAATACCAAAGGAGAGCATGTAGGCTCCTACATATCCACGGCTGCAAACAGGATGCTGGGACTGCCTGCGGGCACCATCGGCAATAGCTTCGAAAAATACTTTTCCTATATTCATCCTGATGACTTGCCAGTCATGCAGAATATACTCTCCGAAGGGATACGAACTCTTGAAAAGGAAAAAACCGCAGAATACCGTATACGAAAGGCTGATGGCGCCACGATTTTTGTTCAATCCAAAAGTTCGGGTTATTGCCAGCCGGAAGGCGCTGTTAGCGTCTATGGCACCATAAGCGACATCACCGAGCGCAAGCGGACGGATGAGGCGCTGCTGGAGAGCAATACCCTGAAAAACCTGATGCTCACCAATCTTCCGGCAGGAGTCGTCATCGTGGACCCTGTAACCCGTGCCATCGAGCAGGTGAATGATCATGCGGCCACCATGTTTGGCGCTCCGATGGATCAACTGGTGGGCCAGCGGTGTCACTCGTTCTTGTGTCCCGCTAACAAGGGAGCTTGTCCGGTGTGCGATTTGGGCCAAATCGTGGATAACTCATACCGGGAGATGTTGCGGACGGATGGCAGCCGACTGCCCATTTTGAAAACGGTGAAGCGGATTCAATTGAATGGTCAGGAGAAACTGCTGGAATGCTTTTTGGATATGTCCGAGCGCAAGCAGGCCGAGGAGGCACTACAGAAAGAGCACCAGCGCCTGACCGGCATCATAAAAGGAACCAATGTAGGGACATGGGAATGGAATGTCCAGACAGGGGAAACCATCTTCAATGATCTTTGGGCTGAAATCATCGGATACACCCTAGATGAGATATCACCCGTATCAATTGAAACCTGGATGAAATATGCCCATCCGGACGATCTTAAGGCCAGTGAAGAGTTGCTTGAAAAGCATTTTCGTGGCGAGCTTGACTACTATGAGTTCGAATCGCGAATGAAACATAAAGACGGAAACTGGGTATGGGTTCTTGACAGAGGCAAAGTGACCTCCTGGACGGAAGATGGGAAGCCACTGATGATGATGGGGACACATCAGAACATCACCGAGCAGAAGCGTGCGGCGGAGGCATTGCAGGAGAGCGAGGAACGCTACCGGCGGCTGTCCGAGGACATGCCGGTGTTCGTCACGACGTTTCTTCCCGACGGCACTCTGACCTACCTGAACGAGACGCTGGCGACATGGAACGATGTGACCCTCGCCGAGAAGATGATCGGGCGGAACTTCTTCGACCTCCTATCTCTCGCCGAGCGGGAAACGATCAGAGCGCGGCTTGGTGCGCTAACACCGGAACAACCCATCGAGACCCACGAGCAACGATATCAGAGGCCGGACGGCAGAGTGGTCTACCACCAGTGGACCAACCGGGCCTTTTTCAACGCGTACGGGCAGCTCACCCGCTACCAGGGCATCGGCATGAACATCACCGAGCGCAAGCGGGCTGATGAGGTGCTGCGGGAGAGCGAAGCACGATATAAGCGAATAGTCGAGACTGCCAACGAGGGCATCATGATCATGGATGATCAATTCCGCTATGCTTTCGTGAACCAGAAGCTGGCTGACATGCTGGGTTATCAACCCGAGGAGATGCTAGGTAAGCCGGTAACTTCCTTCACTTTCGAAGAGGACCTCCCGGATCACAAAGCCATGATGAAAATGCGTGTATCTGGCGCAGGGACGCAATATGAGCGCAGGCACCGTCGCAAGGATGGAAGCTGCTGCTGGACGATAGTATCGGCAACACCGCTCAAAGACGAAGCAGGCCAGTTTGCTGGATCCTTTGCCATGCTTACCGATATAACCGAGCGCAGGCTTGCTGAGGATGCTCAAAGAGAAAGCGAGGAGCGGTTCCGCACCTTTTTCGAAAGTTCTCAGGACGCCTTGATGATCCTCGCCTCGCCCTCATGGAAGTTCACCTCAGGCAATAAGGCGGCTGTGGTGCTATTTGGGGCGAAAGACAAGACTGAATTCACCACGCTCGGTTCCTGGGATGTGTCTCCCGAACGACAGCCAGATGGGCAGCTATCCGCAGATAAAGCCAGGGAGATGATCGAGACGGCGATCCGTGAGGGCTCCCACTTCTTCGAATGGACACACAAGAAGCTCACCGGCGAGGTGTTTCCATGCACGGTGCTGCTCACGCGCATGCAGCTGCTGGAGGAGACGATAATCCAAGCCACGGTGCGTGACATTTCTGCCCAGAAGAAGGCGGAGGAGGCGCTGCGGCAAGAGAAAGAACTGGCCCAGCTATATCTTGAGATTGTGGGGACAATAATTATTGCCATCAGTTCCGACCATACCGTAAGTCTGGTCAACCAGGCCGGTTGTCGTTTGCTGGGATATCGTGAAGATGAGATAATAGGTACAAACTGGTTTAGCCGTTTTTTGCCGGCGCGGGCAAAGCCAGATGTTGAAGAGATATTTGATCATTTAATGGCCGGGATTATTGAGTCGGTCAGGTATGTAGAGGGCACGGTATTGACCCGTAATGGCGAGGAGCGAATTGTTTCCTGGCATAATACCATATTAAGAGACGAGGCGGGAAATATCACGGGCACCCTTTCTTCCGGCGAGGATATAACCGAGCGCAAGCGCGCAGAAGATATGTTACAGGAATCCAGGGACTACCTGGATAGGATAATCAATTCCATAGGCGATCCTATATTCGTCAAGAATCGGCGGCATCAGTTTGTTTTGGTGAACAAAGCATTTTGTGCATTATTGGGCCACAGTTTCGAAGATTTCGTTGGAAAGACCGACTACAACTTCCTCCCAGCGGAGCAAGTTGACGTTTTTTTGGAGAAGGATGAGCGGGTCTTTGAGACGGGAAAAGAGAACTTGAATGAAGAAACAATTACTGGTTCCGACGGGATCGATCGCACCGTAATAACCAAGAAGACATTGTATACGGACAATTCCGGGAACAAGTTTATTGTGGGAATCATCCGGGATATAACCGAGCGCAAGCGGACAGAGCAAGAGCTGCAACAAAACAATCAGAATCTGGAGATTTCCATTGAACGGGCCAAAGAATTGGCCGAGCAGGCCAGAAAGGCCAACGCCGCCAAAAGCGAATTCCTGGCCAATATGAGCCACGAGATTCGCACCCCATTGAATGGCATCATCGGTATGAACGGACTGCTGCTGGATACGGATTTGAATACTGAGCAGCATGAATATGCACAAATTGCCCATAGTAGTGGCGAGACACTTCTATCTCTAATCAACAACATTCTGGACATCTCCAAGATCGAAGCCCGCAAACTGGATCTGGAAACGCTGAACTTCGATCTTCGCTCTACGCTGGAAAATACTGAAGATTTCCTGGCCATCGGTGCTCATGAAAAGGGGTTGGAGTTGGTCTGCCAGGTGGATCCCGAGGTCCCGTTGCTCCTGCGCGGAGATCCGGGAAGGCTGCGCCAGATTTTAGTTAATCTGGTAGGCAATGCCGTGAAGTTTACTGATAATGGTAAGATAGTGATCCGCATTAGCCTGGAAAGCGAGGACGAACGAAATGCCACAATTCGCTTAGCAGTTAGCGATACAGGCATTGGCATCCCGGAAAACCGGCAGGATTGTCTCTTCTCACCGTTCATTCAGGTGGACGGCTCGACGACACGCAAATACGGCGGAACCGGTCTGGGGCTGGCTATCTCCAAACAGCTGGCGGAATTGATGGGAGGCAGGATCGGCGTGGAAAGCGAGGTGGGCAAAGGATCCACCTTCTGGTTCACAGTGGTGCTTGAGAAGCGGCCGGCCGGATCTGGAGCGGTAGATGAGAAGTCTGCCAAAATTGATGGAGGGGGTGCTATAGACCGCGTCACGATCGGGCTTACTATTTCCCAATCGGTCAAACGCAAGATACGCGCCTTGGTGGCGGATGATAATCCCGTAAACCAGAAAGTGGCGCAGTCCATGCTGAAAAAGATGGGGCTCCAATCAGATGTAGTGGCCAACGGTCAGGAGGCCGTCAATGCGCTTCAGATGATTCCCTACGACCTGGTGCTGATGGACTGCCAAATGCCCGAGATGGACGGTTTCGAAGCAACGCGGAGCATCCGCCAGGAAGGATCAAGGGCACTCAACCCCCAGATTCCCATCATTGCCATGACCGCCTCTACCATGCAAGGGGACCGGGAGAAGTGTATTCAGGCCGGAATGAGCGATTTCATTGCCAAGCCAGTCCAGCAAAGAGAACTGGCAGAAATGCTTGCCAGGTGGTTGGCAATAGCGACGAACGACAACCAGCAGATTCCCATAAAAACCAGCATCGAACTCCATGAACCTGAGTGGCATGAACCTGTCTGGGGCCAACTTGAATCATTCTGAGCTGCAAGGATCAGATCTTCGCGGGACGAACCTTAGCCGATCCCATTTGAACCAGTCCAGTCTCTTCGATGCCAAACTTGTAGGAACAAATCTTAGCAGAGTAACCATGGTAGACGCGGACCTTCATGGCGCCGATCTCTCTCGGGCCGATCTCAGGGGTGCCAATATGCCCGTCTGCAATTTTTTGGGCTCAAATCTGACCAACGCGAATCTAACTGGTGCCTTCTTGGCGGGCTGCTACTTAACGCACTCAAATCTGAATGGCGCAGACCTATCGAGTTCCTATATGGATCAATCTTTTGCGGATCGTTCAACTCTGGTTCGTGCTAACCTGAATGCAGCCAGCTTAAGGGGCGTGAAAATGAGCTATTCGAATTTGACCGGAGCAAGCTTCATAAGAGCATTCATGGATCGTTCTACCTTCCAGAATTCTCAATTGAATGGTGCTAATTTAACGGGAGCAAGCCTGGTCGGGGCGAACCTGATTAATGCCACCATATCCGATGCAGACCTAAGGGCTCAGATCTCTCCGAGTCACGACTTTCTGGAGCCAAGTTTATCGGGTCCAATATGTCCAGGTCAAATTTGGTTTTTGCTAACTTGACCAGCACCAATCTGAGCAACTCGGACCTTTCCTTCTTGATCGGTTCAGGGGCCGCCTTTCTGAAATCTGATCTATTCCATGCCAACCTCACAGATGCATTCCTAGAGGACGCAATGCTTACCGGAGCGAGGCTTGTGGATGCTAAACTGAATCGAGCGACTGCATCATGCGCTTGCTTTGAAGAGGGAAACCTCACGGGTGCCGATCTTACTGATGCAAATCTGGAAAAAGCAAAGCTGACCGGAGCTATACTCAAAGATGCTAAACTGAACAGAATTAATGCCTCTGAAGCCGCAATATCAGATGCGGACCTGACTGGAGCTGATCTCTCAGATGCGTTCCTGGAGGACGCCATGTTTACCGGAGCGAGGCTTGTGGATGCTAAACTGAATCGAGTGACTGCATCATGCGCTTGCTTTGAAGAAGGGAACCTCACAAGAGCCAATCTTACTGATGCAAATCTGGAAAAAGCAAAGCTAACCGGAGCGATACTCAAGGATGCTAAACTGAACAGAATTAACGCCTCTTCAGCCGCCATGCCCGATGCGGACCTGACTGGAGCAGATCTCACAGATGCTCGTCTATCAGATGTGACGCTGACTGGAGCGATACTCAAGGATGCCAAGCTCGCGGGGGCGGACGTTACTCGTGCTGACATGAGAGACTCGGATCTAAGGGGCGCGGATCTGACTGGAACGAGACTCATTGAAACCAATCTGGTAAGCTCTGATATGAAAGGATTAAACATGCCCGGCGCTAATGCCATGAGCGCAAAGATGAGTTGGGCAGATCTGAGCGACAGCCGCTTGTCGTCGAGCCATCTATCAAGGGTGGAGTTCTGTGGAACTAATCTGAGTGATGCGGATTTGAGCAATGCTGATCTGACCCGGGCCTATATGATGCGAGCAAATCTAACTGGTGCAGACCTAACGCGTGCGGACTTATCTTATACAGACCTTACCAATGCCACGCTTAAAGGTGCCAATCTGAATTCGGCAAAACTTGATTTTACAGCATTAAATGGAGCGGACTTGACAGGGGCAGATTTGGTTAAATCCAGGCTGCAAGGGTTGAACCTTATCGATGCAAATTTCTATCGATCCAAATTGGAGGGAGCTACGCTACAGGGACCTATGCTCATCCAGAATGTCAATTTGAGCAAGAGCAACCTCAAGAATTCCAGGATGGAGCTGATACTGCTAAAGAATGTGAGTCTAGCGGGGACTGATCTAACAAATGCTGACCTTTCCATGATCATGATGATAAATGTGGACTTTAACGGAGCTAACCTGGAGCACATAAAATACGACAAATTCACCTTGCAGAATCTTCTTAATTCCAGGCTGAACGGAACTAGGATGAGCGAGGATTTAAAGAAAGATTTGGATAGGTTGCGAGCCAAATGAGTGGATAATCCAAGGAGAGATAATGGCCCGCATGATAAATTCGAAGATCTGGATGATGCCTCTCATCCAGATCATTATTCTCATAGGGATACTCCTTACCGCCACCGCATCAGGAAGTGACATCTCAGAATTGAGAGGGCTTATATCCTCATTTGATGACCCAAAAATAACTGTTCAAGACCTAGCTTTTTACCTTGTCACCCATAACTATGATGCAGTACCTAGAGATGGCTGCGTAGAGTTGCAGCTTGATAGAGAAAGTTATAGGCTTGTCCCTAATGGAAACGCGCCAGAACTATGCGATATTTCTCCCTTAAATGCAAAGAAAAAGGCTGTGCTAAATGGGACTGGATGAAGCTAAAGGCGAGATCGTGTCGAGCTTACTGGTAATCTTCAAGCTATGCCAGCTATTACAGGAGATTACGTGCGGGGGATGAGACTTTGGCACGTCGCAACCTGGGTGTGGTTACACGAAAGCTTGATCTCTATACATGATAATAATACGAACACGGAGGGAAATTCATCAAAGAAAGACTCGTCCTTATTTTGATACTGGTGGCAGTACTATGTGTGCCTGCAATTGCACAGAAGACACTCAAGACGACGGCTGAATATTATGGACAGAATGACCTTGCCGGAAGTAGCATCGTAACTCAAGCTCCGTGTGCCGGAGACGGGGCGACTGACCTTTCGACAGCTAGCCCAACTGATCAATACCGTGCTGGTCCAATCCTGGTACCCGGTCCCTACAAGATTTGGTATGGCAAGAGGACTGGAACACAGATTGGACAGCCCGATAATTGGAACACCAAACCTGTTGACCTGCTCGACGGTAAATTCTATGTGTTCGATGTATCGACTGGCGATTTTAGCCCGACAAACCCCCAAATGGTCAACCCGATGCTGTCCAATCCAACACCTGGTGAGTCAGTAATCTGGTATAAGGCCAGCACTCAATATGCTTATGTGATCTGCATTGAAGGGCCTTTGAGTGCCGCCCAAACGAATAAGGCCGCCTCGAACGATGCCGAACTCGTGTTTCTAGCCGGGGATATCGATAACCTGGGATTTGGATGGCCCCAAGGATTTGATGTCTTCTCCGGTAGCTCTACGCCCCCTCATTCCTATCCCTGGAAACCCGACGCAAATGATCCGGCAGGAACAGACCGAATTATGGTAGGAACAAGCTACGATGGTCATCCTCCAGCAGGCCAGGATGGATACGTATCCACTACGAGCCGCCCAGATAACCAGCCAGAAGCCATCGTCATGCAATACGATCTGGGAGATACGAAGGTCAAATCGGCCATCCTTCAGATGTTCGTAGACGACTTCCAGTCTCCTGTGTGGATGAGCAAGTTCCAGGTGAAGATAAATGGAAGGCGCGCTCCTTTCCTGGAAGAGGTTCTAAATTCTCTGGACCAGACAGGTCCGATTGGAAAGCTCATAACGGTCCAAATTCCTGATGAGTTTCTGGGCGATGTGTCAAGCAGCGTGCTGAATATCTATATCGATGATCCCACAACGGGTGCTGGAGACGGATATGCCGTGGACTTTGTCCGCCTTTTAATCAATCCAAAGACATTGACGAATGTGGGCACAGTCTCCGGAATGGTCTCAGATGCAGAGAGCCGAGAGCCCATAAAAGATGCCACAGCATCAGCTTCAGGCGTTATAAGAAGCAACACGGACGTCAATGGCGAATACATCCTGGACGAAGTTCCGGCTGGCCTGGTCGCAGTCAACGTGTCCAAGAGCGGCTACGTATCGCAGACCAAAACAGTGGATCTGACCTCGGGGGGAGATGCAAAGTTGGACTTCCAGTGCAAAAAGATGGCGCATGTAGACGAAGGAATATAATAATAGCTAATCCCAAGAGGATGAATTGAACATAAGGATGGAAAGATATGGCCGACAGGACGATAACGACAGACTGGGCAGGCTCATCATCAAGGGCCTGGCCCTCCTGGGCAGCCTGGCGGGACTGCTCATAGCAGTTTTGCAGCTTTTGGCCTCGCTGGCGAGTTTCACTTCATCCCACATCCCCGGTGGTTGGGGCGAGCTGGGCCTAGCCGCAGGCGTTGTATTCCTGTTACTGGGCTTGACCGGGATTGTGGGCGCAATTCTTTACACCAAGAACAGGAGCAAAGCGGGGCAGCTTCTCCTTTTCTGTGGGCTCTTGGGCTTTCCGGTCGGATACATCGCTTGGATTGCTCCGATAGGCATAGGCTTCTTGGGATGGATCCTATGGACTCCACCTGGGGTGCTGCTCATTGCCGCCGGGCTCCTGGCCTGGATCACTCCAGAGCGATTGAGATCCCTTCTTAGTCAGGGCAACAGGACAGCAGATCCGGGACCTCTCGATCAGGCACTATTCTTGGGCGTAATTCTTGCTGGAATAGGTCTGTTAACGGTGATCCTCATGTTTACCGGCATTCTATTCTACGAAGCGGAGGAACATCTTAAGGGGGATACTGGCCAAGACCAGGATGATTTTTCCAATGCAAATATAGCGAGCGGCATGGGAAGGTGGGACAAGGCAGTGGAGTCGTATGACGACATTCTCTCCCGTAATCAATCCAACCTCCAAGCCTGGAACAACAAAGCCTATGCTCTTGAGAGACAGGGCAAGTACAACGAAGCCGTCAAGGCTTACGATGAGGTTATCAGACTGGATCCAAACTATGCCACAGCCTGGAACAACAAAGGAGATGCTCTCAAGGCCCTCGGTCGCACTACAGAAGCCAATGCCGCCTTCGCAAAGGCCAAGGAGCTGGGGTACAATGGATAGGGTGTGGTCCTATCTGCTTTTTTCCAGGACGTTTTCTTGGCGTGAAAGCCGATTATAGTGCAGCACCAAACTATAGATACTAACTATCGATGTTATAAGGTCAATCAGTTGATCAAATAAGTATCATTTCCTCGGTTCAGCACTACAAAAGGAGTGTTCAGTTTTAAGCCGAACACTCAGAATGTGGTTGATCCAGTTGTTGATCGTCTCTCTCCAGTTGATGGTTCTTGATATGGTTTGATCACCACTTTGTAAATCCATTCCTTTCCTCCACAGGTGGCTACTATTCTCATGGTATTAAGGGTTGTATCAACTGTGGAAGGATCGTGTGACTGCCAATAGGCGTTTGTCGGTGGCGTAAAAGTCAAAGTTACTTCGCTATTAGTTGTAACAGCATCTCTGGGCGTAATACTTGCATCGGCTAAATTATCTCTGCCATTTAAACCCATATCAATCAAATCGAAATGCACTGGTGTGCCATCGGGAACCTGAGAGTCCACTGATCCTGTGACTTGCACGTTGAAAGTTATGGGTAAGGGCGACATATTCCGATTCGACGGAATTGTGTTCACAACATCGTTATCAATCAAAGACGCAGGCGCGCTAGAGGATGGTACTATGGCTATGTGATCGACCACGAGTTGCTGCGGCGGTGCAGTGGTTGCTGTCGCAGGCTGTGAGCCTGCTGCCTTATAAGTGTAGGTGTAATACGTGTCAACCACATATGCACCAGATGTTAAGGCTCTTATTTTGAGAACGTCCCCGACGTTACCATCTGGCACATCCCAATTAAAGGTCGACGAAGCAATATGAGTTGGGGAACCGGTGCCCACACCAATATGTGCGTTATCTTGCATGTAATTCCAAGATCCATCTCCTATTTCGTACTGCATCCCAGTGGATACACTCGAACCTAAATCTATGCCTGACTGTTGACGATCGATCGTGGAACCTAGCCCGAAATTCAATTTCATGCCGGGTGTCATTACAGAAGGCGGCACCGTCCACGTGGCAGTATATGAAAACGTTGCGTAATCTTCCGAATTATTGACCCGAGAAGTATAAGAATTGGCAACAGAGCCAGCACCTATTGCAGAGGGTGTGCAAGTAGCAACCCCATTTGTGGGATGACCACAGACTTCAGTATACCGATTATCTGTGGTTGTATCGGTCAGCACCCAAACACCTGACGGTTGTGCTGCTGCCATATAAGCCATTTGAACAATAATCACAAGGCTAACAAGAATTATTATTCCTTTCACTTCAATCTCCTCTCACCGTTGAATCTATCAACAATGACAAATAAAGATTGCGACAATGTGAGTTTCGGCGATGTCGGCATATATAGTTTTGCACCAAAAGATTAATACTAACTATCGATGTCACGTGGTCAGTCTTTCGGCCAGATAAGTATCATTTCTGGGGTTCAGAACTATAGATACAAAATGCCATATATGAATTGTCACGTATGGTGAATGGATTCTAGCTCGCTTTCTCTGAGACTCATGCGATTATATACAGGACGTTTTTGAACACCTGCTGGCACAACTGAACTCAGCAGGGTTTAGATATAAGAAAAGTTAATTATCTTCAAATAGAATACGATCTGTAGTCGATTTGATGCTCTAGGAGGATAGACCAAATGCATAAATTGATAGCGCTATTGGCGAGTCTTGTTGCGGTATTGGCAGGATTCCCCAGTGGCTTTGGTCAATGTTATACATTACCAAGTCCTGATAGTAATGAAGTGCGAATCTTTGCCCAAGATGTATGTGGCAGCGTGGACAACAATCCACCTAATCCAACTGTTTTCACGATAGACCAGTCGCGAACAATTACCAAAATTGGCACTTACCATTGGAACAATGGTCAGGGCACCCAAGCTCCAGGCACCATTGGGCTGCAAGATCAAAGTGGCAAGATTTATGGTCCATGGCAAGCTTTTGGGCAGCCGGGTATGGGTGGAGTGCCCAATGCAAATTGGATTGCGACTATACAAGCCGGGCAAGATCTGCATGCAGGTACGTACAAAGTTTTGGACTCCGATCCCTCAACTTGGGCGTACAACAGCGAAAGTGATAACAGCGGAGTGGTATCTGTTGTCGGCCTTGATGTCGGCAGTTCCAATATAGGTCAAGCTCCTTGTGCCGGAGAAGGGGCGACTGACCTTTCGACAGCTAGCCCAACTGATCAATATCGTGCAGGTCCAATCCTGGTACCCGGTTCCTACAAGATTTGGTATGGCAAGAGGACTGGAACACAGATTGGGCAGCCCGATAATTGGAATACCAAACCTGTTGACCTACTCGACGGTAAATTCTATGTGTTCGATGTATCGACGGGCGATTTTAGCTCGACAAGCCCCCAAATGGTCAACCCGATGCTGTCCAATCCAACATTAGGCGAGTCTGTAGTCTGGTATAAGACCAGCACTCAATATGCCTATGTGATCTGCATCGAAGGACCGATGAATAAAGAGAACGAGGGAACTCAGTTTGCCGGCTCCTGGAAGATGCATGGACATCAGACCGGCTTCAATGATTGGGAGGCAGACCTCGTTCTAGGTAAAGATGGCACCTTGACATGGACAGAGACCAAAGGTGCAAATGTCGGAGCTACAAGGGCTGGAACTTGGCAGTTTGACGGAGCAACTTTTATCATGAATTGGGTCTCTCCGGGCGGAGGACAAACCAAATGGACATCACAGTCAGTGACCAAAGACAACATAGGAGACGGGACGTATATTGTGGAGAATGCTCCAGGCGGATCCTGGTCTGCTACGAGGGTAGCAGGAGGGTTCTAATGGAGGACCCCTGCAAATATTAGTGTGTATAACCGGTAATCTGTCCCCTTTTTTTCGATATCCTTTAAACCACAAGACTTTATTATATCGAACCTAAAACTTCGTGCCTTTGCGCGCCAAGTTCTGCATTTTCGGAATCGATAGCATTAAGATTGTTTGATCGATAGCATCAACCGCTCAGTTTTGCTTGATTACTATTCTGATAAGATATGGAATATAGACTTTGCCAGAAGAGGATTTAGGATTTAGGCTAATTTGGAATGTTATATCGTGTGCTATGTATCACCTGTGTGCTTCAGGCGTATATCCTCAAAAGGTTCTGTGACATTATTTAATCTTTTCAAAAAATGGCATAGAACTTTTTCGAGCATTAACGATAGATCCCTAATTTCGATAACAATCGTCTTTGCTCTTCTGACTTGTCTTTATGATAACCTGGATTAAAACAAATTATTTATATGATTATGATAGTTGTTAAAAGCACAGGAGGAAAACATCATCAGAGACGCTACTATCAAAATCGCAGACGAAACAGATTTAGAATTCGTAAAGGGCCTGGAGAGCTTGGGCATGAACAGAAACGTGGCCGGGTTGATAACATATCTCAAGGAAGTGAAGGAAGGCTCTTCCAGAGACATTGAGACGGCCACAGGTATGAGGCAGCCTGAAGTGAGTATAGCAATGCGTACACTGCGTCAAAATAATTGGGTCACTGAACGCGATGTTAAGACCGAAGGAAAAGGTCGGCCCATGAAAATCTACAAGCTCAGCGTACACATAGAAGAGATCATAAAACACTACGAAGACGTGAAAAACAACGAATCCGCCCAGGCCATGGGGTCCATCCAAAGGCTGAGGGAAATGATTACCACTTGATCAGAAGGCAACCGCATCTCCAACTATTTTTCTAACCAAAAAACTGCCTTTGATTGAATAGACGAAAAACAAGGCGTAAATCTTTGGATCATGCCGGATCATTTTGAGATCATACGGCTACTTGATGAAATCGCTGCAATTGAAAATGATCTTGTAGCGCTACAATTCCAGGTGGCGGTTCATGGCACCGGCCATCATCTCCAGGGGGGCGATCAATAAATCGAAGATCTCCGGGTTTTGATAGAGACAGCTGCAAGATGTCCGATTTTGATAGGGAAAGATAGATTAAACCCTCGGGAGAGGAAAGGAGGTTCAATGGAAAATCACGTTGAAGATCAGAATTTGGAACTGGAATCGGGTAGCAAGAATCGCTATATAGTTTTGCTGCTTGTTCTCACTGGTGTCTTGATGGCAGTGGTTGATGGATCCGTAGTCAGCATCGCCCTTCCAACTATTACAGAATATTTTAATGTCAGCATCGCTCAATCACAAATGATCATGACCTCTTATCTTGTCACACTCACCAGCTTGCTTATGATCTTCGGAAAGGTCGCAGAATACGTCGGCAAGGCCAAGCTCTTCTTTCTCGGAATTGCCCTCTTTTCTCTCAGTTCTTTAGCCTGTGGCATGTCCACAAGCTTGAACATCCTTGTGCTTTGCAGGATAATCCAGGCCACAGGAGCGGCCATGATGTTTTCCATAAGTTCTGCCATAATCTTCCAGGCATTTCCTCGGGGTGAGCAAGGCAGGGCCATGGGCTACATCGGCGCTACAGTAGCTATCGGTAGTATATTAGGACCGACATTGGGCGGCTTTATAGTGGACCTATTGGGCTGGAAGTACATTTTTCTGATAAACGTGCCAATAGGCATCATTCAGCTGTTGCTATCTTCCAGATACATGAGAATCGAGGATAAAAGATCCAGTACCTTAAAGGTAGATTGGGTTGGCGCAATAACCCTGATAACTTTCATAGTCTCTATGATGGCCTTATTAGGCCAACTTGCCATTAGCTTCGCATTTCAGCCTGCCATTCTTGCCTTAGCCCTGATCTTTTTGGTCTCCCTGACAGCTTTCGTGATCAATGAGTCCAGGCATAAGGCCCCACTACTGGACCCCTCTATCTTCCGCTACAGGATGTTTGTGCTTCCTTGTATCAGTATGATACTATTCTTTGTAGCCAACCTGATGATATCAATTCTGGGGCCGTTCTATTTTGAGGGTGTAATGGGTTATACGGCATCACAAGTAGGTTTGATCTACCTTATCGTCCCGGCTATAATGGTTATTGGTGCTCCTGTAACAGGCTGGATCTATGATAAACATCAGTTCAGGTACTTAGCTGCCCTAGGAATGATGATTATGGCAATTTCCATGATACTCTTGGGTTACCTGGCTGGGAGCTTAGGTCATGATCCCCGGCTGTTACTACTCACCTTTGTGTCTACAGGCATCGGCGCCGTTTTCTTCCAGGGCCCCAATAACACCGAGATAATGAGGGCCCTGCCCAGAGCAAAGATAAACATCGCCTCCAGCTTCACAGCCACTATCAGAAACCTGGGAATGGCGTTAGGTATATCCTTTTCAGGGATTCTCGTGTCGCTACAGCTCGCCCAGGCGGGATATTATGGGACTCTTGTTGAGGCCGGGCCAGAGCTACTCTCTGCGACCATAGGCCGAGTGATGATGCTGGCGGGGATATTATGCATAATAGGTGCCCTGGTATCCGTATTCAGAGGAATGAATTCCGCCTAATTCTAACTGTTAAAGCGAGGAGATTGAGGCTTTCCTCTCCCCAAGACTATTGGAGATCCCAAGAGATCAACGTTGTTTTGACTCAATCCCCAGATCTTCTCCATTTCTCGCTCTTTCCAGAGCCTCTTCTCAGCTCACCTTCTCTATCTCCCTCTTCACCTGGAAGGCACCCCTCCACCCCCGGGCCCGCCCCGGATCTGCCGTGCGCCGTCCTCGCCCCGGCTTCCTGCTACCTTCTCTGGAGCTGCATTACGACATATTTTCTTGAATCAGGATCACATTTATATAGATATTTGATCTAATTCAAAGAGAATGTCCTTTAGCCAGAACGACATCCGGGCGCTTGTCCTCATCACCGGATCCAAAGAGCCGGTGAACCCCTGCACACTCCAGGCGGAGCTGGGGCTCCGCAGGGAGACCGTCTCCCGGCTCATAACTCACCTGGTGGAAATGGGGCTGGCAGAGCGGAGAGGGCGCGAAGTCGTCCTGGCCGGCACGCCACCAGCGGAGGCCTTCAAGAAGCTCTACTTCAGCCACCGGGCTTCTCCTTTGCATAAGATCCTCTCCCTGCGGCGAGTGGAGCTGCTCGCCAGACTGGACCGGACCCCCAGGAGCCTGGAAGCTCTGGCCATGGAGGTGGGCATCCCCAGTGATACCCTGTACGGCTATCTGAAGGTCTTCCTCTGGGTGGGCATCGTCAGCCGCTCCAGGCAAGGCAAAGCCTATCATTTCTCCTTCAACTACATCTTCTGGCCGGAGCTGAAGGATTTCGTGACTTCGCTCCTGGAATACCAGGTCCTGCGCCTCGTGCCCCGTGAAGCCCTGCTCATCAAGAGCTACGGAACCCGAGTGCTCTTCAAGAGCCTGAGGCCACAGGACGCCACCTTCACCTCCTTTTCCGCCTACGAGGATTACGGGATCGAGTTGGGGCTGAGGGATTACTACTACACGCTTCCCAAGAGAGAATTGCCCATCCAGGAGGTCTTCATACACTCCCTGGACTCGGCATGGGAGTTCTCCCAGAAGCTTTTTTGCGTGTTGTTCTATCTGAAGAACAGGGATAAATTGGAGGCAATCGATCATCCCATGATGAAAGATCTGAAAGCCGTGCTGCAGGGCGAGAGGATCAAAGGCTATCCAACCCTGGAAGATATCGTGGACAGGACAGATCTCTATGATATCAAACTCTGACAAGATCTCCCGGAAAGAGGAGATTAACGAGCTTTTCGAGCAGCTTGGCCAGGTTCTGGTGCAGAAGGTTGAGGCCCTGCTCATAGGGGGTGCCGTGATGCTGGAGCTGGGGCTCAAGGACGCCACCAAGGATATCGATGTGGTCTGCAGGAACGGGGAGGACAAAGATAGGCTGCTTGCTGCCGCCAAGGCCCTGGGCTTTGAGATCGTCGGCCCGGAAAAGAGGCATGAGCGGCTCGGAGTTGAGCGGCTGGCGGTGAAGGGCGGGCGCAGTCTGGACATCTTTGCCGGGCGGATCTCCTTCGACTTTGATCTCTCCGAGGCTATGTGGCAGAGGGCTACAAGAATCAGGTCCTTCGGCAGCCTGGTGATCAGGGATGCCTCCATGGAGGACATCTTCATCATGAAGCTGATCGCCAACCGGCCGGGAGACGCTCCGGACTGCTTCAATCTGGTCATGGCGGGCTTGGACTTTGATGCGGTTTACCGGGAGATAGAGGCGCAATATCGCAAGGCCGGCGAGGCGAAAGAGAAGATCTGGATCAATTACATCGAAGAGGGAATAGCCAGGCTGCAGGATAACGATTTGACCATTCCCATAAGCGACAAAATATCCCTTTTGGCGCTATTTTACGGGTAATGGGGTAGCGATTTTTGTATTAAATTTATATCGTAAGCTTTTAGGTTCTCCTTCATCTCTATTGGCATACTACTTGGATATCTCTCCCTATATGAGATTCTATTATTTTCAGTTACTGAGTTGTAAGCAAGAAATAAGCCAAAATAGAGGGTATTAGGCCAAAATAACCACTAATTCAAGTAATCAAAAAGTAACCCGAAGTAACTAGCAGGTGATTCCACAAGCCAAGTCGATGATAGCCATCTTCCCTCCTACATTCCGTCTATAGTCTGATCGGCTTTATCACCCTCATTTTCATGCCTTTCTGAATCCACTCCTTCACATTCGCACCACGTACGGCTTGATATCATATTCCTTGAGCCACACATATCCTGTTATGGAAATCGAACTCCACCCGGCTGTCTCTCTGCTCCCCGAAACATTCAACGTCCTTGTCTCCCCTGTGGAGATGCTGGTCGATGCCCTGAACAGCCACCTCAACCTGCAACGCTACAAGATCCTCTATATCTGTGGCAACTATTCCCATATCCTGAGTCGCCTGGATCGAAACATCACTGAGATGGAGATACGCCGAGCCTTCACGTCCTTCCAGCTAATGACCGTCTTGGAGGAGAACCATCACAGCTTCCTGATCATTGAGCATGATCCCATGTTGTACGAAGATGCTGGCGAGATGGTCGAGTATGTAGCCCAGGCCCTGAAGCAGACCTCACGGGAGGCTACTATCCTGCTCTACTCGCCTGCGTTAGACCAGCATCTGCAGAAGAAGACAGAATTGGCCGACCGAGTGTTCTGCTTCTACGAGATGCCAAAAGTGAAAAGCCGAGCAAAAGTTGAACCGAAGATGACAGGTAGCCAAGCCACTCTGGAGGCATCCTCATGAGGTTGCCTTGGAGTAAGAAAGCCAGGCTCATAGAGCCCAAGCCGATGGTTTGCCTGAATTTCCAGGAACTTCAGACGGCCAAGGAGATCTTGTCGGAGGTCTTTCATGCCCGGCCTGCAGATGTGGAAGAAATGATCCAGAGTAGGCTTGAAGAGAAGAACAGTTCGACGGAGTGCGAGGACGTGTTGTGGCCTTCAACGTTCTGCCTGGTGGATTGGAATGGGCCGAAGTTTCGAGAGCATCAGGATGGGTGTCATCGATGTCTTGGCCAGGTGGTACGGGATTTTCGCGAGTTCCTATTTCCCAGCGAATGCCGTAATGTATAGTGGCTTAAATCGCATTTCACGGGCTTATTAGGACCACATTCGCCGTACTAAATGCCATGATAAAAATTTAAAATGGGCTTTTTTTTGATGCGAATTATGTAGATGTAGAGTTAAATATATTCGATTTCGCTAATGGTGCTGAATATGTAGGGTTATATAATGCCATTGATTTGGGAATTGCTATCCAGGTCACAAATATACCATAAATGCGAGTATCAGCCCAAGTCGTATAACGTACTGTAAATCCATAATTGGTTATATCTTCTGATGTTACAAGCACTCTTTCATTCGTGTCTTTTAATGAATCTATGCCACTTAGCATTACTAAAACGGTAGGCGGTTGTTCAGTATATGGTTGCTGAAAATCTACATGCTGCAGAAAGTATCGTTCTCCTGCTGGTTCACCAACGTGTAGGTTCCAGGTACCTGAATCTTTTAAATAATTATTGGATATTGTTCCCGTTTGTATCATATCGCCGTATGCTGATGACACCATACAGGTGACGATCAACATAAGTAAAAGGGATATTCTTCTGCACATAGCCATCATCCTTCAAAAATGTCTTCTTCCTATTTAATGATGATTGTCAAAAGTCATTTTTAATTATATATATTATACTAAAATGGAAATCATCTTAAAACAACGAATGATATATCTTATTGGGATTTGCAAGTTATACATACTGCCTTATACAGTCATACCGGCCAGTATAAGAGGCCAGCATAATTTTATAAATATGATTTCGCCCTCGCAAGGTCGGTCGGATGTTGCGCGCTGGATTGTGGGCCGCAATTTGATTCTAGCGGATGCTGCTTTTTCGATAACTGGCAATTGTCGATAAATCATTCCATAGTTTATGGAATAGGGACTTTGCCCGAAGCAATTTTGGATCAATTGAGATTAGAATGAAAAAGAGGTTAAGATTTTTGCAAGTTATATGTACTCAGAGCTTATTGATTAGCCGCTGTGCCACAACAGGCCGCACAGTTAGCTCCACAGCAAGCCTGGAAGCCACCCGCGCCTCCGCATCTCCCAACGGGGCAGTGAGTTCCACATGAGGATGTCACAGAAGCAGCTTGGGTGCACGAACCTCCACAGCTTGCCCCGCACACCGATTGAGAACATGCTGTACCGCTAGGGCAGTTGCAGTTTCCTGCACAGTGTCCTGCTTCTCCAAAAGCCAATCCGATTCCTGCAAGCAACAGAACTATTGACACGATAGCTAATTTCTTCATTCAATTAACACTTCATTCGTCTTATCTGAACTGGCTCGCAGTTCACAGCCTAAGCTAGACTTATTAGCATATGACGATTGAGGATTTGGCAAATATCAAAGGTAATTTTAGGCGAATTGTGGCGTATTTTGCAAATATATTTTTGAAAATAGATTGTATTTGTGGAGATTTGATCCGAGTGAAACCCTCATGCCCGTATCGGCCCTGTGATCACCGCCCACATGTGTGTGCATGAATCGCACTTCCACCAATGCCGCGTTTGACGGGTAATCATATAGAACGGCGGGCCGGAACTACATCTCGTCCCAAATCCTGATCACCTCTTCTGTCTGCCAGCAAAGCTCGTAGACTAGGGTGTCTATCTGGCGGTCGGTGGAGATACAACTATTGAGGAGATACGCTCTCTGGTTGACAGTGGCACGACCCTAGACGACGTTGCAGATCAGATTCAAAAGAAGACCAGAATTGGCCCCGAACTCATCAAGTATGTTGCCAAGAACAAGATAACAGCCTGAGCCAACGCCAGGCATCTTTCTTTTTAGCTTTAAGGCACGCTGTGGGAGATTGCGTAGAATATTTAAACCGCTGCGGGGCCGAGTACCCGGATTAGTATCAAGCCCAATCCCACTACTGAAGCCTCACAGAAACGGTCCAACTCTATACCTTCTACCTAAATTCCCTCTGGATTGCTACATCCCTTTCCATCTCATGGAAGGAGTTTTAATCCTTCAAGTACACTTAGTGTTTTCAACTATAAGTATCTTTTTATAGTTATAGTATAGCAATTTAAAGAATATCGTGATAGATATCTTTTATTAACCTTAACTCTGCACAATAGCTTAAACAATTTGTCCAGTTTATCTCCAGAAATGCTATCGATTTTCCGTCCCGGCCAGTTCTCTGAAGCATTAATAAACCACATTGGCTCTATATCCAAGTGGCCCGGAAATCTCCGTTCTACTCCCAAGTTGTTCGGTTTTTCTTCCGAGCCATTCATCCTTGCCTTGTGATGCATCGTACTTATTACCCGTACCCATAGAATAAACGCATCGTGCAGGCCGGGAAAGCTGCTTGATAATATTATGTGAATAAAATATGATAAAGAACTTAAAATTGGAGCGATAATTCAGTGAGGTTTCAGGCGAGTCAAACACTGACCCACAGTGCCCTTTCAGAAAGGGCCAACCACCGTAGTGGCGGCCTTGAGCCCGCCCTGCACCATCACACAGGCAAAAGCGAGGCAGCACTGGATTTTGACACAGCGCCCTTCTTACGGGGACACGTCATCAGAGATGAAGAGCCTGATCCCACGTCGCCTGCACACATTTCGATTCACGCCGCATCATACAAGAGTGAACGAGGTACGCCAGATTCTCGTATTCGCCGAAGACTTCGCATTTAAGCGAAGTGCCCAGTTCTAAGAGCTTAATCGGTTACAGCCCTATCTTGCGGCAAACTACTACATAATCGTTATAGATAATACAGTTTTCGGTTAAGATGCATAGCTATTTCGTTGCTTTAAATTGGATTGCATCTCGGCAAGTTTCGAAAGTCTCTCCTGTAATGTAGATGGTCTGAACGAAATGATTCACAATAGTTCCATACATGGATCTGTCTCCTATCAGAATGCAGTCCATATTTGGTTCGGAGAAACATTTATTGGGGTAGGAGCTAATCTGTTTGCATCTATGGAACGAAAATAGGATGCATTTGTATCCTTATAGATACAGTCCAATAACCAAGAAAGTTCTTCGGATATTTTGAGAATCCGAACGACACAATTTCTTCTGGTTCATTTACCCCTCGATGAGATATTAAACTATGGAAAAAGGGGCAAAGACTGGAAGCCATTTGTTGATGAGAGTTGGAAACCTGTAATTGCAAAGGATATTCCTAAGTTGCAGGCGTACAATGCAACTTGGGCTATATCACCTATTTTAGAGGTTTTACAAATCGTCCTGTCGAATTGCGCTCGTACCTGTCCCCTTCTCCTCTGCCTAGCAGACGGCTGCGTTCGAAACATTTCTCACACACCTGCATGTGTCTGAATCCTTCGCAGGCAAAGATCTTGGCATCATAAAATACATCTCCAATCACCCTGTAGCATTCGTCGCATCGTTCTGGCACCTTGTTACTCCAAATAGTATCCGTAGGCATTTCCTCCTGCTATTCTTATCGTTGTCATATTACAAAGGTTGAACCCTCTATAAAGTATCCGCCGGAGCCCAGACTTCAACCGCAAACTACAAATATCTATAACGATTATATAGATAGTTTGCCGCTTCATGCAAAGGGTGGCGGGTGTGTCGTGGGCTTAACAAGATCCGATGATGCTCTGTTTGGCAAGGATGATTGAGGCGCTGTCCCTCCGTGGGGCAGCATGTGGTCGCTCATGTATCAGATCGCTTTCCTTGTTCCAGGAGATGCATGTCGTCGTGGCACTGCATTCGGGCTTGAGTGCCTGTGAGGCTGAATTTCGGCAGCAAAAAAAGTTGCGCACTGTAACTGGTGCAGTAATCTGTCGAAAGGATCTCGCGCCAATACACGACCGGGGCATGAAGCGGCACAAAGCCAGAGGCGAGAGGCAAGCATGAGGCCCGGTTAGTTCGGGTTCCCATAAATGGACGCTGTGTCAAATGCCAGCGTAAATGCCGCCTTGAGCCAGGCTTAATTGTAGTCGAGCTTCGGGCAGGGTCAGACCGGCACTTTGGTGATCGGCTCCGCTTATAGGGCGCTGTGGATTTCGGCGCTGGCCCGCCTGAGAATCGATTATGCTGTTTCTTTTTGTTT
>Ga0209777_10002518_pt1 | contig 23929 bp, 23 predicted proteins | sample FrelakmetHBP12HB_FD_187147 | JGI IMG/M metagenome (GOLD analysis project Ga0209777, IMG submission 187147) | Freshwater lake sediment microbial communities from the University of Notre Dame, USA, for methane emissions studies -HBP12 HB (SPAdes)... | ecosystem: Environmental > Aquatic >... | reverse complement strand
TAAGGCTACAAAGCAGACAAAATACGAACCAACGGAGATTCACTTTTTTATTTTTTAACTAATTTCTAATATTCTTTTGTCAAAGAGCTTATAGCTATGTGTGCAAAAACAATTACGACACAGTCTCGTAGGCGGGAATCCAGGAAATTATTGCTAAGTCTACTGGATGTCGGATCAAGTCCGGCATGACAGATGGATTACAGAGTTGTTTTTTACTATTGATTTAAAACAAGAGCAAGTGTTTGATTTGAGAAATGGATAATTTAATTGATAACTATGATGTTGCGGTAATTGGCGGCGGGCATGCTGGCTGTGAAGCGGCTCTGGCTTCAGCCCGTATGGGTTGCCGGACAATTTTATTCAATATTAACTTGGATTCGATAGCGCTCATGTCCTGCAATCCGGCAATCGGCGGGTTGGCTAAAGGGCAATTAGTCAAGGAAATTGACGCTCTCGGCGGTGAGATGGGCAAGGTTACGGATAAAACCGCCGTGCATTTTCGGATGCTCAACGCTTCCAAAGGGCCTGCCGTTCATTCTTCCCGGATGCAGTGCGATAAACAACTCTATCGCCTGACGATGAAAACGGTGGTCGAGAATCAGCAGAATCTCAACATCCGGCAGGCCATGGTCGAAAACCTAGTAATTGAAAACGGCACGATAAAAGGAGTGCTGGATCAAAGCGGTTATTTTTACGGCGCGAAAAAAGTTATCATTACCACAGGCACGTTTTTAAACGGCCTGGTGCATGTTGGTGCTTCGCAAACGCCCTCGGGACGTGCCGGAGAACTTGCTTCTATAGGGCTTGCCAAAAATCTCAAACAGCTTGGTTTTGATATAGGCAGAATGAAAACAGGAACTCCGCCTCGTCTACGTGCTTCCTCCATTGATTTTTCCCGATTAGAGCGACAGGATAGCGATCCCGATCCTCAGCCCTTTTCCTTTACCACCAGTGCTCTGCGGCCGGAACGCCTGCCTTCCTATTTCAGCGCCACATCCGCAGAAACACATCGCGTGATTCGCGAGAATATTCAGTATTCGCCTCTTTATTCCGGCGTCATTAAAGGCGTGAGCGCCCGCTACTGTCCTTCGCTGGAAGACAAGGTCATGCGCTTCGGCGAGCGCGAAAGTCATCCTGTAGTTTTGGAACATGAAGGACTAGACACGCAGGAAGTTTATGCCAAAGGTTTGGGCAACTGCCTGCCACTGGAATTACAGTATCAGATTGTGCGCAGTGTGAAAGGGCTGGAGCAGGCGCAAATCATGCGCCCTGCTTACGCCATCGAATATGATTTTGTTCAGCCGACTCAGCTTAAACCGACGCTGGAAACAAAAATAATTGTCGGCCTGTATTTGGCCGGCCAGATAAACGGCACATCCGGTTATGAAGAAGCGGCGGCGCAGGGCCTATGGGCGGGCATCAATGCCGCGCGCGCGGTGCAGGGCGCACCCGTTTTTATTTTGGATCGTTCCGAGGCCTACATAGCCGTGATGATCGACGACCTGGTCACGCGCGGCGTGGATGAACCATACCGTATGTTTACCTCGCGCGCCGAATACCGCCTGATTCTGCGGGAAGACAATGCCGTTATCCGCTTGATGGGCAAGGGTTGCGAACTGGGATTGATTGGACGCGAACATTATTTATCTTTGCAGGATAAAATACATCAGATCGAGAAGGGCATTGCTCGGCTGAAATCAGTATCTATCAATCCCACGCCGGAAATCAACGAAACATTGGCAAAAATCCCATCGCCGGCTTTGAATAACCACACCACGCTTTACGGCCTGCTCAAAAGACAAGAATTATCTTATGACAACCTGGCCGTGTTTCCCGGCTGGGAGCCGCAAAGCGATGCCTTCGTCAAACAACAGATTGAAATTGAAACGAAATACGAAGGCTATATAAAGCGGCAGTTTGATGCCGTGAAAAAATTAAAAGATCAGGAAAAAAAGAAAATCCCGCCGGATTTTGATTACAACTGTGTCCCCGGTCTCTCCAACGAATTAAAAGTTAAGCTCACCAAAATAGGGCCGCAAACATTAGGCCAGATGGAGCGAATTCCCGGCATGACCGAAGGCGCGATTTCGGCTGTGTTGATAATGATGAAAAAGCAGGAACTCATCAGTGACGCTAAAAAAGAAAAAGAGAGAGAATAAAGATGCTTGAAATCACAGGTAATGATATTAGTGAACTTAGCGATAGTGATCTAAGATCGCTGGTCGGCTTACTTTGTGAAGCTGAACTCCATATCAATGGATTGCCAACCGCTGGCGTCACATGGGGTGGTCATCAAAATGCTAAAGACGGCGGCATTGATGTTCGGGTTGAACTCGCGAGCGCTATGCATCCTGATAGTTTTATTCCGAGAGCTATAACTGGCTTTCAGGTTAAAAAGACTGACATGCCTCGCACCTCAATAATCAATGAAATGAAACCTGATGGCAAGCTTAAGCAGGTTATTATAGACTTGGTTAATGCCAATGGTGCCTATATTATTGTGAGTAGCCAGAGTTCAACCGCTGACTCTGCTCTGCAAAACCGAAAAAAAGCGATGCAAGAAGCACTGTCTGATCTCCCTAATGCTTCAGATATCAAAATTGACTTCTACGATAGAGAGCGAATTGCAGGATGGGTTCGCTGTCATCAATCGCTTATTCTATGGGTTAGAGAAAAGATAGGTAAACCTATCCAAGGTTGGCAACCATATGGCAATTGGGCACATTCTCCTGGTGGTATTGAAGAAGAATATTTATTAGATGAAGATGTTCGTCTACACAATGGGACTGACCTTACGTCTAGTGGTATGTCGGCAGTTGATGGAATAAATCATCTTCGTACATTACTGCGCAGTCCTGCGTCATCGGTGCGTCTAACCGGATTATCCGGTGTAGGAAAAACAAGATTGGTTCAGGCCTTCTTTGATGAGCGAATTGGTGTTAATGCCCTGAATAAATCCCAAGTTTTCTATGCGGATATTGCCGATAGTCCTTCACCTGATCCTCGAAGCTTTGCTGAAAATATTATTGTTCTTCAAAAGCCTGCAATTCTTGCTATCGATAATTGTCCACCAGATTTACACCGCCGTTTAACCTCTGTATGTTCCGCATCAGGAAGTTTATTAAGCCTGATAACTGTTGAGTATGACGTACGTGAAGATCAGCCGGAAGAAACAGAAATATTTCGATTAGAGCCCGCTTCTATAAGTCTTATTGAGAAAATGATCCAAACACGTTTCAAGTATGTTAGTCAGATAGATACACACACCATTGCTGAGTTTTCCGGGGGAAATGCGCGGATTGCTATTGCGTTAGCAAATACTATGAAGAAAGGAGAGAACCTCTCTAACTTAAAAGATGAAGACCTTTTTAAGAAATTATTTCATCAACGAAATGAACCTAACAATTCCCTGCTGAAATCAGCAGAAGTTTGTTCATTGGTTTATTCTTTTAATTGTCAAACGGATAATGAAGCGAATTTAGAACTAAAGCTCCTTTCATCTTTAGTAAACAAAACGGACTTAGAACTGTATGCTGATGTGGCTGAGTTGAAAAGGCGTGATCTAGTACAGCAAAGAAGCGTATGGCGAGCAGTTTTACCGCACGCAATCGCAAACAGACTAGCCCAAAGAGCATTAGAAAATATTCCTCTTGATCAAATCCTTAATGTATTTGTAAATGGTGGCTCCGAGCGTCTTTTGAAGTCATTTTCACGGCGATTAAGCTATTTGCATGAATGCGAAATAGCACAAAATATTGCCGATATATGGCTTTCTAAAAATGGTCTTTTAAATGATATCAGCAATTTAAATTCGCTTGGTATTAATTTGTTTGAAAATATTGCACCTATAAATCCTGAAGCAACGCTTCTGGCTATTGAGCGAGTTTCGGTAGAAGGCGGACAAGACTTTGTTTCTCGCAAAAATACACATTATATTAAATTCACACATTTGCTGCGATCTTTAGCCTATGATAAGGAACTTTTTGACCGCGCTGTTAATTTGCTGTGCCGCTTTGCTCTCTCAGAAAAACGTGAAGAAAATAATAACTCAATAAGAGAGGTGCTTAATTCGCTTTTCTATATACACTTGTCAGGAACGCATGCCTCAGCCAAGCAAAGGCTGAATGTCATTCAAAAGCTAACGACTTCAAATAATGAAGATGAGCAATATATAGGGATGTCATTACTAAAATCAGCACTGGAAACATGGCATTTTCATTCTATTTGCGGTTTTGAATTTGGTGCCAGATCGAGAGACTACGGCTTTTATCCGAAAACAATAGAAGATTTCCATCAATGGTTTGATATATTTATTGATTATACTGTTGAGTTAGCTTGTTCTGAACAGCCTGTGGCAGTTAAGGCGAAAGAAATTTTAGCAGAACATTTTAGAGGATTATGGATAAATGCTGAAATGTTTGAAAAGATTGAAGCTGCCGTGAAGAAAATTGTTGACAAAGGAACATGGAGAGATGGTTGGTTAGCTGTTAAAACCACAATAAGGTTCCACGGTAAAGATATGAAACCTGAGCTTTGCTCACGTTTACACGCTCTTGAAGGTTTGCTAAACCCAACGAATTTAATAGAACGTGCAAATTGTATGCATTATCCCGTCACACTAGTGCGCTTGATTTGGTAGATGCGATAGAAGATGAAAACGAAAAAATAAGTGACAGCTATTTGCGCGTGGAAAATACAACTAGATCTATCGGTCGAGATGTGGCCGTTGATGAAGATATTTTCAAAGAATTATTACCTGACATTTTAAGTACCGATGGCGCTAGATTATATAGTTTTGGCCAAGGTTTGGCAGACGGTTGTCCCGAACCATTAATAATGTGGCAGAATTTTCAAATCCAATTATCTTCACTAGAGACATCCAAGCATAATTACCAAGTTCTGCGAGGTTTTCTTAATGCCTTATCGTTAATAAACTTGGGGATTTCTGAACAAATACTCAACGCAGCCGTTACTGATTCTATTCTGGCTTGTTTGTTCCCTATACTTCAAACGAGTGTCGAAATAAATACTCAAGGTATAGAAAGACTCAAAGAAGCGATTGAATATGGGGCAGCACCGATATGGCAATATGAGAATTTAGCTTATGGAAGAGTCCATGAAAGCATAAACGATAAAGATTTATGTGATTTATTAAGATTGATAGCAGTCAAACCTGATGGTCACTTAGTGGCGATTGAAATTTTAGGCATGAGGCTTCATGGACATTTAGATAAAAAACAGCCACTAAGCGATGTGATTATTTCTCTTGGACAAGAATTGCTTTTGAAAATAAACTTTTCACGTAAAGATAGACGTCCAAATAGTATAGATTATAGATTATCAGAGATCATCAAAGCTTGTTTTGTGAATGATTCAGCCAAAGAAAATACTAAAACACTTTGTATTAAATTATCACATGCTTTTTCCAATCACGATATTTACTCCATGGATTATCTGCATGTTTTAGAATCATTGGCCAAAAAACAGCCATTAGCCTTTCTTGATGGTTTCTTAGGTGATGATGTTGGACATAAGCAAGATATAAAAAGATTTTTCATTAATGACATCGAATCTAAACATAATCCGATACCTGTAATTGATGAAGACTTGATTATTGATTGGTGTGAAGCTAATCCGAAAGTCAGATATGCAAATGTGGCATCTGCTATTGTGCCTTATCGAAATAGTGAAAAAGAAGGTGTGCTTGAATGGACTCCTTTATCATTGCGGATAATTGATAATTCTCCAAACCCTGTTGCAGTTTTAACAGAATTTAAATCTAAATTCAGACCGATGTCATGGAGTGGATCACGCGGTGCAATTATGCAAAGGGGGTTAATCTTGATATCGGTTTTAAGAAATCACGAAAAAACAGCAGTGTCAAAATGGGCTTGTAAGGAAGAAAGACAATTCCAACAAGAAATAGAATCTGAACTCAGATGGGAAAAAGATCGTGAAATATCCCGAAATGAAAGTTTTGAGTAATCAAATAAACAGCTTAATTTGTTAATGATTTATATTTTTGGAACCTAATTGAGCTTTTGCTTGGGCGAGTTTTTCTTTGTCCAGATAATATTTCCCGTTGTTCGTTTTGATTACCAAACCATCAGCAATCAGCAAGTTTATACCAAGTCGTATGTAATATCCCGCTTTGGCGGGAATTACCGGTAAGGTAAATAATTTATTTGATATGCGCTCCCTCGTTGGATGCGCTTCCGGTCTTTGGCTAACTTTGTTGGCTGCGTCGTCGGCTTCCTCGACGTATCAGTAATACGACTGCGGAGCCTCCTCCTTGCCGCCGCGTTATCCTTTGAATGCAACTTGGTATTCGCGCTTTGGGCGAATGTTTTTGACACCCACAAAAAAATAAATTTTTCTTTCATCTTATTTTGTGGTATAAAATTAGATATTAAATTTAATATCAGAAAGGATGTGAATTATTATGTTTCTTAGTATATCTGAAGACATTAAAACCGTTTCCGACTTAAAAAAGAAAACGAATGAAATTTTCAAACAAATGCATCAAACGGGACGTCCCATTGTCGTTACAGTTAATGGTAAGCCCGATGCTATTTTGATGGACGTAGATGTTTTTGAAAAAAAGATGAAAGCGCTTAATTTCGGATTGTTGTTGGCGCAGGCGGAAAAAGATGTAAAAGACGGCCGCACGAAAGATGCCCGTATTTTCTTAAAGGAGATTAAGAAAAGTGCCAAAATTTCGAGTTGAAATTACTGAGATTGCCCAATCCGATATTCGGGGAATTTTTCAATATATTGCCGCTGATAACCAAACGGTGGCAACCAACCTCATCAAGGAAATTGAAAGACAAATCAATTCTTTAGAAATATTTCCTTTAAGGTGCCCTATTATTCCCGAATCTTTTGAATTAGGCCTTGAATACCGCCATATCAATTATGGTCATTATAGAACCGTTTTCAAAGTTGAACACTCCAGAGTCATTATTATGCGCGTTATTCATGGCGCTCGCCTAATGGATTTAGAAATTTTTCAAAAAACAATTATTCCGAACAGGAAGTAAACAAAAAGCAATTGATATATGAAGGCTAAAGACTTCGATAGATTTTAGGCCTGATAGAGCGCATTAGAAAAACTACATTCTTTTATCTATATCTTTATAAATTTCTTTACGATGACGAATACCCAAAATCCACACCTCAGATTTCATGATTTTTAATACAACTCTGTAATCGCCGACACGCAGTTTCCAGTATCCTTTTAATGTTTTTCTGAGGGGCTCGCCATATTCGTGCGGCAACGTTTGGAGCCTCTCCTCAATTGCCCTGCGTATCCTATCTTTCATTTTTCGGTCAATAAGAGGTAAATCATCCGAACGGACTGCCGGATGATAACGAAGAGTAAATGACATCATTTAGCCCCATGTTTGTTCATGAGTAAGCGATTTTTTATGCGTAAAAGTTTTTTCTCTTTTTTCAGCAAAACAGGCGAGAGCAGAATCTTCACGAAGCAAAATGGCTTCTTTGATAAGTTCGCGGGCAACTGCCGAGATGGATATACCTTCAAGACGAGCAATATTTTGTATTGCTGAATGGATCGGCGGTTCTACTACTAAATTTACACGGGGGTATTTTGTTGGCATTATGTATCTCCTTTCTGTATAAGTGTAACACTTATGGCACACCATGTCAATATAATCAGGTATAATTTTTATTGCACATCAATAGGGAATGGAATAGTTGAGAAACAACATAGTTGCTTTATTGGAAAGCGATAAGAGGCATAATTATGGATTTTGAAGACTTGTTTGAAAAATATCAGAAATTACTCATCGAAAATAAAACTCTGAAAAAAGAGAATGAAGCGCTGAAAGCAAGGTTCGGACTGAATCAGAAAAGAGAATCTGATCATGACCAAGACGCTGCAAGTAATTTACTTTTAGAATTAGTTACTCAAGAATCTCCATGTAAAACTCACTACCAGAGTAGAAGAGAACAAGGGGTTGCAACCCCTTATTCTCTTACCAATTCCGCAGAAAAGATCAGTTTGTTTATGTCGTTGTTTAAAGGGCGTGATGATATATATGCCAAAAAATGGCAAAGCAAGGATGGCCGCTCTGGTTATGTGCCGGTTTGCCTGCATGAATGGAAATCCGGCCTATGCCGGAAGCCGACGATTAAATGTTTCGACTGCCAGCATAAATCTTATGATGTTTTGGATGAAAAAGTCATAGAGGCACATTTGAGAGGCGATATCGTTGTTGGCATATATCCTATGTGCCAGGATGATACGTGCCACATTCTGGCAATTGATTTTGATGATGATGGCTGGCAAAAAGATGTTTCTACACTCAGAGAAGTTTGCTCTACCTTCGATATTCCTGTTGCAATCGAGCGTTCTCGCTCCGGCAGCGGAGCTCATGTCTGGTTCTTCTTTGAAAACCGGATTCCGGCGCATTTGGCAAGAAAGTTCGGATCTGCTTTGCTTACATATTCTATGGACAGAAGGCATGAAATAAAATTTCAATCCTATGATCGATTTTTTCCAAGTCAGGACACAATGCCAAAAGGCGGCCTTGGCAATTTGATTGCTCTTCCGTTGCAGAAAAAAGCCCGGGAACAAGGCAACAGTATTTTTATTGATGAAAAATTTAGTCCTTATGCTGATCAGTGGGAGTTTTTGGCGAAAAGCAGAAAATTATCCGAAGGTGAAATAGCAGCACTGATACAGAGATTATGCAATGGGAACGAGTTGGGTACCCTTAGGGAGGCCGATGAAGAACTCGTCAAACCATGGGAAAAATACCAGCTAAAATGGTCAAAAACTGATTTCCCCGAAGAAGTTAGGCTTGTAAAAGCAAACATGATCTATATTGAAAAAACAGATATTTCTCAGAAGGCATTAAATGTTCTGAAACGGTTAGCCGCATTTAAAAATCCGGAATTTTACAAGGCACAAGCGATGCGCATGCCTACATATAACAAACCCAGGATTATTTCTTGCGCGGATGAAACTCCCGATTACATCTGCCTGCCAAGAGGCTGTGAAAGTGATGTCATAAATGTGCTTGCCGAGGCAGGGGTTAAAGCCACATGGTCTGACAATACCAATTCAGGCAGGCACATCAAAGTTGAGTTTATCGGGACACTGCGGGAAGAACAGCAGTTGGCCGCGGAAGAGATGTTTAAATATGAAGGCGGCGTGCTTGCGGCAGCCACTGCCTTTGGAAAAACAGTCATTGCCGCAAAACTGATTGCTGAACGAAAAGTAAACACACTGATATTGGTGCATAGACAGCAACTGCTTTGGCAATGGACGGCAAAATTGACAGAATTCCTGAAAATTGATGAAGAATTGCCGGTTTTAGTGAAAAAACGCGGGCGAAAAAAACAACAGAGTTTGATTGGACAGATAGGTGCAGGCCAAAATAAACCCGGCAGTATTATTGATATTGCCATTATGCAGTCCTTGAGCAGTGGCGGCGAAGCAAAGGATTGGATAAAAAATTACGGTATGGTGATTGTTGATGAATGCCATCATGTTCCAGCATTCAGCTTTGAACAGATACTCAAGAACGTCCATGCGAAATATGTGTATGGATTGACCGCCACTCCCGCAAGACGAGACGGTCATCATCCGATTATTTTCATGCATTGCGGGCCAATCAGATACGTTGTGGATGCCAGGAAGCAAGCAGAAAAAAGGCCGTTTGAACATTATGTTATTCCGAGATTTACCAGTTTTCGTATGCCGTTTGAAAACGATGAAAAGGAAATCTCTATTCAAGAGCTGTATTCAGAAATTGTTGTAAATGATTTCCGCAATCAGTTAATTTGCGATGATGTGATCAGTGCTTTTCAAAATGGCAGAAATTCTCTTGTTCTCACCGAAAGAATAGCCCATGTCGCGGAACTGGCCAAAAAATTAAGCGAAAACATACCTGATGTAATCGCTCTTACCGGAGGGATGGGCGCGAAAGAAACGAGAGAGCTATTGAAAAGAATATCCGCAACGCAAGCGGGCAAACAGTTAACTCTCGTTGCCACGGGTAAATATATTGGCGAGGGGTTTGACGAAGCCAGACTGGATACGCTTTTTCTGGCAATGCCTATATCATGGAAGGGCACACTCCAACAGTACGCAGGCAGGCTGCACAGGCTCTTTGAGAATAAGAGCGAAGTACAGATTTATGATTATGCCGATATTCATGTCAAAATGCTGGAGAAAATGTACAATAAACGGCTCGCCGGATATGCGTCAATCGGATACAAGGCAAAGGCGGGAAGCTTGGCTGATGAATCTGTGGACATCATCTTTGATAATAATAATTTTCTTCCGGTTTATAAAAATGACTTGTTTAATGCCGCACGGGAAATCTTGATTGTAAGTCCATTTGTTACGAAAAGGCGAGCACTGCAAATGCTGGGATTAATGAACGTTGCATTAGATCAGAAAGTCAAGGTGACGATTATTACAAGGCCATCAAGTGATGCTAAAGATAAACCGGCGGTGGAAGATATATTGGGCTTGCTGAAAACGGCCGGCGTAAATTTAGTATGTAAATCTAATATTCATCAAAAATTTTCGGTTATTGATCAGAAAATTGTATGGTATGGAAGTATTAATCTTTTGAGCTTTGGCCGCGCGGAAGAGAGTATTATGCGGCTTAATAGCTCCAATATTGCCAGTGAACTGATAAAAAACTTAAATTATTAATCATTCAATTGATTTTAGAGCCTAATTGAGCTTTTGCTTGGGCGAGTTTTTCTTTGTCCAGATAATATTTTCCACTGTTCGTTTTGATTACCAGACCGTCAGCAATTAATAAGTTTAGAGCTTTGGGGCGAATATTGCCCGTGCCCACGCGAAAGAAATTTTTCCGTTCATCCTGAAGTTTAATCGCCTTGGCCTCTTTGAAAGCTCTGGCCTCTTCCATTTCGACGATAATCTTGAAGCACATCCGCCGCACGCCCACGCCACCAGCATACAGGGCAAACACGACGAAGACAATAAAGGCGGCAAGCAACATAAATATTTGTATGTAGATGGGCATATTATTTTTCCACGATGGCGATTTTTTCCGGGGTCAATCTATACAATTCATAAGTCTGTTTGTCAATCCCGCGACTTGGAATCCTCCCGACTTCGCGCCAGCGGAGGATATTCGTAATTATTGTCGCGGAGGAAATATCCGGGTGAAAACCAAACGGGTAAAGGTTGAGGAATTGCGCAAAAAATCGACAAAGGGACGAAAGTGAGAAATTCTTTCTCCATTGGGATTGTAGTTGACACGCACCGATGTTTCAATAACCGGTATGCCTTTTCTTTTAGCCTGCACTAAAATTTCCACTTCAAACTGGAAGCGCCGCGCTTTTGTTCCTAAGTTGAGCGCCTCGGGCAGAGGGTAGATACGCATGCCGCTTTGGGAATCCAAAAGAGCGGGGCCGCCGGAAACCCGTACCCAGAAGTTGGAAAACTTCCTGCCGAATCTGCTTGTCCATGGGACATGTTCACCAACCATGTCAGCTCTGGATCCCACTACAATTGCCCTGGTTTTTTTTGGAATAGATTTGATGAGTTTTCGCGCGTCTTGGGGATAGTGCTGGCCGTCAGCATCAATTGTAATCGCCCAGTCGGCCACAGCCGCGATTGCGACAAAACCGGTCATAATTGCCGCACCCTTGCCCTTATTTTGCTGATGCCGCAAAATTTGAATGCCAGCTATTTCTTTAATTTGATCGTATGTGTTATCGGTTGAGCCGTCGTCAACAACAAAGACGGGAAAGCGCAAGGCCTGCGCGTCTTTGACAACCTGCGCCACAGTCGCGGCATGATTGTAAACGGGAATGATAAAAGCGAAACGATCTTTTTTGTTTTTGATACTCATATTAACCTATGGTTGGTATCCTTCGCATCTGACGGACGTGAATTAACCTACGGCGCGGTGCTCATGCCGCACCTGCATGTTGAATTCTTAAGTTGCCGCTGGCCTAACCTCCAGAAGAAAAGTACTGGAACCCGATCCCACTTCATGGGAGAAATAGCAATAACATCGATCTTTCCAATGTCTGTGTTTGTTAATAAGACCATTTTTCCACTCAGCGGAAGTGCAGATGAAACGTTGCTCTTCATCTTCTGGAAAACAGTTCGATATACCCAATTTCCGTAAGCTTTTGAGCTCTTTATTGTTTTGGGCAGGCTTCGAACCAACAACATCACACACTTCACAGCGGACGACAATCTTATTGTTCGGAGATAAGAGTACTAGGTCGTTACCTGTGTCTTCATCGCTCTTCGACGGATGACACATGCTCACATTCAACTTCTTATACTTATCATTTGCCGAAAACCAACGTAAGCCATCAATCATTCTTTCACAAGAAGCAACAATGTTTATGATCTCCATGAGTTTTTCTGACTCTTTTAAAACTATTTCTGGTTTGCCCACAGATGGAAGATCTACAACATAGCGTTTCATCTTTTGACCCCAATCTGTTGCGGTGTGATTTTCTTTTCCAAATAGCTCATTGGCAGATCTTACCAAATACTCATGAGCGTCACTCAACAGATCTATTGTTTGCTGGATGGTTTTGTTCTTTATAGGATCGATTAGATGTGGCATTTCGGCAACCTAACAATGATTATCATGTCTATACAAATCGGGAAACATAGACTATTGTTTTCTTATAATTTACAAATAGCACAAAAAGTAAATTTTTGAACCATATAGCAAAGAATGTCATTCCGTGCAAGCGAAGCGCTACACGGAATCCAGAAACAAACAAACTGGATTACCCGGTCTAGCCGGGTAATGACAAAGAAGAGATTGCCACCCGGCATGCGCCGGGGAACCTGCCGACTGAGAGACGGCTCGCAATGACAACATCCTTTTATAATTTTAACGGCTTCGTAAAAAGCTTCAGATGCAAGGCGCGCGAGTCACGACGAATGAGGCGTATTTTTGACATACGCCGCAATGACGAGGGATGAAGCGCAACACAGCAGATGGCCTCTTTACGGAGTCGTTACCCCGGCAGAAATGCAACCCCCCACGTCCCCGGCCCCATGTGCGCGCCGGAAGTCAGTGATAGTGGTTGTAGAATAATTTCCGCCTGCGGATAGCGTTCTTCCAAAAGATTTTTAACCGTACTCTCTACCCAATCCTGATTGTCGGAATATTCAAGCATGATGAGCGCGTGGGAATCCTTTTTAAGCGAAGTGGCAAGTTTTGTCATTGCCATCTTCACCTGATCTTCCTTATTCCTGACCGTGCCGACCTTCTTTGCTCCTTCCGGTTGGGGTGATATCACCGGTTTCATGTTCAGCATTTCGCCGAAAAAAGCGCTGGTTTTGAAAAGACGGCCGCCTTCAGCCAGATATTGCAGTTTATCGAGAAAAATATATTCCTCACACTTACGCACAGCTTTTCTGGCAAAAATGACGGTGTTTTTCATATCGTTTGTTTCGGCAAGATAACGAACTGTTGCCAGTACGATTGTTCCCAATCGGCCCGATGCCGCTCCGGTGTCAATTATCAAAAGCTTGTCGTGCTCTTTCTTCCACTGAAGAGCTCCCTGGTAATTGCCGGTAAATACGGACCCGACACACAGATATAAAACTTTTTCAAACCGCTCCAGAACGCTTTCGTAAAACTGATGCCTTTCATAAACGGAAGCCTGAGAAGTTGATACCTTCACTCCCTTGCTCATCGCGCTGTAAAGTTCTTCGGGATGAAAATAAGTTTCCGGCAGGCATTTTTCGCCGATGGTCAAATAACTGTTCAGAAGCGTGAAGCCATATTTTTTCGCGTCCTGACTTGTCACGGAACCGGCGGCATCGGTCATTATATGCAGCGTTTGGCCGTCCTTGGAATGCATGAATTCTTCGACTTGGGAAGCCAGATTATCATCATGCCAATTAACCACATTGCCCAGTCCGGCAATTTGAGACCGGACATCTTCCTTGTCTTGAGTGTGCAGATGTATTTTATAAAAATCACCTTCGGGAATGATAATAACCTCTTCCTGCGAACTGGTGATTATCTTTAATTCATCAGGAGAATAATGGGGAGCTTTGACGACAAAATCAACGCAATAGCCTGATTCTGTGTTTTCCTGAAACGAGGACGATATTTGCAGACGGTTCTTGAATGTTTCCGTGACCGGACGGCAATCATCGGGAATGCCCGCCAGCGCGTAAAAGAATCCTTCAAAAAAAATATACATGCCCAAAGCGCCAGCGTCAACAACGCCGGCCTCTTTTAACCGAGGCAGTTGTTCATAAGTTTCATGGACGGCCTTTTCCAACCGGCCGATAATAGTCTCCGTTGTTTCTCTGTCGGGATTAATTTCTTGCGGCAGAATATCCGCAAGAGCGTCAAAAACACTGAGCATCGTGCCCGGACGTGGATTGCTCACTGCCTGCCATGCTTTTGTAACGCCTTCTTTAGCGCGGTTCGCCATATCGGCGATACTTTCCGCAGTGCAAAAAGCGGAAAAAAATTGTGAGGCGATATTGCCGGAATTGCCGCGTGCCGATAAAAGAAGCTGATGAATTATATTTTCTTTAGGCTGTCCCGCATTGCGTAGCGGAATAAGGCTGATGGAAAGATTTCTTCCGGTATCTCCGTCGGCAACAGGAAACACATTGATGAAATCAAGCAGACCCGCACGGGCAACAAGACGTTCCAAGCCGGCGATAAAAGATTTTTGCAAAGTTTCTTCCATTTTAGAAACCAAAAGCGCTGCGAATTTCTTCCGGAATGCTGAATATAGTTTCCATTTCCGGAACTTTCACCGTCACTTGTTCCGTGCGGCCGCGCGTGCAAACCTTGCCGTCTTCCACTTTTCTGATTTCAAAATCAACGACCAGTTTTATGTATGCATCAACAAGAGTCGCCTTGCAGATAATTTTATCACGGTGACGCAAAGGAAGGATATGCTTGGTCGAAGTTTTGATAATTGGAAAGATTAACTGCTGCTTTTCATAAAAAGAGTAAAGATCAATGCCGTTATTTTCGAAAAGCGCCGCCCGCGCGATTTCAAAATAGTTCAAATAGTTTGCGTGCCAGACTATTTGCATGGGGTCGAGATCAAAAAACGGTACCCTTATTTTCACTTCAAAACTTTTTTGTTTTTCTTTCATTGTTTAATTCCAAAAAAATCGGAGTATTTAATTGCCGTGCATATATTTTCAATGTCTTTATCCATTGCCCTGTCTTCCACCACCGGTGCGCTGACCGCTCTGATGTTTTTCATGAACCTGGCCAGAAGCGGCCTCAGGCCGATATTGTTTCTTATGTCGCAAGCCTGAACTGCCGCCAGAAGATGAATGGCCACAACGCGTTCCGTCAGCGTGCAAATCCGCTCAGCGTCGCGCGCCGCGATTGTTCCCATGCTGACCTTGTCCTGATTATGGGATTCGGTGGAGCGCGAAAAGGAAGCGGCCGGCATGGTTGCCTTCAGAGCTTCCGCCGTCAAAGCGGAAGAAGAAATGGACATGGCCTTAAAACCATGATGCAGGCCGGTTTTCTTATTCGCGTTTCTTACCAAATCACCCGGTAAACCTCTGTTTAAATTCGGAGTAACCAAAAGCATTACCTGGCGATCGCACATATCGGCGACGGAAGCCAGCGCTGCTTTCAGTCCATCCATGGCAAAAGCGATATGACCGCCGTAAAAATTGCCTCCCATGAGCACCTCGCCGGTCGAGGGATCGAAAATGGGATTATCGTTGGAGCTGTTGGCTTCAATTTCCACCCATTGTTTTATCCAGCTAAGGCCATCATACAAAACACCTACCACCTGCGGAGCACAGCGCAGCGAGTAAGGGTCCTGAAGCGTCTCCAGGGCATCATCTTCCAATTGACGCGCCGATATCTTTGTTTGTAAAAGTTGAAGAATCTGAGCGGCAACAAACTTCTGACCGGGGAATGGTTTGGCTTTAGAGATTACCGGATGATAATGTTGCGCGTTTCCCTTGAGGGCATGAATGGAAAGCGCCGTAGCGTAAACCGCAGCGGATAAAATTCTCCAGGCTCTCTCAACAGTCAACGCGGCTATTCCTGTCATAGTAGTTGTGCCGTTAACCATCGACAGCGGCTCTTTTGGTAAATAATGGTAGGGCTTGATTCCCGTTTTTTTCAAAGCTTTTGCTGCGGGCATTATTTCGCCCCGGTAAAACACTTCGCGCTCGCCCATCAGACTAGCTCCGATATAAGACATCGGTGTCAAATCACCGGACGCGCCAACCGACCCTTCGCAAGGAACTATCGGTGTTATGCCATGATTTAAGAAATCGGCCATCTGTTGGAGAAGAGCGACGGACACGCCGGAATAACCGCGTGCCAGGCAAATAATGCGGCACAACATTGCCGCTCTCGTTTCTTCGATGCCGATGGGATCTCCCGTGCCGCAGCCGTGAAAACGGAAAATGTTTACACCGTTTTTCAGGGCGATATCCAGAGGCATACGTTTGCCGCATGATTTGCCGTAACCGGTTGTCACACCATAAACGGTAACTCCCTTGCGCATTGATTCCATGAGCATTTTCTGTGTTCGTTCCATCATCTTTACGAACTTGCCGGATTTACTTATTTGCACGGGTATCCCGTATCGCGCTACGGCGATAATATCATCAAAGCTGACATTGCTGCCGTCGATAATCACGGCGGCCTTGCTGTTTTTTTTCATTATGTTTCCTTTCCTTATTTACTCACTGGCGCGCACGCGGCTTGTACGTGCCGTCCGCCATCTCTTTATCCATTACTTTTTTCAGCATCTTAAACATTTTATAAATTTGCGGCTCTTTCTCATAAAATTTGTCCCAGGCGTAATAATAAAGCGACTGCAATTCTTCCGGTGTCAATAGCTTGGGCTTAAAAACAACTTTTCCGCAAGTGTAATTGTTCCAATCATAAGTGAATATTCTTTTCTCATTATGCAAATCATCAAAAGTTCTGGTGTGCGGGAAGGGAGTAAGCACCGTAAATTCCGCCATATCAAGATCAACTTCCAGCAGAAAATCAATCAGCTTTTTTATGTAATCTTCAGTGTGATAGTCGAGCCCGAGAAGAATGCTGCCTTCCACGGCAATGCCGTAATCGTGATAGCGTTTAATTCGTTCACGGATGAAATCAGACGAATCGAAAATTGCCTGATACACAAACCATGCGCCGGCCTGAGCCGCCAGATCCAGCACCTTATCGTCATCTTCAATGGGGTGGCAGCACCATTTCTTTTTCAAAGGGATTATTTCCCTGAACAAATCCATTTCCCATTGTTTGTCCTGCGCCAGAGAATTATCGACTATGAAAAGCCTATTATTATCAATGTTCGCCATCTCTTCAACTACTTTTTCAAAAGGGCGGGGACGGAAGTTTCTGCCTCCCAGAAAATTAACACAGCAGGGATAACAATTAAACCGGCAGCCACGCGACGCGTGCACCAGATCCATCATCTGCAAGCCGCGGTAATTATACATCTTGCGGTCTAAAATACTACGCCTGGCTATCCCGACACTTTCAATGGCCGGGAAATTATGCATATAGTTATAAACCTTTTGCAGTTTGCCGTTTTTAAAATCCGTAAATACCTGCTCCATTCGACCCTCGGCTTCGCCCAGAAAAACGCAATCGGCATGCAGCTGAGTTTCTTCGGTGTGCAGCATCGTGGCGATACCGCCGAACATAACCTTGATGCCTTTTTTACGGAAGGTATCAGCTATTTCCCAGCCGCGTTTTATCTGCGCGGTCAGCATTACGGAAATGCCTATAAAATCCGCCGCCTGATCGAAGTCAATCTTCTGTATGTTTTCATCAATAAATTCCACATCCACGTAATCAGGCAGAGCGGCGGCAAAAACCACCGGTCCGTGCGGCGGCAATGTAAACTGCGTCTGCCGGTCTAATTTTTCCCACTTCGGATAAATCAATTTAAATTTCATGCTTCTTCTTTCAATCAAATGCTTTTTTAATGGCTTTCCCAATGCTTTGCGCTGTTTACAATATTTTATGGTTTCCGCCAATAAAAATTATACATTAATCCTGTTGCCCGTTTTAAATCATTTATTCTATATTTTGTCAGGTAAGAGTATAATTTATTGCGAGGATAACTTCCTGTTATTCTTGTTTCTCAATTCTGCCGTTTTATGATACATTACAAGTAGTAATGTTTGAAAAATGGCGGATTTATATCTTAACAAAAGGAGTGTGCTATGCAATATAATGCTCTTGTCGGGGTTGTTTTTTTTCTAATGGTGTTCATGCTAGCGATACAATTACAATTGAGTGACCTCAGTAAAAAAATAGAGGAAAAAGAAGAATACATAAGTAAAAAAATAGAGGAACTGCTAAAGAAAAAAATTAATGAAGCATTACGCAACAAATAACTTTAGATTCTTTTCGCCTCCAAAGGATCTGGCGGATATCCGTTCGGCAAGCTGTCAATGGTAATCTTTCTCTGTTGTTAGGTATTAAGCCAAACATTGCGGCACCAAGTCTCAATTGACAATATGTGTTTCTATGGTAACATAAACCATCAATTATTAATTTTCTGCTTAAATCCTGTACGTTGCGTCAAGCCGAAAAGTTTAATTAGCCTTAGACAATGTAAAGGAATCATAAATGGAAAAGACGAAAAAATATCAAATCTCATCCTCTGTGAATGACGGAATTCTTGAAATTATCCTAACAGACGAATTTGTAGCGAGTGATCTTGAAGAGCTACAAAATGAAGTAGCTGATATCATAGAAGCAAAAGGGGCAAAGAATGTGTTAGTGGATGTCCGTGCCTTTAATGGACGTGCAAATATAATAGAAACCTATACTTCTGTCAGACGCCCCCTTCCCATTAGACTGAAAGTGAATGCTGCCATTGTAGACCTTCCAGAGAATGCGGACATAACATCGTTTCTTGAGACTACAGCACAAAATGCTAATCGGTCACTTAAATGTTTTACCGATATCGATGCTGCGAGAGATTGGCTTAAGAGTATGATAAGCAGAGTTAACACAGACAATTTGTAACATTACTCTCTTTCCATCCGTAATCCTCAATCATTTTAAACCTGATTATTATTGACTTATAGGTGAAGTCAACAAGCACTTCTTCCTGTAACAAATCGGCTGTGTATTCCCCTCTTTTAAAAAAAATGAATAGTGCTATTATAATATTCAAATCATCGGAAAAAGCGAAGATATTAATTGTTAGGTTTCTCATTGATAGTACAAATTGAAAGGAAATTGTTATGAGATTTTTGCATCTTTTTTTAGTGTTTTTGTTTTGTGCATTGCTGAGAATTTTGTCTATGCCGAATGTGCATCTGATTCGTTCGGGAATATCTATTGTTCACAGTACTCCGGAGGTGGTGCGGTTGTCGATTCATTTGGCAATGTCAAGTGTATTGGCCGTTGTGAACTTGGCACCCAAAGTATGTGCGAAAGAGGGGGTTCATAGAGTTTTTCTTGGCATCGGATAAAACTACGATGTGACAGGATTACGTACAAACCTTTTTATAGTCAAGTAGAAGAAATTTTAAAAAAGAAAAGAAAACATATTTCTAATATTAATTGTTGTGCGGAGAACTGATGAATACAAAGAATATTCAGGGCATTATTTGTTTAGTCATTTTTACAGGTTTATTGTGTTCATACAATATTTCATTTGCCGATATTTACAAATATACAGATGATGAAGGTATTGTTCACCTAACGAATATTTATGGTTCTGAACCTTGTAAATCATATGGTTGTAAACGTATTTTAAAAGAGAAACCGTTAAATTGGGAATATTTTTCAAATAATTATTATTACGATAAAAAAAATATGACTAAATCATCTAACATTATATCAGTCTGGACTTATTCATTTGTAACAGATGATGAAAGAAAAGAGATAGAAAAGGTAACAAAGAAACGTGATTCAGATGAATTACTAAAATACCTATTGTATAATTACGAATCTGTTTTGTGGGAATTGGATTGTAAGAAAAGAATGAAAAAAATTATATATTATGACGATAAAGGAAATATATTAGACGATTATACAAAAGAAAATAGTCAATGGGAGAATATTTCACCCGATAGTGTAATTAACAAATTATACAACAAAGTTTGTGTAACTCCGAAGAAACCATTGAAGAAGAAGTAATTTAGATTTCATTCATCAACATTAAACACTTTTTCCTGAAAATAGTATTCACTTCATTTTTATTGATTGTAGATTTTTACTGTGAATCGTGATAATTTAAAAAACATGTAAAGTCAGGAGAATATATTTACTGAACCATTCAACCTTAAATGAGTGTAGTATGGACTGATTACTGAAACCCCGTTTCTTAAAAGAGAGCTGGGTTTTTATATTTTAAGGAGAGTACGCAATGAAACAAATAATTTTTACACTGTGCGTATTTATCGCCCTGGCAACTGTAGATAATGCAGCAGCTTTTTATAATTGTGTAGATAGTGAAGGGATCTCAATAATTACCGATAACCCCCCGCCCGGCGCAAAATGCAAATCTACGGAAGGAGATGACGAATCCTCAGCGGGAAAGTTCGACAGTGCAAGCCAGCAGAAACAAAATGATGTTGAGGTTCAACAAGAGAAGCAGGATGATAAAACGACGAGCCAAAACGAAAAGATTAAAAGATTAAAAAGTATACCAAGGCCGAGTTATTGAATAGATTATTGGGTCATTTGGATCTTTTTTGCTGGCTCAAACAGTTTGGGCCTTTGTAGGTTAACTCAACAAGTACTTCTTCCTTATTTTTAAAATTTATATTTTTATGCTAGGTTACAACCAGTAATCGTTAAATAATCCTTGGTAGATTACTGTAAGAATTTATGCAGAAGGTATGTTTTCCCATGATGAAGATAAAGATAATATTCTAGTATGATTTAATTACTAATCATCAAGTGTCTTTCTGGATAATGAGTCTTTATTGTTGTATTTAATGCCGAATTTTACAGAGGAAGGAAACATCTCTGCGAAGAAAGGAAAAATGACAATGTTGTATCGAACAATGAAGAAAAATGGTGACTCTCTTTCGATTCTGGGATTCGGAGCCATGCGTCTTGCCCAGAAAGGTCAAAAGATTGATGAAGTGAGGGCGACCAGGCAGATAAGAGATGCAATTGACCAGGGAGTGAATTATGTGGACACCGCCTGGCCTTATCATGGGGGAGAAAGCGAATTGTTTCTGGGACGAGCCCTAGCTGGAGGATATAGGGAAAAAGTACGTTTGGCCACAAAACTACCTTCCTGGCTGATAAAAGCAAGGGAAGAAATGGACCGGTATCTGGATGCCCAGTTAAAGAAACTAAATACCAACCGCATTGACTATTATCTGCTTCATGGTTTGAACGGAGTTCTCTGGGATTCGTTGAATTCCTTAAATGCACTGGATTTTCTGGAGAAGGCGAAAAAGGATGGACGGATTGTCAATGCCGGATTTTCCTTTCATGGCGTTTTGGATGATTTCCGAAGCATTGTAGATTCTTATGACTGGGAATTTTGCCAGATTCAATACAACTACCTCGATACGGAGAGTCAGGCGGGCAAGAAGGGGCTTGAGTACGCGGCATCCAAAGGATTGGGCATAATCGTTATGGAACCATTGCGGGGTGGAAATCTTGGACGGCCTTCTCCCCCTCCCACTGTTAAGGATCTATGGGATATGGCTCAGCGAAGAAGGTCTCCTGTGGAATGGGCGCTGCGCTGGGTTTGGAATCACCCTGAAGTCACAGTGGTGCTCTCCGGAATGAATGAGGAGTCCCATATTGCTGAAAATATCGCTATCGCTCAGAATGCTCATCCCAATTCTCTTGCGGAGAGTGAGTTGCAGCTTATAGAAAAAGTGGCACAGACATACCGTAAAATTATGATGGTTGGCTGTACCGGTTGCGGTTATTGCCAGCCTTGTCCGGCTGATGTTTTAATTCCTAGCTGCTTTGATATTTACAACAATATGCATATGTTCAACACAACCGCCGAGGCTCCTTTCATGTATGTAATGAGAACGGGCGGTTCTTTGACCGGAAAGCCTGGTTATGCATCCCAATGCGTTCAGTGTGGGGAATGTCTGGAAAAGTGTCCGCAGCAAATCGATATCCCCACTTATCTGGAAAAAGTAGCAGCGGAGCTTGAGGGTCCTCATCTAGTACAAGTGGAACAGATGATCAGGCAGATGTTATTCAAATCCATCGATTCCTGACAAAATCATCTTTGCCACTCATTTGTGTTGTGATAGACGCCATAAGAAGAAAATCCTGGTTAAAACACTGGGTAGATTTTTGCACTAATGTGCGCCGAGGGTAAACCGTGATGTTGCACTTGTGGGTGTAACAAACGATCACTTTCTTCTTGTAATGTTGTTTTTCTTATTTTCCAAATTCATTCAACATTTCAATTAGTAATAATCAGCTTTAAAAAAAAAGTCCTTGACAAATATAATAAGTAATAATGATAATGATAATTATCATTACTATCTGTATGTGATACCGCAGACGGCAGCGAAGCTTATGCGGATATTCAAACACATTTCCCCTTCCGCCTCTTTTGGTTTCTTCGCGTTTCTCATGCGTAAGGGATGGGCGAGGAAATTGATGCTCCGCATGGCACGAACGGGATTTTAAATAATTCTTTTAAGAGGTGTCATTCCATGGAAAGAAGACAGAAAAGAAGAGCGGATATAAGGGAAGAGATCATCAAAGCAGCCAAAGAGTTTTTCAGTAAAAAGGGTTATCATAATACTCAGGTAACGGATCTCATCCGGTTCGTAGGTATGTCGGCAAACACTTTCTACGCCTATTTCAAAGATAAGAAAGAACTATTTGAAGAGGTGGCCACCAGCAGCATAGATGACCTCAGGGCAACCTTGAGGAAAGAGAGGGAAACGAAGGTCCTTGATGATGTAGCTGAGAGACTGGAAAGAATGAAGGATACCTATAACACCCTTTTTGATTTTGTAGAAAAGAATCCACATCAGATGCTGCTTATCATTAGAGGCGGATTCGGTGTCGATGAAAAATTAGATGAAGACCTGTGGCGCTATTTCAGCTACTTCGCGAACGATCTTGCAGAAGACTTCAAAAAATGGAAGCGCCTCGGCTTTGTCGACGGGTTCGACCCGCTCATCCTCGGACATATCGTTCAGGGCGTGACCATCCAGGTGGCCCACAGCTACCTCATTGAAAAGAAATTCTCCCGGAAAAAGGCAATAGAACATCTCATTCAGGTAAACAGGGCTATCCTGTCCACATACCTGACGGAGAAAGGCAAGAAAAAACTTGGATTAATAAAGTAATGAAGGGGGTGTTTATGATTCCAAGCTCACAAGCAGAATCGATTCTTGACAGGTTTCCGAAATTCAAAGATTCTTTCATCGGGTTTGAATATGCACCGAGGCTTCCCAAGGCAATGGTCAAAGAGACTAGGGTCGCCTGACCGATGTGTTGGACAGGATCAATGCGGGTGATGAACAGGCAGCCCTGATATTCGAGGCCATGGTGAGGCAAACCGTAAATTTGGGGCAGATCAATTCAATAGAGGAGAAAATATTTTATGAGTGAAAATGTTTACGTACTTGGCGTCGGCATGATCCGTTTTACCAAACACCCGGACAAAACAGTCAAGCAAATGACTGCGGAAGCAATAAGAGCATTGCTGACCGATGTGCGTGTAGATATAAAGGATATCCAGTCCGCATGGTTCAGCAATGTTATCTGGGGTATGTACACGGGGCAGCATTCAATAAAAGGTCAGGTAGCTTTATCACCTTTGGGTATCCAGGGCATACCAATAGTTAACGTGGAGAACGGATGCGCCAGTGGATCGACCGCTGTTCATGGCGCATGGATGAGCATTAAAGCAGGCCTCTATGATCTTGTCCTGGCAATTGGTGTAGATAAGATGTGGTTACCTGAGGACAAAATGAAAATGTTTTCGACTTTCATGT